>Ga0256830_1001560_pt1 | contig 16035 bp, 13 predicted proteins | sample 128326metaG_FD_190537 | JGI IMG/M metagenome (GOLD analysis project Ga0256830, IMG submission 190537) | Hydrothermal vent microbial communities from Lau Basin, Pacific Ocean - 128-326 | ecosystem: Environmental > Aquatic > Marine > Hydrothermal vents | place: Pacific Ocean: Lau Basin | collected... | reverse complement strand
AAAAATAGCGGAATGCCCGGCCTTGGTCAGTGATAAAAAGTAATGTGGCTGGCTGGCAGCATGTACTGCATCGATAGCGATTTTGAGGTTGCCGTTGGTGCCATTTTTGAAACCTACGGGACAGGACAGGCCGGAGGCCAGTTCACGATGGGCCTGACTTTCGGTAGTGCGAGCGCCGATGGCTCCCCAGCTGATGAGATCAGAAATATATTGCGGTGTAATCAAATCGAGGTATTCGGTGCCAGCGGGCACGCCCATATTATTGATATCACACAATAATTGACGGGCCAGACTTAATCCATGATTGATTTCAAAGCTGCCATTGAGGAGAGGGTCGTTAATTAATCCCTTCCAGCCCACTGTGGTGCGTGGTTTCTCAAAATAGACACGCATGATAATCAGCAGGTCATCAGCCAGTTCTTCGCGCTGAGCTTTGAGGAGTGCGGCATATTCCAGTGCGGCTTTAGGGTCGTGAATGGAGCAGGGGCCAATCACTACCAGCAGGCGATCATCTGATGCGTGCAAAATATTATGCACGGCCTGGCGAGTCTGGGCCGTGGTTTGCATGGCCGCGTCGGAAATTGGGTGCTCCGCAATGACTGATTCCGGTGCCACCACTTCTTTGATGGCCTGGATGCGTAAATCGTCTGTTTTGTATTGTGTTGGCATAGTGCGCGTGATCATGAAATCGCTGTAAAGTGAGTGGCGTATTGTCGCCTAAACCGCCCGCTTCGTCGAGTTTGTGATGCATTCAGGCTTCAGGCAGACTGCGGCAAGCCGATGAACCGGGAGAAATGATGCAATCATGGCTTTTGATAAAACGACGAGTAAGGAATTACGGGCGGGCTCATTCGATGATGAGCCTGTGCCTGTTGTTGGGTGCATTATTAAGCCTGCCTGCGGCAGCTTATCACCTGCCCAAATGGGAGTTCGGGTTAGGTGCGGGAGGATTGCATGTCCCCTCCTATCGTGGTGCCAGTGACAGGAAAAATATCGGGTTGCCAGTGCCGTATGTCGCTTACCGGGGAGATCGTTTCAAAGTGGATGAAGACGGTATGCGCAGTGAATTACTGCAAAAAAACCGGATGCATCTGGATTTCAGCGTGGCAGGCAGCCTGCCAGTGTCCAGTGGTGGGAGTGCGCGTGAGGGCATGCCAGACCTGGATCCCATCGGTGAAATCGGTCCTTCCCTGAAATTTTTTCTGGGACAGCAAGGTCATCGCCATCAGGGCTGGGAACAGCAATGGTGGTTGCGTATGCCGTTACGGGCGGCATTGTCGGTTGGAGACCCGTTGATTGGCCATCAGGGCTGGGTGTTTTCACCCTACCTGAACTGGATGTGGATAAAGGGAGTGGCGCAGGCACGGTGGCGCTGGAATTTGTCTGCCGGGCCTATTTTTGCGAGCCGACAATATCATGATTATTTTTATACCGTGTCTGATCGTTATGCCGACGCAGGCCGACCTGCCTATGCTGCAACGGCGGGGTACAACGGTAGTCGGGTGACGCTGGGCCTGTCGATGAATTCCAAAAAGTGGTTTGTAGGTGCCTTTGTGCGTTATGACAATTTGCGTGGCGCGGTGTTTGAGGACAGTCCGCTGGTGGAGACCCGTCGCTATCTGGCCGTGGGGGTGGGGGTATCTCGGGTATTTATGCAGTCCAGCGGACATGCTCCTCACTAAAAAATGTAACCCTGTACAGGTTGCCTGGCTATCACGGCATTATGCAGCGGAACCTGATCAAACACTGTTTGTGTAAAAAAATCAGGATAATCCCTGTAACCCATTTGTGGAAGGGGGGGTTATGGAGTACCATTTTACGGGAAAACGATGGGGTCGCTTATCAGATACCAGCGCTTGTTCTCAGGAAAATATTTCCATTCGTGGCGATGTTTTACACTGCGCTCACGTAAATCATCGGTATTGTAATAATGCAGGGTTACTGTTTGTTTCATGACCAATTTCTGTTGATCAAATCGTTGGTTGGATGATTCGTATTTTGTAACACGGATATTTTCCATATTGGCGGGGATGTCGGCTTCCTGATCTGTTTCCCATTTGTGGTAGGAATAGACGGCATCAAACTTGGCCCAGCGTACCGCTTTTTCATAACCGCGCAGGGTTTTGTTGAGATCGTCCATCATTTCGCCCTGAGTGGCGCAGGCACTGAGCAACAAGGCAGCAAGGCTGAGTCCGGACCAGCTTAGGAAGGAGAGGGTTTGGTTCCGGCGTGTAATCGGCATGTGTACGGTTTCCTTGTTTGATATCGTCACAAATAATGGCTTGCTAAAAGTATAACGTTATTTTGGATTGTTCAGGGGGAGCGTTCAAAATATACCTAAACCTAACGATAGTTTAATCAATGATTTTTTGCTTTTAGTTGCCGCTTCAAATAATAGCTTGTTAGCAGGCGATGCGTATTTGTCCCGTTCAAATGGTGTTATTTGATCCATGTGTGCAGTTTTGATGTTGCTGGTTGTTCATTGTTCCGAATGGTTTTCCCTCTGAAAAATAAAGGATTATTTAAGGATTATTTAAGTTATATCGAGCATTAATTGGCAAGCAGCACCTATACGGGGGTTGGGGAGGCCGTTTATGGGGATGAAAAATTTGTATCAAAAAGATGGTGTTAAATTGAATTTGTCAGCGTGTTTGCTATTAGTTGCGCTGGTGGTGGGGGGAGTGGGCTGTGGTAATACTGAGAATAACAAACTGGCTGCACAGGTTCCGATACAGTCTGTAACGATCAATGTGTCGAGTGCTTTGGTAACGCCGACCTATACCCTGAACGGTGCTGCATTTGAACAAAGTGAATACAATGATGGCAACTTTGTGTTGCGTAATACCGTATCCGCTGGTGACACGTTAGTGCTGGGCTCCAGCCATGATGCAAGCCCAGCGGCAGTGCGCGTCATACAGGATACATATGATGTGCTGTTCCAGCATGAGACTGGCAACGGTGTGCCACAAAATGTGGATACGCAGGTGCAGGTCAATGAGGTGGTTAATAGTGACAGGGATATGTTCATTGATGTGCGCGCGTGGGAAATAACGCCCTCGTTTACGCAAAATGCCAGCGCTTTTCCACCGAATGAATATGATACAGGGATGTTTTATTTACAGCCCGATGCTGGTGGTGAACGTATTTTTATTGGAAGAAGCCACATGGCATTACCTGCCCCTGTACAGGTAATGCAAGGCACTTATGATGTGATCTACTCACTGGAGACTGGTGGTGAGTTTGTTCCCAATAATCAGAGTGCTGTTGTTATGGCGGGTGTATCTATCACTGTGGCTGGTGCTTTGGCTGTGGATGTTGCCAGCGTACGTTTTCAGTTTGATGCCACATTGGATTTGGCCGCTTTCCCGACTGATCAAAATCATAAAGCACTGTTTTTTCTACGTAACGTCAGTACAGGTGATCGTGTGGAACTGGGCGCGAGCTTTGAATTGCCGGTCACGCTGTCCGTAGTGGAAGGTACTTATGACATTGTTTATCAACATGTTCGAGGCGATGCCCTGCCCGTTAATACGGATGCTGTTGTGGCAAGCAATATTATCATCGATGACACAAGTTTATCGGTAACGATTGATATCGACAGTGTGGTAATCACACCTTCGTTTAGTCTGGATGGCAGTGTTTTTCCGCAGGATGAATACAATGATGCCAACTTTTATTTGCGGGCGGTTAATAACAACAATGATGTCATGTTTTTTGGGGCGAGCGAGACGGCCGCTACAGCGGTGCGTGTGATCAGCAGTGATATGGACACGGCCCCGGGTGTGAGCGAATTATTGTTGGGGACATATGACGTTTTATACCGGCATGAGTCAGGTGAAGACGTGCCGCAAAATATCAATGCGATAGTGCCAGGAAGGGGTAACATAGCGCTAAATAGCGACCAAACTCTGATGGTGCCGGTAACTTCGGTCAATATCACCGGTCGTTTTACCCTCAATGGCAATAGTTTTCCTGGCGATATCAACAACAGCGTGCAGTTTCTGTTACGTGATTCCAGTAATGACAGTGATGAATTTTTGTTTGGTTTTAGTGATATCAGCAACGAGGCGGTGAAGCTCATACCGGGTACTTATCACGTCGTAATGGACCATCTCTACGGCAGTGCCGTACCGCAGAATAAAATGCATGAAGTGGATTTTAATAACGTGTTTAGTGAAGACCAAACCCTGAATGTGAATGTTCCAGCGGTACGTGTTAACCCCGGGTTTACCTTGGATGGCCAGGCTTTTCCAGCCAGCGTTTATCAAAGCGCCACCTTTTATTTATATGACTTTCGTACTGAAACACGCATTTTTTTGGGGCGCAGTTACAAGAAGAATACGCCCGTGATGGTGATCAAGGAAAACCACGAAATAATCTACGAGCATATGAATGGTGACCAGGTGCCACAGAACACGAATAACAATCTTGGGGCTGTTGATTTGTAGCTTTTGCGGGGTGCCACGAGGGTGTTTTAGAGCCTTCAATTATTGGAGAACTTAAATTCCTTGCGGGGGTGTTGCGATAGCTCATCCAGCATTTGGTCGATATCATCACTGCCGTCAATGAGTAATTTCAAAAATGATTCATGATGCGGGGTGTCGGCGGAACCAAATTGCAGGCCGATGCCATCATCCTTGCGATGCGCAATGGTGCAGCTAAAGGCGACACGCACCCAGCCTTCTTCTGCCTTGATGATGAGTTCAAGATCACAGGGCTGACCGGCTTGCACGCCGGGTGGGGGAATGAGCAGGACGAACGCACCATCCAGGCTGATATCCGCAGTTTCGCCATAGAGGCGGCTACCATCTTCCAGTTTGATTTCCACAATAACATCAAGGGGCAGGCGGGTGAATTTCCGATGGTCTGTCATGATTGTCTCGGTGCAGGTGTTAAGGATGATAGTGTTACGGTCATCTTGAGTTTAGCCTGCTTGCATCCGTTCGTCATCTTCGGTGCGTATCCATTCGTAAATGTAGTGACGGGTGAGGCTGGGTAAATTAAAAGGGCGCGTCAGCAATAACCTGACGCGCCCTTGTTATTGGCAAAAAAATGTTAGGCAGCAGGCCTACTCGTTACCCAAGGCGATGAGTTCTTTGTAATAACCTTTAGCCCCTTTTTTCATGAAATAGTATTTTTTGGCACCTGCTTTTTCCAGCGCATATTGCAGCCAGCGTACCTGTTTGCCGACTTCGTCATAAATAAGCAATGTACGATTTTGCTTGAGTGCTTTTTTGATGTAGCGATTCAGCTTTTTTTGCTGGTCGAGGCTGGCCCAGCGCTCGATGCCTGGGTAAAAACCCACGCCTGCACGCTGGAATTTATCGCGTACGTCGATAATCATATATTTCTGTCGGTCTATTGTGGCACGATCACTAAAGTCATCAGGGCTGAGCAGGCGTTTTTTGAAGGTCGATTTGGGGATTAGATGGGCAAGGTTTACCGGGCTGTTGCCCAGCAAAACGGCTTCATCCGGGTACGCTTTGGTCCAGTCAAAAATACCCGCGTCAAATGCATACACATCATTGACGTTGACAGCCATCGCTTTTTTGGCCGAGATGTACGACTTCATGCAGGTGTGGCCATTGCAGTAAAAGACAATAGGTTTGTTCGTGGTCGCTCGCAGTTTGACGATTTCGGCTTCAAAGCTTTCGGCGGCTACTGGAATATTGACAGCAGTTTTGATGCGCAGGGTGTCGAATTCCAGCTTGGAGCGGGCATCGACTACGACCACATCGTTGATTTTATTGTAGAGGTCTTCCCGCTCTATATAGGGGATTTTTTTGTATTTTTCCCGGCCAGGGAATTCGTCGTCAGCAAAGGCGGTAGAGCCTAGCAGTAAACTGGCAAGGGCAATAATGCTGGTGATTTACGCATTTGAAACTCCATTTGTCATGATCTCTGTGTTGCGATCACGTTGATGTGGTTAACATTCGCTCATGTGGACTTGGATGAATGTGTTACCAGAAGGCTCATCAGGAAATGTATTGCGTCTTTTGTCTTATTGGCTAAAGAAAAGAGTTGTTGAGGCCTTATTAAGCAAGCTCGTAGGAAAGACCAAGCAATTCATACATAATGTGTGCTTTTTGGCTAACTTGTTGTCCCAGTTTAGCGCGTTGTTGCACAAATTGCTTACTTTTTGCTCATTGTCGATATTGTTGGTTTTCTTGGTAAAACCACTGATTCTTATCAGTGTTTATTTAGCGGTCATAGTTTTGATTCCTCTGGTACCGGTCGCTTTCACCCTTTATCCTGTGATCTCTTTCGTTAAGGTTTCCCATTAATAATGGCTGCGCTATTACAGGTTACCCACCTGGTCAAACACTTCGATGCTGTTATCGCCGTTGATGGCGTTAGCTTTGCACTGCAACAAGGCACTTGCTTCGGCCTGTTGGGGCCTAATGGAGCGGGCAAAACCACCACTATCGAAATGCTGGAAGGTATCACTGAGCCCAGCAGTGGTGAAATCCATTATCGTGGCCAACGGGTGAATGCCGGGGCTGCGCGCGAGGCATTCCGCAATGATGCCGGTATCATGTTTCAGTCCACCGCGTTGCAGGACTTTATTACCGTGCGCGAGGCATTGGAGATGTTTGGCCGTCTCTATCCACGCACCATCGATAGCGATGAGTTGATCAAAATTTGTGCGTTGGGTGAATTTCTTGACCGCGATACGCGCAAGCTTTCCGGTGGTCAGCGCCAGCGCTTGTTGCTGGCTATGGCCTTGGTCAATGATCCTCAGGTGGTTTTTCTTGATGAACCGACGACGGGGCTTGACCCTCAAGCGCGGCGTAATTTGTGGGCATTGGTACAACGTATCAAGGCACAGGGTAAAACGGTGCTGCTGACCACCCATTACATGGAAGAAGCCTATGAACTGTGCGATGAAATTGCCATCATGGACCATGGTAAGATTATCGCCCACGGCTCCCCCAAGGCCTTGCTGGCAGAACATTTTGATGAGGTAGTGTTGCAACTGCCACGTTCGGACATCCTTGGTCCGATTGAAAACCTGCCACTGAAGTTGAAGGTGCAAGACGATATCGTGGAAATTCTTAGCTCTGATATCAATGCCGCAGTGCGGACTTTGCTCGCCCATGATGTTTCTCTGGCGGGTTTACAGATTCGCCCGCGCACCCTCGACGATCTGTTTTTAGCCCTCACTGGTGCGGCGTTGCGCACATGAACTTGCGTCGCTTTCTCACTGTATTGGCTGCCCGCAACCGGGAATTTATCCGCGACCGTTCGGCGTTGGGCTGGAATATCCTTTTTCCGGTACTGATTGTGGCCGGTTTTGCCTTCGCCTTTTCCGGCCAACCGTTGGATCAGTACAAGGTTGGCGTATATGCCGAGGCACCGCTACAGAAACTGGCAACAGTCAAAGAAGAACAAGCTTTTTTTCGCACCAGCTACATTCAGTTCATCCCGGTTGTCCGGCTGGACCCGGCTATTATCAAAGTGGAGCGTCATCAGCTGGACATGTTGTTTGATCTTGATAACGGTCACTACTGGATCAACAGTGATTCCCCTAAAGGCTACATGCTGGAGCGGGTGTTGTATGGCGCGGTGATTGTGGATGCTGGTGGAGGGAATGCGCCAGTAGCCGTGGAGTCGGGAGGGTATCAGCGCCAGACCGTCAGTGGCCGCGAAATTCGTTATGTGGATTGGGTTATCCCCGGAATATTGGCGATGAACATGATGTTCAGTTCTTTGTTCGGTGTCGGCTATGTCATCGTGCGTTATCGCAAAAACGGCGTTCTCAGGCGTCTCCAGGCGACCCCTCTCAGTGCTTTTGAGTTTCTCTCTGCACAGGTTGTTTCGCGTCTGTGGTTGATTATGGCTATTTCCATCATGGTTTACGTGGGTGCCAATCTGTTCATTGATTTCACCATGTTTGGCTCCTATTGGAACCTACTTCTGGTTTTCTCTCTCGGCGCAGTCAGTCTTATCAGTATGGGGCTGCTGGTGGCAGCGCGTATCCGCAGCGAAGAACTGGCGGGCGGCATTCTCAACCTTGTTAGTTGGCCGATGATGTTTCTTTCCGGAGTGTGGTTTTCGTTGGAGGGTGCCAATCCGCTGATGCAAAAGCTGGCACTGATTTTTCCGCTTACTCATATCATTGATGCGGCGCGAAGTATCATGATCGACGGAGCAGGTCTGGTGGAAGTGAGTACACAACTGGTGGTGCTTACGGCGATGAGTGCGATTTTTCTGTTGCTGGGGGCGGTGTTGTTTCGCTGGAAATGAGCAAATCAATCCCGATGAACCTGACATTATCAGGGTTCGTAGGTGTTGCAACAGATTGTGTTCGTTCTATCTATTACAGACACGGACGATTAAACCTGCTGTTTTGTCGTCCCATTGCCGGAATAATTTATACCATACCCGATAACCATTGGGTTTTTACCGATTAACAACACGTAATTTAACCGATATCCTGACCAGAGTTTGTTGATGTTTCATTATCATCATCGCTGGAGTTGCTTTTTTTCGCCCTGTTAAGGAGGAAAAATGTCGCAGGGCGTAACGTTAATGGTTGAAGGGTATGTGTTCAGCTGAGTCGTTACAAAATCAAAAAACAAGGGATTGGAGGAAGGACGTCATGTCGTCAGTGAAGTGGATTCAGGGTATTGTTATTTCTTTATCGTTGTTATTGGGAGGCTGTGGAGAAGAGAATGATCCCGATGGGGACGACACATCCAACTTAGCCCCCACAGCGGTTATCACCAGTCCGACGAATGGAAGCGTTCACTCCGGGAGTCGTAATATTCTTTTCGTTGGCAGAGGTACGGACGATGAAGATGGCGCATTGAATGGTGCCCGCCTCATATGGTCTTCCCATATTGATGGTCAACTGGGTACAGGTACAGATATTTTCTCCATGCTTTCCGCCGGTAGTCATACCATTACGTTAAAAGCCACAGACAGTAACGGAGCGACAGGTACCGATACAATTGCAATCACTGTTAATGCCGCACCTAATGCCGCACCGGTTATCGATAATATGACGGTAACCCCTGTCAGCGTGAATGTCGGCATGTCAGTGACAGTCAGCTGGAACATTACTGATGCAGAAGGTGATACTTTGATCTGCAATCTGGACATTGATGCAGATGGCTCAAACGAGCACACCATTGATGATTGCGCCAACAATACCTCGCAAATACATACCTACACACAGGCCGGGGATTATCAGGTACGTCTGACCGTTGTGGATGGTATTAATGCGCCGGTACAACAGAATGTGAGTGTGACGATTACTGAGCCGAACACCGCTTCAGCACCGAAGATTATGGGTTTTTCTGCAACTCCCGGGACTCCAAAAACCAACAATTCTATGACCTTCGGCTGGAGTGTCAGCGACGCTGACGGTGACACATTAACCTGCAAACTGGATGTCGATGCAGATGGTACGGATGACTACACTATCAACGATTGCGCCAGCAATACCTCACAGGCGCATACCTACACGCAGGCAGGCGTTTATCAGGTTCGTTTGACTGTTGAAGATGCTACGAACGCTTCGGTGCAAACATCGATTGAGCTGACGGTGTTATCGACATCGCCGGTTATCAGCCAGTTCACAGTAGATCCGAACCCGGCCTATTCGACGGTAGCGACCACCTTTTATTGGCAAGTCAGCGACCCGGAAGGTGACACGCTGACCTGCACGCTTGATATCAATAATGATGGGGCAGACGATTACAGCATTGATGACTGCGCCAATATTGCATCTCAGGAACATACTTACGCTTCGAGTGGTGATTTCACCGCGCAGCTGACAGTCCGTGACAATGCCAGTGAAACTCAAACCACATTGTCGTTGGCGGTCAACCCGCAGCTTTTGCTTGAAGTCTCTGTTAATGAGCCAGTGAGTGCAGACGGAAGAGCACTTTATACGATGACGGTGAGTAATGTATCAGCGCAGCCGGTCAATGATGTTTCCGTGGTGTATACGACACCGATGGAACTCCGGTTTGATGCTGGAAATGATGCTGAGCCAAATGCGGAAGGTTGCGGAACAACCTGCACCGATGGCCTGGAAGCTGCGTGGGCATTGGGCTCGCTGGCTGAAGGTGAAAGTCGTACTATTACCATCAATGCACAGGTTCTCCCAGGCGTGCTGGCAGATGAGCAGATCATCGCACCTGTACGGGTCACCTCTTCCAGCATAACCGATATCGTCAGTGTGTCCAGGACGGTGGTGGTGAATAACAATCCCAAATCACAACTGGCCATGAGTGCTTCGGAGGACCCGCTCATGCCGGGTGACAGCCTGACTCTCATCGTTGATGTTGGCAATATCGACAACGCTGTGCTTGATAACATGGAATTGCGCACCATTCTACCCGCAGGTATCAGTGTGGATAGCATCAGCGATAGCGGCACCGAAGATACCGTCACTGGCGACATTGTCTGGGATGTCAGCAGCCTCGCCGTAGGTAACGCCCTGCGGCGTACCATTGAGGGCACCGTAAATGCGACGGCCATCGCTGGCCAGATCCTCTCCATCCGCGCAGAGTTGCGTCATGACGGAGGTGCAAGCCTTGATGTCAGCGCCGAGCAGGTGGTAACTATTGTCGAAAAAACGTTTCCCCTTACTCTCGATATCAGCGCCACCCCCGACCCGGTCGCGGCGGGTGAGCGTTTGCGTTATGAGTTCAGCATCAACAACGTATCCGCCGCGCCCGTTAATGACATTAGCGTGCTGCTCCGCGTACCGCCTGGGCTTCAGTTTGACGCTGCAAATGATGCCGAGCCTGATGCGACGGGCTGTGGAACAGTATGTATCGATGGTCAGGAGGCCTCCTGGGTATTGGGTACGCTAGGCGGTGGCGAAAATCGCACTATTACGGTGAACGCCCTGGCGGATGTCGGCCTGTTGAGTGGTGGCTTGATAACAACTCCTGTTCGTGTTACTGCGACAAATTCAGGGGATGATATCGACCGTGTGAAGACGGTAGTCGTAGCTGCTGAACCTGTTATTGGTGACCTTGACTTGGCGCGGCAGAGCGGCTGTCTGGCATGTCATGCCATTGATGATCCATTTTTCGGTCCCGAATGGAGAGATATTGCTGACAGATATAAAGACACCGCCAATGCAAAAGCCATATTGGTTGATAAGATCAAAAATGGTGGAAAAGGTAATTGGGGTAATACACCAATGCCCCCCTACTCGCCGCGTGTATCAGATGTCAATATCGAAGCTTTGGCTGATTTTATCCTGAGTCTGTAGTTCATCAGTATGTGTTGTGCCATCATATGGTGATATTTTTTCTTGTCAGATAAATGTTGTTGCAACAGGCCTTCTCCGTTTGAATTACACGGGGGAGGCCATTCTCATGAAAAGGGGTTGCCGATGGCTATACTCCGTTCGTGCGAAGCATGACGCTATAACGTCAAAATATTTTTAATTCAGATGTTCCATATGTTGGGTTATGTTTCAATTTCATCAGCCGTAATAATTCCCGTTTCGAGCTTTCCTGCTTCTATCCACTCAATTGTCTCCGGGTGTTTTAACACGCTGTTCTCGTAGTTTTCTTCAGCTCCGTTTAATGGGGCATAATAACTTTCTTGTTTGGTGTCCGGCAATCTGTTGTTTAAGTTTGTTGTGGGTCGCCACCCATAGAGAGAGGTTGCCAGAATACATCATGGATTTGATCGAGGGAGGGTAAAGAGTCTGAGGATTATCAGCAGCTGAAAGTCGTCACGTTAATGACGCACCCTGAAAAAAACCTTCTTTCTCTGGATGTACTACAATCTGAAACCTGATCCCTTTTTATTTTGATACCGAAAGGAAAGTAACAATGGTTTTATGGCTGCTGGGGGTGGGGTTTCTAGTCATTGTAGTAGCACTGTTATCTCTTTGGTCAAAATATTCGCCATCAAAAATCATGAGCTATATCGCAAGTGAAACAGTAAATGGCTCTGTGTTCCTAGTCAGAAATGGAAAAATTATACTGGAAAAAATTCTGATGAGCTTATGCCTCTGGCAAGCATCGTAAAATTTTCTCTTGCTAAACATGAAAAATTGTACCCATTTGTTTCCAGTCTTCTGGTGTTAAGAGACAACAGTATGGAAAATTTGGAGCGCATGGGAAAGGTAGAATATATAAGGCTAAGTTATGAAATGCATTCCAGGCTAAAAAATAAAAGTGTCAATAAGTCCATATCAAAAAAAGATATAACCATAGAAAAGCAGAAATTATTCAGTGACTGGTTTGTACAGGGAGTTGCCCGGGAATATGTGCATCAGCTCATGAAGTAGCCCTTTAAGTCAAGAAAAATTGTTCACAGTGCTGAAAGAGAAGGGGGGGGGACCTTATTTGTTCTGACGATGGCAGTTTATGAAATTTTTAAGAATGGAGATAAAGCTGAGCTGGCGCTGTTTTTAAAAAATCTGACGATTATGCAAGAATTTGTCACCAAATACAGAGCTAGTGATATTGCTTCTTGCAGGCTGGAGAAACAAGAAACATGGCATCCCTTATGGAGGTGCGGGTGTATTAAAAAATACAGTAAAAATTTCTTTTTCCATGTCTTTCAAGCTAAAGAGTTCGTGTTATTGGTCGAACTGTAATGTTATCCATCCTATCTCCCAGTCTGCATTAAGTGTTGAAATTGCTTAATATTTTTCAAAACTTAACGTATATTGCGTGACAGGTGTTTTGTGAGGTTTCAATGGTGAACAATCTGATTGTTGTTAATATTGCAGAGCAACGTTTACAGCTACTCATAGGCGATACAGTCGCCATGGATGTGGCGATTGCCAGCGCAAAAAACGGGGTAGGTGAACAAGCTGGCAGTGAGCGTACCCCTCGTGGATGGCATCAGGTGCGGGCAATGATAGGTGGTGACGCAAAAACTAATGCCGTTTTTGTCGGGCGGCGTAATACCGATGAAATTTATTCGCCAGACCTACGGCGGGCATTTCCGAATCGTGATTGGGTGCTGACACGTATTTTGTGGTTATCGGGTCTGGAGCCCGGTAAAAATCGTCTGGGTGCGGTGGATACCATGCGTCGTTATATCTATATACATGGCTGTCCCGATGAGGATGAGATGGGTGTGCCAAGTTCACACGGCTGTGTGAAAATGCGCAATACAGATGTTATTAAATTGTTTAGTGCTATTGCGCCGGGTACGCAGGTGTTTATTGGTGAAAATGGCTTTTCTGACAATACTGAAAAATAATACTTAATCACTCTTGCTACAATGGAATATCGGCGGAAATTTATGCCAGATACAGAGCAAAAAGCATTAAAAGATGATGGCTTGTATATCATGCTTGTCAGTATTCATGGGTTGGTCAAGGGAAACAATTTAGAGTTAGGCCGGGATGCAGATACCGGTGGGCAAATAAAATATGTTGTCGAACTGGCACAAGCCTTGGTAAAACATCCAGATGTGGGGCAGGTGGATTTGCTTACTCGCCAGGTGTTTGACAGTAAAGTGGATGACATTTATGCCGAGCCTTTTGAAATACTGACTGACTCTTCTGGCGTTAATAGCAATGCGCGCATTGTGCGCATCCCCTGTGGACCCCGGCGGTATTTACGCAAAGAAGTGTTATGGCCACACCTTGATGCTTTTGTTGATAATGTTTTACAGCATATCCGCCGGGTTGGGCGCATGCCTGATTTTATTCATGGTCATTATGCTGATGCGGGTTATGTAGCAACACGCCTGGCGCAATTGCTGGGTGTGCCTATGGCCTTTACCGGGCATTCATTGGGCCGGGTGAAACAGCAGCGCCTGTTAGAAAAAGGATTGAAAAAATCCAGTATCGAATCACACTACAACCTTATTCAGCGCATTGAGGCTGAAGAGGTTACTCTGGGCAATGCCAATTTGATGGTCGCCAGCACCAATCAGGAAGTGGAAGAGCAATATCAGATTTACGAAAACTATCATCCGAGACGTATGACGGTGATTCCTCCTGGGGTGGATTTAAATCGGTTCCGTAAACCCGGTATACAGGAAAGCACTTCACCCATGGAGGCTGTGCTTTCACGCTTTCTGAACAAACCCAAAAAACCTATGGTGCTGGCTATTGCTAGGCCGGATGAGCGAAAAAATCTGGAGACACTGGTACGGGCCTTTGGTGAAAACAAGGCCTTGCGTGAAATTGCCAATTTGGTAATTGTGGCGGGTAATCGTGATGATATAAGTGAGTTGGACAAAGGCGCGCGTGAAGTGCTGACACAATTATTATTATTGTTCGATAAATACGATCTTTATGGCAGCGCGGCCTATCCAAAACATCACCAATCAGAACATATTGAAGATCTGTTCCGTATGGCGGCAAAAAGCAAAGGTGTGTTTGTGAACCCAGCATTAACGGAGCCTTTTGGATTAACGTTGATTGAAGCAGCTGCTTGTGGTTTACCGATTATTGCTACTGAGGACGGCGGGCCTCGCGACATTATTGATTTGTGCAAAAACGGTGTGCTTATTGATCCGTTGGATGCTGATGCCCTGGGAAATACCATTCTTGGCGCATTAAATAATAAACGTCGTTGGAGTCAATGGTCGAAAAACGGGCTTGATGGCGCGCATAAATATTTTTCATGGGAAAGCCATGCTGACAATTATGTGCGAATCATTCAACGGGTCATTGAAAAGCCGCGCCGTGCCAACCACCAGGTCTCTACCCGAAAAAAATCCCGCCTGCCGATTCTTGATCGTATTTTAGTGTGTGATATCGACAATACATTGCTGGGGGACGACAAGGCACTTAAAGCGCTGATCAAAACGCTCAAGGATGGGCGGAAATTAAATGCTCACCACAAAATTGGTCTGGCATTCGCTACCGGGCGAAAGCTGGAAAGTGCGCAGGATGTTATAAAGTCAGAAAATCTACCAGCCCCGGATTTTTTAATCACTTCGGTGGGCAGTGAAATTCATTACGGCCATGGTATGTTGGAAGACTACGCCTGGAAACAGCATGTGGATTATCGTTGGAAACCCAAAGAGCTGCGTAAAGCATTGGTCGATATTCCTGGCTTGAAAATGCAGGCTGACAGCGTTCAGCGTGAACATAAAATCAGTTATTTTATTGATCCCAAAAAAGCGCCCACAGTGCGAAAAATTCAGGCGCACTTACGCCACCTCGACTTGCATGCCAAACTTATTTATTCACATGGCGAGTTTCTGGATCTGTTGCCTGTACGCGCATCAAAGGGTTTGGCAATTCGTTATCTATCGATTAAATGGGGGCTGCCACCAGAACGTATTTTAGTTGCGGGTGATTCTGGTAATGATGAAGATATGTTGCGTGGTAATACTTTGGGGCTGGTAGTGGGTAACTACAGCCCCGAGCTTGCGCGACTCAAAGGGCGTGAGCGGGTGTACTTTGCGGAAAGCCGTTTTGCCTGGGGAATTCTGGAAGGCATGGCACATTATGACTTTTTGGGCGATATTGTTATTCCCGGTGAATAGGGAACGCATGCACTCCTAAGGAATGGAACACAATAACTTATATAAGTGGCGCTCTGATTTAGTTTGTATTCGTTCGTTCTGATTGAACAAAAGTGCAGGAATAGTCGTTCTATTCCGAGCTTTTGTGATTGAAGAACGGGCGAAGACGGGCTGAAGCAGAGGTGCCAATGGTATGAGTTATTGTGTTCCATTCCTAAACCAAGGCAGGTATAAAAATGATCCAAGCTCGCCCCATTATTTTTGGCGAAGTTCTGTTTGACTGTTTTCCTGATGGTCAGGTGGTATTGGGTGGAGCACCATTTAATGTTGCCTGGCACCTGCAAGGATTTTCCTGCGCACCGTTGTTGATTAGTTGTGTGGGAACTGACAGTCATGGAGATACTGTACGCACTACCCTGCGTGAAAAGGGCATGGACATATCCGGCATACAAGTCAGCGATTGTTATCCCACAGGTCAGGTTGTGGTGACATTACAGGATGGCCAGCCCAGTTATGACATTGTGACAGAGCAGGCATACGATCATATCAATGCGCAGGCTGCGCTGAATTCATTGCCAGAAGACACACCGGCACTGGTTTATCACGGCAGTTTGG
>Ga0256830_1001559_pt1 | contig 16049 bp, 14 predicted proteins | sample 128326metaG_FD_190537 | JGI IMG/M metagenome (GOLD analysis project Ga0256830, IMG submission 190537) | Hydrothermal vent microbial communities from Lau Basin, Pacific Ocean - 128-326 | ecosystem: Environmental > Aquatic > Marine > Hydrothermal vents | place: Pacific Ocean: Lau Basin | collected... | reverse complement strand
ATGGGTTGTTTCATATACAAGGGATTCGCCGTTCAGAAGCCTGTGGTAGCGTTCAAGGAAGAGGCGATTATCCTGCTCCTTCTCCAGTACCAGTATATTCTGCCCGATAAGTTCCTCCTTCTCATAGCCGTACTGCTCTTTCACCTTTGAATTGACGTTGGTGATCCTGCCCTCCGGGTCCGTGAGTATTATGGTATCATTTGCCTTCTCAAAGAGGGACTTCAACATGGTCTCTGACTTTTTCAACTCCCTTGTCCGCTCATTAACAAGCTCCTCAAGCCTTTCTGAGTAAAGCCTCAACTCGTTACGGCTCTTCTCAAGGTCATATTCAAGGGATAGTTTGTTGAGGAGAAGACGATTATTGTAATATCGCCAAGCAAATCCGCCAAAGGCAAAAGATAATAAGAATACATTATTGTTGAAGAAAATTTTAGTATTGATAATGTTATCAAATACAAGAATAGGTATTATGTATATCCCATATACTATGCTTGAAACTAAAAGAGCCATGTTAATAGAGATAGGAAGAAATCCGAGAATGAAAATAAATACAATGATCATTCCAGCATAGTATGGAGATTGATGTCCTCCAAAAGAAAGGATCATCATCTCAACCATTGTAGAAATTGCTACAGTTCCCAATATTAAAACACTTGTTTGCAACTTCTTATTAATTTTTATTTTTAAAATAAAGTGTAGCATTAATATTATTGAAGCAGTAATAAGTCTATAAACAAGAAATTTGTTAAAATTCTCTGGTGTAACAAAATAATCCAAAATAATTAAAAATAGAATGGTTAAAACTCCAAAGGGAAACAACAATAGAGACATCAGAGTTTGCGTCATTGAAAGCAACTCTTTTTCTATATACTCTTTCTTAGTCATCACAAATATTTCCTCAAAATTATTTTAGCGGTATCATAACCAACATATGCTACACCTGGTATGCCAAGACCTAAGGTGCTCCAGTGACCTGTCAAATAAAGACCTTTAATAAAAGAAGGTTTTTTAAAACCAGGAACCGCTAATTGTGAGACCGTACTCGCCCATCCATATGAAGCACCCTTGTAATTTAATGTATACCTATACAATGTATAAGGTGTTCCAGCATCTTTATATACTAAATGTTGTGAAAGATTGGGCAGAGAATATTTTTCTGCCTTTTCAATAAGTGAGTCTAAAAACTTTTGTTTATTTTTTTTCCAATAATTCTTGTTTTTAAAAGACACTGGGACAAGAATATTAATAGTTTTATTATTTTTTGAAGTTCTGAAAGAATAGCCACAATAGTTTTTTAAATCACATTGAAGCATTGCTTTATATGCTTTATCTAAGTTGTAATGTTCAAGGAATAATACAGCAGTTCCTGGAGGATAGGAGTGTGAAAAAGTATCATCAATACCTAAATATGCAATAAAGTTTGATATTGAGGGTGTCATATTTTTAATACTATAGGAAAATGTATCATCTAAATTTTCTTCTCCTAATAAATTTAAAAAGGTTTGCCTGGCATCACAATTTGAAACAACATATCTTGTGGTAATGTAATCCCCATTCTCAACTTTCACTCCAACTACTGCACCATCTTGAATAAGAATTTTTTTAACCAAGGTGCAAAATCTCATCTCTCCACCGAATTCTTGAAATCTGTTAGCTAAAGCATCTGGCAGAGATTGCATTCCACCAACTGGATAGTACCCTCCATCAAGTATAAAATCATAATATAATTTACCACTTAAAAAAGCCGACATGGACGTTGGTGGCAACCCAGCCATTACTAATAATGGATATGACAAAATAGTCTTTAATTTTTTATTAGAAAAAAATGAATCAATAAATTTTTGAAAGGTCCAGTTCTTTATTTTAGCAAAGGTGGCTGGATTGGATAGAGAGAGGAAATTAAAAAAATTACTTATACTTGTTTTTTCTTCAGGGAAAAGAGACTGTAATTCTTCAATTGTTTTTTTTGTATCTCTCCATATTCTGATTTTAAACTCTTTTGTATGAATTATTAAACTTGGATCAAACTGAATAATTTCAAGTTTTTTATCTATCCCGAGTTCTTCAAAAACTTTTCTTGTTATACCACCTTCTCTATAGGCTCCAAAACAGTCCGCTGCTGCATCAAAGGTAAACCCCTTTCTCTTGAAAGAGGTGCAATAACCTCCTGGTTTATGGTGTTGTTCACAGATGAGCACCTTCATGCCTGCCTTCGCAAGATAACAGCCACAGACAAGCCCTCCTATGCCTGCACCAATGATTATTGCGTCATACTCTTCACTGCTTCTATGCCTGGACATTGTCTTCCTTCTCCTCAAGGAGTTTTTCCACGATATCAACAGCCTGTTTTACAGTTGTGATATTGGGTATCTCCTCATCCCTCACGGTTACCTTGAAACGTTTCTCAATCGCAACAGCGATCTCAATTGCCTTGACAGAGTCAACCTCAAGGTCATCATAAAAGTTGGACTCCGGTGTGATTTCATCAGGTTCAAAACCTGTGACATCAGATACGATGGAGACAATCTCCTTCTGAACATTATCGGCCATGTACACCTCCTCCTTTAATTGTTTCTTATGTTACCATAGCAGACTATCTGGTAGTCTACAACCACATCTCGTCATTGCCGGACCTGCCCTCTGGCTTGACCAGGGGATCAACCCGACAATCCACAACCGCATCCTGTCATCACCGTGCTTGACACGGCGATCCACGGTCTTTTTAGATTCCCTGGTCAAGCCAGGGAATGACAATATAGATAGTTTGTCACTGTCGGACACCCAATCAAGCCTGTCCTCAACTTGATTGGGGATCATAGTGCAGGCTTTGGTCCGACAGTCCACGGTCTTTCAAAGAACAAAGTGGGTTACCCGATCAAGTCGGGTAATGACAAAAAATAGTAAGTTGTCATCGTCGGGCATTGACCCGACAATCCACTTTATATTAAATCATAATAAAGATCCTTCCAGTCAGGATTATTCTTTTCAATTAACTCCAATTTCCAAACCCTTTTCCATTTCTTCAATTGTTTTTCTCTCCTTATTGCTATATTAATATCCCGTGTAATTTCATAATATACCAATCTGTCCACACTATATTTCTTTGTAAATCCTTCAACAAGTTTATTTTTATGCTCGTAAACTCTCTTCACAATATCCGAGGTTACACCTATATAAAGGGTCCCACGTTTTTTATTTGATAGAATATAAACATAATAGTACTTCATTGTTAAGAAATACAAAATGGATTCCTGCTTCCGCAGGAATGACAAATAAGAAAATTATTTGTTTCAAGCTCCAACTTCCGACCTCTGTGTCGTTATTGCCGTGCCTGACATGGCAATCCACTGTAAAACAAAAAACTGGATTACCCGGTCAAGCCGGGTAATGACAAGAATGTAAAATGACAGAAACATTGAAACTTACCCTTTCATTCTACGTCAATACCCATCAAATCTTTTCAATACTACTGAAGCATTATTTCCACCAAAGGCATATGAATTATTCAGGGCATAGGTTATCTCATGGCTTCGTGATTTATTTGGTACACAATCAATATCACACTCAGGATCAGGGGTCTCGTAATTTATCGTAGGTGGTAGAATGCCCTGTTTTATAGCCAGCGTACATGCCACAGCCTCTATTGCTGATGCTGCTCCCATAGTATGACCGAGCATTGACTTGATGGAACTCACGGGGATCTCTTTGTAACGATCACCGAAGACCTCCCTGATGGCAGCACACTCTGTCCTGTCATTGGCAGGTGTGCCTGTACCATGAGCACTTATATAATCAATATCCTCCGGTGTAATTGACGCCTCTTTCAAAGCCTTCTTCATGCACTGGACAATCCCCTCAATGGATGGTGATGTCATGTGTCTTGCATCACAGCTGAGACCATAGCCTACAATCTCGGCATATATATTGGCACCCCTCTGGAGGGCATGCTCCAGATCCTCAAGGATCAGCACCCCTGCACCCTCGGCAACCATCATTCCTCTTCTGTTTTTGTCAAAGGGCTGGCACCTTTCAGGCGCAACAGCCTTGAACTGGTTGAATCCCGTGAAAGAGATCCTTGAGAAGGCATCGCTGGCAGATGCAATGATAATTTTCGCCCTGTCAAGACGAATCAGGTCATAACCATACCCTATAGCGTAATTCCCGGCAGAACAGGCAGTGGAAAGAACAAAACCCTCACCCGTCAGACCAACCTCTTCTCCAATAGCTGCAAGTGTTGAGTTGCTTGGCAGCTGACATGCCAGCTCGTTGGACACAGAACCATTGCTTAACAGGATATCATTTATATGCTCAATTACCTGTATTGGTCCTGTGGTTATGCCATAGCACACACCTATGGAGCCTTCTGGTTCTACCTGGTCAATACCTGAATCTGTTACGGCAAGTTTAGCTGCAATCATGGCCAGCAAGGAGGCACGGCTGTATCGTGATCTGGAATCCTCATCAATGGTGTTCATGATTTTCTCAAACCCCTTCACCTCGCCACCAAGATGTGTGAAATGCTCTGATGTATCAAAGGATGTAACCGGGCTGATACCAGACTTTCCAGCAATCAGGTTTTGCCAGAATTCTTCCTTCCCTATACCAATAGAGGTGACCACGCCAAGGCCTGTTATGACCACCCTTCTCATTGGATATGCCTCCTGATATAAAGAGGAGATACCGAATCAAGTTCGGCATGACAAGGAAGGGTGGCAGGAGATGCGGCATGACAAGAGGGAGTACAAAGAGATGCCTCAAAGGAATCTCTAAAGACAGTAAACGATAGAACACCCGGGATTGCAATATACAATTTAAACTCCTCCGATTATTACTGCCGTATTGTTACCATATGGGTCTGATGTTATTATCAATGCATTTGTTATCCTTGTATGCGTAACGGTTCTAACGAGGTTCATCTCAAATTCAGGTTCTGTAATGTTTATTGTGGCAGGAATGAAGCCCTGAACTATTTCACCCACTACCGCTGATACCGCCATTGCACCTGATGCTGAGTAGGTATCTCCAACAATGGACTTTATTGCACTTACCGGTGTTTTGCCTCCAAAGATTTCATTGATTACCTCAGCCTCCATTCTGTCAAGCTCAACACCACCGTTTGCTGATGCACAGACACAGTCAATATCTCCAGGGTCTATTGAGGCCCTCTCAAGCGCCTGAAGGATTGCCTTTCTTAGGCCTGAGCTATTGGTAAACAGACCGTTTCCATGGGAGCAGAAGGCATTGGAGCAGGAGACTATCCTTGCATAGGCATGGGCATTTCTTTTCCGGGCATGCTCCTCACTTTCAAGCACCAGAACAGCCGCTCCCTCTGATAGGATAAGACCGTCTCTGCCTCTATCATAGGGCCGGCATAAGGATTCACCACCCTTAAGCCCTGAAAGAAGACCAAGGTTGTGAAATCCCGTGAAGGTCTCTTCGCAGAGTTCTTCAACACCTCCAGCGAGCACCACCTCTGCCCTGCCAAGCCTTATAAAATCTGCCCCATAGATAAGTGCATCAAGAGATGCACAGAACCCGGTTGATATGGTTGTGTTGAATCCCTTGATCTTATGCATTATGGACACCTGGCTTGCAGGTGAATTTATAACGGTGTTAGGAAAGAAGGAGGGGTTCACGTACTTTGGCCCCTCAATGAGCCCATCACGGTCAAACTGTGCAATACTATGGAGACTTCCGAAAGTGGTTCCTGCTGAGACCCCTATTGAGTGGGTATTGTCTTCAGTGATCTCAAGACCCGAATCATCCAGGGCAAGCTTTGATGCTGCCACAAGAAAACGTGTGCTGCGGTCAAGCACCCGAAGGTGCCTCTTGTGTATGTACTTTAATGGATCAAATCCCCTGACCTCTCCCGCAACATTAACCATGAAGGGAGATGTATCAAAAAGGGTTATTTCACCAAAATTCGGTGAGCCACTTTTCAGAGCCTCCCAGTAGGCCTCTCTGCCCTCTCCAACAGGAGAAATTACCCCTATGCCCGTTATTAAGATTTCTTTATCTGCAGACATTCCGGTATTTTTCTGTTATATTACTACACACTTATGTCCAAATAAAATAGTGAAAAACAAATCTTACAGGCCCGGTGGTGGCGAAAAAGACCATCCACTCATCAACCCATTCACCCATCTACTCATTAACTCATCAACTGCTCACTGTTAACCCTGGCTTATTTTCAGAAACACATTTCAACTATCCTGAACTTTATTCAGAGACTTACAAGATACCAGGGGTTATAAAATCACTCTCTGTCAATCAGATAGAATATTATTGCACCCGTTGAATCTCTCAGCATTGAGACCCTGTCATCAGGGATACCGGATTCGTGAATTATATATCTGAAATCCTCTTCCGTACGCTGTTTGAAGCCATCCCAGTCAACAAGCCAATGGAACATGGTGTGTCTGTACCTGCTGGCATCCTTGAAGGCTGCAATAAGTCTCCCTCCAGGGTTCAGAAGCCTGTAGAGGGCATTGAAGAGTTTTATAAGAAAATCCGTCTCAAGATAGTCAAAAAGCCCCACACTGTAAATCACATCCTGCATCCCCACATGAATAAGATTTAGTTCGTGGTCAAACATCCTGAGGGCGTTGTATTTCTTGAAGGTCACCCTCTTGATGGAACCTGTCAGTTCAAGCCTGCTGAAGGCATAGGAGAGTGCATCTTCATCACTGTCTATGCAGGTGATTCTCGCACCGGAGGAAAGAATCTGCGGTGTAAGATTGTAGAGTTCCCGGCATGAACCACAGGCGATGTTCAGGATGCGAGGGTTCTGTCTCTGGAGGAGTTCGTTTTCCAGGAGGTTGGAAAGTATTTTTATCCTGTTCCTTATCGCCTCGCCAAGCCTGCAGTGCAGTATGTAGTAGTCAAGATAATATCCAAGCCCCTCTGAGAGTGGCATCTTTCTGTATGCGCACTCCAGTGTCTTGTAATCACCCTGCTGGCCCTGCGGCCATGTCCGTGCCCTCGTGAAACAGTAGCTCTGGGAGAAGACAGGCTCTGTTTTCCGGAGAACATGGTATCTCAGGTTTTTCAGCAAGGACTTGTCACTTACATTTGTCTCCACGATCTCGGCCTTTTCAAGAAAATCAGTAATACTGCTGTCAATCCTTTTCAGGATAATTTCAGGTTCCAGGGTGGTATATTCTTCTTTCAGTGCTTCCATCCTTGCCAGGAAAACCTCTATTGCCTCATCAAGAAAGGCCTTCCATCTGCTTAACAGCTCCTCCTCATAGGTGAGAAGGAAGTCCTCCTCATCAAAGTTGATGATCATTCCACAATGCTCACACCTGCCATCCTCACCATTTGTTATGATGTTATGGCAATAAAGGCATTCCTTGCCCGAGTGTATATGCCTTTTAAGATAGTTCCATATCAGCCATTTGGAGTCACGTGAATGGTTGAGAAACTTTACAGCTATACCGTCATCTGCTACCCTGAGGATCTTTCCTTCAATCTCGCATTCACCAAGACCGTCAAAGGATGCCCTGAGTCTGATCTTCTGGTTTTCCTTTGCATTGAAGGCAGGATAGAGACAGATACCATTGAGTCCGATATCCCTTGTTCTGACCTCCAGATCCACCCCTCTTCCGCCATTGCCTACCTGTACCCTTACAGGTATTTCCGCCTTGCACCTAAGGTCTAAACGGGCCATACCCACCTCCTGATAATGGATCTTCATGCCTTGAAGAAAGGCATTGTCTGTTATTTAAAATCTCCCCACTAATGTGGCAAATTCTCTGATCTTAAGGCCCTATTTAGATTTCATCAGCCTGTGATTATAATTTTTTCACAGGCCTGAATAAATCCAGCTTATTGATTTCCGTAAAACTGATGTCCTATGCCTACTTTTCTGTCATTCCGCACTTGATGAGGCATCTCTTTATGCCTTTCCCTGGATTGCCCGATCATGTCGGCAATGACAAAATAGGATATTACTAATGTCTACTACATCAGTTCATACGCTCAATCCTCCCATCCACCATGTGTACCACCCTGTGGCACTGTTTTGCAAGGGATTCATTGTGGGTTACAATGATGAATGTCGTTCCCCGTGATTCGTTCAGATAAAGCAGGGTTTTAAAGAGTCTGTCTCCTGTCCTGGTATCAAGATTGCCGGTGGGTTCATCAGCAAGCACAACAAGGGGAGACATTATTAAGGCCCTCGCTACGGCAACACGCTGTTGTTCACCCCCTGAGAGTTCTCCAGGTCTGTGATGATATCTTCCCTTCAGACCGAGTTCGGTCAGTAGCTCTTCAGCCCTATAGCTGATCTTCTCCAGTGATATCCCTCCAATAAGAGCAGGCATGATAACATTTTCAAAGGCAGTGAATTCAGGCAGGAGATGGTGAAACTGGAAGACAAACCCGATTTTCTGGTTCCGAAACCGGTCAACCTCTTTATGATTGAGCTCAAATACATTCCTACCTTCAAAGTATATATTACCCTCCGTTGGCCTGTCAAGTGTACCAAGGATATGGAGAAGGGTGCTTTTGCCCACACCAGAAGCACCTGTGATGGCAAGCATCTCACCCCTGTCAATCTTCAGGTCAATACCCTTGAGCACCTCAATAGGGCCAGCCTCGGTGAAAAAGGTCTTCTTTAAAGACTCAACCTCAATTAATGACATCCTTGATCTTCTCCTTTGCCTTTTTCAGTTCCTCAGCGCCCTTCTTCAGTGTTTTACTGGTTTCTTTCAGCTTATCTGCCTCTTCTGCCAGCTTCTCGCTCTTTTCCCTTATCTCCCTGCCCACCTCTTCTGATTTATGGCCGAACCACCTGAAGGGTTCACCACCTCTGAGCACACTCAACACAAGGAAAAGGGCTGTAATCAAAACAATGAGACAGATCACACGCCTTATAAGTTTACACATTACTCATACCTCAAGGGTTCTACAGGATTCAGTCTTGCGGCCTGATAGGCCGGGTATATGGTTGATACAAAGCTGATAAGGATGGCAGCACCAGCAACTGTGACAACATCCCATGGGTTTACCTTTGCCGGCAGATGGCTGAGATAGTATACATCAGCAGGTAGCTTGATTATCTCGTAATTACTGATGAGATAACATATTGCCACCCCTCCTGCTACCCCCAGTATTGTGCCGATTATACCTATTATAATACCCTGGAGAACAAACACGGTCATTATGCCTCTACTGGTGGCACCCATCGCCCTGAGTATGGCAATCTCCCTCTCCTTCTCTATCACGTTCATTATGAGGGTACTTATGATATTAAAGGAGGCAACCAGGATGATCAGTATGAGTATGATGAACATGGCAAACTTTTCAAGCTTTAACGCGGAAAAGAGGTTTCTGTTCATCTGCATCCAGTCTCTTCCGTAATAGCCTTTACCGAGTATGCGGGGGATATCCTCTCTCACCTGATCAGCAAGAAAGATATCATCAAGCCTGAGCTCTATGCCGGTTACTGCATCTCCCATGGAAAGGAACCGCTGTGCCTCACGCAGTGGAATAAGGGCAAGACTTGAGTCGTATTCATACATGCCCATCTCAAAGATCCCTGCTACCCTGAATCTCTTTGTCCTGGGAAGCATGCCCATGGGGCCAAGCTCCTGTACCGGAGATATGGCGGTCACCACATCACCAATATAGGCGTTGAGGATCATGGAAAGCTCTTTACCGATCACGATCGGAGGGGGTTCTTTGTCTGTCTTTGCAAGGGCCATAAGTGAGCCCTCCTTCATATGAGAGCCGATGGTTGTGGTTTTAAGTTCATATTCGGGCATGATCCCTCTCAGGTAAACCCCCTGAGCCCTCCCGGCATGGGTGAGCATGACCTGCCCGAGCACAAAGGGTGAAGCACCCTTGATGTGTTCCTCTTTCAGGAGCTTTTCAATGTCCTTTTTATACTCATCAATAAACCCGCCTGCATTGAGAACCACCACGTGGGCATTAACACCGAGTATCTTGTTCCTCAGATCATCCTGGAAACCGCTCATCACCGAGAGCACGATGATCAATGCCATTACACCAAGGGTCACGCCGGCAGTGGATATAATCGTGTTGAAGGAGATACCCCTGTGTTTCTTCTTTGACCTGAGATACCTCAGTGCAATAAAAAGGGGGTATGAAGAGTATACCACGGAGCGGCTCTTCTTTCTGTCCTTTCTCACCTTGACTCGGGTTTGAGCTGGGGGAATAAGATGACATCACGTATGGAATGGGAGTCTGTCAGTATCATAACAAGCCTGTCTATACCGATACCTTCACCAGCAGCCGGTGGCATGCCGTATTCAAGTGCCCTTATGAAATCCTCATCCATTCTGTGTGCCTCCTCATCACCACGCTCCCTGTCCTCAACCTGCTTGAGGAATCGTGTCTTCTGATCCTGGGGATCGTTGAGTTCTGTAAAGGCATTGGCGATCTCCCTTGCAGCAACAAAGAGCTCAAACCTCTCAACAAGTTCGGGGTTATCCTTTTTCCTCTTTGCAAGAGGAGAAAGCTCCACAGGATAGTCAATTATGAATGTGGGCTGGATAAGATGGGGTTCAACCAGTTCCTTGAATATCTCATCAAGCACCTTTGCATGTGAGTGTATATTCTTCAGGTCTATCCCCTTCGCCATGGCAAACTCCCTCGCCCTGTCCGGCTCCTTAAGTGCCTCTTCAGGCACACCCCTCTGTTTCATGGCATCATACATGGTTATCCTCTGCCATGGAGAGGTAAAATCAAGGGTATGCTCCCCATAGGGTATCTTCAGCGACCCCGCTATCCGTTCAAGCAGTTCTGTAATCATCCTCTCTGTAAAGTCCATAAGGTAGTTATAATCCCTGTAGGCAACGTAGAATTCAAGCATCGTGAATTCAGGGTTGTGCTTTGTTGATATACCTTCGTTGCGGAAGTTTTTATTCAGCTCAAAAACCTTTTCAAAGCCTCCCACAAGGAGCCTCTTGAGATAGAGTTCAGGCGCTATCCTGAGGTACAGATCAATACCAAGGGCGTTATGGTGGGTCTTGAAAGGCTTTGCAGTGGCTCCACCTGGTATCTGGTGCATCATGGGTGTCTCTACCTCCAGGAAGCCCTTCTGCTCAAGATAGTCCCTGATGAATTTTATGATAGCACTCCTCTTCCGGAAGGTCTCCCTCACCTGGGGATTGACTATGAGATCCACGTAACGCTGCCTGTATCTCAGCTCAATGTCCCTGAGACCGTGCCACTTCTCCGGAAGGGGTCTCAGGGATTTGGTCAGAAGTGTATACTCCTTGACCAGTATTGTCAGTTCATCTGTCTTTGTCCTGAAGAGTGTGCCTTTTACACCAACAATGTCACCTATATCAAGCTTTTTCGTTAGCCTGAAGTCATCCCCCAGGATGTCCTTCCTGAAGTATACCTGAATCCTCCCCGAATCATCCTGGATATGGGAGAAGGCTGCCTTTCCAAAGCTCCGCCAGGCAACTATCCTTCCCGCAACAGAGCACTCTACAGGGTCAGACTCAAGCTCTGCTGCAGGGATGTCACCATAGGTTTCATGGAGTTCACCGGCCTTGTGGGTGGTCTCATAGGGATGGCCATAGGGATCTATACCGATCTCTTTAAGTTCCTGAAGTTTTTTCAGTCGCTGTCTTATAAGTTCGTTTATCTCTTCCAAATCAACCTCCAGATGGATATTTTAATATACTATTGCCTTAACTGACCTGTACCAAGCACTATGAACTTGGTGCAGGTCAGTTCCTCAAGCCCCATGGGGCCACGGGCGTGAATCTTGTCAGTGGATATTCCTATCTCCGCTCCAAGGCCAAACTGTCCGCCATCATTCAGGCGTGTGGATGCATTCACCATAACTGCCGAGGAGTCAACCTCTTTGAGAAACCTCAGGGTTTTATGGTAGTTTTCAGTAACAATGCTGTCTGTATGGGCAGAGCCATATCTGTTTATATGCTCAATTGCCTCGTCAATGTCCTGTACAACCTTGATATTCAAGGTAAGGGAAAGATACTCATTATAATAGTCATCCTCCTCAAGGCCTTCTATATCCTTGATAATCCTTTGAGTCTCTGCACAGCCCTTCAGTGTTACACCTGCTGTCCTGAACCTCTCTGCCATCCTGGGCAGAAACTCACTGGCCACAGCAGCATGCACCAGCATGGTCTCCATTGCATTGCACGTGCCCGGCCGTTGCACCTTTGAATTAAAGCATATCTCCTCTGCCATCCTGAGGTCTGCATCACTGTCAACATAGACATGGCAGACACCCTTGTAGTGTTTGAGCACCGGTATCCTTGAATTTTCAGTTACTGTCCTTATCAGCCCCTCTCCTCCACGGGGGATGATAAGGTCAACCAGGCCTTCAAGCCTTATCATCTCCATTATGGCCTCACGATCTGTTACATCAATAAATGATACAGCACCAGGATGAATGTCAGCCTCAGAGATGGCCTCTTTAAGGATCCTTACAATAGCCCTGTTTGAATGAAATGCCTCTGTGCCACCCCTCAGGAGCACGGCATTGCCAGCCTTCAGACAAAGCGCTGTTGCATCTGCTGTCACATTGGGCCTTGACTCATAGATTATTCCTATCACGCCTATGGGTACACGCATCCTGCCTACATGCATACCATTGGGTCTCTGCCACATCCTTGTAATCTCACCAACAGGGTCTGATAGTGCGGCCACATCCCTCAACCCCTGGGCCATCTCATTGATGATCCTGTCCTTAAGGGTCAGACGGTCAATCATGGCAGAGGAAAGACCCTTTTCCTCAGCATAGGCAAGGTCTTTCCTGTTCTCTTCCTTGAGGTAATCAGCCTCTGAAAGGAGCCTTTCAGCCATTATCTGAAGTGCCCTGTTTTTCTGCTCCGTTGTTGCCTTCAACAGTGCTACCGCTCCCTCTTTTGCCTCTTTTGCCCTTTGATGAACAACCTCTTTTATCTCCATGCCAAACCTCCTGGATTATTGGAAATCATCCCTTACAACATATCCCGGCACAAAAGCCATAAAGGTCTTTAATTTTTTGCTAAAATATGTTATTATATAACAAACTATTTATTTTTGTCTTCTCTCTGCTTGGTGCAGTTCACTGGAAGGCATATAACAAGAATAACACAAAACGGAGGTAAAAGATAATGTTTTTCTTCTCAAAAAAGCTGCATGACGATATAAAGGCCGGGAAGATAACGCTCACATTCCAGCCCTGGGATACCCTTCGGGTATTGAGAGGCAAGATATACAGGGCAAGACATGTGGGACTTCTCAGGGTGCTTGATGTGGACTTCAAGAGGCTTTCTGAAATTACAGAAGAAGATGTGAAACGTTGCGGTTATGATTCCTTTGAGGAACTGAAGGAGGATCTTGAGTACTTTGCAGAAAGGGAACTTGATATAGACAGAGACAGGGCTGTAAGGATTGAGTTTGAATACATCGGTGAGGATATTGAGAACTACAAAAAGGCAATGGGGAATGTGAAGGATTCAGAATTGTACAACCTGAAAGAGCAGCTTATCATTGCTGACCAGAAGAATGCAAAACCATGGATAATAAAGACACTGAAGCTACTGAGGGAACAGGGTTTCATACCCTCAAAAGACCTTGAAAAGAGACTGAAGATACCTGCTGAACAGATAAGAAGAAACATGAAGCAGCTCAAGGCAATGAACCTTATAACAAGCAACCAGAGAAAGGGTTACGGGATTACACCACTTGGAGTAAAGGTTCTGAAGACACTGAGCGCTGAAAGAAAATAATGTAAAAAGTGAGTCCCCATCTAAAAAAGACCCTGCCCACAGGGTCTTTTTTACATCTTCTCAGGTGCAGTAACCCCGAGAATGGAAAGACCCTCATCAAGCACCCTCTTGATTGCACTACAGAGGGAAAGCCTTGCCCGGGCATCCTGGGGATCATCGGTTAACACCCTGTGCCGATTGTAATATGAATGGAACAGGGAGGCGAGCTCTTGCAGGTAAAAGGTGACCCTGTGCGGTTCTCTTGCCCTTACTGCACCCTCAAACATGAGGGGATAGAGGGATAGCTTTTTCATCAATTCAACCTCTTCATCTTCAGAGAGCCTGTTGAGATTCCCGGGAATGACCAAATCCTCCGCACCCCTCTCCTTTGCCTTCCTGAATATGCTGCTGATTCTTGCATATGCATACTGGACATAGAAAACAGGGTTTTCCGACGACTCCTTTCGCGCCACCTCAATATCAAAATCAAGATGACTGTCAGCCTTTCTGGTCAGGAATATAAACTTCGTGATATCAGGGCCAACCTCCTCTATAACCTCCCTGAGTGTCACAAACTCACCCTTTCTTTTTGACATCTGAACAGGCTTGCCGCCCCGTAGAAGATTCACCATCTGAACAAGTATTATGTTCAGTTTCTCATCAGGCTGGCCAAGGGCCTTGAGCACAGCCCTGATTCTCGGGATATACCCATGATGGTCCGCACCCCAGATATTGATCAACTCATCAAAGCCACGTCTGAGTTTGAACCAGTGGTAACCAATATCAGAGGCAAAATATGTGTAGGTTCCATCCTGCTTTATGACCACCCTGTCCTTCTCATCACCAAACTCAGATGCCCTGAACCAGAGCGCACCATCTTTTTCGTATAAAAGATCCCTCTCTTTAAGCTCATCAAGGCAGCTATGTACGATACCCTCGCTGTAGAGAGACCTCTCACTCTGCCACCTGTCAAAGGTTACACCAAAGGCCTTGAGGTCCTGCTCTATCTCCCTGAGCATACGATGGACACCATAGTTGATGATCTCTTCCTTCACCTCTTCAAACTCCCTGTCCAGATAGGTTCTGCCCCTGTCTTTTATCAGTTCTTCTGCAATATCATATATATACTGACCCTGATATCCATCCTCCGGGAATGTGTATTCACTCTCCAGCAACTCCCTGTATCTGGCATATATGCTTTCACCAAGGAGCTGGACCTGGCGCCCCGCATCATTGATGTAGTACTCCTTTTCAACATCAAAGCCTGCCCGCTGAAGAAGGTTACATAGAGCTGCACCAAAGGCTGCACCCCGACCATGACCAAGGTGAAGGGGGCCCGTTGGGTTGGCACTGACAAACTCAATCTGGACCCTTTTACCATCACCCATATAGGGTCTCAGATACCGCTCCGTATTTGTGAGTATCTCCTTTAATTGCTCTACAAGATACTCCCTCTTGAACCTGAAGTTGATAAATCCCGGACCTTTCACCTCTATGCTGCTGAATATCTGCCATTGCTCAAGCTCTCTTGCGATCTCCTCAGCTATGGAGCGGGGAGGCCGCTTAAGTGTCCTGGCAAGGGTCATGGCAACAGGGGTTGAGAGGTCGCCATGTTCTTTGACCCTTGGCACCTCAAGCTCTACAAATGGCACATCAGCACCAAGCCTCTTTATGGCAGCATGTAACTGCTGTCTGATATCCATCTACAGTTCACCCCTTTTCTGCCTTGCTCTTTTCTTCCTCTTCAGTTTCTGTTTTCTTATCTTTGCTATCCTGATCTGTTTTGATGATCTCATGCCATACAGCCTTTCCTCAATCAGCTCAACAAGTGCCCTGCGGGCAAGGAACCTGTTCAGGGACTGTGACCTGCTCTGCTGGCACTTCACCTCCAGGCCGGTTGGTTTATGTTTTAGATAAACACAGGTGGAAACCTTGTTAACATGCTGCCCTCCAGGACCTGAGGAGCGTACAAACCTCTCTTCTATATCTTCTTCCCTGATGTCCAGCTCCTTCATCCTCCTCTTCAGGGCATCTATCTTGTCCTGTCTGACATGGGCCATTATGAATGACTATTTTACCACAAACAACGGGACAAAAGCAGATGGGGCTCACCATTTGAACAGATCAAACAATTTCATCTGAAAACAGCGAGGGAATACATAGAGTAGCCATCCATATGTTATCATAACTCTGTTATGACCCCCATTGAGTATATCTACTATATGCTTTACAGATTGCATCGCAGGCAGGGCACGGCAAGACAGAAACGACTTTGTGGCAGGACAATAAGTGTCGGAAACCTTTCCCTTGGTGGCACAGGCAAAACACCACTTGTGATTAACATCTCAA
>Ga0256830_1001558_pt1 | contig 16054 bp, 14 predicted proteins | sample 128326metaG_FD_190537 | JGI IMG/M metagenome (GOLD analysis project Ga0256830, IMG submission 190537) | Hydrothermal vent microbial communities from Lau Basin, Pacific Ocean - 128-326 | ecosystem: Environmental > Aquatic > Marine > Hydrothermal vents | place: Pacific Ocean: Lau Basin | collected... | reverse complement strand
CGCAATTGCAGCAAATCAATTTTCAGTTCCAACATCTACTGAAGAAGCAACTACATTTAACGATATCAGTTATGCACTACGTGCTGGCATTCAATGGTAAATGAAAGGATGAATTAAATTTTAACCAAGGACACCCCAGTCATAGCTGATACCCATATAAGCTGTAAAAACTGTGAAGCATCTTGCTGCCGCTTAGAAGTCATACTCTTCACTGATGCAAGCATACCCCAGCAATTTATTGAAACAGACCGTTGGGGTAGCACGCGCATGGCTAGATTAGAAGATGGCTGGTGTGCTGTTTTGGATAGAAATACAATGCGTTGCACAATCTATGAAAACCGACCACTGATCTGTAGGGAACTTGAAATGGGCGGTCATGAGTGCATTTCTATTCGTGCAGAATATTCATTATAATTTTATTATCTTAGTTTTTTGGCAAGCTACGGCAATTTAGAAAGATCAAATTGTGTTGAGTGTCGATGGTTTCCAGCCGTGTTAAACCTGCATTATCAATTTTCAGTCGATAAATAGCGCTCAATGGCGCACTTAACTGTCGAGCAACAATTGCTCGGTTCACTCCGGCATGTGCAACAATGAGTATATGCTGTCCAGTATATTGGTCACAAGCCTGTCTATAGGAACGGTTAACTCGATCACTGAAAGCTTGCAAATTTTCCGCACCAAATGGCCGAGCATGTACGGGGTCTGCGTAAAAAGATTCAAATTCTGCTGGATGTTCTTGTTTAATTTCTTCTTTACTACGACCTTCCCAGGTTCCAAAACCTACTTCCTTAAGATCATCGATTATCTCAACGGGACGCTCGTACTTTTTTGCAAGCGCGTGAGAAAATTCGAGGCAGCGTTTTAATGGCGAACTAATAATGACATCCCATGGGCAGTCATTACCCACCGCATCCCACATTTGCTGCCAGCCTTTTTCAGTTAATACGTCATCCACACCTGAACCACGATAACGACTACCGCCTAATGGCTCACCATGCCGAATCAAATCAATGGTAGTTTTCATTTTCAATGATTAACCTAAGCGCAAAATGAAACGCGTATTCTAAGCGGTATTATCTAAAGGAGTGGCGCCATTTTGGCACTCAGTTTTCCTGCCTCTTTAGTAGCGGAACCCCCTAATGCAAACCCGATGAGTTTGTCTGACGGATTATAGCAAAGCGCCTTAATCCCACTCTCTGTTTCTTCTATTTTCCATTCACCCTCTGTAGGAGGTGGGGCAACCACTGATATAGGGTAAGCCGGTGTTTTTAGTAAAACAGGCATCGTTGGATAACTAATTTCTGTGACATTCCCTGCCAGCGTTTGTGCGAGCACTCTTGCGCCGCGCATAATAGGCATGATAAAGGGTAAAACAAACCCTTCTACCTCTGCACAATCACCGATTGCGTATATATTATCAACAGAAGTTTTTAATGTTTTATCGACCACAATACCTCGATTAATTTGCAGACCTGATTTTGCTGCCAAGGTAATATTGGGTTTAAGCCCCACGGCTGATAATACAACGTCACCGGTTATTCGTTTACCATTATCTAGCGAGACCTGGTATTCACCATTATATGTATCTACCGAAGTAACACTAGTGCTCGCTAACCATTGTATATTTAATGCGACCAGGCTTTGGTGTAATTTTTTACCCACAATCTGCGGAATCAAATTTCCTAGCGGCCAGGCATTTCGATCTACCACCGTCACTTCAAACTGAGCATGCGCCAAATCATTCGCAAACTCAGAACCGATAAGTCCGCCGCCTAGTATTATAATTTGTTTTTTTTCATCAATGGCATTGCGAAATTTTGCGTAATCATCAATATTGTTAACAGTCAGCACATCATTCACTGCATTTCCAGTGAGCGGAGGACGAAAAGGATTTGCACCAACTGCCAGTACTAGCTTTTGATACGCAATTTTTTCGTCACCATGTATTATCTCTTGTGTAATAGTGTTTAATAAACTTACATCAGTGCCGGTAAAAATATCAATATTCAACTGCTTTGCCATATTCTGACTGCTGGCGGTTAGCAGCGTTGTTGCATTTTTATTTTTTGCAAAAGCATTGGACAACATGGGTTTAGAATATGCGCCACCCGCATTAGCAGTGAGCATTATTAGCGGTGTATCAGCATCAAGCTTACGAAATTCTCGCGCTACTGAATAACCCGCCATACCACTGCCAATGATGACAATAGGCTTCATGTTTATGACATTTCTACCATTTCAAAATCTTGTTTGGAAACACCGCAATCAGGACAATTCCAATCGTCTGGGATGTCATCCCAAGCGGTGCCAGCCTCAATTCCATCAGCGGGTAAGCCCATTTTCTCATCATAAATAAATCCACAGACTAAACATTGCCACTTTTTCATATCAGTTCTCCTAAATAATTGCTTTGAGTATGATTAGTTTTTAATTTTATTCAAGGTATCACGGTAATGATTAGCATGTCGCTCTTCGACTCTTGTTAGCGCATCAAATCGTTTAGCGGCCTTTGCAAGCAACAGAGCCGTGGAAAACTGCTCTGCATGTTCTTGTGACTCAGCGATTTGCTCATCAATCTCCTGCACAGCACGGTCATTTTTTTCCTCTAATGCAGTATGACGGAAAGCTGGGTACATTTCAGTATACTCATGGGTTTCACCCTCAATCGCCATTTCTAGCATTTTTTCCACGGTCAAGCTCTCAGCAGGATACAATAAATCCAAATGACTAAAAGCATGTGCGGTTTCTTGCTCTGCCGTTCGTTCAAATACCTCGGCCACCTCAATGGCCCCCAGCGCTCTGGCGCGACGTGCAAAAAAAAGATATTTTCGATTAGCCATAGACTCACCCGCAAACGCGGCTTCAAGGTTTTGGATAGTTTTACTAACAGATTTTTCGGTCATGATTTAGCTCCTTTGGATGGTCCTAGATTCCGCCGAGATAGGCCGTCACAAATGCGCACTTCAATTCGCCCAACTGCGATTCTAGGATGATATTTGAAATCTCATGGATCTCATGGAAATAAGTGTAGCTTCCTACTATAATTCAATCCAATTGATAGTATTAAACATATTAATAGATAAAATCGATTTATGAATATGCCCTCAATACGCCAGTTGCAATACTTACTTGCCCTCGTAGAGCTATGTCACTTTGGAAAAGCAGCAAGCCGTTGTTTTGTAACACAATCAACCCTAAGCACTGGAATCCAAGAATTAGAGCATGCACTTGGAATCATGTTATTCGAACGCACCAAGCGCAAAGTTATACCCACTCCAATGGGTTTGAAAGCAGCGGATACCGCTCGCCAAATTCTTAAATTGTCCGCGCAATTGCTAGAAGATGCACAATCGGGCCAGGAACCACTCACCGGTGCGCTTCGTATGGGGATAATTCCTACCATAGGCCCATTTTTACTGCCTAAAGTTTTACCCGCTCTTCGGCAAAGCTATTCCAAGCTGGAACTTTATTTAGTAGAAGATCAAACTAAAAATCTGATTGACCGACTCAATGCAGCTGATCTAGATTGTGCAATCCTTGCGCTGCCCTACGAAATAAACACACTGGAAAGTTTTATTTTTCATTCAGAGATGTTTTGGATTGCACTACCTAAAAACCATCAACTTGCGCTACATGAACCGATTCCATCCATTGATCTACCGGCAGATGAATTATTATTGCTCGAAGAAGGGCATTGCTTGCGCGAGCATGTACTCAGCGTTTGCCATCGCACTGCAACGCAGCAAAAACCAAGCTTTCAAGGCACCAGCCTTTACACACTCATCGAGATGGTCTCAAGCGGACTCGGTATCACATTTTTACCCGCAATGGCCTTAGGTTCCAATTTGATTTCAGCCGAAAAAATCGCACTAAGAGCCCTAGCAGAAACAGGGCCTCATAGAAATATCGCCTTGGTTTGGCGTGCCACTTATCCACGTAAAGGCAATTTGAAATTGCTCGGGAAAAGTTTACGAGAACTGACGAGTGCTTAAGGAGGCAACGTGGCTTTGGTTTATTTCGATAAGCAATGCACTGTGCTCAGCCTCCTGCTCGTGTGCAGCAGGTGTTTGTTGCGATAATGCTGCAGCCAATACCAATACCACGATAAGCAGTCCCGCTTCCAGCCACAGGCTTCGGCGGAAAAAATGTAGTGGATTACTACGCCCACGCGCAACGATAAACTCTGGTATTGGAATGAAGGTAGCTGGAATAGGCTGTCCCATTTCAGCCTGAATAGATGGCACATAAGCATAACGATTGAGCGCACCAAGACCGGCCATAAAAACGACAAAGACAATTTTAACAAATAATATCTGCCCAAAGAGGGATTGCCATAAGCCTGCAATATTGCCCAATAAAATCCACGCATTGTAAACTCCCGGCACAACCACTAATGCGAGAGCGATACCTGCTAATGTCGACATTTTCAAACTGACTTCAGCGATAACATCTGGCGCCCTGGTTCCGGCTGATTTGACTAAATAAGGCAAAATAACCAGCGCACTTATGATAATAATTCCACCCCATAACAGAGCACCGAGTATATGAACTGAGTTGATGATATTTAGCAATGAAAAAACACCATCCTCACCTGCGTGCCCAGACGCACTTAACGTGAAAACAAAGACAATGATAGCAGCCAGTGATGCATAAACGGATTTTTGGGATTCAAAATGAAGCCAATGGATTACCCATAGTGAAATTAACAACACCAGGGCAGTCATTCTATACATCCAAAGCTTGCCATACATTGTATTAAAAATAGTCGTCGTCAGTAATGGTATCGCCTCTGTTAAAGGAACTTCGGCCATCGCAGCCGTGCGTAAGGCCAGGCCAGCGAGACTGGTCAGTAACAATAAGCCAATACATACTGCCAATATCACCCACAAATTGACCCGCAAGCCGACCACAATAGTTCGTGTTTCAGTCTTCGTATTACTCGGAATAATCCATAAATAATAGGCGATAATACCCATTGCAATGACTAAGAAAAGCAGCTCGGCTGTCTTATTTACAACGATGTAGCTAGAAATATCCACTGCTTGATTCGCTCACACGGTTATTTGATTGAAAAGAAATACTCATTTTTCATCTTATGACCGTCCGTTGCGACAATTCTCCAAGTAACTTTATATTTTCCCGCAGAAAGCGGCGGTAATATGGCCTCTAAGGTTTTTGCATTGTTGCCTTGGTGTGCGGGTTTTTCGGACTTCACTGGATTATCATCCAGGTCAAAAACACGAATACTACTGAATGCTGACTCTACAGGCTTATTAAATGTAAGCAAGATCGACTTTGGCGCTGTCTCCACAGACTCGTTAGCCGCTGGAGCAGAGGAAACCAACTTAGCATGTGCCGCCACATAATTAGGCCACAATAAGAAACAAGCAATAACAATAATTATTCTATTCATACTTTGAATATTCATGATTCATACCTTTCTGATCTTGGTTAACATTCAATTTTCTAAAAGATAGCATGTCTATTGGAAGAACTCGACATACTATAAATATCGAATTTTCAGCATATTTCCGATTTTATGTAAGTACCTTAATGTGCGCGATTTTTTGGTACTCACAATCAATATCCTCGCACCAAAACACTATGCCATAATCCTCTTAATGCAATCCACTATATCTGTTATGCTGAATGGCTTAGATAGCATACCATCAGCTCCTTGACGCATCACCCGGTTTCTTATCTCTTCATCATTATGACCGGTTAACACGACTACTTTTGCCCTGGGCGTTTTAGCCATTTCGGTAAAACGATCCAATACAGCATAACCTGACATTTCTGGCATATTGAGATCAAGCAATACCAAATCAAAGTCTTCTTTTTCATATAAACCTATCGCCTCTACTGGAGACAGTACAGAAGTTGAGTTTTCATAACCAACAACTTCCATAATTTCTTGCAACAAATAAAGATTCACAGGCTCATCATCGACGATTAATATTTTTGTCGCACTTATATTTTTAGTATTCATCAACCAAGTACTCCACGCGGGTATTCAGCACCTACTATTTATAATCTAAATAATTTTTAAGGTACGTAAATACATCTCGATTTTTTTCTAAATGTCCACAATAATATATCGGTTTAATAACACTTGTTTTGTAGTATTTTTTTGGAGACTTTCGATAAAAAAGCGACTTTTTGAACATTCCGCGTGGGCAATGAAAAATTGGCGTAACACTAAATACCGTCGCACCAATATTAATTTATTGTGCAAAGCTTGCAACGACTCAGCTGTTGAGATCTGAAGCAAAATCTAAACGCACTGAACCGTTACAAATTTCGAGTCTATTTTACATGAATGGTAATTTTTTCTGAAATCACAGGTCGTTGATGTGGTATATGTTTTTTGTCGCCCAAGATAAGTTGCAAGGTATGCTGCCCTGGGTCAAGCATTAAGATGGTTTCTGTTTGCCCACCGCCAAAATGCTTGACTTGTTTTCCCATCGCCTTTGTCATATCCGGTAAGGATTTTCCGTTCACCAATAAATGATGATGTCCGGTATTTTTTTTATCAATTCCAGCAGGTGCGACTCCCATACCACTAAGCCCGAACTTAACCTTAAACGGACTCGATACCACCTCACCATTTTGCGGAGAAATGATATATACCCTCGCATCGGGTGGAGCGGGCGTTTCACCGGCTATTGCAACGCCAATCACCGACAACATCACTAATATACCCATTCGATTAATCATTGTTTAATTTTCCTTTTGCTATTTCCTTAATACCTGAGTAATTTACTGTATATGGAAAAATGAAAAATTACAATCCACGCTCACAAACTTATCCTTGCTGAACAAGCACAGTCTTTTTAGTTATCCTTTTATGCAACATTCGACCGTAGCATCGATGTCCAACTCAGCCGTTTACGGTATAAAATCGAATCCGACCCCAAACAACCACTGTTGATTAAAACTATTCGCAACGGCGGCTACTTGTTTACTGCAACAGTAGAAATCATCCCATGCGATTAATCCCAAACAGCCTTATAGGACGCACAATTTTCATTCTTATTCTAGGTGTATTAATCATCGCAAGTGACATCGCATTGATATACACCTTGCTGTTGAGTGAAGAGCAAACCGCACTTAATTGGCTAATAGTAGCTATCGTGGTGATTGTATGTCTCATCATTATTGCCTATATTATTTCACGCCAGCTTATTACTCCACTCAAACAACTTTCGATTGGCGCAAAAAGAGGGCGATTTCTAATTTAGTAGAAAACGCCATAAAGTTCGGCGCACAAGCGCAGGTTGAATTGCTAGAATTTAATGAAAAGATTGTACTTAAGATTGTAGATGAAGGCCCAGGAATTCCGCAACAAGAAGTTAAAAATGTATTTCTGCCTTTTTACCGAATAAAAAAGTCGCGCAACCGAGAAACGGGTGGAGTAGGTTGGTGAATGCGCTACGCCATGAAGACGATTGCATCCATGCAGTCGTCTTCATGGTGTCCAACTGAGGATTTTAGGATAATCCGCTCATTTAGAAAGCCTTTTATCCAGCCTAATTCAGTACTCCATCAACTAAAGAAGTTTTCAAATAAAACCGCTAACATTTAGTAGATATACAGAAAATCGCCTGCCTAACAACAGGGTTTTAAGTGACAACCGAAAAACATGCAGGATTACAGTTTTTAGTAAAGGGTGAGCAATGAAATTTTTGGACTGATCCTTCAATAATTGAATAATAAATCGCTCCTTATGAATAAGATTCAGAAAATACTAATAGTCTTCTCTCTCGCCACTATTTTAGTATTCATGAGCGCTGCCTGGCACTATCAAAAGAAATTAAGCTTAGATGCACAGCTTCGTCTACAAGAACACTTTTACTTGATACTAAGTACAACCCATCTCGCAGTGACATCCTGGGCGAATGAAAGAAAACTAGAAACCCAACGTTGGGCTGAAGACGACCTACTTTTACAAACGACTAAAAAATTATTGTATTTAGACCCTTCGAATCTTGCATCAAACCCTGCTCAAATAACGCTGCGACATTGGCTACGCCCTATTATTCATAAACATGGATATTTAGGATATTTCATTATTGGTCCAAACCAACTAAATTTAGCATCAAGCAGAATTCAAAACATTGGTGATAAGAACTTACTCTCTGAACAAAAGCTGTTTTTTGAAAAAATATGGTCAGGTGAAACAGCGATAAGCTTACCTTTAAAGTCTGATGTTGATCTCATTGATAATGATGGACGTAAAAAAAAGAACTTACCCACTATGTTTGTAGGTGCTCCTATTTTTAATGAAGCACAAGAAGTAATCGCAGTATTTACATTTCGAATAAATCCCCTGAACAAATTTAGTGACCTGTTTAAACTTAAAGATCCGCGCAAATCGGAAAAAAAATATGCTTTTGATCGCAGCGGAATATTACTCAGTGACTCAATACGCGATACTAAGCAAGAACGTGATAGCTCGAGTTCAGAAAGCATACTCAATTTAACAGTCAGAAACCCGAAACTTCAAAAAAACACCTTCGAAATGTTTTTGGATTATGTCAATTATCAAGGAGTTCCGGTCATTGGGAGTTCGCTTTGGGATGATGGTTTGAATATGGGCATTGCCGTAGAACTCAACAAAAATGAAGCATTTAAGGCCCTTGAGAAAGAAAAAAACCATGTCATATTTGCCGCAATATTACTTATTTTAGTGACTATTTTTGGTGGAGCACTCACCCTGTTTTATCTGCTTTCAGCGCAACAAAAGCAATTAAAAGAAAGCGAAGAAAGAGCAAAAACCGTGATGAATACGGTTATCGAAGGAGTCATCATCTATGATATATCAGGCATAATAAAATCGGCTAATTACGCTGCCGAATCTATTTTTGAATACAATAACATCGAATTAATCGGCGCTAATATTCGCAAACTTATATCCGTAGCTCACTTAGCAGAAAAAGAACGAATCAATCCGCTTTACAATCCATTATTAAACCTCTGTAATCCACAGAGCAAGGGAAGCAGGCGCGAACTCATCGGGCAAAAACAGGACGATACACTATTACCTGTTGAATGGACTATAGCGCTTACAGAAAACCATTCCAGCCACTTGTTTACAGCAATAATTAGAGATCTGACGGATCAAAAACATAAAGAAAGAAAGTCGTTAATTAAAGACGCCGCACTCGAATCTGCGCTAAATGCGATCTTGGTGATTGATAATCAAGCGGCTATAACTTATGTCAATCCTTCAATGTTAAACCATTGGAAGCTGAGTAGTAGAGATGAAATCATAGGTCAATCTACCTCTATCTTGTTAAAGGACAAAAGCAAAACTGAACAGATACACATAGCCGTTACTCAACATGGTTCATGGACAGGAGAATTAGAGGCTGTGCGCAAAGATGGTTCCTGTTTTTATATACGTTTATCAGCAAGTGCGATAAAGGATAGCTCGAACAATATTGTGAGCCTAATGGGAATTTGCGAAGATATCACGGAGCAAAAACGCGCGGAAGAAAAGATGTTAAAAGCTAAAGAATCTGCCGAAAAAGCGAATCAGTCTAAAACCGAGTTTCTGACTAAAATAAGTCATGAATTGAGAACCCCATTAAATGCCGTTATTGGGTTCTCTCGACTGTTTGAGCTAGATAATACGTTGACCGAAGATCAACATTTACAAGCCAATGAGATTACCAAAGCTGGAGAACATTTGGTTAATCTGATCAATGACTTACTTGACCTTGCAAAAATTGAAGCGGGAAAAATGTCGCTCTCTAATGAAATGTTAAACCTCAATAATTTGCTTAATGAATGTGAATCATTAATTAGGCCTTCGCTCTCAACTAATAATCTAAAACTGACACTGGACATTGAAAAATGCGGAGACTGTTGCATTTACGCAGATCCCATCAGACTTAAACAGGTTTTGTTAAATATTCTATCTAATGCAGTGAAATACAACTCTATTAATGGAAGCATTAATATTCACTGCGAACAGGTTAGCAAAACCTGTGTGCGTATTAGTATTGCAGATACCGGAAAAGGCATAGTTGCTGATAACCAGCACAAAATTTTTGATCGTTTTGATCGCTTAGGTGCTGAGCAAAGTAAAATAGAAGGATCTGGAATTGGGCTGATGATTTCAAAGCAAATCATAGAAATGATGAACGGGAGGCTTGGTTTTGAAAGCAAGCCTGGAGAAGGCAGTACATTTTGGATAGAAATCGCTTATAACGCTAAATTCAATTGCAAAGAAAGTCAAAATGCCTTAGCTAGACCTGTCGAAAAAGAAAGCCCTTACACGGATGAAATTTCAATTCCACGTCATGCCAATATACTTGTAGCTGAAGATAATGCGGTTAATCAGCTTGTTATACGCAAACAATTAAAACGCGTTGGCTATGACAATGTTACTTTTTCTATCAATGGAGTTGAAGCACTGAGTTTGTGGCAACGCAAACCCTACGACATATTGCTAACCGATATCAATATGCCTGAAATGGATGGTTACGAACTTGCAAAAAACATTCGTGAACAAGAGCGCACAACAGACAATGCCCTAACTATTGTAGCAATCACTGCAAATGCAGGAAATATAGAAAAAGATTTTTGTCTGGCGACGGGAATGAATTTTTTCATTTCCAAGCCTGTGGATATTGATATTTTGAAAAAATTACTGGATGATTGGGAATATAATAATTCTAAACTCCGTCGTTAAGTTCTCGGTGGTAAACACAATACCAAGATACATTAAACTCGTGAATACAAGGGGCGATCATGGACATAGAAGGCTGGATGGTCAGGAACATGGAAAGCATTCTTTGGGTTATAGAAATACTATGGGTCGGCGGCGTATTATCAATTATAGTTTTCTATTTTGTCATCAAACGAAAAGTCAAACTGAATAAAAACAAGCAATCTTCTGACACTAATAAATAAGCCTGTGACTCGATATAGAGTCAATGCGAATGATCACCCTGCGGATGAGAGTGATCACCTGCTGACGAGGGCATAATTTCACCCGTCGTTGTCATCGTTAACTTACCGTGTTTCACTCCGCGTACACTCACTAACTGATCCGCTAAACTTTGCAAGATACTCCCTCTGCCTTTTACCACAAGTACTTCAAGACAATTATTATGGTCTAGATGCACATGTAACAAGGAAATAATTTCACCCGTAAAAGAGTGCTGAAGATGGGTTAACTTTGCAGATAAATCACGTGTATGATGATCATATACCATCGTAATAGTACCCACAGTTTCTTTATCCGAATGCCATTCTTCATCCACCATGTGCTCTCGAATTAAATCTCGAATGGCCTCTGATCGATTTTTATATCCACGCTTTGAAATTAATTCGTCAAAATGAGTTAGCAACTCCTCATCAATGGAAACACCAAATCGAACCAATTCAGACATTTTTTATCACCTTTAGTTTATAACAGCACATTTTCGATACCGCCTTTTATTGCTTTGCCAACAAATTCTTTTTGCCAATCTTCACCCAAATATTTATTCGCAAGTTCGACAACAATATAGTCTGTTTCTAATTGAGCATCACCAGCAATATCATCTGAATATCTCGATAGGCCTTGCATACAAGCTGGACAAGAGGTCAGTATCTTAACCTCGCCGCTAAATGGCTTATTTCCTTCCCGTAAGATACTTACGCCTTTTTCCAACTCTTCTTTTTTTCTAAAGCGCACTTGTGTTGCCACATCAGGCCGTGCAACCGCAAACGTGCCCGCCTCACCACAACAACGATCGGACAAAATAACATTCGCGCCTAATAAGGATTTGCTCGCATCAATCGGATTATGCGTTTTGAAAGGCGTATGACATGGGTCGTGATACAGGTATTGAACCCCCTCTACACCTGCAACCGATACATTCCTCTCATGCAGGTATTCATGAATATCAAGCAAACGACAGCCAGGGAAAATTTTATCAAACTCATACTTTAATAACTGATCCATGCACGTCCCACAAGAAACGATCACCGTTTTTATATCCAAATAATTCAAAGTATTTGAAATACGATGAAACAACACTCTGTTATCAGTCGATATTTTTTTACCTTTAGCCTCGTCGCCCCCCGATGTTTGCGGGTAACCGCAACACAAATACCCCGGTGGCAATACAGTTTGCGTACCGGTCTCATACAGCATCGCTAATGTCGCAAGAGCAACTTGACTGAATAAACGTTCCGACCCACATCCCGGAAAATAAAACACCGAATCTGAGTCGTCATCAACCTTACTAGGGTCTCGCAAAATGGGAATTGTTTTATTGTCTTCAATATTAAGCAATGCACGTGTGGTCTGTGAAGGAACACGTGCAGGTAAGGGGCGTTTAATAAAGTTAATAACTTGAGTTTTAAGCTCTGGTTTGCCGGTTGTTGATTCAGGAGTTTTTTTTGTGGGCAATAAACCAAAACGCTTTGCTGTGTAATGCCCAGCGCGCTGTAGCTTAAACCCCCACTCAATAACCCCTCTACGCATTAGTTTAATCGTAGCGGGGTCCGTTATATTGAGAAAAGCCATCGACATTTGTGTACCCAAATTAACTCTTTTCTGTCCGCGCGCATTTAATATATTTCGCATACGGGTTGTTACGTCCCCGAAATCAATATCAACGGGGCAGGGACTTAAGCATTTATGACAAATAGTGCAATGGTCTGCAATATCATTCAGCTCCTCAAAATGCTTGAGCGACAAGCCGCGCCGTGTTTGCTCCTCATAGAGAAACGCCTCAAGGATGAGCCCTGTTCCTAAAATCTTATTACGCGGAGAATATAATAAATTTGCACGTGGAACATGTGTTGTACAGACTGGCTTACACTTTCCACAACGTAAGCAATCTTTAATATCATCATTTAATAAGCCAAGTTCGCTTTCTTCCAGAATAAGCGCTTCTTGTTGAACCAATTGCAGGGACGGCGTATAGGCATTGTGCAAGCCTGAGCCTTGCATGAGTTTACCCTTGTTAAATCGCCCTTCTGGATCAATTTCATTTTTGTATTGGGTAAATTTTTCTATTTCGGCATCCTCAAGATAGCGAATTTTAGTAATACCAATCCCATGTTCGCCAGAAATAACACCTCCCAAACCCAGTGCCAAATCCATTACCTGGTCAACGATATGATCAGCTTCTTTTAACATCTCATAATTACTCGAATGCACAGGAATATTGGTATGCACATTCCCATCACCGGCGTGCATATGTGTTGCCACAAACAAACGACTTTCTCGAAATTTTTTGTGAATTTGATCTAGGCGCTCATGAATCAACTCAAGATCTCTTCCGGAAAATATTTCTTTTAGCGGTTGCTCAATCGCAGACCGATAGGATATTCTTAAATCTCGACGTAATAACAAATTCAAAATCAAATCGTTTGCTTGGATTTTTTCCTGTAAGTCTGCCGTTAATAAATCGAGATTATCGTGCGCAGGTTCATTTAATTTTTCGAGAATAGTTTCCCAGTACATCGCTACACCATCAATCAATGATTGTGCTGCGATTTTTTTCCCGGAATAGATTGCCGCAGTTTCTTGGTTAGGCTCATAGGACTGAGAAAATACCAGTTCACGCCAGTCTGCAGAGAGAAAAGCACGAACCTGCGCAGTAATATTGAGTTTGTTTTTAATCGACTGCTCGATATTAATACGTTCAATACCTTCCGTATATTCTGCCAGTCTTGGTAGCGGGATAACAACATCTTCATTAATCTTAAATGCATTTGTATGTGCAGCTATTGCTGCTGTTCGAGTACGGGCTTCCCAAAAACGACGACGCGCATCTCGGCTAACTGCAATAAAACCTTCAGCATCACGCTTATTCGCCATGCGCACAACGGCAGCACAGGCTGCGGCAACTTTATCTTCATTTTGTCCGGCAATATCAGCAATTAAAACCATCTTAGGGCGTTCTCTACGCGCTGCCTTGCTGGTGTACTTAACCGCGCTCACATACCTATCATCAAGATGTTCCAAACCCGATAGGACGACTCCTTCAGCCATATTTAGGTAATCATTAATTTCTACGATAGCGGGTACTGCTGTATGCAAATCAGCACCAAAAAACTCAAGACAAACCGTTCTCGTATGCTCGGGCATTTTGTGTAATACAAAAACAGCTGAGGTAATTAATCCATCACACCCTTCTTTTTGCACTCCTGGCAGACCACCTAAAAATTTATCGGTAACATCTTTACCCAGCCCTTGCTTACGAAAATGCGCACCTGGAATTTCTAATATCTTCGGCTCGCCTATTTGAGTTGTGGAATCTGCTTCGTATTCAGTGATTCGAAAGGTAACTAGCGCTTGTTCGTGAATTTTGCCCAAATTGTGATTTAATCTTTCAATTTCCATCCAATGGGCATCGGGCGTTACCATCCGCCACGAAACGAGGTTATCTAAGGTCGTTCCCCATAACACTGCCTTTTTTCCACCGGCATTCATCGCAATATTGCCGCCGATAGTCGATGCGTCTTGCGAGGTTGGGTCTACCGCAAATACAAAACCCGCAGCCTCAGCCACTTCAGCCACTCGTCGTGTTACCACACCTGCACCTGAAAAAACTGTCGCCACTTGCTCAGAAACACCTTCAAGTAAGCGCATCTCAACCGAACCTAGGGCTTCCATTTTTTCAGTATTAATCACCGCAGTATTAGGGTGTAACGGCACTGCACCGCCGGTATAACCCGTTCCCCCACCGCGTGGAATAATGGTTAAATCGAGATCAATACATGTTTGTACGATATGCGCCATTTCGGATTCCGAATCCGGCATGATCACCACAAATGGAAACTCCACTCGCCAATCCGTTGCATCCGTCACATGCGAAACCTTGGCAAGACCGCCAAAATTAATATTGTCCTTGGCTGTAATTTTGGCAAATCGTCGCGACACCTTACGGCGTAAGCTTAGCTGTTGCGCAAACCAATCTTCAAATTCTGCCACGGCTTTTTTGGCAAGTCCCGTTAGCTCAAGTGTTTTTTCATTTCCCTCAGCTCGGCCAATGATTTGATCGACCCGATGATGTAAGGCATGAATCAAAGACTCCTGGCGTTTTTTATTTTCAAGCAAATCATCTTGGATATAGGGGTTTCGATTGATTACCCACATATCTCCTAACACTTCAAACAGCATGCGCGCAGACCGCCCTGTGCGTCGACTATTGCGCAGCTCATTTAAAATATCCCAGGCTTTTTCGCCTAGGAAACGGATGGTAATTTCCCTGTCAGAGAAAGAGGTATAATTATAAGGGATTTCTCGAATACGCATATTTTTAGAAATATCTACTATTGGGGGTTACTTTAACGTGACGCATTCTAACATGTTGGAAATAACAATATTGCTATTGCAGCGTAATTTCAACCTGCTGCCTTCAAGCTATCTCGTGGTTTTAGTGCAACATACAACGAACAGTACTACGGGTTTGTGACGACTCAGCGAATCAATGAAAACAATCATAAGATTTTCAGTAATCTATTGATATAACTACTGTATTTAATGTCATCATACATTTATCCGCAAACCGAAACTTGCATTTAAATTAGTCGATAAACACCTTGTTAATACTTGTCATATCTTACTTTTCTTTTTACTCTTACTTAATCAGAAATTATCCGCTCATTGCGATGGGAGAAACCCAATTGAAAGACAGTCAAACCATGAAGGACAAGCTCGACAAGATTGTGGCGGATAGCCGTCGTTATCAGGATGAGCGCGCTAAATCTTACCGTGAACGCGCCATTAATATGTACCCTTGGGTCTGTGGTCGTTGTACGCGGGAATTCACCCGCAAAAACCTTTCTGAGCTTACGGTACATCACCGAGATCACGACCACGACAATAATCCGGAAGATGGCAGTAATTGGGAGTTATTATGCTTGTATTGTCATGATAATGAGCACCAACGACTAGTCGATAGCACAGGAACCGGAGCCAGTGGCCAACCAGCGGAAGTTGCGACATCCAACCCGTTCGCAAACCTCAAAGACATGTTGAATAATAAGAAATCTACCTAAGGAAACTCAGCAGTGCCATTGCTACGGGGTATAATTA
>Ga0256830_1001557_pt1 | contig 16059 bp, 13 predicted proteins | sample 128326metaG_FD_190537 | JGI IMG/M metagenome (GOLD analysis project Ga0256830, IMG submission 190537) | Hydrothermal vent microbial communities from Lau Basin, Pacific Ocean - 128-326 | ecosystem: Environmental > Aquatic > Marine > Hydrothermal vents | place: Pacific Ocean: Lau Basin | collected... | reverse complement strand
AAACGACCCCGGAAACCCGACGAGATCGGGGAAGCGGCTACAGCCTCCCCCGCGGCCCGGCCGATAGGGAAAGCCGAGCCGGTCCCCTCTTCCCCCCCCTTGGATCCGATCCGGAGGGGGCCGGCCCCCTTCGTCCGGAGGAAGGCCCCTCCGATCCACGCATGGACCTGGCCACTCTCGAACGCCGCCTGATCGCCCCCGTCTACCACGACCCCGAACGCCGGGGTCGGGGATGGTACCCCAATCAGCGGCCGGGCTTCTATCGGCCTGCAATCGAACAGGACAAGATCGCCTTCCTCCCCCTCCTCGAAGCCTTCTCCCGGCGGGGAGGAGGGCTCGCTCTCCAGATCGGACTCGGCCCCTTCGGGGGAAGCCATTATGCGCTGGCCCTCGTCGCCTCGAAGGTCCTCAGCATCGATCGGGAACGGAGCTTCCTGGAACGTGCGAGGGCCCGACCAGAGTTCGACCCGGTCCGCGACGTCTTCCTCGAGGGGGACAGCCGGGATCCCCGAACCCTGGACCGCCTCCGCGAGGCCCTCAGCGGACTCGAGAGCCCGGCCCTCTGCCTCATCGACGGCGGAACGGACTACCGGACGATCGCGGAGGATTGGAGGAACTACGCTCCCCTCGTGGAGCGCGGAGGGCTCGTGGCCGTCGTCGATTCGAGGTTCAGGTCCCCGGAAACCCCGTTCGGACCAGCCTCGGATCTCTTCCTGCTCGAACTCCAGCGGGATTTCGTCCGTCCCCTCGGCCTCCCCCACGGCCGATTCGAGGGGGCGCCCGGCATCTTCTGGTACGAGGTCACGGAAGCCTGTCTCGGCAGGCCGCACGTTCTCGAGGGGCGCCCTCCCCTCGATACCGAGCCCGAACCCGTCCCCCTCTTCGAGGAGCGTGGCTTCACCGTCTACCAGTGGGGGGACCGCTTCGCCGCGGTTCCGGCCGAGGATCCCCCCCTCTCTCCACTACGCATCTACCAGGGTTCCTACCACCGCTTCCTCCGCGAGTCCTCCCTTCGGACCCTGCAACGGGCCCTCGAGACCTGGACCGGGAACGAGGCAAGCCTGAACCGGGCGGCGGAAGTCGGAGCCGACGGGGATCTCGAGGCCGCTCTGCGGAAGCTCGCGCCCCTCTCCCCCCTCCGCCCCCTGTTGCTCGAGGCCTTGACGAACGGGTTGAACGCGGACCCCTACGCGACCCGGAATCTCCGGGACCTCGGCCTTCTCCTCCTCTCCGAAGGGCGGACGATCGAGGCCCTCGCTCTCCTCGAGCGTTGCGTCGACCGGTCCCCCTTCTCCCTGGAACCGCTAAAGCTTTCAGCCCGCGTCCTTCGGGCCTGCGAGGGCGAATCGGCCGCCAAGGACTTCCTTGCGAAGCACGCGAGGATCTGGCGGATCAAGGAGATGCAATGGATCTGCCTCGACCTCGCGGACGAACGCCTGCTCTACAGTGACCTCGACCTCCTCATGGATGCGGGCTTCGTCCTCCTCGCAGGAGGCCGCCCGGAGGACCGGAAATGCTTCGAGGCCCTCGGGATCCCCTTCACCGAGGCGGAGAGCGGTCCCCCCGCAGACTCGAAGAGCGTCCTCCTCCTCGTCGACCGGCCCCTCGAACCCGAGAACTGCCGGACTCTGCTCCGCGGTCTCCTCCCGGCCTGCGATGCCCTCTACCTCGATCTCCGGCGCTGTGACCCCGCTTGCAGGCGGGAGATCGAGGAGATCGCCACCCTCGAGGCGAGGTCCGCCGGCCTGGGGAGACTCGAGGAACCGGTGGACACGACTTCCGAACTCAGGTTCCGGCGCCCATGAGGAAGATCTTCGAACATGTCTTCGAACGCCTCGATACCTGGTTCGAAACCGGGGAGGAGTTCTTCCCGTTCGAATCGGGCACGAAGCCGGGGACGCTCCCCTTCTACGCGGAGAAGCTCGCCTACCACAACTTCCAGATCTGGAACTACGAGAACTACGGGCGCTCCGACCGCGACGACCTCGTCGTCTTCGGGTGGCGCGGAGCCCAGGAGAACAACAAGGAACGCAACCTCGCGATCAACGGCGTCGATGGGTTGATGCGCCCCCGATACCGGCCTGAGGCCGAGATCCATTCCGAGACCCTCGGCTCGATCTTCGATCGGATCACGATCCAGTACCTGAAGCTCCTCCATCACCGCGAACGCGATCCGGACCTCGCCGGATACATCGGCGGGCACCTCCAGGAACTCCTCGGCTGCGCGGAAAGGCTCCACGCGGGGATCCTCGCGGGCCGGCTGCGCTGTCTCGAGCTTCCGAGGCTCAAACTCTACTTCTTCGAAGAGAACGGCCGCGAAGAACCCGAGGAGGATCCGAGGTGATCCCCCTCTACCTCTATAATGACCTGCACTTCGGGGACCAGTGCTTCACGCGACCCCTCTACCGGGCGATCCTCGCCTCCGGCGCCGTCGACCTCGCGATCGGCGTCTTCCGCAACCATCTCCCCCTCGTGGAGGACCTCGCCGAGGAAGGGGCGACGATCCTGGTTTCGGACTACGAGGACCGTGGACCGAGCCCGATCTTCTCGCTGCGCCACGAATGTCCGCCGGACCGGATCCCGATCTCGACCTGGCTCGGCGAATACGAGGACACGCGCGAACACCAGTGGCGCAACGTCGTCGAGGTCTTCCTCCGCCAATGCCGTGAGCGGAGGATCGAGAATCCCGTCCATTTCGAACTCGAACCGACCCCGATGATCGACTTCCGCCCGCGCCCCCTCGAGCCCTCCGTGCCGGCCCGCACGGTCTATCTCGACGACTCCGAGACGAGGTCGGGGCATTCGGCCTTCCGCTTCGACCTCGAGAGGCTCGCCCGCCGTTTCCCCGATCTCTACTTCCTCTGCACGGCGGAACCCGGCCTAAAAGCCCCGAACATCCTCGACGGCTCGCGCTTCGACCTCCGGGACCTCTCCTCCCTCTCCAACGCCTGCCTCGCGATCCTGGGCAAGGGAAGTGGTCCGTTCTGCTGCACGTACACCGAGGTCAACCGCTTCAAGCCCCGCGCGGTCTGCGGCTACCGTTCCCGGACCTCCCCGACCTTCTGGGACTATGAGGGGAATCCCCTCCTCTACCTCGACACGATGGACGAGGTCGAGGCTTTCCTCGAACGGGTCCATCGGGGAGGTTTCCGAAGGACCGCGGCGCGGCCCCCCGGGACGCCCTCTCCGGCGGAGGTCCCGGCATGACGCGCCTCTACGTCTACAACGACGCCCACAACGGCGACCTGATCTTCACCCGCCCCCTCTACCGGAAACTCCTCGCCTCAGGCTGCTTCGACCTCGTGATCGGCGGCGCGCGGAACAGGGCCTACATCTTCGAGGATTTCGAGGCCATGGGCGCGACCCTCCTCGTCAGCCCCTACGCCGACGGCTTCGAGGGGCTGTCCGTCGGCCTCGCCCGATTCCGTCCCGAGGACTGCGTTCCGATCTCGACCTGGCTCGGCGAATACGAGGACACCCGCGAACACCAGTGGCGCAACGTCGTTGAGGTCTTCCTCCGCCAATGCCGGGAACACGGAGTCGATGTCCCTGTCGACCTAGAACCCGATCGGACGCCGATGGTCGACTTCACGAGGAGGCTCCTGCACTACCGCCTGAACGGCCCGACCGTCTACCTCGACGATTCGACGCCCAGGGGCAGGCATTCGACCTTCCTCTTCGACCAGGAACGCCTGGCGCTGCGCTACCCGGGAATCTCGTTCCTCTGCACCTCGCCTCCCCGCTACGACCTGCCGAACCTCCTCGACGGCTCCAGGCTCGACCTCCGCGATCTCTCGGCCCTCAGCAACGAATGTCTCGCGATCCTGGGCAAGGCGAGCGGTCCGTTCTGCTGCACCTACACCGAACCGAACCGCTTCAAGCCCCGCGCGGTCTGCGGCTACCGATCCGATGTGACCCCGACCTTCTGGGACTACGAGGGGAATCCCCTCCTCTACCTCGACACGATGGACGAGGTTTTCGACTTCCTCGACGGAATCCTGCCGGATGCGAATCCGGGAGTCCCCCACTCCCCCCGAACGGGATGCGCCTCATGACTACCCTTGACGCTCCACGCAACGAAACGAAGGTCCACGAAACCGGAGGGTTCGAGATCCACGAACTCCCCGAGGGCTTCTTCGCCGTCCCCTCGCCCTCCTCTCTCGGGATCGCCCCGGAGAAGGCTCTTCCCCTCGCCCTAAAGGCCGGGATCCTCTGCCTCCACGCGGAGGATTTCGCCGGGCTCGAACGCAGGCTCGCCGACTTCCTCGCGTTTCTCCCCGAACTGGACCGTTGCCGCAAGGCCTTGAGAGAGGGCGCTGGCGAAGCCGCCTTCGCCCCCTTGAGGGAGAGGAAGGAGGACCTCGAGGAGCTGCGCCGCTCCCTCGTGGATTCCTACAACCACGCCCCGTTCTCGAAGGGGATCCGCGACTCGCTGGCTCTCGCGGCCCTCGCGCTCGGGCGGATCGACGAGGGGCTCTTCCACTTGAAGGGGCTCTGCGAGGACGACCCTGTATCCGAGGAGCGGCCGCGGGACGCGGCCCTCTGCCTGAGGATCTACGGCCGGGAGGAGGAAGCCTCGGCCCTCCTCGCGGAGGCGGAGAGGAGGCTGCGGCAGAAGGAGATCGAGAGCGCGTTGGCCGACATGGGCAACCACGTGCTCTGGGAGAGCCCCGAGGTCTGCGAACTCGTCGAAGGCGTGATCCTGGTCGGAGCGAACATCGGAGACGAGGTCGACGCCTTCTGCAGGCTCGGCTTCACGAACCAGTGCTACTTCGAACCGGTCGATCGCGCCTGGGACGAACTCGTCCGCCAGCTGGCGAAGATCGATCCCGAGCGCTTCCGTGTGCGGGCCTTCAAGCTCGCCCTCGGGGACCGCGCGGGGACCTTCGACTTCTTCGAGGGGCGCGAGAGCGGCAACAGCAGCTTCCTCGATCTCTCCCCCAACCGTTCGGAACACCACCGTCACAACATCCACGCCCGGAGGATCCCTATCGAGACCGAGACCCTCGACCGCCTCGTCGCGCGCGGGGAAGTCGACCTCGAGGGGCACAACCTCCTCTTCATGGACGTGCAGGGCTTCGAGCACCAGGTCCTCCTGGGCGCGCGCCGGAGCCTCGAGTCGATCGATTTCGTCGTCCTCGAGGTCAGCTACGCGGAGATCTACGAGGGCAACCCGCTTTCCGGAGAGACGCGGGCCTTCATGGAGGAACTCGGTTTCGACTTCTACAAGGAATGCCCCGGACCCTTCCCCGAGCAGGGGGACGCGATCTACGTCCGGAGGGGTTCGGAGGCCTGGAAGCGCCTCTTCGGACCTTCCCCGACAAGCGTGTCGTAGACCTCCTCGAGGTCCGCGACGAAGGCTCCGAATCCCCGGGGGGCCGGCAGAGCGCTTACGAGGCGCGCGAAGAGGGCGGGATCCTCGAGAAGACTCCGCAGCTGGGAGGCCAGCTCCGTTTGGTTCCCCGGGGCGTGGAGGAAGCCGTTCACCCCGTGGAGAACGAAGTCGGGGATGCCTCCGATCGCGGCGCCGAGGACCGGCGCTCCCGAGGCGAGGGCCTCGGAGGTCGTGAAGGGGGCGCAGTCCTCCCAGAGGGAGGGGACGGCCACGAGGTCCATGCCCGCGAGCACGCGGGGAAGATCCTCCTGGAGGTAGGCCCCCTCGAATCGAACGCGTCCCTTCCCGTCCAGGGCCTCCAGGCGGCGGCGATACATTTCCGGGCCCTCCCCTGCGATCCGGATCTCGAGCGGACCCTCGACCCGCTGCGCGGCCTCGACGAGGACATGGACCCCCTTGTGGGGAAGCAGGGATCCGATGTAGCCCACGCGGAGCGGGCGGGGCTCGGAGAACGAAGACGGCACCCGGCGCCCCAGGGCGGCCCGAGTGTGGCATTCCTCGACGAGGGGAGGCTCCTGGTGCAGGACCGTGAGCGCCCGCGGATCGGCGCCCCCGCGCGCATAGATCTCGCGGACGCGGCTGCTGACGCAGAGGATGCGGTCGAAGCCCAAGCGCAGGCACAGGCGGCCGGCTTCGATCCGAGCCGCCCGGGCCGGGGCCCCCACCTCCCCTCCGAGACAGGAGGCGCAGGCCCGCCCGTCGGTCGTCGGGCCGTCGCAGAGCCGCCCGTCCGGATCGAAGAGATAGAGCCGGGGACAGATAGGCCAGTAGTTGTTCGGGGAGAAGACGACCGGAATCCCCCGTTCCTTCGCGAGGAACGGCAGCTCGAGCCCGAGGTTGTGGAGGTTCCAGATATGGACGAGGTCCGGGGCCGCCTCGTCCAGGATCCCGCGGAAGGCCTCGGCGATCCGCGGATCCCCGATCTCCCTTCCGGGGTTTCCGAGGTCGAGGAACGAACTCTCGCGGTTCGCGACGCCTACGACCCGGACGCCCTCGACCTCCCGGCGGTGGAGGCCGTAAGGCGGCAGTCCGGGCCGGGGACGGGCTTCCGCCGTGAAGACGAAGACCTCGTGTCCCCGCCGGGCGAGAGCGGGGGCGACCCGGCGCGGAAGGATCGTCCCGCCTCCGCTGTCGTCCCATCCATACATGACCTGGAGGATCCGAAGCCCCCGGGATCCGGCGGCGCTCGACCCGGCAGGACCCGGTCCGGCGGCGCGACCCTCTCCGGGTCGTCCGCGGGACCTACATTCGATCCCGGACCGCCCGGCCTCGAGCGGCACGCCGTCCGGTCCCCCGAAGGCCGCCTCCCAGGCGGGGATCCCGGGCTCCTCGACGGACTCGAAGCCCCGTCCGGAAGCGAGTCGGAGGGCCTTCCCCCGGCGCGCCTCCCGGACAACCTCGTGTTCGAGGCCGCGCAGGGGCAGCCCGCGTGCGTCCACCGGCAGGCCGTTCCGGGCATCCTCGAGGAAACGGAAGAGGAGGTTGAGGTTGTGGTGGCAGATCTCCGTCAGGTTTCGGGCCTCGGGGTGCGAGGCAGGAAGGGCGCGGACCGCGCGCTCATGGAACTCGAGGGCCGCCGCGAGATCGTTGTAGGGTCCGAGCGCGCAGAGCCGGCCCATCTCTAGGCAGGCCGCCGCCAGGGCGTGGGGATCACGGCCCTCCTCCGCCCCGAGACCGGGGAAGATGTCGGTGAGGGGGATTTCGCGTCGATAGCGGCGCAAGACGGCGCAGACCTCCCGGAGCGCCCGTTCCCGGCGGTTCTCCCCCGAGTTGCTGTCCCCGCGCTTCAGGAAGAGTCCGAGATCCTCTCGGAGATGGACGGCTCCGAATTTCCAGGCGATCCGGAGGAACATGTCCTGGTCCCCGGCGATGTCGAGAGAGGGATCGAAGAACCCGACCTCCGCGTGGACCTCGCGCCTCCAAAGAGGCTGCGCCCCGAAGAGGCAGCAGGAGAGGGCGTTCAGGAGGTTGAAATCCGGCCAGGCGTAACGGAGTTCGGCGCTGTTCTTCTCGAAGGTCTCCCCCGCCTCGGTCGTGATCCTCGAATCCGCGTAGACGAGGCCGAACTCCGGCCTGTTCTCGAGCACCTCGGCCATGAGTTCGAGGGCGTCGTGACGGTGGCGGTCGTCCGTGTTCGCGGTCGTCAGGTACCGGCCTCGCGCGAGACGGATCGCGCGGTTGAAGGCCGCGTGGGAGTTCTCCCGGAACGGCGTCCGGTGGTAGGAGATCCTCGCCCCTCTCTCCCGGAACTCGCGCACGGTCTCCCCCTCCCGCCCCGGGGAAGCGCTGTCGATGACCAGGATCTCGAGACGGGGTCCGAGAGACTGCCGGCAGAGGTCCTCAAGACAGCCGTGGAAGAAACGGTCCGCGTCGTAGGTCGAGACGATCGCGGTGACCAGGATGTCGTCCATGTCCTCTCCCGGTTCCTCCGGCCCTAGCCGACCGGCCTGGGATCCCTCGCGAGGGGCGCGGAGGTCATCCGTTCGATCTCCTCCACCGCCCCGCGGCCGAAGACCTCCCGGACATGCGCCTTGTAGCGCCCGCTCTCGAAGAAGGTCCGGAACGCCCGGTCCCGGAACTCGAGCACGGCCTTCCCGTCGAGATACCGGGTCGGCAACGGGCGGCTGGACCGGGAATACTGCGAATACCCCTCCCAGTCCTCCGGGAGAGGCCAGCCCTCTTCCAGGGCCTGGCGGTGGAGGGCGGAGCCCGGATAGGCCATCGCCGCGTTGAAGTTCGCGAACTCGGGGAGGATCTCGAAGGCGAGATCCAGGGTCTCCCGCATCGAATCGAGGTCGTCCTCGGGAAGACCGAAGATGAAATTCCCGAGAACGTGGATCCCCGCCGCGCGGATGTTCGCGACGGCCTCGAGGATCCGGTCCTCCCGATAACCCTTCGAAACGTCCTTGCGGACCCTCGCGTTCGCGCTCTCGATCCCGAGGGCGAGCCACCGGATCCCCGCTTCGCGCATCTTCGCGAGCAGGGCAGGTTTGCCGGCGGTATCGACACGGGCGTAGGCCCAGAGGTTCCTCTCCCCACCCGAACGGATCAGGCGATCGCAGACGGATTCGACGTGCGTGGGATCGAGGACGAAGAGTTCGTCAGCGATCTTGAAGGTCCGGACTCCGTGTTCCCGGGTCAGCAGATCCACCTGGGACGCGACCTTCTCCGCGGACCAGCGACGGTAGCTGTTCGCCCCGGGCTTGTAGCCCAGGGCCCGCTCCCCGCTCCGGAACGGGGCCTGGATGCAGCAGAAGCCGCAGCGAAACGGGCAGCCCAGCGTCGTATAGAGAGCGGCGTAGGGCGTTCTCGCAAAGCCGCCGAAGGACTGCCAGTTGTGGGACCGGTACTTCTCCATCGGAAGGAGATCCCAGGCGATGCCGGGCATCTCCTCGTCGAGGTCGACGACGAGGGGCGCGGGCGGATTGTGGACGATCTCTCCGCCGTCCCTCCACAGGAGCCCCCGCACGCGCAGCATGTCCCGGCCGATCCGCTCCTTTCCCCCGTGGGCCCGGAGCGCCTCCACGAGATCGAGGACCGTGTAGGGCCCCTCCCCGTCGCAGACGAAGTCTGCGGCCTCCTCCTCGAGGGTGCGCTCGGGAAGGGCGGCGATGTGCCCGCCGAGGAGGAGCTGCGCCCGTCCGGGATCCGCAGCCGCGATCTCCCGGCAGATCCGGGACGCGGCGGGCATGACCTGGGTCGAGGCCGAGGGATTGTGTCCGTAGACGACGACCGCGACGAGCCGGGGATCGAGTTCCCCGACGATGCGGGCGACTTCCCGCTCGTCGAGATCGAGGGCGTTCGCGTCGAGGATCTCGACCGAGAGGCCCCGTTTCCCTAGAAAGGCGGCGTGGAGCCCCGCCCAGATCGGCGGCTCGACCGCCGAGAGGTTCTCGCCCAGGGCCTGGTAGACCCCGCGCCTCCCGCCCGGGTTCACGAGGAGGACGTCGAGGCCTCCGCCCGGACCTTCCCGGCCCCTCATCTCCCCGCCCCCGCGAGCCGTTCCCCAGCGAACTTCCTCCTCCCCAAGCACTCCTCCCGGTGCTCCCGGTACCAGGCGACGGTCTTTCGGAGAGCCGGCCGGAGGTCCTCGGGAAGCACGATCCCGTAACGCTGCGCCAGCCTCGTCGCGTCGACGAACTTCGCGCGGATCCCGGTGTAGCGGGAAGCGTCGAAGAGGATCCGACCCTCGAAACCGGCGGCCTCGGCGATGAGGCGGGCGAGGACTCCGATCTCGACTCCCTTGCCGGGCCCCAGATTCAGGGCGCCCGGCTCGAGCCGCGGAAGGAGTTCCGCGAGGCAGGTTGCGAAGTCCCCCGCGTAGAGGAAGTCCCGGACCTGCCGTCCGTCGCCCCAGACGACGACCTCCTCCCGCCCTTCGAGGGCCGCGTCGACGAATCGGGCGACGAGCGCGCCGACGACATGCGCGGTCGACTCGTCGAAATCGTCGTATTCCCCGAACATCGTCGCGGGGATCAGAAAGGCGCCGTGCAGCCCGAATTCCCGGCCGAGGGCCTCGATCCCCTCGTGCAGGAGCCTGCGGGTCATCCCGTAGAAGCGCACGCTTCCGTGGATCGGGCCCCGCAGGAGATCCTCCTCGCGGAGCGGCCCCTCGATCGTCGGGTAGGCGCAGGAGGTGCCCAGCGCGACGAGCCTCGCCCGGGGAAGGACCGACCTCCAGGCCTCGAGCACCGAGAGGTGGATCTCCGCGTTCCGCAGGAACTGCTCGCCCGGATGGCGGGCGGGGAAATCCCCGGCCGCCTGCCAGGCGGCCAGGTGGACGATGCAGGACGCCGTCGGATGCTCCGCGAAGAGGGCGCGCGTGGCCGCGAAATCCCGAAGATCCGCATCCCTCGAGGAAAGAGGGATGAAGTCGATCCCCCGCGCCTCGAAGGCGGCCTGCAGGTGCCGGCCGACGAAGCCCCGGGCGCCGGTGATCAGGACCGGACCTTCGATGAGGCTCATCCGACCCCTCCGGCCGCGACGGGATCGCCGCAGAGCCGGTGCGCGGCCTCCGCGATCCGTTGGACGTCCGGGTAGAAGCGCCGCTCCAGGGGGCCGCTGGCGGGCATCGACCTATCCGGGAAGGTCAACCGCCGCGCGGGCGCGCGCAGGATCCCGGGCCCGGCCTCGGCCACCTGCGCGAGGATCTCCGCCGCGAACCCTCCGAAGGGCGAGTCGTAGTCGACGACGAGGAGGCGGCCCGTCTTCTCGACTGAGCCCAGGATCAGCGGAAGGTCCAGGGGCTTCACGCAGCGGGGATCGATCAGGTCGGCGTCGATCCCCTCGGACTCACAGGCCTTCATCGCATGGACCGCAGCGAGGGAGTTTGCGACGATCGTCAGGTCGCGTCCTTCCCGCATCCTGCGCCCCTCCCCCAGGGGCACGAAGTAGATCTCCTCGGGCACAGGGCCCTCGTTCTTGAACAGCCAGCGGTGCTCGAGGACGAGCACCGGGGAGTCGTCACGGATCGCAGAGAGGAGGAGGCCCTTCGCGTCGTGGGGAGTGGCCGGGGTCACGACCTTGAGGCCGGGGAGCCTCGCGAAGAGTCCGTGCAGGGTCTGGGAGTGCTGGGCGCCGCAGCCCCAGCCGCGTCCGATCACGGCCCGGATCACGAGCGGGACCTTGCACTGGTCATCGAACATGTCCCTCCACTTGGCGATGTAGTTGCAGATCTGGTCCATCGCGACCGGGAGGAAATCGGCGCGCATGTGGATGTGGATCGGGCGCATCCCCGAGAGCGCGAGACCGAGCGCGACCCCGGTGCAGGCGTTCTCGGAGATCGGGGTCCCCATGACCCTTTCGGGGTGCGTGAGGTCCTTCATCGTCCCATAGACCGCGTACCGGTCGTCCGCGTCCAGGCCGAGGCAGAAGACCCGCTCGTCCAACTGCATGGCCTGGTCGATCGCTTCGCGGACCGCGTCCTTGAACTCGAGGATCCGACCCTCGCCGGGTTCGGTCCACTCCCTGTCGAAACGGCTCCAAGGCATGTCAGACCTCCATGGCTTCCGGATCCGGATAGGGGGAGGCCTCCGCGAACGCGAAGGCCTCGTCCAGGTCCCGCTCGATCTCTTCCCCGACCGCCGCCAGTTCCCCCGGGGTCGCCAGACGGGTGCGGAGCAGGAACTCCTCGAACCTCACGATCGGGCAGTCCTTCTCGGGGTCGATCGGGTTGTAGGGGAGATCGTCCTCGAGGACGCCCTGGTGCTGCATCCAACGCTTGGTCGTGCAGTGCAGGTAGGCCGGTCCGCGGGACTCGCGTACCTGGGCGACCGCCCGCCCCGCCTCCTCGTAGACCGAGAGGACGTCCGTGCCGTCCGCTCTGTAGACCGGCATGAACTCCCCGGCGATCCTCGCCGGATCCGCGAACATATGCTCGCTCTTCGGCATGACGTTGCTGAGTCCGTTGTCCTCGCAGAGGAAGAGCACGGGGACCTCCTTCAAGGCCGCGAAATTCAGACTCTCCCAGAACACCCCAGCGTCGGTCGCCCCGTCGCCGAAGTAGGCGACTCCGATCCCCTCGCTCCCCAGGAGCTTCCGTCCGAGACCCAGGCCGACGCTGACCGCGATGTTCCCCCCGACGATGGCCGAACTTCCGGGAATGCCGTGTTCTCCGTCGTAGACGTGCATCGACCCGCCCCGGGCATGCGAGCAACCCGTCGTCCTCCCGTAGAGTTCGGCGACGAGACTCTTCAGCGGAAGGCCCTTCGCGAGGGCGGGGCCGTGCGTGCGGTGTCCCAGGACCATCAGGTCCTCGTCGCGGAGATGGATACAAAGGCCGGCGGAGACCGCCTCCTGGCCGATGCACAAGTGCACCGGAGTCTCCATGACGTCCTTGGGGTAGAGGGGGATGATCCTCTCAGAGAGCTGGCGGATCGTCCGCATCGTGCGGAGCATCTTCATCGCCTGTTCGGGTCGGATTCCGGTTCGTTCAGTCATCGGATCCTCCTTCGGAGGGGGAGAGTGGACTCGGGATCGGAATCGAGGGGACCTCGACTTCCTCGAGCTCCCGAAAGGCTCGGATCGGCCTTGCGCCGATCTCGGCCTCGACCGCGGAGAAATCCTCCTCCGGGTCATAGAAGATCGTCTGGCTTCCGGCATGGTCGAAGCGGAAGGGAACGTGCACGAGTTCCGGAAGGGCGGCGAGCACGTCGCACTGCGCCTCGGGAGGCGCGAAGAGGAGCAGGAATCCGCCGCCGCCGGCCCCGGTCAGTTTGCCCCCGAGGGCGCCGGCGGCCTTGGCCTCCCGGTAGATCCGGTCCACGTCGAGGTTGCTGATCCCCGAACCGAGGCTCCGCTTGACTTGCCAGGCCTCGTCGAGGAGTTCCCCGAAGCCCGAGAGGTCGTAGTTCCCGGAGAGGAGTTCCAGGGCCTCGTCGACGAGATCCTTCAGGATCCGGAGAGGCCGCCGCTTGCCCTCGATCCCGGTCACGTAGGTCGAGGCCACCTTCGAAGCGGTGCGGACGATTCCCGTGTAGAGCAGCATCAGGTGGGATTCGAGGGCTTCCAGGCGCTGGGGCGGAAGGAGGACCGGTTGGATGCGGATCTCCCCGTTCTTCGCGAAATCGATCTTGTTGAAGCCTCCGACCGCGGCCGAGACCTGGTCCTGCGAACCGACGATCTCCTGGAGGAGTTCCTGCTCGACGAAGATGCTCTCCTCCATCAACTGCCGCTTGCCGATCATGCGGCCCTGGAGGGCGTAGAGGGCGTGGAGCAGCCCGACGGTGAAGGCCGAACTCGAGCCCATGCCGCTGCGGGCGGGGAGATCGCCCACGTGATGGATCTCGACGCCGCGGTCGATGCCCATCCAGCGAAGGACCTCGCGCACGACCGGATGCTCGATCTCGTCCACGCTCTTCTTGTTTTCGAGCTTCGACCAGACGACGCGGTACCGGTAGTCGAAGAAGGGCGGAAGCCACCGGCAGGACAGGTAGCAGTACTTGTCGATCGTCGTCGACAGGACCGCTCCTCCGTGAGACCGGTACCAGGCCGGGTAGTCGGTCCCTCCGCCGAAGAAGGAAATCCGAAACGGTGTCCGCGAGATGATCATCCGCAGACCCCCGCGGACATGGACTCCAGGAGGGCGGGGAGGCCCCCGAGGTCGTCGAGGACCGCGTCGGGGAGGACCTCCCCCCGGGCCTCGGTCTCCGCTCCGTACCCCGTTCGAACGAGCACCCCCGACGCGCCGACCTTCCGGGCCATCCCGAGGTCGCATTCCTTGTCTCCGACGACGACGGCCTCGGAGGGATCGAAGCCGAGTTCGGCCCCGGCGCGGAGAACGAGCCCGGTTTCGGGCTTGCGGCAGAGGCAGCCCTCGTCCGGCCGGTGCGGACAGTGGTAGATCCCGTCCAGGAAGACCCCCCGCTCCGCGAGGAGACCGCACATCCTCGCGTGGACGGAGGCGAGGTCGTCCTCCGTGAAGAGGCCCCTCCCGAGACCGGACTGGTTCGTGACGACGACGAGCGCGAAGCCGAGTTCGCGGCAGGCCCGCAGACCCTCGGCGACCCCGGGCAGGAGGCTCACCCCCTCGGGCCGGCCCAGGTAGTGGCGTTCCCGGATCAGGGTCCCGTCCCGGTCGAGGACGAGAGCCTTGCGCATGCGCCCCCGGAGGGCCGGGGAACGTTCCGGCACCCTGCCCCCCCGCCTCATCGTTCCACCTCCACGGGGATCACGGCCTCCGAAACCCTCAAGGATTCCGGGGTCCCTATGTCCAGGAAGGGCTCCTCCACGACGATCGCGCGCAGCCCTCCGCCCGCGAGGGGCTCGAAGATCTCCCGTTCCAGGGAAAGGGGCCGGCGGGAGGGGAAGGACCGGACGAGGGAGCGGGCGACAAGGGCGCAACCCGCATGGATCAGGCCCGGGCTCCGTTCCCCGTCCTTTTCGAGGAAGGCTCGGACCACGCCCTCTTTGTCGACCCGAAGCCTCCCGAAGCGGGAGGCGTCGCGGACCCTCGTCGCGAGGAGGACCGCGGGCGCGCCGAGCGCGGCCGCCCGGCGGGCAAAGGCACCGTAGTCGATCGGGCACCAGCTGTCCCCGTTCAGGACGAGGAGGTCCCCGTCGGGGACGGCCTCGAGCGCGCCCGCGACGGCTCCTCCGGTCCCGCGGGGCTCGGGCTCGCGGACGTGGACGAGCCTCATTCCCGCATGCTCCCCGCCGAATGTCTCCTCGAGACGCGAGGCGAGATGCCCCGTCGCGAGCACGGTCTTCTCGAATCCGGCATCGGCCAGCGAATCGAGCAGGTAGGCGAGGAAGGGGCGCCCGTGGACCGGGGCCAGGGCCTTCGGCAGGTCGCCGAGGACCGGGGCGATCCGGGTCCCGAGCCCTCCGACGAGGAGGACCGGAGTCGTTCGGGCCGGGGGACTCATACCTCGACGGGGCTCCCTTGCGCGGTCCGCGGCCTGCCCGCTTCCTTAGACTCGGAAAGAGGACGGGGGATCAACCGGTCCGGGCGGACCCCGGGGGCGTTCCGCCCGAGTCCGAGACCGAGCATCCGGTAGCCCTTCAGCAGCTCGACGATGCCCTGGTCCAGGCTCCTGGAGGCCTCGAAGCCGGCCTCACGCAACCGCGCGTTCGAGACGATGTAGTTCCGCTGGTCGGGATCCTTCCCGATCTCCGCCTCGTGGATGTAGAGTTCGGGAACGAACCCCTTGACCTTCTCGGCGAGTTCCCCCTTCGAGAGGTTCGCGTCGTCGAGACCGAGGTTGTACGGACGCCCGATCATCCTCTCGGCCTCCCCGAGACACCAGCAGACGGCGTCGGCGACGTCGCGGATGTGGACGTAGTTCCGCTTGAAATCCTTCTCGAAGAGAACGAGGACGCCGTCCGTGACCGCCGCGTAGACGAAATGGTTCACGAGAAGATCCAGCCGCATCCTCGGCGACATTCCGAAGACCGTCGCAAGGCGCAGGGAGATCGAGTTCTCCCGGGAGAGGGCGATCTCCTCGGCCTCGACCTTCGTCTGCCCGTAGAGGCTGATCGGCTCGAGGGGGGTCTCCTCCGTGCAATAGACCTCTCCGCTCTTCGTCCCGTATCCGCTGTTCGTCGTCGGTTGGATCAGGAGCTGGTCCCGGGACATCAGGTCGCAGAGGGTCCGGATCGCGTCCCGGTTGGTCGAGACCGCCAGGTCCGGCCGGAGTTCGCAGGCCGGGGCGCCGACGATCGCCGCGAGCGGGACGACCGCGTCCGCTCCCGCCACGAGAGGGCCTAGGACGCGCGCGTCCCTGGCGTCGCCCTGGACGAACTCGAAGGCGGGGTCCGCACAGAAGTGCAGCAGAGTCCGTTCTCCGTACATCAGATTGTCGAGAACGACGACCTCGTGGCCCGCATCGAGGAGATGCTCGACGAGGATGCTTCCGAGATAGCCGGCTCCGCCGGTGACGAGGACCTTCATGCCAGGGGGGCCTCCCTTGTCGGGAACTGGGGCTGATTCCCCGGCACTATCGGCAGAACGCCCGTCCTCTCTTGACCTCGGCCCCGGGCTTCCCCTCCCCCGGGAGCCCCCCGAGGGATAGGGTGGGGACTCCCCCCCTTCCCGGATCTCCCCCGCGGAGGCTCCCGATGCACGCAGTCCTCCCCCTCCTCCTAGCACTCACCCCCGCACCCCTTCCCGCTCCGGCCGCCCCCCTGGACGCGGGCTCGACATCTCTTCCCGCGAAGATTTCGCA
>Ga0256830_1001556_pt1 | contig 16087 bp, 12 predicted proteins | sample 128326metaG_FD_190537 | JGI IMG/M metagenome (GOLD analysis project Ga0256830, IMG submission 190537) | Hydrothermal vent microbial communities from Lau Basin, Pacific Ocean - 128-326 | ecosystem: Environmental > Aquatic > Marine > Hydrothermal vents | place: Pacific Ocean: Lau Basin | collected... | reverse complement strand
AGAACCGTTGTCGGCGTAGAAGCAGCGGTCCAGGCCTGCCGGGGTGATCGACACCAGGCGTTCAGACAGTGTCACGACAGGTTCGTGGGTAAAACCAGCCAGAATCACGTGCTCCAGGCGGCCGAGTTGCTGTTCGATTGCGCGGCTGATCGCCGGGTTACAGTGTCCGAACAGGTTGACCCACCAGGAACTGATCGCATCGAGATAGCGTTTACCGTCGTAGTCTTCGAGATAGACACCGTGGCCGCTTTTGATCGGGATCAGCGGCAGCCATTCGTGGTCTTTCATCTGTGTGCAGGGATGCCAGACTACGGACAGATCGCGTGTCTTGAGTTCGCTGTTGATCATCGTCGCTACCTGTTGCGGGCTAATGCAGCAGGCTTGCCAGTTTGCGGCGGTAGGTGTTGACCAGTTCACCCTCGTTGCCGAGCAGGGCAAAGAGGTCGATCAATGTTTTCTTTGCAATGCCGTCGCTGTAGCCGGGATCCTGTTTCAGCAACCGTAACAACAGTTCCATCGCCGCCGCGTAGTCTTCCGCGCATGCCTTGTGGAGACTGAGCAGATAAAGTGCCTGTGATGCGCGAGGGTTGGCCTGCAGTGTTTCTTCGAGTGCCGCCTCGGGTGGTGCGTTTTCGGTGTCAGCGACGAGCCGGGTTCGGATCAGCAGTGCAGCGGCTTCCGGTTTCGCTCTGTCTTCTGCGCTCAGCGTGGCCAGCATCTCGGTGGCCTTGTCCAGTTCTTTGCGGTTAAGATAAAACTCGGCCAGGTCGATGGTGATCCTGCTGTTCTCCGGGTCTTCGCGGTGAGCCGCCAGCAGCAGTTCCAGGCCTTGTTCTTCCTGGCCGGCGGCGATCAGCTGCCGGGCCTGGTGCCAGACCCGGTCCGATTCCTTGTCGATATGGCGGTCGAGCATCTCGCGAATGACGGGTTCCGGCTGTGCGCCCATGAATTCATCGACCATCGCGCCGTCTTTGAAAAACTTGACGGTCGGCAGGCTGCGGACCTGGAAGTGCTGGGCCAGTGCCTGTTGCTCGTCACTGTTGATTTTCGCAAGCAGGAACTTGCCAGCGTATTCCTGTGCCAGTTTTTCCAGGACCGGGATCAGTGACTGGCACGGGCCGCACCAGGAGGCCCAGAAGTCCGCGAGTACGAGCTGTTTGCTCGAGCGGTCGAGTACCTGCTGCTGAAAATTTTCCGCGGTGACGGTGACTATGTGGGTTGTATCGTTCATTGTCGGTAGCCTAGTGTACTACGCCCGCTGATAGCGTGACAATTCCAGCCGCTGCCACAGCGCGGAGACTGCATCTGCCTGATTCATCGTGTAAAAGTGCAGCCCGGGGCAGCCATGGTGCAGCAGGGTCTCACACATGGCGGCGACGACGTCCTCGCCGAAGGCACGCAGTGACACGGTGTCGTCTGCATAGGCCTGCAGGCGTTTGCGGATCCAGCGTGGGATTTCAGCACCGCACATGTCGGAAAAGCGGCTCAACTGGATGTAGTTGGTGATCGGCATGATCCCGGGTACGATCGGTGCGTCGACCCCGATCTTGTGACAGTCATCGATAAAGCGAAAGTAGGCGTCGGTGTTATAGAAATACTGTGTGATGCCGCCATTGGCCCCGGCATCGATCTTGCGCTTGAAGTTCTCGATGTCGGCGTCAGGCGAAAGCGCCTGGGGATGAAATTCAGGGTAGGCGGCAGCTTCGATATAGAAATGGTCGCCTGTCTCCCGGCGGATAAATTCGATCAGTTCGCTGGCGTACCGGAACTCGCCGGCCGACTGCATTCCAGAGGGCATATCGCCGCGTAGCGCGACAAGCCGGTTGATCCCGGCGTCACGGTAGCGGTTCAACAGCGCGAGAACATTTTCCCGGGTGGAGCCGATACAGGACAGGTGGGGTGCAGCCTGGTGGCCACTGCGTTGAATCTCGGTCACCGTATCGTAGGTGCCCTGCTGGGTGCTGCCGCCGGCGCCAAAGGTCACGGAAAAATAATACGGCTTGAACCTGCCCAGTGTTTTCAGGGTGGTGCGGAACTTTTCTTTTCCCTTGTCCGTTTTCGGCGGGAAAAACTCAAAGCTGAAGTATCTCGTTTTTTCGGTCATTGGTATTCGTCGGTGTCAGGTGAACTGCGCGGGCTGACAGCGCAGCCCGCGGCAGTGTGCCGACTCGTGGCTAGTAGCGGTAGATTTCAGGTTTATAGGGTCCGTCGATGTTCAGATTCAGGTAGTCGGCCTGTTTCTGAGTCAGCCTGGTGAGCTTGGCACCGATTTTCTTCAGGTGCAGGCGTGCAACCTTTTCATCCAGGTGTTTCGGCAGGACATAGACCTTGTTTTCATACTTGTCCGGGTTGTTGAACAGTTCGATCTGGGCGATGACCTGGTTGGTAAACGATGCTGACATCACGAAGCTTGGGTGTCCGGTTGCGCAACCGAGATTGACCAGGCGGCCCTCTGCCAGCACGATGATACGTTTGCCGTCAGGAAAGATCACATGATGCACCTGGGGCTTGATCTCCTCCCAAGTGTACTGGCGCAGTGAAGCGATATCGATTTCTGAGTCGAAATGGCCGATATTACAGACGATCGCTTCGTTTTTCATCTTCAGCATGTGCTCGTGGGTGATGACGTCGATGTTGCCGGTGGTGGTGACGAAGATGTCCCCTTCGGAGGCCGCATCGTCCATGTGTACCACGCGGTAGCCTTCCATCGCCGCCTGCAGTGCGCAGATCGGATCGATTTCGGTGACCCAGACGGTCGCGCCCATACCCCGGTAGGCCTGCGCACAGCCTTTGCCGACATCACCGTAACCAAGCACGACGCAGATCTTGCCGGCGACCATGACATCGGTGGCGCGCTTGATGCCGTCGATCAACGATTCACGGCAGCCGTAGAGATTGTCGAACTTGGACTTGGTGACCGAGTCATTGACATTGATCGCCGGCGTCTTGAGTTCACCCTTGTTTGCCATCTCATGCAGCCGGTGCACGCCGGTCGTGGTTTCTTCGGACAGTCCCCTGACGTCCTTGAGCAGCTCGGGGTATTTTTCATGCATCATCAGTGTCAGGTCACCGCCGTCGTCGAGAATCATGTTCGGGCGCCAGCCGTTGGGCCCGAAAATAGTCTGTTCGATACACCAGAGGAACTCCTCTTCGGTTTCACCTTTCCAGGCAAAGACCGGGATGTCCTGGGCGGCGATCGCCGCCGCGGCGTGATCCTGGGTCGAAAAGATATTGCACGAGGACCAGCGAACTTCTGCACCCAGCTCGATCAATGTTTCGATCAAGACCGCCGTCTGGATGGTCATATGCAGGCAGCCGGCGATACGTGCGCCTTTGAGTGGGAACTTCCCTTTGTATTCCTCGCGCAGCGCCATCAGCCCTGGCATTTCCGATTCGGCGATCGAGATTTCTTTCTTGCCCCATTCGGCGAGGCTGATGTCAGCGACTTTGTAGTCCGGACTGAGGTTTTCTACCGGTTGGTTCATGTTCTGTTTCTCCTGTGCATAGATTCAGTTGACTAGTCCAGCTTCCATTTTCAAGGCTTCCGCCTTGTCGGTCTGCTCCCAGCTGAAGCTGCTTTCCGTTCGCCCGAAGTGTCCGTAGGCCGCGGTCTGTTTGTAGATCGGCCGCAGCAGGTCGAGCATGCTGACCATGCCCTTCGGGCGCAGGTCGAAATGTTCGCGGACCAGCTGCACGATCCTTGCTTCATCGATATGTGCCGTACCGAATGTCTCCAGGCTGATCGATGTCGGCTCGGCGACGCCGATTGCATAGGAGACCTGGATCTCGCATTTGTCGGCAAGCCCGGCGGCAACGATGTTCTTCGCCACATAACGGCCGGCGTAGGCGGCGGAGCGGTCGACCTTGGAAGGATCTTTGCCGGAGAAGGCGCCGCCTCCATGACGGGCCATGCCGCCATAGGTATCGACGATGATCTTGCGCCCGGTCAGCCCGCAGTCGCCGACAGGCCCGCCGATCACGAAGCGCCCGGTAGGATTGATATAGACTTTGGTGTCCTTGCTCAGCCACTGTGCGGGCAGCACCTTTTTGATGATTTCCTCCATGACGCCGTCGTAGATATCTTGGTTGGAGACATCGGGATTGTGTTGTGTCGATAACACGACCGCATCGATTCCGACCGGTTTGTTGTCTTCATAACGAAAGGTGACCTGGCTCTTGGCGTCCGGGCGCAGCCACGGCAGCAGGGCCTTCTTGCGGACTTCAGCCTGCTGTTTGACCAGCCTGTGTGCATAGGTGATCGGCGCAGGCATCAGCACGTCTGTCTCGTTGGTCGCATAGCCGAACATCAACCCCTGGTCGCCGGCCCCCTGCTCATGGTCGCTGGATTCATCGACCCCCATCGCGATATCAGGAGACTGTTTGCCGATGCCATTGAGCACGGCGCAGGATTCCCAGTCGAATCCCATCTCGGAGCTGTTATAGCCGATTTCCTTTACGGTCTGGCGCACGATATCCTCGAGGTCCACCCAGGCGCTGGTCGTGATCTCACCGGCGATCATGACCATGCCGGTTTTGACCAGCGTTTCGCAGGCAACCCGTGCGCCGGGATCATCGGCCAGGATGGCGTCCAGGACCGCGTCGGAAATCTGGTCGGCGACTTTGTCCGGATGCCCTTCCGACACCGACTCGGAGGTAAAGAGAGTTTGGTTTGGCATAAAAATATCTTCCTAATTACAATGGGTTATATCTACCTTGAAACAGACGGATCAAATCCCGCTTATTTTACCTTTTATTGAGTATTATTTCATAACTATCTTGCAAAAAACATGACGTCTGCCGAAGCGTGCTGCAGTGGGTTCATGTTGCGCAATAAAACGATTTTAGTTGTTTCCTGAAACCCTGGCAGGCTAAGATACCGGTTTTCAGCGATGGTAGTGGAGGAAACAATGGTCAGTCTTGAGACCCCTGTGTGTGAGTTCGGTAAACCGGCAATCGAGTTCGACCTGCCGGGTGTGGATGGCAGGCGCTGGACACTGGCAGAGTGCCGCGGAGAGAATGGCCTGCTGGTGATGTTTATTTGTAATCACTGTCCTTATGTCAAGGCGATACGCAGCCGCCTGGTCAGGGATACGCGAGAACTGAAGGAATACGGGATCAACAGTGTGGCGATCATGTCGAATGATGTAGCCAACTACCCTGATGATTCGTTTGCCAATATGCAAAAAATCGCGCAGCAGTACGACTACCCGTTTCCTTATCTGCTGGATGAAACCCAGGAAGTCGCCAAGGCCTATGGGGCTGTCTGCACGCCGGATTTTTTTGGCTACAACGCTGAGTTGCGTTTGCAGTACCGTGGCCGGCTCGATGCCAGCCGCAAGCAGACAGCGGAGAATGCTGAGCGTGATTTGTTCAAGGCGATGGTGCAGATCGCCAGAACCGGCAAGGGGCCGGAACAGCAGATTCCCAGTATGGGTTGCTCGATCAAGTGGAAGGCGCAGCAGTCAGCTTAGCCGTGTTGTGCACGGCAGGATGCGCCGTGTGCTCCTCCGCTGTTGGGCCAGCCCTTAAGAACAGTATTTTTAATTGCCGTATTGGAAATTTTTAGTAAGTAAACGGTTTTTTCCAGTTTTCAAGGACTTAATCTTGTCGTTGGCAAACAGGCCGGCGGCAGTGCCTGCGTTGCCGGCACAGTATTAAAAAAGCATTTGATATGCAAGATGATTTCTATTGCTGAAAAGGATGAAGTAGGCGAGAATAGACGATCCAAAAGAATTCAATATGATAATTTCCGGCTGGCACAGGTTGGTCTCGTAATATTTTCCGATATGAATGATTTACGGAGTTGAAGTGTGTTTCAACCCCGGTAGGGTGTTTATTTGAAGCCTTTTTGGTCCAAGAATGATTGGCGGGCAAGCGGGTGGTTGCCCGGGGCACGACTGTAAGAAGAATTCGACTAATAGATATAGGAGTCTTGATATGCCATCTCGTAGAGAGTTAGCGAATGCGATTCGCGCATTGAGTATGGATGCAGTGCAAAAAGCTAATTCCGGACATCCCGGTGCCCCGATGGGTATGGCTGATATTGCCGAGGTGTTGTGGAACGATTATCTGAAACATAACCCCTCGAACCCCAAGTGGGTAGACCGGGACAGGTTCGTTTTGTCCAATGGGCATGGTTCGATGTTGATTTATTCGCTTCTTCACTTGAGCGGCTACGAACTGCCAATGGAGGAAATCAAGAAGTTCAGGCAATTGCATTCGATGACTCCGGGCCACCCGGAATACGGTTATGCACCCGGCGTCGAGACCACCACGGGCCCGTTGGGGCAGGGGATTACCAATGCCGTGGGGATGGCGATCGCGGAACGGACCTTGGGCGGCCAGTTCAACCGTGACGATTTCAATATCGTCGATCACTATACTTACGTGTTTCTTGGTGACGGCTGCCTGATGGAAGGTATCTCCCATGAGGCCTGCTCACTGGCGGGTACCATGAAACTGGGCAAGCTGATCGCGTTCTATGACGACAACGGCATCTCGATCGACGGTGAAGTGCAAGGCTGGTTTACCGATGACACGCCCAAGCGCTTCGAGGCCTACGGCTGGCATGTGATCCCGAAGGTCGACGGCCATAACGCCGATGAGATCAAGGCGGCGATCGAACAGGCGCGGGCGGAGACCGGCAAGCCGACGCTGATCTGCTGCCAGACAGTGATTGGCTGGGGTTCGCCCAACAAGGAAGGCAAGGAAGAGTGTCACGGCGCCCCGCTGGGCGACGATGAGATCGTTGCGACACGCAAGAAAATCGGTTGGGAATACGACCCGTTCGTGATTCCGCAGGAATATTACGACGGCTGGAATGCGCGCGACAAGGGCGAAAAAAGTGAAAGTGAATGGAAGGCACTGTTTGCTGAATACAAGAAAGCGCACCCGGAGCTGGCCGCAGAATTTGAACGCCGCCTGGGCGGCGAGATGCCGGCCGACTGGGAGGCCAAGGCCAATGAGTTCATCGACTCGGTCGTCAGTGCCGCGGCGTCGATTCCAAGCCGCAAGGCTTCACAAAACACGCTGAACGGTTTTGGTCCCTTGCTGCCGGAACTGTTGGGCGGCTCGGCCGACCTGGCGGGTTCCAACCTGACGATCTGGTCAGGCTCCAAGGATGTCAATGCACCGGGGCATGACGGTAACTACATCTACTACGGTGTGCGTGAGTTCGGCATGTCGGCGATCATGAACGGTATTGCCCTGCACGGTGGATTTATTCCTTACGGTGCAACTTTTCTTATGTTTTCCGAATATGCGCGTAATGCATTGCGGATGGCGGCCTTGATGAAGGTGCCGAGCATTTTCGTCTATACCCATGACTCGATCGGCCTGGGCGAAGACGGCCCGACCCACCAGGCGGTCGAGCAGACTGCGACCCTGCGGATGATTCCAAACATGCATGTCTGGCGCCCCTGTGACGCGGTAGAGTCGGCGGTCGCCTGGAAACAGGCATTGGAGCGCAAAAACGGACCAAGCTGTCTGATCTTTTCGCGTCAGAACCTCGAGCATCAGCAACGTAATGCGGACCAGCTGGCGAATATCGCCCGCGGCGGTTACATACTCAAGGACAGTGACGGCACCCCGGAGGTGATCGTCATCGCCACCGGCTCTGAAGTCGGACTGGCGATGGAAGCCGCCGGCCAGGTTGGTTCCAAGGTCCGGGTCGTGTCCATGCCCAGCACCACTGTGTTCGATGCGCAGGATGACGACTACAAGGAGTCGGTCCTGCCGCGCGCGGTCACGAAACGTGTCGCGGTCGAAGCCGGCGTGACCGGTTTCTGGGCCAAGTATGTCGGGCTCGACGGCAAGGTGATCGGCATCGATTCGTTCGGTGAGTCGGCTCCGGCCAACGTGGTGTTCGAGTACTTTGGTTTTACCGTGAACAATGTCGTTAAGACCATCAAGGACCTTATGTAGAGTTTCGTATTGGATCACTGGAGAGTCGGATGAGTCTCCGGTGTCGGATGTTTTTGTTTACTTGGTAGTGGAGAATAATCATGGCAATTAAAGTTGGAATCAATGGCTTCGGCCGTATCGGCCGGATGGCATTTCGTGCGATCGCAAAGGACTTTCCTGATATCGAGGTGGTCGGTATCAATGATCTGTTGGATGCCGAGTACCTGGCATACATGTTGAAGTACGATTCCGTTCACGGCAGGTTCGATGGTGACATTTCCGTACAGGGCAACAACCTGGTCGTCAATGGCAAGACGATCCGGTTGACCGCAGAGCGTGATCCCGCCAACCTGAAATGGGGTGACATCGGCGCCGAACTGATCATCGAGTCGACCGGTTTTTTCCTGACCGAAGAAAGCTGCCAGGCGCATCTCAGCGCCGGCGCCAAGAAGGTGGTACAGAGTGCACCGTCGAAGGACGGCACGCCGATGTTCGTTTACGGTGTCAACCATGAGACCTATGCCGGGCAGGCGATCGTTTCGGCCGCATCGTGCACCACCAACTGCCTGGCCCCTGTCGCCAAGGTATTGAACGACAAGTGGGGTATCAAGCGCGGATTGATGACCACCGTACATGCTGCCACGGCCACGCAAAAGACCGTTGATGGACCGTCACAGAAGGACTGGCGTGGAGGCCGCGGTATCCTGGAAAACATCATTCCCTCCTCGACTGGCGCGGCAAAGGCCGTGGGCGTGGTGCTGCCGGAGCTGAACGGCAAGTTGACGGGGATGGCGTTCCGTGTACCGACTTCCGATGTATCAGTCGTCGACCTGACTGTCGAGCTGAACACCGAGGCCAAGTATGATGACATCTGTGCGGCAATGAAGGCGGCGTCAGAGGGGGAACTGAAAGGGATCCTGGGATACACTGACGAGAAAGTGGTGTCGACTGATTTCCGTGGTAATTCTGCACCGTCCACTTTCGACGTGGGGGCCGGCATCGCGCTCGATCCGACTTTCGTCAAGGTGGTTTCCTGGTATGACAACGAATACGGCTACACCTGCAACATGCTGCGCATGGTCCAGCACGTCAGCAAGTAATCGTCCACGAGGTATGTCCAGGCGGTCCGTCAGGGGTGCCTGGACTTTCCCGGCTAAGAGGCCACGCCTGGTTTTCGTTTCCAGGAAGCAGGGTTTTGCACGGCTTGAGCAGTGTGATGAACCGGCAGAGGGTCTTTTAACAGTTTAGGAGTATTGCATGTCTGTAATCAAAATGACTGATCTCGACTTGTCCGGAAAGCGGGTGCTGATCCGTGAAGACCTGAATGTACCTGTGAAGGATGGCAAGGTCACCAGTGACAAGCGTATTCGAGCGAGCCTGCCGACGATCAAGCAGGCCATGGAGGCCGGTGCACAGGTGATGCTGATGTCACACCTGGGCCGTCCGACGGAAGGCGAATACGACGGAAAGTTTTCACTCAAGCCGGTCGCTGATCACCTTTCACAACTGCTGGGTAAAGAAGTCAGGCTGGTCAAAGACTGGCTGGATGGTATCGACGGTATGCAGAACGGCGATGTCGTGTTGTGTGAAAACGTCCGTTTCAATGCGGGTGAAAAGAAGAACGACGAGGCACTGTCGAAGAAGATGGCGGCATTGTGCGATATCTATGTCATGGATGCGTTCGGCACCGCGCATCGTGCGCAGGCATCGACGCATGGCGTCGCCAAGTATGCGCCGGTGGCCTGTGCGGGTCCTTTGCTGGCAGGGGAACTCGAGGCGTTGAGCAAAGCACTGGATAATCCAGCGCGGCCGATGGTGGCGATCGTCGGTGGTTCCAAGGTGTCGACCAAACTGACGGTGCTCGAGAGCCTGTCCAAGGTCGTCGATCAGTTGATCGTCGGTGGCGGGATCGCCAACACCTTCATTGCCGCTGACAATCACCCGGTCGGCAAATCGCTGTACGAGGAAGACCTGGTCGAGACCGCGCGCAAGTTGAAGCAGCAGGCGCAGGAGAACAACCGCGACATCCCGTCCACGGTCGATGTCGTCGTCGCCAAGGAGTTCAGTGAATCGGCGGAGGCGACACTGAAGAAGGTGGACGATGTGGCAGACGACGATATGATTTTCGATATCGGCCCGGAGACTTCGGCCAAGCTTGCAGCGCTTCTGAAAAATGCTGGAACCATCGTCTGGAACGGTCCGGTTGGTGTGTTTGAGTTCGATCAGTTCGGTGAAGGCACCAAGGCACTGGCGATGGCGATCGCCGAAAGCCCGGCGTTTTCGATTGCCGGCGGTGGCGATACGCTGGCGGCAGTGGATAAATACAATATTGCGGACAAAGTCTCGTATATTTCCACGGGTGGTGGCGCCTTTCTCGAGTTTCTCGAGGGGAAAAAGCTGCCGGCGGTGGAGATACTCGAGCAGCGGGCGCAATAGTCCGGGCCGGTCACAACCGTTTACGCTAGAAGGAGTCCTCTTGCCTCGTAGAACCAAAATTGTTGCAACCCTGGGTCCGGCGACCGACCCCTTGGTGACACCGCCCGGTCAGACCGCGGCGGGTCACGAGGAGTTCGATTACACCGTGATGGACGAGTTGGTGGATGCCGGAGTCGATGTGGTGCGCGTCAATTTTTCGCACGGTACGCACGAGGAGCACCGGCGGCAGGTGGAATCGATTCGCAGCCGTGCGCGCCAGCGTGGCCGCCAGGTGGGCGTACTGATGGACCTGATGGGGCCGAAGATCCGGGTCTGTCTGTTCGAACAAGGCAAAGTCGAGCTTACCGCCGGGCAGGAGTTTACGCTGGATACCGAGATGGGGGGCGCGGACGGCAAGACTGCGGATGGTCATCAGCATGCAGTGGGGATCACGTACAAAGCTTTGCCGGAGGATGTCAAGCGGGGCGACATTTTGCTGCTCAATGACGGCATGATCCAGCTCTGGGTGACTGAGACCACGGCGACGAAGATCCACTGCAAGGTCAAGGTCGGAGGAACACTGTCCAACGGCAAGGGAATCAACCGCCTGGGTGGTGGCCTGTCGGCACAGGCACTGACTGAAAAAGACCTGCAGGACATAAAGTTTGCCGCCGAACTGCAGGCGGACTATCTTGCTGTTTCGTTTCCACGCGACAAAGACGATATCGACAGGGCAAGACGGCTTTTCAACGAGGCTGGCGGCGAGGGAGGAATCGTCGCCAAGATCGAGCGTGCAGAGGCGGTAGCCAGTGACGAGGTGCTCGAAGGGATCATCCGCGCTTCTGATGCCGTGATGATCGCCAGGGGTGACCTGGGCGTTGAGATCAATGATGCTGAGCTGCCGGCGTTTCAGAAAAAGATCATCACCAGGACACGCGAACTGAACCGGGTCGTGATCACGGCAACACAAATGATGGAGTCGATGATTCACAGCCAGATGCCGACCCGGGCAGAGGTGTTCGATGTGGCCAATGCAGTGCTCGACGGTACGGATGCGGTCATGCTGTCAGCCGAGACCGCTGCCGGTAAATACCCGGCATTGGCGGTCAAGGCAATGGACAGGGTCTGCCGCAGTGCCGAACGCCAGCCCAGGGCACGCAAGTCACACCACCGTATCGACTCGGTGTTCGATCATATCGATGAGGCGGTCGCGATGTCGACCATGTATGCGGCCAACCACCTGGGGGTCACCGCCATTGCCGCGTTGACCGAGTCCGGGTCCACCGCACTGTGGATGTCACGGATCAGTTCTGGAATCCCGATCTATGCCCTTACAAGACATGTGACTACAAGAAGAAAGGTTACTTTGTACCGGGGTGTCTATCCTGTCAGTATGCCGCCGGATATCAATGAACATGAAAATGTCATCGCCGAGGTGATCGAGGAGTTGCAGCGCCGGGATACAGTGCGTGTCGGTGATCTGGTAATTATCACTAAAGGTGATAAGATGGGCAAACTTGGTGGTACCAATACCATGCAGATTATAAGGGTAGGCGAGGAATAGGTTTTCTTGTCGTTACCCGATTCTGGCACAGGGTCCCGGACCTGGCCTGATCACGGAATACAAGCAGTAATACGGGATCTATAGATTTGTTATTTGAAAATATGATTGAACAGATAAGGAGAAGACAATGGCCCTAATCTCGATGCGACAACTGTTGGATTATGCCGCCGAGCATGATTTTGGTATGCCGGCATTCAATGTGAACAATATGGAGCAGGTGCATGCGATCATGCAGGCGGCCAATGAAACGGACAGCCCGGTGATCATGCAGGGCTCGGCGGGTGCGCGTGCGTACGCCGGGGAGCCTTTTCTGCGTCACCTGATTATTGCAGCGATCGAGCAGTATCCGCATATTCCAATCGTGATGCATCAGGACCATGGTTCAGAGCCGGCGGTCTGCCTGCGTTCGATCCAGTCCGGGTTCAGTTCGGTGATGATGGACGGTTCCTTGATGTCTGACATGAAGACACCTTCGACCTACGAGTACAATGTGCAGGTCACCAAGACAGTGGTCGATATCGCCCATGCCTGTGGTGTTTCGGTGGAAGGCGAGCTGGGCTGCCTGGGGTCACTGGAGACCGGGGAAATGGGTGAGGAAGACGGCCACGGTGCCGAAGGCAAGCTGTCGAAGGACCAGCTCTTGACCGATCCGGAAGAAGCGGCGGATTTCGTCAAGCAGACCGGGGTCGACGCGCTGGCCATCGCAATCGGTACCAGTCATGGTGCCTACAAGTTCACCCGCCCGCCGACAGGGGATATCCTGGCGATCGACCGGATCAAGGAAATCCATGCGCGTATTCCGAACACCCACCTGGTCATGCACGGTTCGAGCTCGGTGCCACAGGACTGGTTGAAGATCATCAATGAGAATGGCGGTGACATGGGCGAGACCTATGGTGTACCGGTCGAGGAAATTCAGGAAGGAATCAGAAACGGTGTGCGCAAGGTCAATATCGATACCGATCTGCGTATGGCCTCGACAGGTGCGATCCGCAAGCATCTGAACGAAAACCGTTCTAACTTCGACCCACGCAAATTTCTCAAGGCTTCCACAGAAGCGATGAAAGAGATCTGCAAGGCACGTTACGAAGCGTTCGGTTGCGCGGGACACGCATCGAAGATCAAACCGATCAGCCTGGAAGACATGGTCGCGCGCTACCAGAGCAACGAGCTTGCGCCGAAAGTCAGTTGACAGGCAGCGCTGCAGGCACAATGGAAAGGGGCTGCAAAGCCCCTTTCTTATTGGTCGCGGTTAGCAGGATAAATCCCGCGGAAAAATGTCCGCAGCGCCCGTTCGTAACCCGGCTGGCTGGCGATAAAGCCGTTGTTGTGCCCGCCCTTGAGCTGGTAGAAGGATTTCGGTTGCTTGGCATGCAGATAGATCTTTTGTCCAAGCCGGTATGGAATGACTTTGTCATCGGGGCTGTGCAGTACGAACAGCGGTGAATCGATCCGGCGCACATTGGCAACGGTATTGAAAGTAAAGCGTTTGTACAGCAGCTTGGAGAATACCGGCAACATCAGATTCGCCATGTCACGGACTGAACTGAAAGTCGATTCCAATACCAGCGCGGCGGGCCGTACGCGGGTGGCGAGCCGGGATGCGACTGCGCCGCCCAACGAACGCCCGAACAGCGTAATCTGGCCTGGCTTGAAGCCTTTTTCGAGCAGGTAGTTCCAACCGGTCTGTGCGTCCCGGTAAAGCCCCTCTTCCGAGGGTTGTCCCTGGCTCCGGCCATAGCCCCGGTAGTCCAGAATCAGGATGTTGAATCCTAAGCGGTGAAATATTTTTATCGATTCACCACGGTGAGAGATATTGCCTGCGTTGCCGTGCAGGAACAGGAGCGCTTTGGCTGTGTTCTTGTTCGGCAGGTACCAGCCATGCAGTGTAATCCTGTCACCGGTACGGAGATCGACATCCGTGTATTGCAATCCCCAGTCTTTTGGGGTTTGGTCGAGATCCCTGTCCGGAAAAAACACCAGTGACGGCTGAACGAAATAAAACAGCAGGTTCGCGACCAACGGTACCACGGCGAGATAAAGGAGTATTTTGATCGCTTTTCCCATGACTGGAAAGTTTACCACAATTCAGGCATGTTGGAGGCTGCTCATCATTGTCATTGCATTGCAGGCAAACTATACTTCAACACAGGAATTGCAGAGACAGGCCGTGGCTGTTGACCCGGCAGAGTGATGTGTTGATCGATTATGTAACGATGGAGCAGTCCCGGAAGTACCCATGCCCCTGTTGCGGTTACCTGGTGTTCAGGATGCCGCCGGGTTATCATGAGCACTGCCCGATCTGCGGTTGGGAGGATGAGTTGTCACAACTGCGTTTTGTCGAAATGACTGGAATTTCCAATCACGTCACGCTGGTCAAGGCGCAGAAGAATTTTATCGAATATGGTGCGGCAGAACGGCGGAAGATCGCTACTTCACGTCCCCCGGTGCCAGGCGAGGTACGGGATAAAGACTGGCGCCCGGTCGATCCTGCACGTGACAATATCGAGATACCAAGAGCAGGTGAGGATTACGCAGTATCCTATCCCCAGGATACCACGGTGCTGTACTACTGGCGCACCACCTTCTGGCATCGTTATGCGTCTTGAACTTTCGCGACCGGGGAGCGCGCAGGCAAGGTAGGGTGCGTTGTACGCACCACCACGACAGGGCGCATCGTATCACGCGAGCCAGTCATTTCCGGCTTAACAAGTATTGCCGCCGTTCCCGTGTCAGCGTTCACCCGCATTGTTCATCCCTTTCTATTGTGCTGGTCTCACCGCGGTGCGCAATCCGGCTTGTCCTCCCGGTCTGATAAAAAATACGATATTTCAATAAATAAAGCAAATTTGCCAAGCCTGTCCTGCCGAACTACGAAAAAGGCATTACACTTAGAAAAACAGGGTAGAACAGGCGTTCGACGATGGACCTTGCACGGCAGTGGGCCTTGGCAGTACTGATGACAGTGTGCAGTATGTTGTCTGCGGCGGTTGCACAGGCGCAGGAGCCCTTGCAGCTGACTGCGCAGCGAGGCAGTTATGACCTGATGTCCACGGCGGAAGTGCTCGTGGACAGGCAGGGCAGCCTGGGTATCGAGGACATATTACAGCCAGCGAACCAGCGCCGGTTCAAAAAGTTGGCAGGAAAAAGACGCAGCCAGGGATATACCCGTTCCGTATACTGGCTGCGCCTGCGGCTGCAGAACCAGGCCAGCGGCATTCCGCGCTGGATCCTGGAGCAGGAGTTTGCCAATACGCACTATATGGATCTCTATCTTCCGGCAGCCGGCGAAAAAGGCTACCAGGTAAAGAAGTCCGGCAACCTGCGGCCATTGCAGGGAAGAGAACTGCGTTACCGTAAGACCGTTTTCTTTGTTTCCTTGCCTGACCAGCAACCGCGCACTTTCTATGTCAGGATCCAAAGCGCAGCTGCAGTCAACCTGGGCCTGCGGCTGTGGGCGCCGCAGGCCTTTTTCGAGAAAGTCAATGCCGAGGCGTTCTGGTTCGGCGGTTTCTACGGGATTCTCCTGGTATTGCTTGGCTACAATTTCTTTCTCTATTTTGTGCTGCGCGAAAAAAGCTTCCTTCTGTTCGCGCTGTTGCTCGGCAGCACCGGCTTGATCTTGCTTTATTACGATGGTTTCGCGCAACTGCTCACCCCGTCATGGATGTCGTTCGTGAATCGTATCGCAGTGCCGTTCTTTTTCGCTGCAACCCTGTACAGCCTGCTTGGTTTCAACCGCCAGCTTTTTCCCTTACCTGGTTCGGCTGGATCGATACACCTGGTCGGCAGGGCGCTGCGGTCTGCCTGGCTGATCGGCATGGTGACTTCGTTTCTGTTCAGCTACAGGGCGAATGTACAGGTCATGATCCCGTTGTTCGTGTTGACAGTGGCCTATTGCCTTGTGACGATGTATCTTTTCCAGCGCTCGGGCAAGGCGGTGTCGCGCTTTGCCTATTTTGCGTGGGGTCTCGTTCTTGCGAGTATGCTTGGTGTGGTGACGGTCAGGCTGGGCTGGATCGACAGCAGTTTCGTTGCTGAACACGGGGTACGCTTTGGCATCGTACTGTTTGCATTGTGTATGTCGTTCGGCCTGGCAAAGCAGATCGAGCATGCGAGGAAGGAAGGGAGCAAGATCAGCAAGACGCTGCGTGATACCGAGACACAGCGAAGTATCGCGCTGGACGCAGGGAACATGGGAATCTG
>Ga0256830_1001555_pt1 | contig 16102 bp, 19 predicted proteins | sample 128326metaG_FD_190537 | JGI IMG/M metagenome (GOLD analysis project Ga0256830, IMG submission 190537) | Hydrothermal vent microbial communities from Lau Basin, Pacific Ocean - 128-326 | ecosystem: Environmental > Aquatic > Marine > Hydrothermal vents | place: Pacific Ocean: Lau Basin | collected... | reverse complement strand
GGGCAGGTGTGGGGCGGTGATTGCGCGCATGGTTTTTATTCTAGAATGCGCGTTCAAATTTTTAGTCAGAGCTTCCTTAAACCGCGCATCCTGAAGGCAGAATAAAGCCCTTGACCTGCTTGTGGTCTTTTGTATAATGAAGAACTTTCAGATCCTTATGATCTTAAGGAGTTTAAGTGGCCCAACTCAAATTTGAAACAGCACTCTCACGCTTGGAAGAGACCGTCAGTGTGTTGGAAAAAGGAGATTTGCCCTTGGAGGAAGCCTTAAAGGTTTTTGAAGAAGGCATTCGTCTCTCTAAGACCTGCATGAAAACGCTGTCTGAAGCCGAAAAAAAGATAGCGGTGTTGATTGAGGGCAAAGACGGCAAAAAAAAGGCGCGTCCTTTTACGCTTGCAGAAGATAACAGCGCAAAAAAGGATGCGCCAAATGGATAAGTCTGAGCTGGCAAACTATTTGGCGGCGCAAAAATCCGATGTGGATCGCCTGCTGAACTCCTATCTGCCCGGGCCGAAATGTGATCCGCCCCTGCTTCACGAAGCAATGCGTTATTCGCTTTTTGCCGGCGGAAAACGCATCCGCCCCATTCTTTGTTTGGCGGCATGTGAATCCGTCGGCGGACAAAGCGCCCTTGCCCTTCCTTTTGCGGCGGCGATTGAATTGATCCACACCTATTCGTTGGTGCATGATGATCTGCCCGCGATGGATGATGATGACTACCGTCGCGGAAAATTGACCAGTCATAAAATGTTTGGAGAAAGCACGGCGATTTTGACAGGGGATGCGCTTTTGACTGCCGCCTTTACCATGATGGCCGAAAAAGGCCTTTCCGGAACCGTCTCTCCCAAAAAAATACTCCGTGTGATCCTGGAATTGGGATCTGCATCGGGCAGTACCGGCATGGTGGGGGGACAACTCAATGATATCGAAGCACAGGGTCAAGATGATATTTCGCTGGAAATGCTCAAGCGCATGCATACACACAAGACTGGTGTTTTAATCCGTGCGTCCGTTCGTATCGGCGGTATTTTGGGTGGGGCGGGACCCAAAAAATTATCCCGCTTGACCGCCTTTGGGGAGAAAATCGGTCTGGCGTTTCAGATTGCCGATGATGTGCTTGATGTCGAAGGTGAGGCAAAAAAGCTCGGCAAGTCGGTGGGGCGCGACGAAAGCAAGGGGCGCTGTACTTATCCGGCACTGATAGGGCTTTCACGCGCAAAAAAAGAGGCGCATGTCTTGGTTGAAGAAGCTTTGTTCGGCATCAAATCTTTTGGGCCGGAGGCCGATCCCATACGCCATGTTGCGGCATTTCTCATTGATCGGGAAAAATAGGACCGGGAACTTTAAGCGGGGAAATGTAAATGTCTTTATTAGATAAAATTAATTCACCTGAAGATCTGAAAAAGATCCCACGGGAAGACCTGCCTGAACTCGCGAAAGAGATACGGGCCGTGATTCTTGAAACCGTTTCCGATAAAGGCGGGCATCTGGGTGCAAGCCTCGGCACGGTGGAATTGACCATTGCCTTGCATGCCTGTTTTGATACGCCCCGTGACCGCTTGGTTTGGGATACCGGGCATCAGGCCTATCCGCATAAGCTGTTGACCGGACGACGGGATGTCTTTCCGACTTTGCGCCAATACGGCGGCATCAGCGGTTTTCTCTCACGCAACGAAAGTGAATATGATGCCTTTGGTGCAGGGCATGCGGGCACTTCGATTTCAGCCGCCTTGGGCATGGTTGAAGCGCGGGATCAAAAAGGTGAACAACACCATGTGATTTCAATTATTGGCGACGGTTCGATGACCGCCGGCATGGCTTACGAAGCCCTGAACCACGCGGGGGCGCTGAAGCGAAACCTGATCGTGATCTTAAATGACAATGAAATGTCGATTTCCGAAAATGTCGGTGCTTTTTCCGCCTATTTAAACCGTATTCTTTCAGGGCACTTGTACACAAAGGTCAAGAGCGAAACGGCTACTTTATTAAAAAATATCCCCAAAATCGGCCCGCCGATGCTTGAAGTTGCAAGACGCGCGGAGGAATCCGTGAAGGGCATGATTGTACCGGGTTTGCTTTTTGAAGAACTGGGTTTTGAATATTTCGGTCCGATTGACGGACATCGTCTGGATCATCTTTTGACGACCTTTGACAATATTAAGGACCTCAAAGGACCCATCCTTTTGCATGTCGTGACAAAAAAGGGGAAGGGCTATGCCCCGGCGGAGGCCGCGCCCGCAGCGTATCACGGTACGCCCTCTTTCCATCTAGCGACAGGTCAGGCGAAGAAAAAGGCCGGAAAAACACCCCCTTCATATACCTCTGTTTTTGCAAAAACCTTGATCGGCTTAGCGAAAAAAGATAAAAACATTGTTGCGATCACGGCGGCCATGCCGGCAGGCACGGGCTTGAATTTATTTGCCGAGGCATTTCCAAATCGTTTTTACGACGTCGGAATTTCGGAGCAGCATGCTGTGACGATGGCGGCAGGCATGGCGGCAGACGGTTTGCGACCCGTGGTGGCGATTTATTCGACTTTTTTACAGCGCGGCTTTGACCAAATTGTGCACGATGTCGCCTTGCAAAAGCTGCCCGTTGTGTTTTGCCTTGATCGTGCCGGGCTGGTCGGTGAAGATGGCCCGACCCATGCGGGTGTGTTTGATATTGCTTATCTTAAAGGCATTCCGAATATGATTCTGATGGCCCCTAAGGACGAAAATGAGTTGCAGCACATGCTTGCGACGGCACTAGAGCAAAAACAACCTGTTGCGCTGCGCTATCCACGGGGGGCAGGTATCGGGATTGCCCTTGATAAGAAGATGGAAGCACTCCCCGTCGGCAAAGGAGAGATCGTGATGGGGAATCACGCGGCAACGTGGGATGTGGCATTTGTCGCCTTGGGCAACATGGTTTATCCTGCCCAGGCGGCGGCATTGCGTTTGGAAGAAACGGGTTTATCCGTTGGGGTGATCAATGCCCGTTTTGCAAAACCGCTTGATCAGGCCTTGCTGGTTTCTGTTGCGAAACGATGCCAAAAAATTGTGACCCTGGAAGAGCATGTTTTGTCCGGTGGTTTTGGGGAATCCGTGCTGGCTCTTTTGGCAGATCAACAAAACCCGGGCCGTATTCCTCCCGTATCCGTGCATCGCATCGGTCTTCCCGACGCTTTTATTGAGCACGGGCCTCAAAAACGTCTGAGAGCGGATGCCGGACTCGATCCGGACGGCCTTTTTGAGCGTGTCAAGCATTTTGCCGGTATCAGTGAACCCCGTGCGGATTTAGACCCGGGGCCGCAGGTGAGGAAGCCTTCTCACGTCAAGGCGATATAGTCGCCTGAATGCTCGACTTCTCCACGTCAGCTTGTTTGTTAAGACGGACTCAAAAAATTGATAAAATATCAAAAGACCGCTTAGACCGTTTGGTGTTTCTCCGTGGTCTGGCGGAAAGCCGTGAACGGGCCCGCGCCTTGATTTTAAGCGGTGTTGTGATTGTCAACGGGAATAAGGTCGATAAGGCGGGTGTTTTGGTTAAAGCGGATGCCGAGATCAGCCTCTGTGGTTCTGTGCTTCCCTTTGTTAGCCGAGGGGGCGTAAAATTAGAAGCGGCCTTAAACGCTTTTTCGGTCGATGTGAAGGCCGCTGTGGCAATCGATGTCGGTGCTTCCACGGGCGGATTTACGGATTGCCTGCTAAAACGGGGCGCCGCACGTGTATACGCGCTTGATGTAGGCTATGGTCAACTCGCCTGGTCGCTTCGCCAGGATTCCCGCGTTGTTGTTTTAGAACGTCAGAATGTTCGAAACATCCCGGCGGAGGCCATTCCGGAGCAGGTTGACCTTGTGACGATCGATGTGTCGTTTATTTCTTTGGAAAAAGTCATTCCCGCTGTCGTGCCCCGGATAAAAGCGGAGGGGCATTTGATTGCATTGGTCAAACCGCAGTTTGAGGTGGGCAAGGGCGGTGTGGGCAAGGGCGGGATCGTTCGGGATGCTGAAAAACGCGAAGCCGTTGTGGAACGGATTTGCGGCTTGGGGAAGTCATGGGGGTTGAAAACGGTGGGTCATCTCTGTTCTCCCATTCGGGGTCAAAAAGGAAATATTGAGTACTTGATTTATTTCCGGCGTCTGCTTCCTGAATCTTGAGACTCTCCGGGTTTCGGTATTTGCTCCAGAATCTTTAGGCATTAATTTTAAGGAGGATCATGAAATGAAGGTTTTGGTGACGGGAGGTGCGGGTTTTATCGGTTCTCATCTTGTGGATCGTTTGATTGAGGAAGGCCATGAAGTGGTTGTGGTGGATGATCTTTCCACGGGGAAAAAGAAAAATCTGAACAAAGAAGCGGTCTTTTATAAAATGGATATTTTAAGCAGCAAGCTTGAGCGCATTTTCCAAAAAGAAAGACCGGAAATCATCAGTCACCATGCGGCGCAGATGGATGTGCGTAAGTCGGTAGCGGATCCTGCCTTTGACGCCAAAAGCAACATTATTGGGCTGCTGAATTTATTGGAGTGTGCCGTGAAAAACGGTACCCGACGCGTTATCTTTGCTTCGTCCGGTGGCGCACTCTATGGAGAGCAGGATGTCTTTCCCGCACCGGAGACCCATGCCACAGCACCGCTTTCACCCTATGGGGTGAGCAAGCTCTCGAGTGAACACTACTTGTATTATTACCAAGAAGTCTGCGGTTTGGAGTATGCGGCCTTGCGTTATGCGAATGTGTACGGGCCGCGCCAGGACCCTTTTGGCGAGGCGGGGGTTGTTGCGATCTTTACACAAAAATTATTGAAAGAGGAGCAGCCGACCATTAATGGAAACGGCATGCAGACGCGGGACTATGTTTATGTGAAAGATGTCATCGAAGCCAACATGGCTGTCATGAACAGAAAGGTGAGTGATACCTTTAATGTCGGCACGGGTATTGAGACATCGGTCAACCAGTTGTTTCAAAATCTCTTGGAGATTACCGGTTCCGATTTGAAGGAGATTCACGGTTCTGAAAAAAAGGGGGAGCAGAAACGAAGCTGCCTTGATGCAAAAAAGATTTACAATGTCCTGGAGTGGGAGCCCAGTGTTTCGCTCAAGGAAGGTTTGAAAATGACCGTCGATTATTTCAGGCAGCTCTGATTCCGGAAGCTCAGACTTAATCGGAGCTGCCTGAAGTTCGGGGTGAAGGAACATTTTTTGGGTGATTTGCCTTTTTTCATTATTAGTGTGCTTGTGAATGAAGCCTCAGTGAGGAGAAAGAATGGATTTAAAAAAGCTTGAAGTGACCATTAAAAATCTCAAATCTAAACTCAACTCAAAAAAAGAAACGGAAGGGGATGCGCTGCTTGCGCGAAAAACAAAAAAACGTTTGAAACGTGCCCAACGCCTGAGGCGGTCTATGCTTAAAAAAGCGGCGTCTCTTGCGGCTAAAACGAAGAAAAAAGAGGAAGCAGCTTCCTGATGACAGGTTTAAAGGTGGGGTTGGCACTTGGGGGAGGGGGTGCCAGAGGCATTGCACATATCGGTGTGTTGAAGGTCTTGGAAGCAGAAGGTATTCAGATCCATATGATCGCGGGCACCAGTTTCGGTTCCATCGTGGGCGCGATGTATGCACAAAACCCGGCGATCGAGCCTTTGCAACAACGTGTTCTGGCGTTTTTAAAAAGTGAGGCCTTCCGGCGCACGAAGATCTTTTTTATTAAAAGACATTATGAGGAAAAAAAGAATAAAAGTTTTATGACCAACCTCAAGAACTATCTTCAGAAGGGGATTTTTTGGGGAATTTCACTTCAGCGCACTTCTTTTATTTCAGAGGATGTTTTTCTTTTTCAAATGGGGCAGCTCCTGGAGGACAAGCCGATTGAGCAAACACGGATTCCTTTTGTTGCCGTTGCGACTGACCTGACAAACGGCAGGGAAGTCGTGCTTTCAACAGGGGCAATCCGAAAGGCGGTTGCCGCAAGTTGTGCGATTCCGGGTGTGCTGCCTCCGATTCATATGAACGGAGTCCAGTTGATTGATGGCGGATGGGTCAATCAAGTGCCTGTGTCGCCGCTGCAAAATCAGGGCGTGGATGTTGTGATTGCCGTGAATATTTCTGAAGAGGTGGAAACAGGCACGGGGGTTTTTGACAGCGGCTTAGACGTTGTCTTGCGTGCCAATGAAATTACGCGGTGTATTTTATCCAATACCCAGCTCAATGATGTGGATTTTTCAATTCGCCCCAATATCGGGGATATCCACTGGTCCGATTTCTGGCGTTATGACGAGGCAATTCAAAAGGGAGAGGCTGCGGCCCGGGCGGCGATTAAGCCGCTCAAGCAGCTTTTGTGGCGAAAACGCGTTAGAAAATTCCTAACAATCAGTCATTAAGGAAGCTTCCGATTCAGTTTTTTACGGGTGCTCTTCGACCCAAACAATGCCGTCGGGCGTGGTTTCTTTTTTCCAGATGGGAGTAATGCGCTTTAGTTCGTCGATACACCAAGAACACGCGCGGAAGGCGTCTTTCCGATGTTCTGCGCCGACGACAATCAGGACGATGTTTTCTCCAATTGAGATTTCTCCGACGCGGTGGATGATGGTGACCTCGATGATGTCGTAATCTTTCAGGGCCTGTTCGCGGATTTCCGCCAGGCGTTTTTCAGCCATGCCGGGGTAATGATCAAAATCGATTTTATGGATTTCCTGGCCTTTTGAAAAATCACGTGCGGTGCCTAAAAAGTTAACGACACCCCCGATTCTTTTGGAGCAGGCCAAGAGCTTCTTTGTCTCTTCCTCAATACTGAAATCTTCTGTCTGAACCCGAATGCGATCTTGATCCATAAGACTGATATCCTTTCAAATAAGGTGGAATGATCCGCTTAATTTTTATCCGCCTGCAAATGGGGGAAGGAAGGCAATCTCATCTCCATCTTGAATGATGGCGTCTTTTTCAAGCACTTCCTGATTGACGGAAATAAGGATACCCCCTTTTTGCATGATATCGACCAAGGGGGGCAGATCTGCTTTGAGTTGCTCAATCAGTTGATTCAAAGAAGTCCCTTCTTTTATCTCGAGGGAGATTTCTTCTTTTCCAACAAGACCCTTGAGTACTGCGAAAAACTTGACTTTTACCATTATTCGTTACCCCTCTTTTTCCCGGAAATATAACTGCTTTCAATGAGATCTGTCAAGAAAGCTTACCATAAGTAGAGACAATTTGCTTTGGGATAATGGCTTGGATTGTGTTCGGTTTCATTTGCTTTTGAGCCGGATGCAGGTGATTATTTTGTGCCCGAATCAACGGCCGGTTCGATCATTTTTAGCTTGGCCGTATTGCTCTCTAAACGCATCCGAAGACCAAAAGGCAGGGTTGCGGTTCCCTCTCCATGTCCTGAAGGAAAACCGAAAAGGATGGGGAAGTCATATTCACCCAAGATATCAAGGATGATTTCCGGCAGTGTTTCTGCGTGACAGCCCGGCATTTGACCGAAAACGACGCCTTTGACGCGATCAAATTTGCCCAGTGATTTTAGATAGGAAAGCATCCGGTCGATTCGGAAAGGGGCTTCGTTAATATCTTCCAGAAATAGAATTTTGTGATCCGTGTCAATCTCGTAGGATGTGCCGATGCTGGTGCAAATAAGCGTAAGACAGCCGCCGATTAAAATGCCTTCGGCATTACCGGTGCGGAGGTTTGTGACGCCTTTGTATCGCATGTCAAAGATGTTTCCCTTTAAAAGGTTGAAAAAATCATTTTCCATTTGAAAAGAAGGGGCACCGCCGAACATTGTGGCCACCATTGGGCCGTGGAAACTCAGCCAGCCGAAGGATGAATGAAGATAAAGCAGCAGGCTTGTGATATCGCTTGAGCCCACAAAAATTTTAGGTGATTGAATCAGGCTTTGAGGATTGAGCAGCGGAATAATGCGCGCCGAACCGACGCCTCCCCGTGCGCAAACGATTGCATCTACCGCGCTGTTTTCAAACATTTCTTGTAAGTCTTCCGCACGTTCTTGATCCGTTCCCGCAAAATAGCGGTGTGCTTTTTCGAGATGTTTTCCCAGGACGATTTTCATGCCACGGGACACAAGCCATTCAAGGCCTTGTCGGAGACGCTCCGCATCCACCCGCCCGGAAGGCGCAATGACCCCGACCGTCCCTCCTTTGAGGAGGGGCGGGGGTTTGATGATCTTTTTTTGAGAACAGGCGTATTTATCCATGAATGAAGGTCTCAAAAATGATGTCATGCAGTTTGGGGCGAAAAGTGCGGATGGCTTCGTTGTTTCTGCCGGGGTGGACACGGTTACTCAAAAAAACGACGACAAGTTTGTGTGTGCGATCCACCCAAATGGAAGTGCCGGTAAAACCCAGGTGTCCGAAACTTTCGGACGAAAAATAATGGCCGGAAGATGAAACGCCGGGCGATCCCGTATGCCTTGCGACAGAAGGCGTATCCCAGCCGAGCCCCCAAGAAGTGCCTGCCGGATTTTGTGTGCTGCTTTGTCTTGAAACAAAATGTTCTGCGATGTCAGGGTGCAATAAGCCTTTGTCGTCCAATGCATCAATCCAGGCCCGGACGAGTTGATTGACGCCGGAGGCCGTTGCAAAAAGTCCCGCGTGCCCGGAAATTCCGCCCATGACATAGGCATTGTCATCGTGAACCGTGCCGGCAACGGGACCGTTTCGCCAACCGGATGCTTCGGTGGCTGCGAAAGCAGTGTCTAAGGAATTTTCCCGAAGGCCGGGAAAAAAGGATTCTGAGGCCTTTAAGGGGGATGTAATGTGATGCGTAAAGAAGGTGTCCAAGCTCATTCCGCTGATTTTTTCCACCACTTCGCCTAAAAGTATGAAACCGATATCGCTGTAAGTGCTTTTTTCACCGGGCTTGGAAAGTAAGTGCTCCCCATGAGCCAGTTTAAAAACAGCTTTTTTAGCAGATGCCGAACCTAAAAAACCGGGTTCTTGTTTTTCTCTAACCCTAATTTCTTCATAATAAGGCTGCCACGCGGGAAGTCCGGAGCAGTGGTTCAGCAAGTGGAAGAGCGTGACTTGATTTTTTAGGCCCCCGGAAAATTCAGGGAGAAATTTTACCAGGGCATCATCCAGGCGGACAAGTTTTTGTTGGTGCAGCAAGGCAATTGCCGTTGCTGTGACGAGGGGTTTTGTCAGGGAGGCCAGATCAAAAAAAGTGTGAAGGTCGGTCGTTTGGTATTTCGGCTGAATCATGGCGTGGCCGAAGGCTTTCTGAAAGACAATCTTATTTTGATAAGTGATGAGCAGGACGCCGCCGGAAAAAACCGAAGAAGACACACCTTGTTTCATTTGTTTTGAGATGGGCGTGGTATTCACGAGCAGTCGGTTTGGGGCGCGGCCTTTTGAAGTTGGGTGAGCAGCTTACGGTGCAAATTGTCAAAACCGCCACTGGACATCACACAGACAAGATCTCCCGGCTGAAGTTGTTGATGCAATGTACTTACAATTTGATCGGAAGCAGGGATAAAGTCAGCCGCTTTGCCGATTGACTGAAGTGCTGAGACAATCTTTTCGGGATTGAGGCGCTCTTCAGGGGGGATTTTTTCTTGAGCAAAGGGCGCGGCCAATACGGTGTGATCTGCATTTTGGAAGGCTCTGATAAAGGCGTCTTGAAAAATATTCCGCCGACTGGTTGCGGAGCGCGGCTCGAAGACGGCCCAGAGCCGTCGGGAGGGATAACGCAGCCGTAGTGCGGACAAGGTTTCCGCGATGGCGGTCGGGTGATGAGCGAAGTCGTCCATCACGATGATGTCATTGGCGATGCCGACGATCTCCTGTCGCCGCTTAATGCCTTTAAAAGCCAGCAAGCCTTTTTGGATTTCGGCCCGTGAAAGCCCGAGATGGTGGCAGAGTGCGATCACGGCAAGGCTGTTTTTGAGGTTGTGGTATCCGATCAGGGGGCTTTTCATCAGGCCCAAACAGTTTTCTTGATACCAGAGTTCAAAAACAACGAGGGCTCCGTCTTGTTTTACGCTGCGGGCTTGCCAGTCGCAAGCGTGGTTTTGTGAGGCGCCGTCTAATTCAGTGCCGTAACGTTCGACCTGGCAGCAGAGATCTTGTATCACTTGATCGATTGTACTTGAGCTTGCTTCGGCGAGAAGGATTCCGGATGAGGGGATGAGACGCACAAAATGCTGAAAAGCATTGAGGATGACGGAAAGGTCTTTGAAGATATCCGCATGATCGAATTCAATACTGGTGAGGATGGCGTTTTGTGGACGGTAGTGTAAAAACTTTGGGCCTTTGTCAAAAAATGCCGTGTCGTATTCATCGCCTTCAATCACAAAAAAGGGGCCTCCGCCCAAACGATGATTGCTGTTGAAATTGTTGACCCAGCCGCCAATTAAGGCATCGGGATCTTTTCCGGCCGTGGTCAATATGGATGCAAGCAGGGAAGCGGTTGTTGTTTTTCCGTGTGTTCCGGAAACGACAAGGGCTTGTTTGTTCTTTAAAAAATAGGTTTTGACGGCAGCTGCCATCGAAAGGTAGGGCAGTTTGCGTTTCAGGGTTTCCAAAACTTCCGGGTTGTCTTTTGAAACGGCATTTCCGATGATGACCCGGTCTGTGCGTGCATCAATATGTTCCGGCGCGTAACCTTGTTTACAAATGATGCCATTTTGAAAAAGCAGCGTACTCATGGGCGGATAGATGGATTGATCGGAGCCTGTGACCTGATGTCCTGCTTTTTTAAGCATGCCTGCCAGAGCCGCCATCCCTGTTCCGCAAATTGCAATCATGTGAATTCGTTCGGCGTTGGCCAAGAGAAACTCCTTAAAGAAATGTCTTTTTAGGGTCGGATGGAAGTCAGTTTACTAAAACAGCACAGGTAAATCACCTTATTTTGGGTATTTTAGCGGTCTATTCTTGCAGGATTTTTTCCGGCTTCGATGCAAAAAATCTTGAAATGGAGATACGGGCTTTTAAATGTTGCATTTCACCTTTCTAATTCTTGACTCTCCATAAAGAAAGCGGTAGACTCGCCCAATATGCTTTATTTTGTCCCCAGAGCAACTTCCTGGGGTTTTTTTTTGAGTCCTGGCGTTTTGGCTACGACAGGACTTTTTTAAGCGAAGAGGAGTTATTTTTGATAAAGGTTTACGACAATCAGATTGAAAAGGCTTTAAAGGCGCTCAAGCGGCAACTTGCCAAGGAAGGGCTTTTAAAAGAGTTAAAACGAAGAAGTTTTTATGAAAAGCCGTCTGTAAAGCGGAAAAGAAAACAGAAAGAGGCAAGAAAGAAACGGATTAAGGCGCAGCGTTACTTAACGGCCCCGTCCCGTTAAACGTTTGAACGCCGTTTCGATCAATCAAGGATTGAAAAGCTTGTGCTATCATTCCTTTTGTTTTTAAAGTGGACATCTTGCTGCAATTTTGAAATAGATGCTTTAGATGAAAATTGGGTTTTCTTCATGAAAGGGAAGCTCTAACCGAGTCATGAATTGTTTTTTCAAGGCAAAAATTCCCCGCGTCTCCCTTACAAATTTTGGAAATAGCGGGTTATTTCCTGGAATTTGCGCCTTGCGTCTGAAAACGTTATCTCTCGAAAAATTTACCCCGGATTTTATCAGAGCGTCATTAAGTGAGTTCACGCCGTTTTTTCCTTAAAACTAAATGACTTCCAAAACGCTTTTTCCACACAAGTTCATTCCTTTTTTGATCTCGCGCTTGTCTTGCGTGATTTTCAAATCGAATACGCGGAAGGAGGACGGAAATGGATATTGAGCGGGCAACCTATTTTAGAATCGATACGGACGATCGTCCCGGACAACTCGCGCGTTTTTCGAAGCGGATGTCGGAACATGAGATTAATTTGGCCGGTGTCTGGAGTTTCGGCACGGGTCGCGGCAATGCCGAAATTGTGGCGATTCCGAAAAACCCTCATGCCTTTAAAAAGATGGTCCGGGAAGCAGGCTGGAGCTTCAAAGAAGGAAGCTGCTTTCATTTGGTTGGCGAAGACAGGCCCGGGGCGCTTGCGGATACACTGGACTTGATTGCACAAGAAGGCATTAATCTGCATGCCGTTGATGCGATGGGTTTTGAAACGGAGTATTCCGCCTATGTGTGGTGCGACGAATCGGATGTCGAAAAGCTCCGCAAGGTTTTGAAGGGATGGTAATTGGTTTTTGAGTAGAGGGTGTGCTGATCCAATTTTGGAATTTTTTAGGATCATTTCGTTGACAATAAACAAAACAGCATGATATAAACCCCCGGTTTGGCATGACAAGCAGTTACTTTTTCGGTGTGACATTCCGGAAGCGCGATGAAAAAGCGCGATGAAAGTGGTTGGGCGCAGTTTCGTCGTTACGGCAATCTCAGCATCGAATTGGTTGTCGCTGTTTTTTTCGGTGCCTTTGGGGGGCATACGATTGACGGATGGCTTGATACTGAGCCCCTGTTTCTGATTATAGGGGTTTTTGTAGGTGTTGCTGCAGGGTTTTTAAATTTTTATCGCCTCATCACTTCTGAAGAAAAAATGCTACAATCTGAAAAGCGTGATCGCAAGTTATCTGAAAAAAAGGATGACCAACCTTGATTGAATCGATTTTTGTCGGCGGGTTGCTCGCTGCCGTCTATGGTTTTTGTGTGCAGCGATGGACGGCACATGCCTCAAAAAGTGCAGTACCCGCTTCCCAGGGTCGGATGCTTGCTACGGCTTTTTTACGCTTATTCACTATTTCGGTGCTCTTCTTCTTTTTGTCAAAGGTGGCTGCGCTTGATATTGCGATTGTGATGCTGGCCTTTATTATCGGTGTTTCGTTTTTTCTGTTTTTCTTGGCCCGCAAGTCGATCATTCCGGCTCGTGTCAAGACAAGTGGTCTAGGTTCGTAAAAGGGAGGTAAGAATGGCTGAGGGCGGCGGTGGCGGCGGGGCGATGAACCCCCTTCATCACTTTGAGATTCATCCCATCATAGAAATTCCACCTATCGCCGGTGTAGATTTTTCGATTACTCAACCCGTGCTTTGGATGATGATTGCAACAGCGGTCGTTTTCGGCACGCTCACCTTTGTCGCGGCAACTTTGAAACGATCTCCAAAGGGTTTGCAGAATTTTATCGAAATGACGATCAATTTTCTACGCAAAGACCTTGTCCATGCGGTCATCGGAGAAGAAGGAAAAGGCTGGTTCCCTTTTATTGCGACATTGTTTCTTTTTATTGCCGCTTGCAATTTATTGGGCTTGATTCCGGGCTCGTTCACAGCCACTTCCAATATTAATGTGACTTCGGCTTTGGCAATCATGGTTTTTGTTTTTGTGCAGTTTGCAGGGATTAGAAAAAAAGGCTTGCTTGGATACATGACAGGCTTGGTTCCGAGTGGGGTTCCAAAACCCATCCTGATCATTATGATCCCGATTGAAATTGTCAGCTTGCTGGTCAAGCCTTTCTCTTTGGCCGTTCGGCTTTTTGCCAACATGTTGGCGGGGCACATGGTCATTTATGTTTTTCTGGGTATGATTATTTTGTTTAAAAGTATTATTTTGACGCCCCTTCCATTTATTGGCGTGGTGATTATGTATGCGTTTGAGATTTTTGTCGCATTGATTCAGGCCTATATTTTTGCAGTCCTAACAGCGTCCTACTTGTCGGACGCACTGCAAGAAGGGCATTAAGCTAAAATCCGCATTTGAAGAATAAGTAGCAAGGCCCAACGCAGAAGTTGGGAAATCGGAATGAATATGGAGGAATAGATGGGACTTCTAGGAGCCGCGATTGGGATTGGATTGGCAGCGTTGGGAACGGGTATCGGTATTGGTATTCTCGTGGGTAAAACCGTCGAGTCCATGGCCCGTCAGCCGGAAATGTCCGGTGAACTCAGGACGACAATGTTTATCGGTGTTGCCTTTGTTGAAGCACTTGCACTTTATGCCCTCGTGATCAGTCTATTGTTGATCTTTGTTAAAGGATAAAAACGGAGTCAAAGATGTTTGAGGCAGAACCAGGATTAATTATCTGGACATGGCTGTGTTTTGGTGTGTTGTTTGCGCTGCTTTCCAAATTTGCCTACAAGCCGATTGTGGCTTTTTTGGAAAAGCGTGCGGAATCGGTTCGCGAAGAGCTTGAGGTCTCCGAGACAAAGCGCAAAGAAGCGGAAGACCTGCTTGAGCAATACAAGGCCCAATTGGACGAAGGCCGCGTCGAAGTTCAGAAAATGATTGAAGAAGGGCGTTCCGTCGGAGAGAAACTCAAGCGTGAGATTGTGGATAAAGCCGCCGATGAATCAAAAGGGCTTGTAAAAAAAGCGCAGGAAGAAATCGACCGTGAGAAGAAAAAGGCGCTCATGGAACTTCAAGAGCAGGTCGCCGAACTTTCTGTGCAAGTGGCTTCCAAAATGATTCAGGACACCTTAGAACCGAAAGATCATGAAAAATTGATTGAAGATGCGCTTGCACAGGTCAAGGAAAATTATGCCAAAAACTAAGGATGATCTGCATGTGGTGATCGAGGGCTATGCGCAGGCACTGCTTGCCGTTGCAAAGAGTGAAGGGGCTGTAGATCGGGTTGAAGCAGAGTTGACCGGATTGAGAGACGCACTTTCCGCAAACCACGAGTTGATTTCATTCTTAAAAGATCCGAAGGTGACCCCGGAAGGCAAACGAAAAGCGGTTGCCGAACTCTTAGGGGATCAGGTTTCTCAGCTCGTGCATTTCCAAATTGCCCTTGCCATTGAGCAGGATCGTGCCGCATTGCTTCCTGCGATTATTGATCGTTTCTTTATTCTAACCGCTGAATCCCGAAAAAAAATTACCGCAAAGGTAACCACTGCGATTCCGCTTTCGGAAGCTGCAATGCAAAAAATGGAAGCTACTTTGTCGGAGCTGGTTGGAGAAGCGGTTTTTTTAAAAATATCTGTCGATCCCGCGATTTTAGGCGGCATCATGGTGCATTTGGGAGACCGCATTATTGACGGGAGCTTGAAGGGGCAGTTGGAGCATTTGCGGGAAGGTATTTCAAGAAAGATATTAACAGAGAAGGGGAGATCTCTTGGAAATTAAGCAGGATGACATCACAACCATCTTACAAAAATATATCGAAGGTTATCGGTCGAGTGTTACCTTTGAAGAGTCCGGTACGGTATTAAGTGTCGGAGACGGCATCGCCAGAATTTCCGGTCTTAAAAATGCGATGGCGGGTGAGTTAGTGGCTTTTCCCAACGATGTGGTCGGCATGCTGTTGAATTTGGAAAAAGATGATGTCGGCGCCATTTTGTTTGGCGAAACTCAGCTGATTAAAGAGGGGGATGTTGTCAAACGTACGGGCAATATTGCGCAGATCCCTGTCGGTGAAGCCATGAAAGGCCGTGTGGTCGATGCCTTGGGACGCCCGATTGACGGAAAGGGGCCGATTGTTACGGATAAGTTTCGTGTTTTGGAAGGGCTTGCCCCTAATGTGGTACAGCGTCAATCCGTGACCGAGCCGGTTCAAACGGGCTTAAAAGCGATTGACGCGATGATTCCCATTGGTCGCGGTCAGCGGGAATTGATTATTGGCGACCGTCAGACGGGAAAAACTGCCATTGCGGTTGATGCCATTATCAATCAGAAAAATAGCGGTATTTATTGTATTTATGTGGCGATTGGACAGAAATCCTCGAACGTTGCGGCTGTCGTGAAAGTGCTTGAAGAGCACGGCGCGATGGAATATACAACTGTCGTATCTTCTACGGCGAATGAACCGGCATCAATGCAATATATTGCGCCCTATGCCGGTTGCACTTTGGGTGAAGAATTTATGTACAACGGCCAATCGGCCTTGGTGATTTACGACGATCTCTCCAAACATGCCAATGCCTATCGTCAGTTATCCCTGCTTCTTCGTCGTCCTCCGGGTCGTGAAGCTTTTCCGGGAGATGTCTTTTTTCTTCATTCCCGTTTGCTCGAACGTTCAGCCAAGCTCAGTGACGAGTTGGGAGGGGGGTCTCTAACGGCGCTTCCCATTATTGAGACGCAGGCAGGCGATGTCTCGGCTTATATTCCAACCAATGTGATTTCGATTACGGACGGACAGATTTATTTGGAGCCCGACCTTTTTTATTCGGGGGTTCGTCCTGCGGTGAATGTCGGTCTTTCGGTTTCAAGGGTCGGCGGCAGCGCGCAGACGAAGGCCA
>Ga0256830_1001554_pt1 | contig 16104 bp, 12 predicted proteins | sample 128326metaG_FD_190537 | JGI IMG/M metagenome (GOLD analysis project Ga0256830, IMG submission 190537) | Hydrothermal vent microbial communities from Lau Basin, Pacific Ocean - 128-326 | ecosystem: Environmental > Aquatic > Marine > Hydrothermal vents | place: Pacific Ocean: Lau Basin | collected... | reverse complement strand
CCGGCGTGGCCGAAGGGGGTATGGCCGAGGTCGTGGGCGAGGGCGATGGTCTCGGCCAGCACCTCGTTGAGGTCGAGCACGCGGGCCACGGAGCGGGCGATCTGCGCCACCTCGATGGAGTGGGTGAGGCGGGTGCGGAACATGTCGCCTTCGTGGTTGACGAACACCTGGGTCTTGTATTCGAGGCGGCGGAAGGCGGCGGAGTGGACGATGCGGTCGCGGTCGCGCTGGAATTCGCTGCGGTGCTCCGGCGGCGGTTCGGGGAAGCGGCGCCCGCGCGAGTTGGCGGGACTGCTGGCGTAGGGGGCGAGGGTCTCGCTCACCGGGAGCGGGCCTCGCGGTGGAAGGCCTCCAGGGTCTCGCGCAGCAGCGCCGGGTCGTAGTCGTCGGTGACCAGGCTGTCGCCGATGCCCTTGAGCAGCACCAGGCGCAGGCGGCCGGCCTGCACCTTCTTGTCCACCGCCATCCATTTCAGGAATCCGTCGGCATCCAGTTCCGGGGGGGTGTGCAGGGGCAGGCGGGCGGCCCCGATGATGGCGCGGATGCGCGCCAGTTCCTGGTCGCCGAGCCAGCCCATGCGCCGCGACAGGTCGGCGGCCATCAGCATGCCGGTGCCCACGGCCTCGCCGTGCAGCCAGGCGCCGTAGCCCATGGCGGCCTCGATGGCGTGGCCGAAGGTGTGGCCGAGGTTGAGCAGGGCGCGTTGCCCGGACTCGCGTTCGTCGGCGGCCACCACCTCGGCCTTGTTGCGGCAGGAGCGCTCGATGGCCCGGGCGAGCCTTTGTGGGTCGCGGGCCAGCAGGTCGGGGACGTGCGCTTCCAGCCAGGCGAAGAACCCGGCGTCGCGGATCAGACCGTACTTGATCACTTCACTGATGCCGGCGGAGAGCTGGCGGTCGTCGAGGGTGTCGAGGGTTTGGGTGTCGGCGATCACGCAGCGCGGCTGGTGGAAGGCGCCGATCATGTTCTTGCCCAGCGGGTGGTTGACGCCGGTCTTACCGCCCACCGAGGAGTCCACCTGGGCCAGCAGGGTGGTGGGTACCTGGATGAAGTGCACGCCGCGCTGGTAGGTGGCGGCGGCGAAGCCGGTGATGTCGCCCACCACGCCGCCGCCGAGGGCGATCAGGGTGCAGCTGCGGTCGAAGCGGTGTTCGAGCAGGGCGGTGTAGATGCGGTCCACCGTGTCGAGGGTCTTGTACTGCTCGCCGTCGGGCAGGATCGCCGTCTCCACCTGGAAGCCGTCCAGGGAGCCGAGCAGGCGCTCGAGGTACAGCGGGGCGACGGTCTCGTTGCTCACCACCAGCACCTGCCGGCCCGGGATGTGCGGGGTCAGCAGCTCGGGGCGGTCGAGCAGGCCGGCGCCGATGTGGATGGGGTAGCTGCGCTCGCCGAGGTCGACGTTGAGGGTCTGCGGGTGGGCGGTGAGGTCGCTCAAATGTCGAGTTCCTTGAGTTGTTTCAGCAGTGAGTTGACGACGTTACGCACCGGCTTGTTGTCGGTGACCAGCACCAGGTCGGCGACCTCGCGGTACAGCGGGTCGCGCACGGCGAGGATCTCTTCCAGTTTCTGGCGTGGATTGTCCGTCTGCAGCAGGGGGCGGCGGCTGTCGCGCGCGGTGCGCTGGTAAAGCTGTTCGATGGGGGCGCTGAGGTAGATGACGAAGCCACGCTGGGAGAGGTGGCGGCGGTTGTCCGGGTCCAGCACCGCGCCGCCACCGGTGGCGAGGACCACCCCCGAGCGGCTGGTCAATTCGTCGATCATGGCCTTTTCGCGGCTGCGGAAGCCGGCCTCGCCTTCCAGCTCGAAGATCAACGGGATGTCGGCACCGGTGCGGGCCTCGATCTCCTTGTCACTGTCGTAGAAAGGGCGCCCGAGGCTGCGTGCCAGCTGCCTGCCGATGGTGGTTTTTCCTGCCCCCATGGGGCCGACAAAAAAGATGTTTCCGGGCATGAGTCGTTCGGGCCATTGATTAGCGAGTGATTATATAGGGATTGCGGAAAGGGCGCACGGCGGGGCACAAGGGGGATGAAACGACAAAGGCGGCACATCGCTGTGCCGCCTTTGTCGTTGAGGCCGGTTGCCGGTGTCTGGCTTTGCCTACTCGGTGGAGAGTTCTTCCTTGATGATCTTTGGCGTAACGAAGATCAGCAGCTCTTTCTTGGAGTTCTGCTTCAGGGTGGTGCGGAACAGGGCGCCGATGAAGGGCAGGTCGGCCAGCAGGGGCACGCCGTCGCGCTGTTCCTTGTTGGTGGTCTCGTAGACACCACCGAGGACCACGGTCTCGCCGTTGTTCATCAACACCTGGGTTTCCACCTCCTTGGTGTCGACGCTGGGTACGCCGGCGAAGATCTGGCCGATGCTGTCCTTGTTGACCTTGAGGTCGAGGATGATGCGGTCGTCCGGGGTGATCTGCGGCGTGACGCGCAGGCTCAGCACGGCCTTCTTGAAGGACACGTTGGTGGCGCCACTGGATGCGGCCTGCTGGTAGGGGATCTCGGTACCCTGTTCGATCACGGCCTCCTGCCGGTTGGCGGTGATCACGCGCGGATTGGAGACCACCTCGCCGCGGCCTTCCTGTTGCAGTGCCGTCAACTCCAGATCCAGCAGGGTGCTGGCACCGAGCAGGGAGAAGGCGATGCGGCCGGCATTGAGAGGAGACGAGATGGGCAGGTTGACGTTCATGCGCTGATCGATGCCGGTGGTGCCGGTGGGAATCTCGATCGGGTATGGGCTGCCGGTGTTGGCCAGGTTGTTCAGGGCGGAGGCCGCCATGACGTCGGTGGCATTGGTCGTGCCGGAGGTCATCAGCAGGTTGTTGCCCTGCTCGCTGACGTCGGTCACGCCAAAGCGCACGCCGAGGTTCTTGGCGAATTCGTCCGAGGCGATGACGATACGCGATTCGATCAGCACCTGGCGCACCGGGATGTCCAGGGTGGTGATCAGGCTGCGGATCTCTGCCAGGCGGTCGGCGGTGTCGGAGACCATTAGGGTGTTGGTGCGCTTGTCGATGGAGACCTCGCCGCGTTCGGAGAGCAGGCCGCCCTTGGTCTCCAGCAGCTCGGCGATGTCCGTGGCCTTGGCGTAGTTGATCTGGATCAGGTCGGTCTTCAGCGGCGCCAGTTCCTCCACCTGTTTCTGGGCCTCCAGCTCGAGGCGTTCCTGGGCGGCGATTTCCTGGCTGGGGGCGACCAGGATCACGTTGCCGGTCTTGCGCATGGCCAGGCCCTTGGTCTTGAGGATGATGTCCAGGGCCTGGTCCCAGGGGACGTTCTTCAGGCGCAGGGTCAGGTTGCCGCGCACGGAGTCGCTGGTGACCATGTTGAGGCCGGTGAAGTCGGCAATCAGCTGCAGCACCGCGCGCACCTCGATGTCCTGGAAGTTGAGGGACAGCCTTTCGCCGGTGTAACCGAATTCATCCTTCTTTTTCTTCTCGGCCTTTTCCTTGGGGATGTCCTTCACTTCGATGGTGTAGGTATCGCCCGAGTGGTAGGCCAGGTACTCATAGTCGCCGGTGGCGGTGATGGAGAGGCGTACCCGACCCTCGAGCTGGGAGGCGTCGATGTATTGCACCGGGGTGGCGAAGTCGATGACGTCGAGTCGCTGTTGCAGGTTCTTGGGCAGGCTGGTGTCGGCGAACTCGACGAAGATCTGGCGACCGGTTTCACCGGTGCTGACCGGCACGTTCGGATCGGACAGGCGAACCAGGATGCGGCCCTCGCCCTTGGTGCCGCGGCGGAAGTCGATGTTCTTGATCTGGTGCAGGGCCGCTGCCGCCCCGGCCTCGGCGGTGACGGCCTTGGCCGGCGCGCCTCCGCTCACCGCGGTGCGGCTTCCGGCGACGGTGATGACCACGTTGTTGCCAGACACTTCGGTCTCGAAGGGAATGAGCTGCACGAGATTGAGGATGACGCGGGTGCGGTTGCCGGCCTCGACGGCGGTGATGCTCTTGGCGAAACCGATGCCGATGTTCTTGTTCTTCCAGCCCAGGCTGCTGGTGGTCTGCGGGAAGTCGAGCACGATCCGCGCGGGGTGATCGATGGTGAAGCTGCCAGGATTCTTCGCCGGGCCGGAGAAGGCCAGGCGGATCTGCACGCTGTCGCCGGGCAGGGAGGTGAAGCTGACGTCCGTCAGGCTGCTCAGCTTGCCGGCGGGCGGCTTGCTCGCGGCCGGCTTGGCCTTGGCAGCCGGGGCGGCGGGCTCTGCCTTGGGGGCGCTGGGCGCCGAATCGGCGGCCAGGGTGATGTAGAGGTCCTTTCCTGCCGCGCGCACATTGTAGTCGACCAGCTTGTCGAGATTGATCATCACGCGGGTGCGGCCGCTGGCCTGCACGGCCTTGACGTCTTTCGCCGCGCCGGCCTCGATGGGCAGCGGCATGTTCCAGGGCAGGTTGTTGCGGACGCCGGGCAGATCCAGCGAGATGCGGGCGGGGTTTTCGCTGGTGAAGTCCTTGGTCTCGGGGACTTCGCCGGACAGGGTCAGGTGTATTTCGACACGGTTATCGTCGAGTTTCTTGAAATCGATGAAGTCCAGGCTTGTTTCCGCAAGCGCCTGCGCCTGGGAAAAGACGGTCAGGCCGAGCAGGGTGATGCCAGTGAGTAGTTTCTTCATCCATTTGTCCCGCGTCTGGTGCGACATGTTGCGCGTTATGCTCATTGTTTTCATGCAATTGCTAATGCCCATAGTCTGGTGTCCTCGCTGGCATCACTTGCTGGCTGTCAGGGTGGAACGCCTTTCGATCCAGCCGCCAAGCCCGTCCGGTACGATTTCCTTAAGCTCTATCTCGGATTCGGTGATCCTGATGATCTCACCGTTGTCCTGCCCCATGTGCTGGCCGGTGGTGGCACGATACAGGGTGCCGTCCGGGGCGATGACCAGGGCCCAGCGTCGGCCATTCTTCTCCAGGGAGCCGACCATCCGCAGGCTGCCCAGTGAATACTGTTCCAATACGTCCCGTTCCCGATTCAGGTCGGGCTGCAAATCCGTGTTGGGGCGGCGGATCTTCGCGGCTTTCTGTTCCGGGGGCTCGAAGGGGTCGCGCAAAGAGCTGTCGTCGTAGGTGAACTTTTCGTACTCCTGCAACTTTGGAAGGGGCGGGATATTGCTCTTCTGGCGTTGTTTGACCGCCTGGACATAGGCCTGCAGGTCGTCGGTATCCTTGTTGCCGCAGCCGGCAAGGACGAGCGTGCACAGGGCGAGGAGCAGGCACCATCGCACTGTCGGGGCTGTGCCTCGCCGGTCCAGCCGTTGAGCCTGGGAGGGGGCGTCATGCTTCGTCATCGGCCCTTCCTCTTGCGTGTGTTGGTGGCGGCTTTCTCGTCTTCGTCGAGGTAGCGGTAGGTCTTGGCCGTGGCCGACATGGTCAGCAAGTCGTTTTCTTCCTCCTTGCCTTTCTTCTTGCGCGTGATGGTGAGGTCATGCAGGGTGACGATGCGCGGCAGGGCCGCGATGCCGCTGACGAACTTGCCGAACTGGTGGGCGGTGCCGTTGACGCGCAGTTCGATGGGGAGCTCGGCGTAGAACTCCTTGGGTATCTCGGCGCCCGGCTTGAAGAGTTCGAACTCGAGGCCGCTCTGGATGCCGACGTGAGAGACGTCGACCAGTACCTCGGCGACTTCGGTCTTGCCGGGCAGCTGCTGCAGCAGGGTGCCGAAGGTACGCTGCATCTCTTCCATCTGTTGTTTGTAGGCGTCCAGGTTGGCGGCCTTGGCCTGTTTTTTCTCGAACTCGGCCTTGAGGGTGTTTTCCTTGGCCTCGGCCTGTTCCAGGGTCAGCAGCTGGTTGCTGATGTCCAGGTAGTAGCCGAGGAACAGCAGCAGGCCGCAGAGCAGGGCGATGACCACGGCACGGGCGGCGACGGGCCAGCTGCCGATGTTGTTGAAGTCGAGGTTGTTGAGGTCGAGGTCGAGGTTCATGCCTTCTCCCCCTCTTGTTTCTTGCCGTCGGTCATGTTCACCTTCATCTGGAACCAGCTGTCGTCTTCATAGGGCTTCTTGCCGGTTTCGATGACGGTCAGCCGGGGGTTGGTGAACCACGGCGAGAGGTTGAGGTTGCGCATGAATTCGGAGATGTCGTCGTTGGCGTCGGCGACGCCCTCGAGCTGGATCTCGTGCCCGGTGCGGGTCAGCTTGAGCAGGTAGACCTGGTCCGGAATGGTCTTGGCGAACTCGTCGAACAGGTGGACGACCTCGGAACGACTGCTCTGCAGTTCCTGGATGATCTTCATGCGTGCCAGCAGGGCCTTCTTTTCCTTCTCCAGGCTCTCGATTTCCTTGATTTCCTTGTCGACGCGCGAGATCTCCCCCTGCAGGAAGGTGTTGCGATTCTGCTGCGCCTCGATCATGCCGTTGACCTGGATGTGCGTGAGGGCAATGATGCCGAGCATGAGGACCGCGGCGCCGGCGGCGACGTTGATGAACAGCCGCTGACGTTCGCGCCGCAGTTCCTCTCGCCAGGGAAGCAGATTGATGTGAGGCATCAGTCGAAACTCCTCAGCGCGAGACCGCAGGTAATCATCAGGGAGGGGGCGTCGTTGCTGAGCGCCTGCGCCTTGATGCGTGATACCAGGGCCATGTTGGTGAAGGGGTTTGCGATGGAGGTGCTGGTGCCGATGCGCTCTTCGATCAATTCGTCCACGCCGGGGATGGAGGCGCTGCCGCCGGCCAGCACGATGTGGCTGACGGAATTGTGGTGGCTGGATGAAAAGAAGAATTGCAGGGAACGGCTGACCTGCTGCGCCATGGCGTCCTTGAACGGATCCAGGACTTCGGGCACGTAGTTGTCGGGCAGGCCGCCCTGGCGCTTGGCCATGCCGGCCTCCTCGTAGGAGAGGCCGTAGCGGCGCTGGATCTCCTCGGTCAGCTGCTTGCCGCCGAACACCTGGTCGCGGGTGTAGATGATCTTTCCGTCGTGCAGTACGCTGAGGGTGGTCATGGTGGCGCCGATGTCGACGATGGCGATGGTCTTGTCGCTGGTGCCGCCGGGGATCTGCGGGGCGATCAACGGGAAGGCGTTCTCCAGCGTGTAGGCCTCGATGTCGACCACCTTGGCGTTGAGCCCGCCCAGTTCCACCGCGGCGACGCGGGAGTCGACGTTCTCGCTGCGCGAGGCGGCGAGCAGGATGTCCAGGGTATCGGGGTTGTCCTCCGACGGTCCCAGCACCTCGAAGTCCAGGTTCACCTCTTCCAGAGAGTAAGGGATGTACTGGTCGGCCTCGAGTTCGATCTGGCTCTCGATCTCTTCCTCGGTGAGGGAGGCCGGCATGGTGATGATCTTGGTGATCACCGAGGAGCCGGCGACGGCCACGGCGGCGTTCTTGGTGCGGCTGCCCGAGCGCTTGACCGCGCGCCGCACGGCCTCGCCCACCGCCTCGACGTCGGTGATGTTTTTCTCTACCACGGAGTTGGGCGGCAGGGGCTCGGCGGCATAGGCCTCGACGCGGTACCCTTCTCCCTGCCGGCTCAATTCCAGCAGTTTGACGGAAGTGGAGCTGATGTCCAGACCGAGGAGGGGGGGGGATTTTTTGCTGAATAGGGTTGCTAACCGCACGCTGTCCTTCCTGTCATTTCATGCAGGTAAGCAGATTATCGGTAGTTATACGACAAACTTTACGATGAATCAAAACTGCATCGGAAAATAGTATTGGGTTGATCTTATTAGAGGTTTTATACTCTGTCGACGGTTAACGCCCTAAATCCCATGAACCTCATCACAGAAACCTCTCTCGGAAGGCCTGTAGCCTCGTATTCATGAAACGCATTCTCTTGATTCTCGCCGGGCTGGGCCTTGCAGGCGTGTTGACGGTGGTGCTCGGTGTCTATTTTGTAGTGATGCCGAAGTTGCCGTCGGTCGACAACCTTAAAGAAGTTCAGTTCCAAGTTCCACTGCGGGTTTATACCCGCGACCATAAGCTGATAGCCGAGTTTGGTGAAAAACGCCGTGCGCCCCTGAGCTACGACGAGATCCCCGATCTCCTCGTCAAGGCGGTGCTGGCGGCGGAGGACGACCGCTTCTTCGAGCATCCCGGCGTCGACTGGCGCGGCCTGATGCGCGCCGCCGTGTACCTGATCCGCACCGGCGAGAAGGGTCAGGGCGGCAGCACCATCACCATGCAGGTGGCGCGCAACTTCTATCTCAGCCGCGAGAAGACCTACCTGCGCAAGCTCAACGAGATCCTCCTGGCGCTGAAGATCGAGGACGAGCTGAGCAAGGAAGACATCATTACCCTCTACCTCAACAAGATCTACTTCGGCCATCGCGCCTACGGCGTGGCGGCCGCCGCACAGGTCTACTACGGCCTGCCGGTGGACAAGTTGAGTATCGCGCAGATCGCCATGATCGCCGGCCTGCCCAAGGCGCCGTCCACCTTCAACCCGGTGGTCAACCCCTCCCGCGCCCTGACCCGCCGCGGCTACGTGCTGGGGCGCATGCGCTCCCTCGGCTTCATCGGCGAGGCCGAGTACCAGCAGGCCATGAGTACCCCGGACGATGCCCGTCTGCATGGCCTGTCACGCGAAGTAGAGGCCCCTTACGTGGCGGAGATGGTGCGCGGCGAAATGGTCGCGCGCTATGGCGAGGAGGCCTATTCCGGCGGCTACCGCGTCATCACCAGCATCGATTCGGAGATGCAGGCGGCGGCCAATGCCGCCCAGCGCGAGGCCCTGCTGGCCTACGATTCGCGCCACGGCTATCGCGGTCCCCTGGCGCGGGTCAGCCTGGACGACGAGGCCGGCGAGGAGCAGTGGGCCGAGGCGCTCAAGCCCTATCGGGAAATCAACGGCCTGCTGCCGGCCCTGGTGCTGGCGGTGGAGGGGCAGACGGCCAGCGTCTTCGAGCCGCGCCGGGGGATCCTGACCCTGGACTGGCCAGGCCTGAAGTGGGCGGCCCCGGCACGCGCCGGCGGGCGCACCGGCAAGGCGCCGGAACGGGCGGAGGATATCCTCGCCCGCGGCGACGTGATCCGCATCGCCGAGCGGGGCAAGGCGGGCCAGTGGCACCTGGTGCAGGTGCCCGAGGTCGAGGGGGCGCTGGTCTCCGTCAGTCCCCGCGACGGCGCCATTCGTGCCCTGGTGGGCGGCTTCGATTTCAATGCCAGCAAGTTCAACCGCATCACCCAGGCCGAGCGCCAGCCCGGCTCCAACTTCAAGCCCTTCATCTATTCCGCTGGGCTGGAGAAGGGTTTCACCCCGGCCAGCCTGATCAACGACGCGCCGGTGGTGTTCGAGGACGAGGGCCTGGAGGCCACCTGGCGGCCGGAGAACTACAGCGGGCGCGTATTCGGTCCCACCCGCCTGCGCGAGGCGCTGGTGAAATCGCGCAACCTGGTGTCCATCCGCCTGCTGCGGGCGATGGGTATTTCCTACGCCATCAACTACGTCAGCCGCTTCGGCTTCGACCGCTCGCGCCTGCCGCACGACCTGTCGCTGGCGCTGGGCAGCGGCGCGGTGACGCCGCTGGAGATCGTCGGTGGCTACGCGGTGTTCGCCAACGACGGCTTCCGCGTCGAGCCCTGGTTCATCGAGCGCATCGAGGGTGCGGGTGGCGAAGTCCTGTTCGAGGCCGAGCCGGCCACCGTGTGCAAGCCCTGCGAGAAGATGAGTGACGAGGAGCGCGCCGCGCTGCGGGACTTCGTCGGCCCGCTGCGGCCGGAAGAGGTGCCGCCGGCGAAGATTGCCCCGCGGGTGATCACGCCGCAGAACGTCTATCTCATGCGCAGCATGATGCGCGACGTGATCCAGCGCGGCACCGGGCGGCGGGCGCGGGTCCTCAGGCGCAGCGACATCGCCGGCAAGACCGGCACCACCAATGACCAGCACGACGCCTGGTTCTCGGGGTTCACCTCGGACCTGGTGACCACGGTGTGGGTGGGCTTCGACCGCCCCCAGCCACTGGGCGATCGGGAGACCGGCGGTCGCGCGGCCCTGCCCATGTGGATCGACTACATGCGCGAGGCATTGAAGGGCCTGCCGCCGCGTCCGTTGGAGCGGCCGCCGGGGCTGGTGACGGTGCGCATCGATCCGAAGACCGGCCTGCTGGCGCCGGCCGGTTATCCCAAGGCCATTTTCGAGACCTTCCGCGTGGCGAACGTGCCGCCGCCCATGGAGGAAGAGGCCGTGCCGGCCTACCGGGCCGATGGCTCGCGGTCCGCGCGGCCGGCGGTCGAGGAGGCGCCGGAGGAGCTGTTCTGAAGGCGGCTATTTGGGCTCCAGTTCCATGCCCAGCCCGGTTTCGCCGACCCGCTGCCCCATCAGCGCCGGGGTGTCCTCGTCGTCGTCCGCCACCCTCAGGTTGGGGTCGACCTCGGTCTTGCCCTCGGAGAGACTGATCTTGAGGCGCAGGTTGTTCTGCGAATCGGCGTTGCGCAGGGCCTCTTCCAGCGAGATCTTGCCGTCCTTGTAGAGCTTGAACAGGGCCTGGTCGAAGGTCTGCATGCCCAGGTTGGTGGACTTCTCCATGATCTCCTTGATGGTGTGGATCTCGCCCTTGAGGATCAGGTCCTTGATCAGCGGCGTGCCCAGCATCACCTCCACCGCCACCGTGCGCCGGTTGTCCACGGTGGGGATCAGGCGCTGCGAGATGAAGGCGCGCACGTTCAGCGACAGGTCCATCAGCAGTTGGTTGCGGCGGTCTTCCGGGAAGAAGTTGATGATGCGGTCCAGTGCCTGGTTGGAGTTGTTGGCGTGCAGGGTGGAGATGGCCAGGTGGCCGGTCTCGGCGAAGGCGATGGCGTGTTCCATGGTCTCGCGGTCGCGGATCTCGCCGATCAGGATCACGTCCGGGGCCTGGCGCAGGGTGTTGACCAGGGCGTCCTCGTAGCTGTCCGTGTCCAGCCCCACCTCGCGCTGGTTGACGATGGACTTCTTGTGGTTGTGGATGAACTCGATGGGGTCCTCGATGGTGATGATGTGTCCCGCGCTGTTGGCGTTGCGATAGTCGATCAGCGCCGCCAGCGAGGTGGACTTGCCCGAGCCGGTGCCGCCGATGAACAGCACCAGGCCGCGTTTCTGCATCACGATCTTCTTCAGGATCGGTGGCAGGCCCAGTTCCTCGGAGCTGGGGATCTGCGTCTTGATGTGGCGGATCACCATCGCCACCTGGTTGCGCTGGCGGAAGATGTTGACGCGGAAGCGCCCCAGGCCGGACTCGGAGTGGGCCAGGTTCATCTCCGGCTTGATCTCGAACATGGCGATCTGTTCCTCGCTCATCAGGCTGTAGGCCAGCTCCTTCACCTGTCCGGCCGGCTGGGTGGTCTTCTCCAGCGGCTTGAGGATGCCGTGAATCTTCGCGCTCACCGGCGCGCCGACTGTGAAATAGAGGTCGGAAGCTTCATACTTCACCATGAGTTTCAGATAGTCCAAGATCTGCATTCGATGGGCCCCGTGGTCAAGATTGATTCTGAACGATGCCTCTCCGGTATCGGTTCGGCGGGGCCGTTTCTTGAACGCAGCGGCGGGGAGTTGGTGGAATGAGCCGTGTCGAGATCGATGCCTGCCTGCCGGCGGTGCCCGAGTTGCTGCGCGACGAGCTGGCGGGGTACTGGACGAGCTTCACCGAGGCCGCGCCCGAACTGCCGGCGGCGCTGGGCGAGTCGCTGTTGCCCGAGCTGTGCCGCGTCTGGGCCTGCAGCGAGTTCGTTGCCCGCCACTGCCTGCGCGACCCCGCCCTGCTGTTCGACCTGCTCGACAGCGGCGACCTGCATCGGGTCTACGCCGCCGACACCCTCGCCGCCCGCGTGCAGGCCGCGCTGGCCCGTTGCGCCGATGCCCCGGCGCTGGCCGTCGCCCTGCGCCGCCTGCGCCGCCGCGAGATGGTCCGCATCGCCTGGCGCGACATCGCCGGCCATGCCGACCTGTGGCAGACCACCGCCGACCTGTCCGCCCTCGCCGAGGCCTGTATCCGTGGTGCCCTGGCCCGCCTGCACGAGTGGCTGGTGGCCGAATGGGGGACCCCCACCGGCGCGGCCAGCGGTGAGCCGCAGCAGCTGGTGGTGCTGGGCATGGGCAAGCTGGGCGCCGGGGAGCTGAACTTCTCCTCCGACATCGACCTCATCTTCGCCTTCCCCGAACACGGCGAGACGCGGGGCGCGGCGAAGACCCGCAGCAACGAGGAATTCTTTACCCGCCTCGGCCGCGAGCTGATCCGGGTCCTCGACGAGAACAACGCCGAGGGCTTCGTGTTCCGCGTCGACATGCGCCTGCGCCCCTTCGGCGGCAGCGGCGCCCTGGCCCTGAGCTTCGAGGCCATGGAGAGCTACTACCAGGTGCACGGCCGCGACTGGGAGCGCTATGCCCTGATCAAGGCCCGCCCGGTGGCCGGCCGCCTGGAGGACGGCGAGCGCCTGATGGGCCTGCTGCGGCCCTTCGTCTACCGCCGCTATCTCGACTACGGCGCCTTCGCCCAGCTGCGCGAGATGAAGGCCATGGTGGCCGCCGAGGTGCGGCGCAAGGGCATGGCCGACAACGTCAAGCTCGGCGCCGGCGGCATCCGCGAGGTGGAATTCATCGCCCAGGCCTTCCAGCTCATCCGCGGCGGACGCGAGCCGGCCCTGCAGCAGCGCGAGCTGCGCCGCGTGCTCGACTGGCTGGGCGAGCGGGACTACCTGCCGCACTACGTGGTGGAACAACTGCTGGAAGCCTACGTGTTCCTGCGCGACACCGAGCACCGCCTGCAGGAGTACCGCGACCAGCAGACCCACAGCCTGCCCGGCGACGAGCGTGACCGCCAGCGCCTCGCCTATGCCATGGGCCTGGAGGGCTGGGACGACTTCATCCCGGTGCTGCGCGGCCACATGGCGCGGGTGCACAGCCACTTCGAGCAGGTCTTCGAGGCGCCGCAGACCGACGGCGACGGCAACGCCGCGCTGGACATGCTGTGGCAGGGCGCACTGGTCGGCGACGAGGCGCTGGCCGCCCTGCACGAAGCGGGCTTCGGCGATGCCGAGGCCGCGCTGCGGCAGCTCGTCGCCCTGCGTGACAGCGCGCGCTATCGCACCCTGCACCGCGCCGGCCGCGAGCGGCTCGACCGCCTCATGCCCCTGTTGCTGGCCGCCGCCGGTGCCCACGACGAGGCCGACGTGGTGTTGCAGCGGCTGCTGAAGCTGGTGGAGGCGGTGGCCCGCCGCAGCGCCTACCTGTCGCTGCTGGTGGAGCATCCCGTGGCCCTGTCGCAACTGGTGCGACTGTGCGCCGCCAGCCCGTGGATCGCCTCGCAGCTGGTGCGCTACCCGCTGCTGCTGGACGAACTGCTGGACGCCCGTACCCTCTATGCCCCCGCCTCGCGCAGGGAACTGGCCGCCGACCTGCAACGCAGGCTGGCCGCCGTGCCGGAGGACGATCTCGAACAGGCCATGGACGTGTTGCGCCAGTTCAAGCAGGCCGCGGTACTGCGGGTGGCGGCGGCGGACGTGATGGATGCGGTGCCGCTGATGGAAGTGAGCGATCACCTCACCCATATCGCCGAGGTGGTCCTCGCCCAGGCCCTGGAACTGGCCTGGGGCGACATGACACGTCGCTACGGAAAACCTTACGTGACCGCCAGCGCTGGCGGAAAGGGCTTTGCCATCGTCGCCTACGGCAAGCTGGGCGGCATCGAACTGGGCTACGGCTCGGACCTGGACATGGTGTTCCTGCATGCCAGCGACGATGCCGCGCCGCCCAGCCAGGCGGTGACCAGCGGCCCGAAGGTGGTGGCCGATGCCGTGTTCTACGCCCGCCTCGGCCAGCGCATCATCCACCTGCTCACCGCCCTTACCCCTGCCGGCGTGCTCTATGAGGTGGACATGCGCCTGCGCCCCAGCGGCGCCTCCGGCCTGCTGGTGGTGGGCCTGCCCGGCTTCGCGGACTATCAGCGCAACAAGGCCTGGACCTGGGAGCACCAGGCCCTGGTGCGCGCGCGCGCGGTGGCCGGCGACGAGGGCGTCGCGGAGGCATTCCGCCGCATCCGCCGCGAGGTGCTGACCCGCGAACGCGACCCGCTGCTGCTGCAACGCGAAGTGCGCGAGATGCGTGAACGCATGCGCGAGTCCCTGAGCCAGGATTCCGCGCGCGAATTCGACCTCAAACAGGGGCGCGGCGGTATCGCCGATATCGAATTTATGGTTCAATTCGGGGTTCTGCGCTGGGCGCACCAGGCCCCGGATCTGACCGACTTCACGGACAACATCCGCCTGCTGGCCGGCCTCGCCGCTCACGACCTGTTCGCCCCCGAGGAAAGCGAGGCGCTGAGCGACGCCTATCGCGCCTACCGCGCCGAGGTGCACCGCCTGGCCCTGCAGGAACGACCCGCGCGGGTGGCGGCGGAGCGCTTCGGCGAGCAGCGCAAGACGGTCACGCGCCTGTGGCGCAAGTACCTCGAAGATTGACGGATTTGCGATTATTCACCACAGAGACACGAATATTCACCACAGAGACACAGAGGACACGGAGAAAGGATTACAGGCGAATAACCGCCAAGGGCGCAAAGTTTTTATATGTTTTTCTTTGCGTTTCTTGGCGCCCTTTGCGGTAAATCTTCGGTCAGGGGTTTCCTCTGTGTCCTCCGTGCCTCTGTGGTGAAACAAGAAACAAACAGTAGATAAGGAGTAACAGGCTTATGTCGATGGACGACCGCGACGGTCTCATCTGGCTGGATGGCGAAATGGTGCCCTGGCGCGAGGCCAGGGTGCACGTGCTGACCCACACCCTGCACTACGGCATGGGCGTGTTCGAGGGCGTGCGCGCCTATCGCACCGAGACCAAGGGCACCGCCATCTTCCGCCTGCAGGAACACACCGACCGCCTGTTCCGCTCGGCCAAGATCCTCAACATGCCCATGCCCTTCGACAAGCACACCCTCAACCAGGCACAACTGGCCGTGGTGCGCGAGAATCATCTCGACACCGCCTACCTGCGCCCCATGGTGTTCTACGGCTCCGAGGGCATGGGCCTGCGCGCCGACAACCTCAAGGTGCACGTGATGGTGGCGGCCTGGGAATGGGGCTCCTACCTGGGCAGCGACGGCATGGAGAAGGGCATCCGCATCAAGACCTCGTCCTTTACCCGCCACCACGTCAACGTGACCATGTGCAAGGCCAAGTCCAACGGCAACTACATCAACTCCATCATGGCCCTGCAGGAGGCCATGACCGACGGCTACGACGAGGCCCTGCTGCTGGACGTGGACGGCTTCGTCGCCGAGGGCAGCGGCGAGAACATCTTCATCGTGCGCGACGGCGTGCTCTACACCCCCGAGCTGACCTCGGCCCTGGAGGGCATCACCCGTGACACCATCATGATCCTTGCCGCCGAGCTGGATCTGAAGGTGGTGGAGAAGCGCATCACCCGCGACGAGGTCTACGTCGCCGACGAGGCCTTCTTCACCGGCACCGCCGCCGAGGTGACGCCGATCCGCGAGCTGGACAACCGCCCCATCGGCAACGGCGGCCGCGGCCCCGTCACCGAGCGGCTGCAGACCCTGTACTTCGACGTGGTGCACGGCCGTCACGGCCAGCACCAGGAGTGGCTGGCGGCGGTCGGCAAATGAGAACGACCGTGGGAGCGGCTTCAGCCGCGAACGGGGCAAGGCACGGCTGTCGCGGCTGAAACCGCTCCTACAAAAAACAGAGAGGTGACCATGTCACAAGCAGCCCAGAGCATCGAACCCAACGCCCAGCACCGCTACGAGATCACCCGCGCGGACCTGCCCCTGCACTGCCCCCTGGACGGCATGAGCCTGTGGAACTCGCACCCGCGCGTGTTCCTGCCCATCGAGCGGTCCGGTGGCCGGGCCAAGTGCCCCTACTGCGGCGCCGAATACGTGCTGAAGGACGACTGAAATGGCCATCGACGTGCCCGCCGCCGTCGCGGCGCACCGCGAGGCCATCGACTTTGTTGCCGGCCTGGCCGACGAGATCCGCGACGTCGCCGCGCAGATCGACACCGTGTTCGCCGCCGGCGGCAGCGTGTTCGTGTGCGGCAACGGCGGTTCCGCCGCCGACGCCCAGCACTTCGCCGCCGAACTCACCGGGCGCTATTCCATGGACCGCCCCGGCTACCCGGCGGTGGCCCTCACCACCGATACCTCGGCGCTCACCTCCATCGGCAACGACTACGGCTTCGAGGAGATCTTCTC
>Ga0256830_1001553_pt1 | contig 16110 bp, 13 predicted proteins | sample 128326metaG_FD_190537 | JGI IMG/M metagenome (GOLD analysis project Ga0256830, IMG submission 190537) | Hydrothermal vent microbial communities from Lau Basin, Pacific Ocean - 128-326 | ecosystem: Environmental > Aquatic > Marine > Hydrothermal vents | place: Pacific Ocean: Lau Basin | collected... | reverse complement strand
AGGAAGGCGACGATGTCGGCCACCTGGGCATCCGACAGGTCCCTGTTGAGCTGCACCCTGGCCATCACGCGCACGGCCTCGTCCAGTGTCGTCACCGCGCCGTTGTGGAAATAGGGCGCGGTCAGGGCGATGTTGCGCAGCGTCGGCACCTTCCACAGGTGTTTGTCCGCCTCTTTGCCGGTCGCCTCGAAACGGCCCTTGTCCGCCATGAAATCGTATTTGGCGACATAACTGTTGTCGGTGAAGGTGGGGAATTTCATAAAGGCGCCGTTGCCGTTAAAGGCCGGCCCCGAATGACAGCCCGTGCAGCCCACCTCGGCGAAAGTCTTCATGCCGCGCTGCTGCTGCGCATCGAGCGCCTCACTGTCGCCCTTCACGAAGCGGTCATAGGGGCTGTTGGGCGTGATCATGGTACGCTCGAAGGCGGCGATCGCCCTGGCGGCGTTGTCGATGGTCATCGGCTTGTCCTTGCCGAAGGCGCGCACGAAATAGGGCTCGTAACCGGGGATGGCGCGGATCCGCGCCATGACGTGATCCAGGTCGCGCATGCCCATTTCCACCGGGGCGACCACCGGCCCCTTGGCCTGTTCCTCAAGGCTGGCGGCGCGGCCGTCCCAGAACTGGACCTTGGAGAAGGCCGCGTTCCACACGGTGGGTGCGCTGCGCCCGCCGGTCTTGCCATGGACGCCCATGGCAAACGCCCGGTTGTCGTCGCCACCCAGCATCAGGTTGTGACAGCTGTTGCAGGACACTGTGCCGGTGGACGACAGGCGCGGATCGAAATAGAGCAAGCGGCCCAGTTCCACCTTTTCCGGTGTAGTGGGGTTGTCGACCGGTGCCGGCGCCTTGGCCGGCAGCGGCTGCCAGTCGACGGCGGCGGCCGAGAAGGACAGCACCGCCAGTACAAATCCAGACAGGTATCGATGAATCGGGTTCACGGTAACGGCTCCTTGAGATTATGCGCAGTGCGTTGGCCTGCTGTCACAGAGATGGAGTATTATCCATGTTTCCCGTATCAAAGTGTACAGGTACCCAGATGGGCACACTCCCCGACAAGGACCAGCAGATCATCGACGCGCACACCGGCCTGATCCACCGCGTGGTCATGGCCTGCCAGAACCGGGAAAGCGTGCCCGACCTGGACGATATTCTGAAGCAGGCCGAGCAGAACGGCTGGATCCAGCTCGTCGCGGCCATCAGACGCATCCTGTCGGGCAGCCGCGATGAATCGGTGCTCAACGGGCTGGACGACGAGGACCGGGTCATCGTGTCCTCCATCCTGCGTGGCCTGCAGAACCCCGATACCCTGCCCGACCTGCACAAGCAGGTGGACGGCAGCATGGCGGCACCCGGTATCGCGGCCATGATCCACGGCGCCCGCAGCGGCAACCTGGACACCCTGCAGTTGCTCGGCAGCATGGCCCAGCAAATGCTCAAGGCCGGCGGCGACATGGCGCGTCTGGCCGGCATCCTGCGGCCGCTGGTGCAGGGCGAGCGGGACGCCGACAAACTGACCGCCGGCATGACGGCCGACGGCCAGAAGCTGGTGCTGTCCATCCTCGAGGAACTGGCCAGGCTGGACACACACTGAGGCCCGGCGCTGCACTTCCGCCCTATTAACCCTTGAGATTCAGTCGCTTGATGGGACCGACAAGGGGGTGCCCGCCGTTTTCGCCGCACCCGCCCCGGTCCGCCCCTGGGCCCCGTCCGGCCACGCCTGCCTGGACAGAAATCCATTTTTTTCAAGGAATTACCCCTTGAGGTCGATACAGGGGACTGCGACATGCCGGATGCCATGAAACCACGGAGATTACAGAGTGAAAGACATCCCCATCACACGCCTGATGAACCGCGACGTCGAGTTGGTGTCGCCCGGCACGCCGCTGAACCATGTGGTCCACGGCATGCTGCATCACCACCGTTCCTGCGTGCTGGTGGGAGAACACAACCGCCCGTCGGGCATCGTCACGGAACGGGACCTGGTGAAACTGCTGGCACGCATGCTGGATGATCCGGCCGCGGCCGAGCAACCCGTACACGTCTTCATGTCTTCCCCCGTATACAGGCTGCGGGATGACCAGACACTGTTCGACGCGCTGGTGATCGCGCGCGCTGAGCGGATACGCCACCTGCCGGTGGTCGACGACGACGAATGCCTGGCCGGCCTGGTGACGCAGACCGACCTGACGGAAACATACTTCCACATCATCGAAAAACAGCAGGAACTCATCGAGCAGGAAATCGCCAGCCGTACGGAAGAACTGCGTCTGGCCAACCAGCGGCTGGAAGCCCTGTCGTTGGAAGACCCCCTGCTGGGCATAGGCAACCGGCGCGCCATGGAGGTCGACATCGAACACACCCACTCGCTGGCATCACGCTATCAGCGCCATTACAGTGTGGTGCTGTTCGACGTAGACTGTTTCAAGCTCTATAACGACCATTACGGGCACGTGGCGGGCGACAGGTGCCTGAAACAGATCGTCAGCCACGTACTGGAGGGGATCCGGAAATCGGACCGCCTGTACCGTTACGGCGGCGAAGAACTGTTGCTGTTGCTGCCCGACACCGCACGGTTCGGCGGCCGGGTGCTCGCGCAGCGCCTGGTCGAGCAACTGTTCGATCGCGCCATTCAACATTGCAAAAGCCCGTACGGCGTGGTCACCATGAGCGCCGGCATCGCCGACTTTCCGGTATCCAAGGACAATGGCGGCATGTCCTGGCGACAGGTCATCGAACGTGCGGACCAGTCGCTGTACCGGGCCAAAACCAGCGGGCGCAACCAGGTGGCCTGACCGCAACACCGAACTGATTTGGGAAACGGCCGGGAAACGGCCGGAAATCGAGACGGAGAGAACCCGGATGAACACAACCAAACGACCAGGCGTCTACCTCTATTCGTTCATGATCCTCATGCTGGCAGGGTGCATACCGGCAATCGCCCGGGCCGCGGAACAGCCGTACGGGCCGGCCGATTTCACCACTCACTGGGCCGGCTGGCTGACGGTGGCCTTTTTCATCATCGCCTACGCCTTCGTCATTGCCGAGGAATCCCTGCACCTGCGCAAGTCCAAACCGGTAATGGTGGCCGCCGGCCTGATCTGGGCGACGGTCGCCCTGGTCTATGCCTCGCACGGCGACACCCATACCGCCGGGCAGGCGGTCAAGCACAATATCGAGGAATACGGCGAACTGTTTCTGTTCCTGCTGGCGGCCATGACCTATATCAACACCATGGAGGAACGCGGCGTCTTCGACACACTGCGTGTGTGGCTGGTCGGCCAGGGGTTTTCGCTACGCACCATTTTCTGGATCACCGGCCTGCTGGCCTTCCTCATCTCGCCGGTGGCCGACAACCTGACCACGGCCCTGCTGATGGCAACCGTCATCATGGCCGTTGGCGGCAGCAATCACGGCTTCGTCGCCGTCGCCTGCATCAATATCGTGGTGGCCGCCAATGCAGGCGGCGCCTTCAGCCCGTTCGGCGACATCACCACGCTGATGGTGTGGCAGAAGGGCATCGTGCAGTTCCAGGAGTTCTTCGCCCTGCTCGTGCCCTCGGTAGTGAACTGGCTGGTACCGGCAGTGCTGCTCAGTCTGAGTATTGCGAATTCGGTGCCCGAGGCGGCGAGCGAGAAGGCGGAGCTGAAGCACGGAGCCTGGGTAGTGGTCGGCCTGTTCATGCTGACCATCACCATGGCGGTATGCGCACACAACTTCCTGCACCTGCCGCCGGTCATCGGCATGATGACCGGGCTCGGCCTGCTCAAGCTGTATGGCTATCATCTGAAACGCCGCTCTCAATTCGAGGTGGCGCCGGCGACCGGCGACCTGGGCGAAAGCTCACTGGAGCTGGAACGCGGCGACGGCTCGACCCGGCAGGAGCCCTTCAATATCTTCAAGTCGCTGGAACGCGCGGAGTGGGACACCCTGATGTTCTTCTACGGCATCATTCTCTGCGTCGGCGGCCTGGGCGCCATGGGCTACCTGGCGGTCGGTTCACAGTTCATGTATGTCGACCTCGGGGCGACGACCGCCAATATCCTGGTGGGTGTCATCTCCGCCATCGTCGACAACATCCCGGTCATGTTCGCGGTGCTGGCCATGGAACCGGCCATGGATCACGGCCAGTGGCTGTTGGTCACCCTGACGGCCGGGGTGGGCGGCTCACTGCTGTCGATCGGCTCGGCCGCAGGGGTGGCGGTCATGGGACAGGCGCGCGGTATCTATACATTCTTTGCGCACCTGAAGTGGAGCTGGGCCATCGCGCTGGGCTATGCGGCCAGCATCTGGGTGCATTTCTGGCTGAATGCAGAGCTGTTCACGTAGGCCCGCTGCGGGCAGCATCGTCACGGTGGGGTTCGCTTCGCTCACCGCCACCCTACGGGTCCATGGATAATGCATGTAGCGTTACGTAGGGTGGGGTGAGCGCAGCGAACCCCACCATCCGCGGCCGTCAGTTGTCCTGACCCTTTGCCACCGCCTGTTGCAGCAACGGTTTCAGCTCGCCTTTCTGAAACATCTCCACGGTGATGTCATGACCACCGATCAATTCACCGTTGACGTAGACCTGCGGAAAGGTCGGCCAGTTGGCAAAGCGCGGCAGGTTCTCGAAGATTTCCGGATCGGCCAGCACGTTCACGTGGGCGAAATCCACGTCGCAGGCCTGCAGCACCTGGGCGGTACGACTGGAATAACCGCACATCGGCATCTGCGGCGTACCCTTCATGAAAATGACGACCGGGTTGCTCTCGACCGTCTGCTTGATCCGTTCCATTACGTCCATCGTCGTTGACCTCTTTTGTCAAGTGGCAGCAGAAACACTGTTGCCCAGTGTACCCCCCGGAGCGGGGGCGAAAAAGGCAGCGTTCAAGGGGTTATGATATCCGGATTACGCTGCAGCCAAAGTTCCAGGGCCGCCAGGTGCCAAAGTTTGCTGCCCTGCAGACGCGTCAGCTGGTGCTCCGGATCGGCCAGCAGCCTGTCCACGTAGTCACGCTGGTAGAGGCCGCGTTCGCGGCATGCCCGCGAGCCGAGCACGTCACGCATGAAATCCAGGAACTCCCCCTGCACATACTTGAGCGCCGGTACCGGGAAATAGGCCTTGGGACGATCGATAACGGCATCGGGCACCAGGCCGCGCGCAATCATCTTGAGTATATGCTTGCCGCCCGACCTGGTCTTGTACTCCGGCGGCATGCCGGCGACCAGCTCGACCAGATGGTGGTCGAGGAAGGGCACGCGCGCCTCCAGGCCCCAGGCCATGGTCATGTTGTCGACCCGCTTGACCGGGTCGTCGACGATGAGGGTGGTGACGTCGAAGCTCAGCACACGGTTGAGAAAATGGTCGGCTCGAGCCGTCTTGAGGCGTTCGGCGACCAGCGCAGACGTATAGTCCGGCCCGTGGTAAACCGGATCGGCGAGCTGCAGAAACTCATCGTGGTCACGGTCAAAGTAATAACCGCGGAAGCGCTCCAGGTCGGAACCCCGTGCCTGCTCCATCAACGGATACCAGAAATAGCCGCCGAACACCTCGTCGGCGCCCTGCCCGCTCTGCACCACCTTGACGTAGTCCGATACACGTTCCGACAGCAGGAAGAAGGCCACTGCGTCCTGTCCCGCCATCGGCTCGCTCATGCGGTCGATGGCCTCGGGCAGGCGCGCCAGCACGTCCTCGTTGGGCACGTGCAGCTTGTGGTGGCGGGTACCGTAATGCTCGGCAACCTGGTCTGAAAACTCGAATTCGCTGCCCCGCTCGTGCGGGTGGTCCTCGAAGCCGACCGAGAAGGTCAGCAGATCGTTGCCGCCGTGCTCCGCCAGCAGCGCCACCAGCAGACTGCTGTCGAGACCGCCGGACAGCAGCACGCCCACCGGCACGTCGGCCACCAGCCGGCGGCGGCGCACGGCCTCCTGCAGCGCCTCGCGCACCGCTTCCGCCCATTCCCACTCGCTGCGGGGCGTATCCGGCGTATGCGCATCAAGTCGCCAGTACGGCCTGACCTCGTCCCGGCCGTGCTCGTCGACCACCATGACATGGGCCGGAGGCAGCTTGCGTACTCCGCATAACAGGGTTCGCGGTGCCGGCACCACGGCGTGCAGCGTAAAGTGGTGATGCAGGGCGACGGGGTCGATGCGGCGGTCCACACCGCCGCCCGCCAGCAGCGCCTGGCTGTTGGAGGCGAAACGGAAATGCGTGCGGCCGTGCGAATAGTAGAGCGGCTTGATGCCAAAACGGTCGCGCGCCAGGAACAGCCGGCGGCGGCGCAGATCCCAGATGGCGAAGGCAAACATGCCGTGCAGCCGGGTAACGCAGTCATCGCCCCATTCAGCGTAGGCGCGCAAGATGACCTCGGTATCACCCTGGCTGGCGAAGCCATGCCCCTTGTCGATCAGTTCGGCGCGCAGTTCCCGGTAATTGTAGATGGCACCGTTGAACACCAGCGCCAGGCCGAGTTGTTCGTCCACCCAGGGCTGGTCCGATGCATGCGAGAGGTCGATGATGGACAAACGCCGGTGCCCCAGCGCCACCGGGCCCGACAGATAGCGGCCCTCATGGTCCGGGCCGCGATGCGCCAACTGCGCCAGCATGCGATCGAGCGCGCCACTGTCAGGCGCACCGCCGTCTACCCGTAGTTCACCGCAAATCCCGCACACGACCCGTCACCCGCAGACAACAAAGGCGGCAGTCTACGGCAAATGGGCGCCCGGATACAGACGTGGCGGGGGGCTTCAGGCGCCCGGATCGGGCTTGGTACTGACCAGCGTCAGCCTGTGCTGTTTGACGGTGTCCGACGCAACACGGCAGCTGGCATGCACGACCACCCTGTTGCGACCCGCCGACTTGGCCTGGTACAGCGCCTTGTCGGCTTCGCTCAGCAGGCGCGACAACGAACCCTCGCCCTGATCGCCGAAACAGCAGCTGACGCCGGCGCTGACCGACACCGGGATATCGTAGCCCTGGTAGTGCACCGGCAGCCGGTTCACCAGCTCACGCAGCTTGTTCGCCAGCACCACGCTGCCCTGGGGCCGGTCGGCCAGATTGAGGATGAGGAACTCCTCGCCACCCAGCCGGAATACATGGTCACTGGTCCGCGAGTTCTGCCTCAGCAGGGTGGAAAAATGCACCAGCACGGCGTCGCCGGCCAGGTGCCCGTACTGGTCATTGATACGCTTGAAGTAGTCGAGATCGAGCAGGATGGCCGTCAGGTAGCGGCCGTCGCGCACCACCTGGGCCAGCAGGGCCGGCGTCATCTCCTGCAGGTAGCGCCGGTTGTACAGGCCGGTAAGGCTGTCCCTGATGGCGGTCTCCTGCAGCTTCTTGTGCACCCGCCTGACTTCCTCCTGCTCGCGGCGCAATGCGTCCAGCACGTCGGCAAAGCGATTCACCAGCCGGTCCATCTCGGTGTTGGACTGGGAACGCGTCATGGTCGGAAGCCTGCCGTTCATCATCTGCCCGGTGATCTGCATGAGCTGGGTGAAGGGCTTGTTGAAGTTGCGCAGCATGAGCCAGCCGAACAGCAGCACCACCATCCCTCCGGCCACGGCCAGCCACAGGGTCCAGCGTTCATAGCGCTTCAGCAGCGCCAGCAGACTGGTCTCGGATATACCCAGCCACAGGCGCGGAACCTCGCTGCCATTGTCGCCCAGCTCCACCTGATGGAGGCTGAAATGCTGGCGACCGCCCTGCAGAGCCCCATGCTCGATATCGACCGTCAAGCCGTTGTAGTCCGGATTGCTGCTCCACAGCACCTGGCCGGCGTCCTCGAAGAACAGTACGTAGTCGCTGGACTTCCTGTGTTCCTGACGGATCAGCCAGTCCTGGTTCATGGTCCTGGCCACCACCACGGTCGCCAGCCGCTGCCCCTGATAGACGACAGGTGCCATGGCGGCCATCACCACGCCGTCGGGCGAGCGGAAATAGAAATGCCCGCGCTGTGCGGCGTCCATGCGGGCGCGCACCTCTTCGATGAGTAGCGGATACTCTTCTCCGAGCAGTACATCACCGCGGGTTGACAGGATAAGCCGGCAATCGACCGGCAGCGCGCCGAACTGGCGCTTGTAATAGGCCACCACACCCTCCTTGCCGGCACCCAGTTCGAGCACCACGTAGAGGGCCTCCTGCAGGCGCAGGTCACCACTGATCAGTTCTGTGAAACGCGCCAGTTCCTCGCGCTGCACGCGGATCCTGTCCTGCTTTACGTGGGCGGCGTGCCGCAGATGTTCCTCTGCATCGACCAGAATGACATTCCGCGCCATCCGGAAGGACAGCGTCATCATTCCTATTATCAGTACTACCAGCGTCCCTACATAAATCAGCAGGCGTGTCTTGTAGGTCATGGACTGGCTTGGTCAGCCGGCGGGTTCAGCGGCAGCAGATTGTAGCGGGAGGCGATTCGCCGGAATGCGGGCCCGGTCTGGACTTCGCGGATGATAGTCAACACGTCGTCGGAGGGGTGCCGGTCTGTCACCGCCGACAGGTTGCGGAAGAAGGGATAGCGCCTGTTCTGCAGGTTTTCGGCTGTCGGCTCGTGGCCGTCGATACGCAGCACTTTCAGACGACTGTCCGGGCTGAAGTTCCAGGTCGAGCCGATGTGGCCAATGGCACCCCGGAAATCGCTGACACGCTGCTCCATATCGGCCGCACTGCTGACGTTGAGGCGCTGCTGGCGGAATTCCTTCGCATCGCGAAGAATGGTCTTCCAGTGGCCCGGCCGTTTCTTGCAGTGCAGGCGCGTCACCAGCACGATGGGTTCGTCCCGTCCACCGACCTCTTTCCAGTTGACGATGTCGCCGCGCATGATGCCGCGCACCTGGTCCGCCGACAGGCCGGACACCGGGTTGTCCCGATTGACCACCACCAGGATGGGCTCAAGCGCGATCGGATAGACTCGCAGTTGTTTGCTCTCGACTTCCCGGTCGCTCAGCGGACAGCACACGAATCCGAACGTCTCGTGGTCCGGCCGGTTCTGGAGCGCGGTCTTGATACCGGCGTTGCAGCCCATGCCCAGCGTCGAATTGCGGCCGTACAGCTCGATGCTGCGGCCGGACACCCTTTCCAGATCGGGTTTCAGGCTTTCGAACACCACCCAGGCGAAATGGGCACCCGCACCGGTCACCACCGGGGTATTGTCCGCACTCGCGGCACCCGCTCCCAGCATCAACGACACCCAGGCTCCAAGCCAGGGAGCGAATAAAAGCGATACGACTCTCTTCATGAATTCAACCACCTGCAGATCTATTTGGTAATCACGGTGACACGCCTGGAGAAACCCGTTTTATTTTGAACTGTAACGGCTGAGCGTCAAAAATCTGAACTAGGTCACAAAATCGCGGGGATGCGCATATAACCAGTTGTTTTGTATACACTAAGCCAAGCGATAACAAAGCCTCATTCAGCGATTCGCCGGGCCGCAGCCCGCAAGCCGCAGCTCGATCCGGACCCTCCGTGGGGTTCTGAACGAGGCTTTGTTACCGTTTGGCCTGGTCACAGCTTCATGATCCGGGCATCAGGCGCCGGCGAAACCACCACCCCCTGGCGTGCAAACCACGAGACGGTCGCCGGCCGCCACGGCAACCTCGGTCTTGGCTGCCAGCGGCTGCCCGTTGAGGAGGTTCTCCCCGGCCCGGCCGGATTCGCCGCCCGCCAGGCCCCAGGGACGATGACGCCGCCGTTCGGTTATGAGAGTCACGCGCGCAGGCGCCAGGAATTCGTATTCGCGCACCAGTCCGTCACCTCCCGGCCGGCGTCCCGCCCCGCCCGAACCCCGCCGCACCGCATAGCGGCGCACGCGCAGCGGGTAAGCGGCTTCCAGCACCTCCACCGGGGTGTTGAGGGTATTGGTCATATGGGTCTGCACGGCATGCAGGCCGCCGCCGCGGGGTCCTGCCCCCATGCCGCCGCCCAGGGTCTCGTAGTAGTCCCAGCCGCCGTCACCGCGCGCGCCCATGGCCAGATTGTTCATGCTGCCCTGGCTGGCGGCCGGGATCCGTTCCGGCACCGCCTGCGCCAGCGCGCCCAGCACCAGGTCCACGACCCGGCTGCTGGTTTCCACGTTGCCGGCCGCAACCGCCGCCGGCGGGACCGCGTTCACCAGGCAGCCTTCCGGAGCCCGGATGTCGATCATGCGGAAACTGCCGGCACAGGCCGGGGTGCGGTCGTCCATCAGGCAGCGGAACACGTAGTACACGGCGGCAGCGGCAACTGACAGCGGACAGTTGATGTTACCGCTCACCTGACCGGCCGTGCCGGCGAAATCCACGCGGATATCCCCCCCGCTGACCGTCACGGCGACCCGCAGCGGGATGTCGCGCCCACCCATGCCGTCATCATCCATATAATCGGTATAGCGGTAGCAGCCGTCCGGCAGACGCCCGAGGGCAGTGCGCGCCATGCGCTCGCCGTAGTCGTTCAGGGCCTGCAGGCCTGCCAGATAGCGCGCGGCGCCCATGCCGTCCGCCAGCGCCTGCAGGCGCCCGACACCCGTGCGGTTGGCGCTGATCTGGGCGGAGAAGTCACCTTCGGTTACGGCGGCATCGTGGGTGGCGTCGATGATGTGATCCAGCACCTCGCGCCGCAGTTCGCCGCCAGCGACCAGCAGGGTGGGTGAAATCACCAGCCCTTCGTCCTGCAACCGGCCGACGATGGGCATGGAACCGGGGCTGTCGGCGCCGATGTCGGCGTGGTGCGCGCGGTTGGCGACAAAGCCGATCAGCCGCTGACGCAGAAAGACCGGCGCGATGACCGTCACATCCGGCAGGTGGGTACCGCCTTGAAAGGGATCGTTGAGCACCAGCATGTCACCGGGCCGCCAGTCCCTGGTCTGCACCAGGTCTGCCATCACCCAGGCCATGCTGCCCAGGTGCACGGGAATGTGGGCGGCCTGCGCGCACAACTGTCCCCGATCGTCGAACACGGCGCATGAATAGTCGAGCCGGTCACGGATATTCGGGGAAAACGCCGCACGGCGCAGCACCGCCCCCATCTCGTCACAGACGGCGGCGATTCGGCTGGCGAAGATACTCAGCTGGATGGCGTCCACAGCCCCCTATTATGCCCCAGCGAAACGCTACCATCTGCCGATTCCGCAACGGTTTTGTTATTGCATTCATGCAGGCCGTGCCGTATCCTCCGCATTCCCTAGTAATTTAGTCAGGCATATGCCTGGCAGCAACAATCACAGTCCAACTGCTACATATTCGAGGAGTATCTCCATGAACCCATTGAACTCCATTCCGGGAACGATTATTTCCGGTTTCGTGCTTGCGGTCGTGATCGTCGTGGCGCTGGGCACGTCCGGCGTAAACGCGCTCGAGTTCGAAGTCTGGTTCCATGTGCTGGCGGGCGTCGTCTGGATCGGCCTGCTGTACTACTTCAACTTCGTCCAGGTGCCGGCCGTCGGCCAGGCGCTGGCTGAAGCCGACAGTGGCGGCCCCGGTGCGGCGGCCATCAACAAGTATGTCGCGCCGCGCGCCCTGCTGTGGTTCCGCTGGGGTGCGGTGGTTACCTGGCTGACCGGTGTCGGCGCCCTGCAGAACCTGGCCGAGAACGGCGCGGTCAAGGCCTTCACCCTCAGCGACGGCATGGCCGTCATCGGCGTCGGCGCCTGGCTGGGCACCATTATGCTGTTCAACGTCTGGGTACTGATCTGGCCCAACCAGAAGAAGATCCTGGGCATCGTCGATGCCAGCGCGGAGGAGATCGCCAAGGCCAAGAAGGTGGCGCTGATGGCGTCCCGCACCAACACCCTGCTGTCCATCCCCATGCTGATGTGCATGACGGGCTACGCCCACGGGCTGCCGTTCTAGAACATCCGCGGCCGCGTCCGGCCAAACCCGGCCCCACGGGCCGGGTTTTTTTATTTCTGCCGCTGCTCTTGGACAATGCCCGCAAGGCAGATAGAATTGCACGCTTTTCCGGCAGCTTCCGGCGAGCTGCTTTGTTTTTGAGGCGGTCAATGTCCGAACACCTGATGAGCACCTACAGCCCGCTGCCAGTGAGCTTCGATCACGGCAGCGGTGCGCGCCTGTTCGACAGCGATGGCCGCGAATATCTCGATGCCCTGAGCGGCATCGCCGTGTGCGGGCTGGGACACGCGCACCCGGCGGTCGGCGCCGCCATCTGCAGCCAGGCCGGGAAACTGCTGCACACCTCCAACCTGTACAGCATCCGGCAACAGGAACGGTTGGCCGGCGAGTTGTGCCGGGTCGCGGATATGGATCGCGCCTTTTTCTGCAACTCGGGCGCGGAGGCCAACGAGGCCGCCATCAAGCTGGCGCGGCTGTACGGCCACAACAAGGGCATCGACACCCCCCAGGTGATCGTCACCGAAGGCAGTTTCCACGGTCGTACCCTGGCCACCCTGACCGCCACTGGCAACCGCCGCATCCAGGCCGGTTTCGAACCGCTGGTACCGGGCTTCCTGCGCGCACCCTACGATGATATGGACGCCATCCGCACCATCGCGGAAAACCGTACCGACGTGGTGGCGGTGCTGGTGGAACCCATCACAGGCGAAGGCGGTATCCGCATACCCTCGGACGACTACCTGCCGCAGCTGCGCGCCCTGTGCGACGAACACGGCTGGCTGCTGATGCTGGACGAAATACAGACCGGCATGGGCCGTACCGGCCGCTGGTTCGCCCATCAGCACGCGGGTATAAAACCCGACGTCATGACGCTGGCCAAGAGCCTGGGCAACGGCGTGCCCATCGGCGCCTGCGTGGCGCGCGGCGAGGCTGCGGATGTATTCAAACCGGGCAATCACGGATCCACCTTTGGCGGCAATCCGCTGGCGGCCAGTGCGGCACTGGCCGTCATACAGACCATGGAAAACGACGGGCTGGTGGAGCGTGCCGCCATCCTCGGCGAACGCATGCTGCAGCAGTTTCACCAGGCGCTCGGTGACAGGCAGGGCGTGACATCGATCCGCGGCCGCGGTCTGATGCTGGGCATCGAGCTGGATCACGCCTGTAGCGAATTGGCCGGCCGGGCGCTGGAACAGGGGCTGCTGATCAATGTCACGGCGGGCAGCGTGGTGCGCCTGCTGCCGCCGCTGGTCATCAGCGACGAGGAAGCGGATCGCATCGTCACCGTCACCAGCGAACTCATCGACGGCTTTCTGAACGAGGCCCGGTGATGGCAACGAGGCACTTCCTGACCCTGCTCGACTGCACGCCGGACGAACTGCGTGGCCTGCTGCAACGGGCCACTGAACTCAAGGATCTGCTGCGTGAAGGCAGGCTGCACGAAACCCTGAAGAACAAAGTGCTGGCGATGGTGTTCGAGAAATCGTCGACACGCACCCGGGTGTCATTCGAAGCGGGCATGGCACAGCTGGGAGGACATGCCATGTTCCTGTCGCCCAAGGACACCCAGTTCGGCCGCGGCGAACCCATCGAAGACAGCGCCCGTGTGATGTCGCGCATGGTCGACATCATCATGATCCGCACCTTCGAGCACGACAAGATCGAGCGCTTCGCCGAGTACTCCAGCGCACCCGTCATCAATGCACTGACAGACACCTACCATCCCTGCCAGCTGCTGGCCGACATGCAGACATGGTTCGAGAAACGCGGTGACATCCGCGGCGCCACGGTCGCCTTTATCGGCGACGGCAACAATATGTGCCATTCCTACATCAACGCTGCGCAGCAATTCGACTTTCACCTGAACGTCGCCGCTCCCGCCGGTTATCACCCCGATGCCGACATCGTGGCGGCGGCCGGCAAGCATGTCAGCCTGTACGAGGACCCGCTCGAAGCCGCCCGCGGTGTGCAGCTGGTGGTTACCGACGTGTGGGCCAGCATGGGCCAGGAAGACGAACAGCAGGAGCGCGAGCGCATTTTCGCCTCCTACCAGGTAAACACTGAGCTGATGGCGGCCGCCGACAGGGATGCCCTGTTCATGCACTGCCTGCCGGCGCATCGCGGCGAAGAAGTGACCGCCGAGGTCATCGACGGGCCACAGAGCGTCGTATGGGACGAGGCCGAGAACCGGCTGCACGCGCAGAAGGCACTGCTGGAGTTCCTGCTTCGCGGTTAACAGGCTGTTGAAATGCTACTCATGCGGCGCGATACGGCGTTGGAAATGGGCTCAAAATGCTCATTTACTGCTTGTAAACTGCGCTTTTTCGCCCATTTCCGCCTTGTCTCGCACTCGCCCGAGCGAATTTCAACAGCCTGTTAATAAAGGTTTTCCTTCGTGCGCCTTTGCGCGCCCTGGTGGTTATTAACACGGCATACTTGGTTGCCGGGTTAATAAAAAACCCGCTCCGCGGAACCGACCCCGTCACGGCCGGGTATCCTTCTGTTCGTTCGTCACCTTGGTGTGGCGCACATCCTTGCCCTTCACCAGATAGATCACGTATTCGCAGATATTGGTGGCACGGTCGCCGATACGTTCCAGCGCGCGGATGGAGAAGATGGTTTCCAGGATGCTGGGGATAGTGCGCGGGTCTTCCATCATGAAGGTCATCAGTTCGCGCATCAATGATTCGTATTCCTCGTCCACGTGGCGATCGCGGCCCCAGATTTCCACCGCCTTGTCCGTGTCCAGGTGGGCGAAAGCATCCAGTGCGCCGCGTACCATTTCGCGCACGTGCCGGCCCATGGTCGCGATCCGCACCAGCAGCTTGACGGTACGCTCCTCGCTGGCCAGCTCCAGTGCCATGCGGGCAATACGTTCGGCCTCGTCGCCGATGCGCTCCAGGTCGGTGATGGTCTTGATGACCGCCACCACCAGCCGCAGGTCGCTGGCGGCGGGCTGGCGACGTGCCAGGATAGTGTTGCATTCCTCGTCGATGGCGACTTCCATGGCATTGACCTTGTGATCGTTCTCGATCACCTTGACCGCCAGGTTGCCGTCGCGTTCGACCAGCGACGTCAACGCATCCTGAAGCTGCTGTTCCACCAGCCCCCCCATGGCCAGCACACGGCTGCGCACGTCTTCCAGCTCCTCGTTGTACTGGCGGGATATGTGCTGTCCGATATGAAGTTCGCTCATTGTCCGTTCCTCTCCACGGCGCAGTCCGTACGACACGGGCCGCACCTTGCCTGTGCGCCTCAGCCGTAACGGCCGGTGATGTAGTCCTCTGTCATCTTCTCGCCCGGGTTGGTGAAGATGGTGTTGGTATCATTGTGCTCTATCAACTCACCCAGGTACATGAAAGCGGTGTAGTCCGACACGCGCGCCGCCTGCTGCATATTGTGGGTGACGATGACGATGGTATACCTCGACTTCAGTTCGTAGATCAGCTCCTCGATCTTGAGCGTCGAAATCGGATCCAGCGCCGAAGCCGGCTCATCCAGCAGCAGCACCTCGGGTTCGACGGCAATGGCGCGCGCAATGACCAACCGCTGCTGCTGACCGCCCGACATGCCCAGCGCATTCTCGTGCAGGCGGTCCTTGACCTCGTCCCACAGCGCCGCGCCGCGCAGCGCCTTTTCCACCACCTCGTCGAGGCGGCGGCGACTCTTGACGCCCTGCAGACGCAGCCCGTAGGCGACGTTCTCGTAGATACTCTTGGGGAAGGGATTGGGTTTCTGGAACACCATGCCGATGCGCTGGCGCAACTGGGCGACCTGCACTGAGGGCGCGTAGATGTTCTGGCCGTCCAGCAGGATCTCGCCTTCCACCCGCACGCCGTCGACCAGGTCGTTCATGCGGTTGAAGCAGCGCAGCAGGGTCGACTTGCCGCAGCCGCTGGGACCGATGAAAGCGGTAACCTTCCGGCGCGGGATGTGCATGTCGATGTTCTTCAGCGCCTGCGTCTCTCCGTAATACAGGTTCAGCCCTTTTACTTCGAGACAGGTTTCCTCGTCCTGTGCGGCAGCGGTTCTCCCGGTGCTGTCCGCGGCTGGTGCCCGGTTATCGGCAGTTGTGGTCTGCATCGGTAGTCTCTCGTTCTACTGTTCCAGCGCCCGGTATTTCTCGCGCAGGCGGTTGCGGATGGTGATGGCGGCCAGATTCAGCGTCACGATCACACCTACCAGCAACAGGGCAGTGGCGTACACCAGCGGCCGCGCCGCCTCCACGTTGGGACTCTGGAAGCCTACGTCATAGATATGAAAACCCAGGTGCATGAACTTGCGCTCCAGGTGCAAAAAGGGTGCGTT
>Ga0256830_1001552_pt1 | contig 16120 bp, 11 predicted proteins | sample 128326metaG_FD_190537 | JGI IMG/M metagenome (GOLD analysis project Ga0256830, IMG submission 190537) | Hydrothermal vent microbial communities from Lau Basin, Pacific Ocean - 128-326 | ecosystem: Environmental > Aquatic > Marine > Hydrothermal vents | place: Pacific Ocean: Lau Basin | collected... | reverse complement strand
GGCGCCCACGCCGTGCTCAACTGGCTGTCGCGCTGGCGCGAGACCGGCCGGCCCTGCGCTGTGGTCGTCTGGGGCCACTCGATCTCCGAGCCGGAGGCCCTGCGTCTGCTGCAGCGCGGCGTGCGGGGCATCGTCAGAAAGAGTGCGCCGGTCGCCAAGGTCCTGGCCTGCCTGCGGGCCGTGGCCCGGGGCACGAGCTGGATGGAGGACGAACTGCTTCGGGACGTCGTCTCGACGCCGCGGCACTCGCGCTCCGAGCTCACCCCCCGCGAGCGGCAGGTCCTCGAGCTGGTCGAACAGGGGCTGAAAAACAAGGAGATCGCCCGCGAACTCGGCATCCGCCCGGGGACGGTGAAGATCCATTTGAAACACATCTTCGAAAAGACGGGCGTTCGGGGCCGCTACGGGCTGGCCCTCACCGGCATGCAGGAGAAGGGCCTGCTCACGCTGCCGCAGCGCACCCCGGAGCAGCGCGAGGGGGCTTACGGCCGGGGCGAGGAGGTCCGTTTCCGCTGACCGGGAGGCCCGCGGTGGCGTGCTATTCTGGTCAAAGTGCGGACCCGGGCCGGGCGCGTCTTGCTGGCGGCGATAGCGCTGCTCGAAGGGGCGGCCTTCCTGGCCGCCCAACCCCAGGATCTGGTCGGCATCCTGGCCCGGGAACTAGACCGTAACTTCAACGTCCTGAAGGAGAAAGCCTCCCCGGCGCCCTATTTCGTCGGCTACGCTGTAACCGATTCCACCGTCGGAACGCTCGCCGCGAGTTGGGGGGCCCTCGAGTCGGAATCGTTGCGCCGTGACCGGATTCTGGACGTCACCGTGCGCGTCGGCTCGCCCGAGCTCGACAACTATCACGTCGTCGAGGGCTACTTTCCCCGGTTCACCTCCGGGCGCCCGATCCCGATCGAGGATCGGGAAACCGCCATCCGGCGCGAACTGTGGCTGGAGACGGACCGCGTCTACCGGCTGGGCTCCGAGCGGCTCATCAAGATCCAGACGGACCGCCAGGTGCGCGTCGAGCAGAAGGAGAATCCCGGCGATTTCAGCCGGGAAGAGCCGGCCGAAGACTACCGCCCGCCGCCGGAGCAGCCCTTCGACGCCGCGAAATGGGGGGATATCGTCCGGGCCGTCTCCCGCGAATTCCGCGCGTTTCCCCAGGTGCTCGGCTGTGACGTCCGCGTCGCCGTCCAGCGCCAGGTGAAGTACCTGGCGACGTCGGAAGGCACGAGGCTGGTCCACGGCTGGACCTCGGCCCGCGTCTCGCTGTCGGCCCGGGCGAAGGCGCCCGACGGCATGGATCTGTTCACCCGCGAGTCCTTCGAAGCCCACGTGCCGGACGGGCTGCCGGATGCCGAGGCTCTCCGGGCCGCGGCCCGGCGGGTCGGCGAGCTGGTGACGAAGCTCGTCGACGCCCCGCTCGTCGAGCCCTACGTCGCCCCGGCGATCCTGTCGGGCCGGGCGGCGGGGGTCTTCTTTCATGAGATCTTTGGGCACCGTGTGGAGGGGCATCGCCTGCGGGATCCCTCCGAAGGCCACACGTTCCGCGAGCGGCTGGGCAAGCCGGTGCTGCCGGAGTTCCTCTCAGTGGTCTTCGATCCCACGCGCCGGGAATTCGCGGGGGCGGCTCTCATGGGATGGTACGACTACGACGACGAGGGCGTCCGGGCGCGCCCGGTCACCGTGGTCGAGAACGGGATCATGAAGACCTTTCTGATGTCGCGGCTGCCGGCGCCGGGCATCGCCCATTCCAACGGGCACGGCCGGCGCCAGCCCGGCCGTGAGGCGCTGTCGCGCCAGTCCAATCTGATCGTCCGGTCCCGCCGCCAGGTGAGCCGGGAACGGCTGCGGGAGATGCTCATCGACGAGATCCGCAAGCAGGGCAAAGACTACGGCTTCTATTTCGAGGAGGTCACCGGCGGGTTCACGATGACGGGCCGGCGCGGCGTGCAGGCGTTCAAGGTGATCCCGCTGGTCGTCTATCGCGTCTACCCCGACGGCCGGCCCGACGAGCTGGTGCGCGGCGCCGACATCGTCGGTACGCCGTTGGCCGCTTTTTCGAAGATCGTCGCCACCTCCGACGAGCCGGGCATCTTCAACGGCTACTGCGGAGCCGAGAGCGGCAGCGTACCGGTGTCGGCGGTCTCGCCGGCGCTGCTGGTCTCCGAGATCGAGATCCAGCGGAAGGCGAGTTCGCAGGACCGGCCGCCGATCCTGCCGCGGCCGCCGCTGCCGGACGGAGCCCGTTAGGTGTCAGTCATGCGGTGGATACGGCACTTCGCCTTCACGTTGGCGCTGGCCCTCCCGGGGGCCCGGCCGGTCGCCGCACAGGCGCCTGCCGACGCGGCAAAGCAGATCGCCGCCGACGCCGTACTCGCCGCCATGAACGCCGAGATGGAGCGCGCTCGGGGCTTGCGCCTCGTCTCGCTCGAAGACGACGTCTATTTCATCCAGTACGCGGTGGACGACACCGAAAACTTCTCGGTGCGGGCCACGCTCGGCGCCGTGGTGAGCCGTGGGCGGGCCCGCATGCGGGTGCCCCGCATCGACCTCCGCGTCGGCAGCTACGACTTCGACAACACCAACTACGTCTACAGCGATTTTTTCGCCCGCCGCGGCATGATCGGGCGGCCGCCGCTCGACGATGACCCCTACGCGCTGCGCGTCTACTTCTGGCTGGCCACCGACCGCGTGTTCAAAGGGGCGATGGCGGCCATCGCCCGAAAACGCGCCGCGCTGCAGAACGTCACCCAGCGCGAAGAGCTGCCCGATTTCAGCCGGGCCGAGCCGGTGGCGCTCATCGAGCCACGGCGGCGTGAGGAAGTCTCCGAGGACGAGTGGACCGACCGCGTGCGGCGGCTCTCGGCCCTCTTCGCCCGCTACCCGGCGGTGAAGCAGTCCCAGGTTCGCTTCGAGTCGATCCAGGCCACCGTCTACCTGATGAATTCCGAAGGGACGGTGGCGCGGTATCCCGAGATCCTGCACTTCGTCGAGTTTCGCGGCGAGGGCCAGGCCCCGGACGGAATGTTGCTCCGCGACGCCGGCGTCATCGAGGCGCTCCGGATCGCCGACCTGCCGCCGCCCGCCGAGCTGGAGCAGGCCGTCGAGGAGACCGCCCGCCGCATTCAAGAGCTCGCCGCCGCCCCGGTGGGCGAGGCTTACGTGGGCCCGGCGCTCTTCGAAGGGGACGCGGCGCCGCAACTGTTCGCCCAGTTGCTCGGCGAGAACCTCGGCTTGACGAGACGCCCCGTGCCGGAGCCCGGCCGGAGCGTCGATTTCCGGGACAGCGAGCTGGCCGGGCGGCTGGGCGCCCGCGTGCTGCCCGAGTGGATGGACGTTTTCGACGATCCGACCCTCGAGGAATGGGAGGGACGGCCGCTGCTCGGGCATTACCGTTTGGACCTGGAAGGCGTCCGTCCCAGGCCGCTCCAGGTGGTGGAGAAGGGGATTCTGAAAGCGTTCCTGCTGACCCGGCAGCCGGTGCGGAACTTTACCGGATCCAACGGCCGCGCCCGCCTGCCGGGCCGCTACGGAGCAAACACGCCGAAGTTCAGCAACCTGATCATCGAGGCGCGCGAGACCGTGACGGTGGAAGAGCTGCGGAGGCGCCTGATCGAGCTCTGCCGCGAGCGCGGCAAGGACTACGGCATCGTCGTTCGCAAGCTGGACTTTCCCTCTTCGGCTTCCGGCGACGAGATCCACCGTAGTTCGCGGCGCCGCCGGGAGCAGGGCGGCGGCCGCTTGTTCAGCTCCCCGATCGCGGTTTACCGGCTCTATGCCGACGGTCGCGAAGAGCTGGTCCGGGGCCTCGAGTTCCGCGACGTCTCGGCCCGGCTGCTGCGGGATATCTTGGCCGCCTCCGGCGAGCGGCGCGCTTTCCATTTCCTAGGCAGCACCGCGCCGATGTCTCTGATCGGCGCGGGCGGCTACGTGGTGCCCATGTCGGTGGTGGCGCCGGCGGTGCTGGTGGAGGACGTCGAACTGGCCCCGGTGGAGCGCGACTGGCCCACCTTGCCCGTGGTCCCGCCGCCCCCGAGCGAAACAGTGGACTGAACGGCAACGATGGGGCTTCTCGATCGCAGGATCTTTCGGGAAGTTGCTTCCAGCGCCCTGCTGGGCACGACCCTGTTCACGTTCGTGCTCTTCCTGCAGAAGCTCGGGCGGCTCTTCGAGCTGCTGGTGCGCAGCTCGGCCGATCCCGGCACCGTGGCCTACCTGTTCCTGCTGGTGCTGCCCCCGGCGCTGACCTTCTCGATCCCGGTGGGCGTCCTGGTCGGGGTGCTGCTGGCGACCAACCGGATGTCGAGCGACGGCGAGGTGATCGCGCTGCGTGCGGCCGGCATTCCCAGCCGCCGCCTGCTGGCGCCGATGCTGGCGCTGGCCTCCATCGCCACCGTCGCCGCCGCTTCCGCCACCCTGTGGCTGACGCCGCTCTCCATCCGCGAAACCTACCGGGTGCTGAACCGCCTGCTGGCCGAGCAGGTCACCGCCGAGATCCAGCCCCGCGTCTTCGAAGAATCCTTCCCGAACACGATCCTCTACGTTGGCGACGTCGTCTCCGGCCCGGTGGTGCGCTGGCGGCACGTCTTTTTGGCCGAGATGGGGCCTTCCGGCGACGGTGCGGCTTCGGAAACGCATCCGCGCATCACCGTCGCCACCGAAGCCGTCGCCGTCGCCGACACCGAGAACAACCGCATCCAACTGTCGATGATCGACGGGCGCTCCTACGTGGTGGGGGAGGACAACGAGTACAACAGCTACGCCTTCCCCCGGGGCGAACGCGTCCTCGAGGCCCGGGCGCCGCAGAAGGAAGAGGCCAAGCCCTTCACGTGGATGGATACGGGACCGCTGATCGCCGAGGCGCGCAAGTCCGTCGAGGCCCGCATCGAACTCCACCAGCGTCTGGCCCTGCCGCCGGCCTGCCTGCTGCTGGCGCTGCTCGGCGTGCCGTTGGGGGTCTTCACCCGGAAGGCGGGCAAGTCGTCGGCCTTCGTCCTCACGGTGCTGGTGGCGTTCCTCTACTACATGGCGCTCATCAGCCTTATCGGGATGGCGAAGCAGGAGCGCCTGCCGGTGGAGCTGGCCGTCTGGACGCCGAACCTGCTTCTGGGGGCGCTCGGACTGTTGCTCGCGGTGCGGCAGGAGCGCCCGGGCGACCGCGATCTCGGCTTTTGGCTGCGCGGGCGCGCGGCCGCCGCTCTGAACCTGATCCGCCGGCGATGGCCCGCCCGCCGCGCCGCCACCCGGGGAGCCCGGAGCTTCTTGCCGGTGCTGCCGCAGATCATCGACGCCTATGTGCTGCGCAGTTTTCTGTTCTACTTCACCGTCCTGCTCACCAGCTTCGTCGCCCTCACCCACGTCTTCACCTTCTTCGAGCTGCTCGGCGACATCATCAAGAACCAGATCCCGATGTCCCGCGTGCTTACCTACCATTTCTTTCTCACGCCCAAGCTCATCTACGATTCGGCGCCCGTCAGCGTGCTGGTGGCCGTGCTGGTGACCTTCGGCGTGATGTCGAAGTACAACGAGGTGACGGCGGTGAAGGCCTGCGGCATCAGCCTCTACCGCCTGTCGGTGCCCGTGCTGATGGCCGGCGTGGTCCTCAGCGGCGCCCTGTTCGCCTTCGACCACTACTACGTCACCGAAGCCAACCGCATCCAGGACGGCATCCGGAGCGAGATCAAGGGCCGCCCGCCCCAGACCTATCTCAGTCCGGAGCGGCAGTGGATCTTCGGGCAGGGCTCGCGCATTTACTACTACCGCTATTTCGATCCCGCCCAGCAGGTGATGTACGGGATCACCGTCTTCGAGCTGGAGCCGGAGACGTTCCACCTGCGCCGCCACGTCTACGCCGAGCGGGCGCGCTGGGAGCCCTCGCTGAGCACCTGGATCTTCCAGGACGGCTGGAGCCGCGAATTGGACGGCGTGCGCGTCGTCCGCTATGACGATTTCTCCGGCGAGGCCCGCACTTTCTCGAATCTCACCGAGCCGCCGGGCTACTTCCTCAAGGAAGTCAAGCAGGACCAGCAGATGAACTTCTCCGAGCTGGCCGCCTACATCGACGAACTGCGCCAGAGCGGCTTCGACACGATCCGGCTGCAGGTGCGCTTCCACAAGAAGTTCTCCGTGCCCCTGTTTGCGCTGATCATGGCGCTGATCTCGGTGCCGTTCGCTTTCCTGGCCGGCCCCCGGGGCGCCATGGCCGGCGTCGGCGTCAGCTTCGGCATCGCCATCGCCTACTGGGTGGTCAGCCAGTTGTTCGAGCAGGTGGGCAACTTGAACCAACTGCCGCCGGTGCTGGCCGCCTGGGCGCCGGACGCGATCTTCGCGCTGGCCGGCCTGTACCTGTTTACGCACATGCGCACGTGAGCGCCGGGCCACTGGAGCGGAGTTGTTGTTCCCCCTCCGCCGCCGTGTTACACCAAGACGTAGGGATACGTCTCAGCTGCACGGCGGCCCGGCTCCGGTGTGGAGGCCGTGGATTCCACTAGGACCGCCAAGCGCCACGCGTTCCAGGGGGCCGCCCGTAAGGCCGCCGGAAAAGAGGAGAAACGCCGATTCGAGTCGGGAAAGTCTATCTCGTGGGAGCGGGTCCGGGCCATCCGGAGCTGCTGACGCTCAAGGCCGCCGAACTGCTCCGCACCTGCGACGTCGTCGTCTACGACCGCCTGATCCAGGAAGAGATCCTCGCCCTCGCCAAGCCTTCGGCCGAGCGGATCTACATGGGCAAGCCGGTGGGCCGCCACGAGTCGCGCCAGGAAGAGGTGCAAGAGCTGCTGGTCCGCAAGGCCCGGGAAGGCAAGATGGTGGTGCGGCTGAAAGGGGGCGATCCCTTCGTCTTCGGGCGCGGCGGCGAGGAAGCCGAATACCTGGCCGAGCGCGGCGTCCCCTTCGAGGTGATTCCCGGCGTGACCTCGGCCTTCGCGGCCCCGCTGAGCGCCGGCATCGCCGTCACCCACCGCGGCGCGGCTTCCTCGGTGGCCGTTGTCACCGGCCACGAGGCCAAGAAGGACCACCACCGCGTGAACTGGAAGGCGCTCGCGGGCATCGACACGCTCGTGTTCTTGATGGGCGTCAGCAACGTCGATACGATCGCCGAGACGCTCATCCGCCACGGCAAGAGCCCCGAGACGCCCGCCGCCATGATCCAAATGGCCTTTTGGCACGATGAGTTGGCCGTCATCGGGACGCTCGCCACCATCGCCCGGCAGGTGAAAGAGGCCGGCATTCGTCCCCCGGCCACGCTCGTCGTCGGCGAAGTGGTCCGCATGCGCGACAAGCTGGCCCGGGCCCAGCGGGACCTTTGGCGGCGGCCCGACGGCAGCGGCCGGTTCGCCCCCGCTCCCGCGCCGGACGAGCTGCTGCGCCTGGCCAGCGCCGGCCTCGGCACGCAGGTGCTGGGCTTCGCTCTCGAGCGGCGGCTGTTCGACGAGCTCGGTCGGCCCCGAACGGCCGCCGAGATCGCCGCCGCCCGAGGCTGGGACGAGGCGGCGGCCCTGGAGGTGCTCGAGGCGCTCACCGCGCTGGGCGTGATCGAGAAGACGCCCGAAGGCTACCGCAACCTCGAGTTGGCGGCGCGGTATCTCGAGAGCGGGTCTCCGGAAAGCCTGCGCGAAGCGCTCCTGCACCAGTGCCGCCTCGCCGCCGGGTGGTCCCAGCTCGAGGCATACGTGCGCAGCGGCTGCCGGGACTTCGTCGAGGTTCCACCCGACGAGGAGGCGCTCCATCAGCGCTGTTGCGAAGCCCTGGCACGCTTCGCCGCCCCCTCGGTGGCCGACAAGCTGGATCTCGCCGGCAGCGGCCCTGTGCTGGTGGTGGGCTACGGGGGCGAGGAATACAAAGAAGCCATCGGCCGGCGCTGGCCGCGGCTCGCGGTGACGGCGATGAATCCTTTTCGGAACCCGGGCGTGCCCCCGGCGCTGCAGCCCGGGCTGGGGCCGGCAACGGACTCCTTCGGCGCAGTGATTCTTTCCGGCCTGCTCGGCTCGGCCAACCGCGGCGAGGTCCAGCAGTTCCTCGAGCTGGCTGCCCGGCGGCTCCGTCCCGGGGGATTGCTGGCGCTGCACGATTCGTTCTTGCCCGGGGGCGTCCTCCCCCCGCCGGAAGTCGTCCTCGGCGCTCTAGGACGGCGCATGCGCCGCGGCGGCTGCCGGACCTGGTCGATCGACCGGCTCCGGGGCGCCCTCGAGGCGCTCGGCTTCGATAGGATCGAATGGCAGAACCTTCACGCGGGCACGGTCCTGGTCACCGCCCGGCGGGCTTGAGATTCGCGAAGCCCTCGCCGCCGGCCGTCCGGAGGCTTGCCCGCGACCGCCAACGCCACAAGGAGAGTGAACCTTCGCAATGCCGGACTACTACAATCCCGAGGACCTGAGCCGAGTGAACGAGGTGGGCGCCGACGCCCCTTTGCTGTGGAAGCAGTTCCGCGCCTGGTATGGGCACGTCTTCAGCGAGGGAGCCCTTTCGCGCCGCGACAAGAGCCTCATCGCGCTGGCCGTAGCCCACGCGCTGCAGTGTCCTTATTCGATCGACGCCTATACGGAGGATTGCCTGGAGAAAGGTTTCAATATGGCCCAGATGACCGAGGCGGTCCACGTCGCGGCCGCCATGCGCAGCGCCGCCACGCTGATGCACGGCCTGCAGATGCGCAAGGCCGCCGAACGGCTGGGGAGGTGACGGCGGCGCGGCGCGCGCCGGCGAGTCGGCGATTGCCGGGGGCGGCCGCTGTTGAAATACTGGAGAACAGGTATGGGAAAGCCGACGATACTCCGCCTGTGGTTCGCGCTCGCCATGCTGATGCTGTGGGCGGCGTCCTGCAGCCCGGATCCGGCGCAACGGGCCCGGACATTGGTCAGCGCGGGAGACAAGTATCTCGAGGCCGGGAAGCTGAAAGAAGCCAGTATCATGTACCGCCGGGCGATCCAGGAGGACGCCCGCAACGCGGCCGCCTATTACGGGTGGGGCCGCTCGGCTGAAAGGCTCGGCCGAATCCGCCAGGCGCTGAACGCCTACCGCCGGGCGGTGGAGCTGGATCCTTCGAACGAAGAGGCCTATGCCCGGCTGGCTGATCTCTGCCTGGCGATCTACCTCCGCGATCCGGCCCGCTTCGAGACCGTGCTCAAGGTGCTGCAAGAAGCCACCGAGCGGGTCGAGACGGCCCGCCCGAACAGCTTCGCCGTCCTGCGCGCCAAGGGCCTGCTAGCGATGTTTCAGAAAGAGCCGGACTACGAGGCTGCTCTCGAGCTGCTCAACCAGGCCCGCGAATTGAAGCCCGACGACGGACGCACGGTGTTGGCGATCTCCGACTGCCTGGTGAAGACCGGCCGCGAACAGGAGGCGATCCGCACGGCTTCCGATTACCTCGAGCGGCGCCCGGACTTCGTCCAACTCTATGACTTCCTCTATCTCACTCACTTGAGGGCCCGGCGCTACGACGAGGCCCTTCGCGCGCTGCAGGCCAAGATCGAGCGCTTCCCTGACAACCTCCTCTACCGCCTCGAACTGGCCCGCCACTACGCCAGTTTGCGCCGGGCCGAGGAGATGGAGGCGGTGCTCGAGGAGCTGCTCGCCGACGCGCACCGGTTCCCTGGAGCGCACATGGCCGTCGGCGATTTCTACGTCCGGCTGGGGGCCTTCGACAACGCCGTCGAAATCTATCGCCAAGGTCTCGAGGCGGAACCGGAGAAAGAGACGGCTTACAAGATCCGCATGGTGGAAGTGCTTTCCCTTCAGGGTCATTACGATGAGGCTTACCGGACGGTTGAGGAGGTTCTCGAGAAAGATCCGGAGAACTCCGCAGCCCGGGCGCTACGCGGCGCGCTCCGCCTTCGGGCCGGAGGCCGGGAGGAGCTCGCGGCGGCGGTGGGCGATTTCGAAGCGGCCCTGGTTCAGATGCCCAACAACGCCGTGCTCCGCTACAACCTGGCCGAGGCGCACCGGGCCATGGGCGACCTCGATCGCGCCGAGCTCGAGTACCGGGCGGCGGTCGACCAGCGTCCCGACTATCTTCCGGCCCGCTACCGACTGGCCGGCCTCTACTCGCTTCGCGGCGAGTACGCCAAAGCCATCGCTGAGGCCGAGCGGATCCTCGAATACGCTCCCGGCGATTTGAATGCGCAACTGGTGCGCGCCGACGCCTGGATGCGGATGGGTGAGCTCGCTCAGGCTCGGAGAGCTCTCGAGGAACTGCTCGAGAAGCACCCGGACAACCCGAATGTCCTCAGTCTGCTGGCCGTGCTGGACATGCGGGAGAACAAGCTCCGCGATGCCGAGCGCCGCTTCCGCCGGCTTTATCGAATGCCGGCCGGCGAGCTGGCCGGGTTGAACGGCCTGGCGCAGATCTACATCCGGCAGCGCCGCCCCGAGGCGGCCCTCGAGCTGCTCCAGAAGGCGGCCGAGAAACGGCCCGAGAACACGGCGCTCAAGCTTCAGGCGGCTTTCGTTCTCAACCTCATGGGCCGGCGGGAGGAGGCCGTCGGGCTGGTGCAGGAGGTCTTGAAAGTGCGCCCCAACCACGGCGAGGCCTACCGCTTGCTCGGCGGGATCTATTACTCGGGGGGCGACTTCACGCAGAGCGACGCCGCCATGAAGCGCGCCGCCGAACTCCGGCCCCGCGACCCGGTCCCGCTGCTGTATCTCGGCATGGCCGCCGAGCGCGTCGGGGCGCTTCCCAAGGCGATGGAATACTACCGCAAGACGATCGAAGTGGCGCCGAACAACGTGATCGCGCTGAACAATCTCGCTTATGTCCTGGCCGAGACTTCGACCGATCTCGACGAAGCCCTCACCCTGGCCCAGCGCGCCCGGAACCTGGTGCCGAACGATCCGAACGTGATCGACACCCTCGCCTACGTCTACATGAAGCACAACTTGGTGGACCGGGCCATCTCACTGCTCGAGGAGGTGGTGGAGAAATACCCGAAGGTCGCCTTGTGGCGGTATCACCTGGCCATGGCCTTGCATGAGAAAGGGCTGAACGAGCAGGCCCGCCGCCATCTCGAGGCCGCCCTGCAGAGCAATCCAACCGGCGAGGAAGAGTTCAAGATCCGGGAGCTGCTGGGGAGCATCGGTTCATGATCACCGCTTGGCGCCGTCTCAGCGGCCATCCGGCCTTCCCGTGGGTTGCGCCGTTCGTCCTGTTCATGGCGCTGCTGGTCGTCGGCCCGCGGCTGCCGATCGGGCTCTGGGAGCAGCCATTACGGGTCGTGGTTCTGGCAGCGTTTCTGTGGCTCGTCTCGCGGCGGGTGATCGATCCGGACCTCGCGCGCCCGCTGGGGAGCGTCCTGCTCGGCGCGGGCGTGTTCGTTCTCTGGATGGCGCCGGACGTGATCTGGCCCGGTTACCGGGAACACTGGCTTTTCAGCAACGCCCTGACCGGCGGCGGCGCTCCGCTGCCCGAGGGCTTTGCCGAAAGCCGCATGGCCGTCGCTTTTCGGGCCGTGCGCGCCGTCGTTCTCGTCCCGGTGATCGAGGAACTGTTCTGGCGGGGCTGGCTGATGCGCTGGCTCATCCGCAGCGACTTCGAGCGCGTACCCCTGGGCGCCTATTCTCCCCGGGCTTTCTGGCTCACGGCCCTGCTGTTCGCCTCCGAACACGGCAGCTTCTGGGGGGTGGGACTCATTGCCGGGATCGCCTACAACTGGTGGATCGTCCGAACCCGCCGGCTCGGCGACTGCATCCTGGCCCACGCGGTGACCAACGGTTTGCTCTCCGCCTACGTGATTACCGGCGGGCGGTGGGAATACTGGCTCTGATGCGGCCTTCGGCTCAGACGCGCCGGGGCATCCGGCGCCGGGGAGCCCATTGGCGCGCGCCCTCCGGTTCCGGCAAGCGGGAACGGGCCTCCAGCAGCGCATCGGCCGCCTTCACCACCGGCGCCATCTGGCGGACGTCGTGCACCCGCACGATGTGGGCTCCGCCGAGGATGGCCGCCGTCACCGCCGCGGCGGTCCCCATCAGCTTTCCTTCTTCGGTGGCCTCGGCGAGGAACGACTTGCGCGAGGGGCCCACGAGGATCGGGTAGCCCAGCTCCGCCAGCTCCGGCAGGCGGACGAGCAACTCGTAGTTCTGCTCGCCACGTTTGCCGAAGCCGAGCCCCGGATCGAGCACCAGCCGTTCCTTGTCCAGGCCCGCCAGCAGGGCCTTCCGGACGGCCGCCTCGAGCTCGCGGCGCACCGCGCCCATGGCGTCGGGCAGCGGGCCCAGCCGCGTCCAGGTCTCCGGCGTGCCCCGCATGTGGTTGAGGATCAGCCCGGCGTCGAAGCGAACGGCGGCTTTCGGCAGTTGAGGATCGAAGGTGAGCCCCGACGGATCGTTGATGATCGAGGCCCCGAGCTCCAGCGCCCGCTCGGCTACCGCTGCTTTGTAGGTGTCCACCGAGATGGGGACGGCCAGTTTGCCCGCCAGGCGGCGCAGGACGGGCACTAGGCGCCGCAACTCCTCCTGTTCGGAGACGCGCCGCGACCCCGGCCGCGTCGATTCAGCCCCGATGTCGATGATGTCGGCTCCTTCGTCCTCCATCTGGAGCGCTCGGGCGAAGGCGCGATCCGGATCGAGATAGCGGCCGCCGTCGGAGAAAGAGTCCGGGGTCACGTTCAGGACCCCCATGATGAGGGTCCGCTCCCCCAGCGCCAGTTCGCGGTCCCGGATCTTCCACAAGTAGCGTCTGCGCGTCATCAACCGTACTCGAAGCCCGCCGCCGCGTATACCAAAGAGTTGTCGAATTCCAGCGGCTTGGCGAAGGGCTGCCCCCGCCGCACCATGCGGAGCAGCTTCCGGCGGGGCTCGAAACCGAACTCTTCGGCCAACCGGACCGCTTCGAGGTTGCCGGGCAGCAGGTCCCAGTAGATCGTCTCGCCAGGATGCCGCGACAGGAACCACCCGATCAGCGCCCGGGCCGCTTCCGGCGAACGCGCTACGCAGGGGCCGCAGGTGACCGCCCGGGCGCCGGGACGCCCCATGACGAACCCCTCTCCGGGGATCGCGGCCGCTTCGAACCGGCTCAACTGCCCGAGCAGCCGGCTGCGGTCGGCCCCGAAGGCCGCCAGATCCAGCTCCGGCGCCGGCGCGAAAGCATCCGGCTCGCCGAACTCGAGCGATTCCGGCGCCACGCCCACCCACCGCTCGATGATGTCCTCCACGCGGAAGCCGAGTCGGGAGTACAGCGGCTGGCCGAAGTCGGTGGCATCCAGCTTGAACCACTCCACCCGGCAACGGTGCAGGTGCTCCAGCAGATGCTCCATCAGTCTGCGGGCGTAGCCTTTGCGCCGGTGGTGCGGGTGGGTGAGCACCATGCCGATCCAGGCGAGGCGGCGTCCGTAGCAGACCGCGGTCGCCGTCGCGACGATGGAGCGGTCCACCTCGATGCCGAAGCAGCCCCACGGCTCCAGCAGCAGGATCCGCCGCCAGTCGGCCGGCGTTTGGTTCCAGCCCGCGGCGTTGGAAAGCGTAAGCAGTGCGGGCACGTCGGAGATTCGCAACCGCCGAATTTCACTCATAGCGCACACCCGTGGTCGGAGCCAGGCCGGCAGGCCGGCTCGCCGGCCGGTAGCCCAAGGGCAGTCCGGCGCCTATGCCTATCGTACCGCCCGGAGCGGCTCCGGGGCGCGGGAGTTCCGCCATGGTGGACGCGCCGAAGGTTCCAAGCCGAAGAAAGCTCTGCGGTAACGAGGCAGAGCAGTCCGCCCGCCAGTCTCGAGATTGAAAGTGGAAGCTCAGTGCTGGCGGGGACGACGGGACTCGAACCCGCGACCTCCGACGTGACAGGCCGGCGTTCTGACCATCTGAACTACGTCCCCGCGCAAGGAGGGCCTTTGCGTATCTTCAAGCCCATGGTAGCAAATCCCCCCGCGCCGGCTCAATCCGGCGGCTCCCGGCGCGGCGCCGGTGCGACAATGGCTGATGAAGCCATGAGCGAACCACTGATGGGTCAACCGGCGCACGTGCAGATCAACCGCACCGAGGACTACCGCGAGAACTACGCCAACAGCGTCCAGGTGCGCGTCAGCCTGTGGGATTTCTTCCTGATGTTCGGGCGGCTGAACCAGACCGGCCCCGAGAGGGTCGAAATCGACAGCTTTCAGGGCGTCTATATGAGCCCGCAGCAGGCCAAGGCGCTGCTGAACGTCTTGGAGCAGAACATCCGGCAATACGAATCGACGTTCGGAGAGATCCGGCTCGAGCCGGTTTCCAAGGGCCACGCCGTTCAGTAGCCGGCGGGGTCAGGCGATCAGGGCCGCGGCGTCCTCGTCCAGCACCAGCAGCGCCCCGGAGTGGCGGCGCAGCGCCGTAGCCGGGCAGGCTGTCGATATGGGGTCGCGCAGCGTAGCCCGGACGGCTTCTTGCTTGGTCGGGCCCGGCACGGTGACGATGAGCCGCGGCACGCGCAGGATCGGCGGCAGCGTTACGGTGAGCGCGTAGCGGGGAACGTCCTCCAGGCGGGCGAACATCCCGTCGTGGACTTGCTGTTCGCGGCACCTCCGCTCGAGTTCCACCCGCTTCACCGGCGCCGGATCCTCGAAATCGGCCACCGGGGGGTCGTTGAACGCCAAGTGGCCGTTCTCGCCGATGCCCAGCAGGGCGACGTCCGGCGGGAACTCCTCGAGCAGCTTCCCGTAGCGGGCGCACTCGGCTTCCCAATCCTCGGCTTCGCCTCGGATGCCGTGAAAGGCCCCGATGGGCACTTTGCCCACCAACCGATCGATCAGGAACTTGCGGAAAGAATGGGCGTCGGTCTCGCGGGCGCCCAGGTATTCATCCACGTGCAGGCCGATGATCTTCGGCCACTGGACGTCGTCGCGGGCGACGAGTTCTTCCAGTACTTCCTGCTGGGAAGGGGCTGAGGCGAACAACACCACCGCCCGGTCGCGGGCGGCGATGGCAGAGGCGATCGCTTCGGCGGCGGCGGCGGCGCTGCGGCGGCCGGCCTCCCGGCGGGTGGAGTAGATTTCAACCTGTAGAGCGTCAGCGGTGAGAGTACGAACAGGCGCCATGACTTAACTCTAACCGAATCATCCGTCCGGCCGCGCTGCCGCGCCCGGCGCCTTCAGAACTCGATCTCGAGCTCGCCCGCGGCCGCCTTGCGCGCCGGCTTCAGGTTCTCGAACGTACGCCAGTCCCGGCCCGGTTCGCCGACCCGCAGAACGTAGCGCCCCGTCTTGCTGAAGACCCGCGGCTGCCATTCGGCGCCCCGGATGCGCACCGTGTAGAGATGCTCGCCGGTGTCCTGGCGCACGACCTGGATCACCGGGTTCTCCATCCCGCGGACCGCTATCCGGGGCAGCCAGGCCACGCCGCGTTTCGCAAAGTTGTCCTCGAGATCGATCGTCAGCGGCCAGCCGGGAAACTGTTTCGCATCGGGCTTCGACACATCGACGAGCAGCGGCCAGCACTCGATGGTGATCTTGCCCGTCTTCTTGTGGAACCGGACCAGCCCGTAGCCGGAGGCCTTGTCCATCAGCCGCTCCAGCGGATGCTCGCGCCACTTCTTCTTCGGGTTGGCCACCGCCCAGACGGTGATCTTGTTGCCGAAAGGATCGAGGCGCTCGCCGGTGTAGTCCGGCAGGCCGGGGCGGCGGTTGCGCCCCGGCGTCTCCGGCTCGAACAGGCGGGGATAGCCGGCGGCGATCGAAGGGACGCAGAAGCTCCAGCCGGCGTCGTTGAACTCTTCGACGCCGTGGTGAATGATCGACGGCAGGTGCTGGTCGCCGCCGATCATGAAGACGTAGCCCTTGCGCAGCTCCCGCAGGGCGCGGTCGCGGGCCGAGTGGGGCCAGCCGTTCGAGTCCATGTCGGCCACCAGGCGCATGAACCGGGGCCCGTGAGTGGTGGCGGCGTTGGCGAAGATGGTCTGCGTCAGCGAGACCTTGAAATCCACGCCCGCCCAGTCCTGCGTCCAGTGGCGGATGAACTCGATTTGGCGCTCGCCGAGGATCGTCGCGCCCGGCGGGTCGAAAGCGTCGCGGTCGAAGTCGGGGTCGGTGATGTGGTCCGGCCGGCCGCCGGTGGGCGGCGTCAGGCCCTTCGGGCCGGACTTGAACTTGCGGTCCTCGATGATGCCGAAGCTCACGCGCCCGTACAGCAGATCGGTGTAGTAGACGCCGATGCCCTGCGCCACGGGACGGGGATC
>Ga0256830_1001551_pt1:2500-16126 | contig 16126 bp, 10 predicted proteins | sample 128326metaG_FD_190537 | JGI IMG/M metagenome (GOLD analysis project Ga0256830, IMG submission 190537) | Hydrothermal vent microbial communities from Lau Basin, Pacific Ocean - 128-326 | ecosystem: Environmental > Aquatic > Marine > Hydrothermal vents | place: Pacific Ocean: Lau Basin... | reverse complement strand
ATTAGTCGAGCATGGCGGAGGTCGAAAATGTAACGAACGGTAAATTAGCAAGTTCGTTTAGTCCAAAGACCGGATGCTGATGAAAAAAGTGCTGATGAGCTTCCCGTAAAGGATGAGTTCCCCGATTAAAATATCGCACTCAATATTTGAATCCGTGGATAACTATATAGTATCTGGCCGAAAACTAATAAAATTCCAGATTTGGGAGAAATTATCTGTCATATAAACATAGATTTTCACGGTAAGAACGACCCCTGATACGGGACGGGTGTAATTTATTGTTTTTCTCTGTAACCTATAGTCAACGGTCGTTTAAAAGTGTGAGGTGGACCCCATGGACCGGACACATTTTTTGAGGTTTAAGGTGTAGTGTAAATCCTGCGGTTTCGTTTATTATGCTGACAGCTTTTGGCGTCCGTGTGCAGCGAATTGTTGGACAAACACGGTGTTTATCTCTAATGGATATCTACATCCAGAATAACGCCCCAATGATTAATTTTAATTCTCTACAACTGCTTTCAGGTATTAAATCATTTGAAATAATCATGACTGAAAGTTAATCCCGGATATTCCGCTTTATCCCAAATAATGCAATAGAAACAACGAATTGAACGAACTATCGAAATGATAAGGATTTAAATCAATATCCCGGGTAAGAAAATTTTAGTTCAATGATTTGTCCTAATTCTTAATATTTTTTCGTTTAATTCGTTTGATTCGTTGTTAATGCATAATCTGGGTTTATCCCGGCTTAAATCAAGTATACAACACTAAAGCTATTTTCCATACCGTATCAACGGGCTTGTCCAACAAACGGTTCAGGTTGTGGTTCGTTTTGCTTACTCAATCTAACCTTATACGTTAGTCAGTCTTGATTTCAAGTGCCTGTCCCGTGTGTCGTAGCTTGCGCATTTGGACGGTAAAGGAGCAACCCCAGTGCCGCGAGAGCCGCGAACGTTGCTCCGGCAATGAATGCGGCCGATGCGCCGAATGCACTCCACAATGACCCTGCAATAACGCTTGCCAGCAGGAGCGCTCCGCCACTGACCAGATTGAAGACCCCGAAAGCCGTGCCGCGAAGCTCGGTCAGTGCAGTATCGGCAACAAGTTTCGAAAGCAACCCTTGGGTTAACGCCATGTGCAGGCCCCAGAACGCAGCGCCAAGGAATGCGATCCAAGGCGACGCAGCCATTGCCAACACGACATCAGCGACGACGAGTACCCCAAGTCCGAAGACTAAAAGCGTTCGCCCCGAAAGCCGGTCAACCGCCGCGCCCGCGGGATACGCAAATATGGAGTAGACAACATTCATGACAATCATGATCACGGGCACGTAGCCGACAGCGAGACCGACATCCTGCGCACGGAGAATCAGGAACGCCTCACTGAAGCGAGCAAGGGAAAAGGCCGCTCCGAGCGCGACGACAAGCCAGTACCGAAGGGGTAGGCGTTTGGCGTCAGCCAACGTCAGGTGATTTCCGGGGCCGGCGGCATGTTCCGAGGTTTCAGGTTCGCGCACTCCAATGATCAGCAGAAGCACCGCGAAGAACGCCGGAATGACTGCCACCCACAACACGGCTTTGATGTCATTCGCGAACCAAATCATGAATGCGACCGCGAGCAGCGGCCCGACAAAGGCCCCGACCGAATCGAGGGACTGGCGCAGGCCGTAGGCCGCGCCCCGAAGCCGCGGTAGTGCAATATCGGCGACCAGCGCGTCACGCGGAGCGCCGCGAATGCCTTTGCCGACGCGATCGACAAAGCGTGCTCCGAACACCCACCCGATTGTTGTCGCAAGCGGAAATATTGGCTTTGTCATGGCGGCCAGTGCGTACCCAACCACGGCGAGAAACTTGCGTTTCCTGAAGTAATCGCTGATCGTGCCCGAAAGAACCTTCGTAATCGCAGCCGCTCCCTCGGCAACGCCTTCGACAATTCCAATTGTGGCCATGGATGCACCGAGCACCGTGGCCATGAATATCGGCAAAAGACTGTGAACAAGCTCGGATGAGATGTCCATGAACATCGAGACAAATCCAAGCACCCAGATGCCTCTCGGCAACCTGCGATAAAGGGCCTTGGTGGAAGCGGGTGATTCAGGGTTACTTTGTCGTGATGAGGTCATGGGCGCTGTTTTTTATGCTGCCCGAGGGTAAAAGTAACCGCGCGTGAAATCGTTCATTACGACTGTATCTGCTTTTCCCTGAGTGCTAAGTCAGCGATAAAGGTTATGTCAAAATCTTTTTCTATCATGTGATTGTGTTAACCTTTGCGATTACAGGCATAACGGGGCAAGTCACCTGCGCCGAAATTCTGTTTTCTGAATATTCGTTGGTGAAATTCACGTCAATTTTTCTCCAAACTTCTGAAATCAAGTTGCACACATTCGGCGTCTCGTGGACTGTGGGTTAGCTTGCATTATGTAGAGTTTGCTCCTATTAATAATAATAAAGATTGTTAGTTCAAACACTCCATCTTTTCTTAAGGAATTGTATAAGCTCAGGAAACTTAAGATACTTTGAGTCAGACCATTTATAGGGGTAATCCTCCAGTGGAAAGTACCTTGAGTCTTCTGATTGTAGAATGACACATACTCGCCAGACCACATCCAAAACTACTAATACATCTTTTCTATTCACAATTGTAGTTACAACATTCAATGACAACCGTTTCGTTTTTAAAGTATTCCAATTGATAACTTTTTGAAATTTCTTATCACCATATCCGGGGAGTAATATATATTTAATTCTAGGGTCATTAAGATTACCTGAATTAGGAACGATCACTTTCCACGTATGATTATGTATTATCGCATCACGAAGCACATATGCCTCCTCAAGATCATCAGTTGCATCTTTCCTATCAAATTGCGTTTTGAAGAAATCAAGAGCCCTCTTGTGACCTCCTCCTTTTATATATCTTGCTCTGTTCAAGGCAGATTCCGTCATAGCAACTAAAAGAAGAATTATCCCACATGATAGGCCGTGTTCAGTAGTTGAAGACTGGAACCAGTCATGTCTTTCATCAACAATAATTCATCCATTCTTCTCTCCTCATTTTATTAGCCGTGGTTTAAGTAGGCATTTCAGAAACTGCGAATTTTTCTGAAAGCCTAACGACCAAGCTCACCTGCCGCTATGGAGCGCCAGCGGAATAGCGGTCAGGTGCAGCGTTTTGTTAGCCGTTTAATCTTTTTACTTCATCATACAAATCTCTTAATTCAAAATCCCCCATATCTAGGATAGGCTCATACATAAAAGAGTTTATATGGATATTTTCTGGAGTTATTAAATTTACTCGCTTTAATATTTCGATATTATTCGTTTCATTATTAAACTTTTCTTGAAATTTTTTTAATAATTGCCACATCTGATTTTTCTGATTTTCTAAATCTCGTAAAAAATCTTCATCTGTTGTTTTTGATTTCATAAACTTTTCGGCTTTTAATCTAATTGCAATTGATAGAACAATCTTATTTTCAAGATTAATACCTTCATCAGCACTTAAACATTCTTCTGCGGTTTCAAAAATCAATTTTCTAATTGACTTATCTAAATTGTTATTGGGAAAAGTAATGTTCCGTATGTGAGCTTCAAAAACATTTTTAACATCATTCAATGTTATTTCATGCGTATTATTTTTAGAATGAAGAATTGAGGTCAATAATAAGTAATCTTCATTTTCATCTGATTGTGTATATTCAATTATGTTTCTTACAAATGGAATAGAGGCTATTAATTTTTTGTTGTCAGATAAATTATTTTTCCAATCTCTAATAAATGGATTTTTTAAATAGCTTATTTGTTCTAATCTAATTCCACTATCATTTTTTAAAGCAATTAAACATTGGGGATAAGGAACAATACCACGACTTTGAATAGTTCTATAAAAGTCAAAATTATGAGTAAGTATGAACATAAAGAATTTGTCAATCTCTGACATATATTTTAGATACTCAATAACTGCATATTTGTTTTTATAATCAAAACTATCAGCAATATCATCTATTACAAATAATGTAATATTATCATCCTTTTTTCTTGCTTCTACTTCAAAAATAATATTTAGAATATATAAAGCTCTTTTTTCACCTGTGCTTAATATTCTTAATAAATCATTTCTATCATTAAAAGTTTTCTCATCATTTCCATCTTTAAATATGAATTCGACTGATGGAATATCTCCTTTTAATATAACATCATCCTTGTTTTTAATACTTAAATAAAAAGGCAAATGAGAAAATCTATTATTGAAAATCCTTATGACTTCTTCCCATTCTGTTTGTTCTTGCTTTGCTTTTTCGGTAAGTTCTTTTATCTTTTCTTGCCCATCTTTATATTTTTGTATTAACTCTAATGCTAAATCTTTTTGGTTAACAAAATAAGCAAGCCAGATTTTTTTCTTAAAATCATTTAAATCAAGCAATTCTGGAAGTATGTCTCGGTTATCTAATAGATAATCTCGAAATTTACGAAGTTCAGCATTTGTTAATTTACTGTTTATTTCGTCAAACTTTTTTCGAAGATCTTCATTTTCTAAAACTTTCTTTTTTTCTTCTTCTAAGAGTTTTTTTAAATCTTCTCCTTTTTCATATTCTACTTTTTCTGAGCCATTGAATAAATTTACCGAGTGTCCAACTTTAAAAAAATTATTCGAAACCAACTGCTTTTGAACATTTTCAGCATGATAAAAATTAAATTCTTTTTTAAGATATGGAGATTTATCGATTAAATCATTGTATTTTTCAATGTACTCACTGATAGACTTTTTAAAGTCTCCTGTTTCAAGAAATTTAATTACTTTGTCATTAAAAATGATTTGATATTGAATATTATGAAATGGAAGTTCGTCTTTTCCTTTTATTAAATCTTCATTGGCTAACAAAAAATCAAAAAATGATTGTTTAAAAACGTTTTTTATTTTGTTCTCAATATTGTCTTTTCTGCCTGTAAGCCCAGATAATTGCTTTAATTTTTTAATTAGGTCTATTTTAACCTTATTGATGTCTTTATGAATTGTTTCGTATTCGCTTTTCAGTTGTTTGTTAGCCAGCAGTGTAGATATTTTTTCTGATTGGTAATCTTCTAAATAAGGCTCTATTATAAAAAAAATCTCGGGTGTAATATCAATGTCCGCTTCAATTTCCCTAACGGTCTTTCTACTTGGAAAAGCTAAATCTTTTGTTTCTGATCCATTTGAAAAATCCTTGAATATTTTTGCGAATGATGTTTTCATTACACCATTTGGGGCATAAATGGCAAAAGTTCTATTGCGAAAATTAAACTCATGTTCTAATTTTTTTATTCCGTAACAATATTCTAATTTCAATGTCAATTTTCTCATAGCTTATCCTAATTGTATATTTCGGCTAACAGTATCAATATGTGGAAACTTTTGCCTCATATCACCCTTATAGACCGGAAAAAGTATCCTTCTATTACTATATTTTGATAGGAAAATGGAAAAATAATAAATGTTCGACCATGTATAATTTCTTTTAATATTGTCAGCATAGAATTATTACCATAATTAACAAGTAAGGTTATGAAATTAGCGGCCAATCCGCAACCTAAATTTATCCCTGACCGGAACCTGAAACTCATGGACCGGGTGCGGCAGGTATTAAGATATCATTACTCTTATCGAACGGAACAGGCTTACTGTATCCGGATCGTAAGATTCATCAAATACCATGCGGGCAAGCACATCCGCGCGAAATGGGTAAACAGGAACCGGAATCATTCTTAAGTCATCCTGCCACCGCCCCGAAAATCTCAGTTGCAACGCAACAGGGCGGGATCGGAATGACCGGAAACAACTTTTTACGATTGCGACATGATTTACAAATCGATAGATGGTAACTTTCGTTTGGGCGCCGATTCACAAAACAACCGGTTGGTGGTAACCGGTAACATGGGTGGTAACGATGAACAGAATCATTATTTATGAGCCGATGACAGCGTTGACCGATTTGTTTATCGCTCTCTTGGGGGTCTATTTTGCGCGCGAACTGCATGAATGGTATGGTGTCCGGTTCATGAATACGCATTGGCATTGGAGTTATGGGTTCGTCCTGTTGGCGCTTGGGGGCCTGCTGGGAGCGATAAGCCATGGATTCGGTCCGCACTTCCCGGTTATTGTCAGGGTAGCCGTTTGGAAAATGACCTTGTTTTCGATTGGATTCGCCGGTTTTTTCCTGGTGATGGCCACGTTTTACCATTTGTTTCCCTTTCACACGGTTCAATGGTTACGATGGATACCGGTGATTTTGTTAACCGGATACCTGTTTGTTGTAAGCCGCGATGACCGGTTTATCAATGCGGTGATATTCTATGTGCCTGCCATGCTGTTTATTCTATTGGCAATGTTGTACAGCAAATATTCATTAAACAATCCGGGAGCCGGTTGGATAGCGGTCGGTATTATCATCAGTTTTGTCGCCGCCGGAATACAGGTGAGCGGATTTGATCTTCATAGACATTTTAACCATAACGATCTCTATCATGTCGTTCAGATGGCAGGGATGTATTATATTTACCGCGGGGCGTTACTGATCAATGACTTCGGAGTGGTTTCGTGATTGCTGCGCGCCTGCGGTTACGGGCGCATGTTTGAATACCCGGGACCCTGGAAAAACCGGAAATGTAATTTTGTTTGCTTCTTTATTGCTGTCCAAGACGTTTTTTATGATCGAAGATATTGTAATAAATCAACTATTGTATTTTCCAATCATAATTGAATCATTCAAATTTTCCGGAATCTCCTCTTCCTCTTTTAAGGAAATGAATCAAGCCATGGATGGAGAACCGGACCGCAGGCTTATTGTAAGATCGGATTACACTCTCACCTGATCGTTCATGGTCTCCCGACCATGAACAAAAAGACATTTGCAGGAAGGACAGGACAAAAGTTTGGAAGCCGACAATCAGTGCCGGCAGATATCTCTGTTTTTACGGCATTTTTTCCCATGATCCCGCAGATCGCCCGGCGGATTCACTTCGCTCCCGAGAATGGGATTATTCCTGAGGATTCTTCGGATTTGTTTTTATCTTGGTCTGTCGGCGACAGGATGTTTCACGGTTCAAACGTGCGGAAACAAGTTCACGATTTTATTTCTTTGAACAATACCATGATTTAAGGATGTAGTCAAACATTTCATACCACCCCTGTGGTCCCCTCCTCACTTGAGGAGGGGATTTTAACATTGATCCGCCGATAACCAGACAAGTCCCCAACCGGTAGTTAATGCCGGTAAAACGGAAAATCCATGTTCACAGAACTCGTCCGATTACCGAAAGTTTTTATATGCTGTCCAAGACGTTTTTGATGATCGAAGATATTGTAAAAATCACGATCAAATCTTATGCTATGCCGCCCCTTCAGGGCTAATGTGGTTTTGTTTTTCTTTTCTTTCCCGGCACTACGCACCGGGTTGTTTTATTCCGCCCTTTCAGGGCTATACCAATAACCACGACGCTTTTTTAAGTTCGTCCCCTCAATACTATTAACCCGGCAATGGATATCCGTATGAATATATTATATTTATCAAAGTGAACGCCTGAACCAAAAACCTTTAAATTCTCCCCTGCCTGCCGTAGTACAACGTAGGCTGAGGGTCCTAAAATTTGAATAAATCATTATTTCATACGATTAACATATGCCGGAGTACTATCACAATGATTCGATTGAATTCCCTGAAAGGGAATCATAACAAAACACAGGGCAACGCCCTGGGTAACAAACGAACCAAAATACCAGTCCAGAGCGAAATATGAAGAAACATAATCCTTACAAGAGCCTCCACATCCTGCGTGGCTGGGATAATGCGCAGAATCCATCAGTTGACCCACACAGTGGGGTAATCTATCTTTCCACAACGCTTTGGTTGTTGTTACCGTCAGCAAATGCCTTCCGGTTCATGGTCGGGAGACCATGAACGATCAGGTTTTCTAATCTTATCCGTCAGCCACCTCATGATTTAATTCCCCGAAGGGGAATCATACAATAACTCAGGGCAACGCCCTGAGTAATGGATCCGTCGATGTACAAGCCCTGAAAGGGCGGAATAATCTTACCCCATATCGAATCGTGTGTGAACAGCATCGGTTTTGGTCGGCTGTGGTTGCTTCTTTGTTTCAATCGAATTCCCTGGGTTAAAAAAACCCATATGTGGTAAATTCCAAGTCAAAACTTAATGGGAGTATCGTGAAAATAGACGTTTTTGAACCTAACTCATTTACCCGTGAGATGGTAATCGACATACCATGGGAAGAACTGGAAGACGATTTTAATCAATCGCTAAGGAAATTCAGCAAACGGGTGAAATTACCCGGCTTTCGTCCCGGGAAGGTTCCCCGCAAGGTATTGCTGGCACAATTTCAACCGAATATCGAGGCCGATTTTATCGAGGATTCGTTTCAAAAATATTATACGCGGGCCCTGGATCAAAAAGGATTGACGCCGGTAAACGTCGGTGAAATCTCCGATCTGGATTTTCATTACCAGGGCCATTTCACCTTTAAAGTCACATTTGAAGTTGAACCGGAAATTCAACTTCCGCCGTTGAAGAAGAACAGTCTGAAAGTCCAGAAGACAATCTATGTCACTGATGACGAAGACGTGGAAAAGGCGATCGAAGAAATGCGTCTGGCTAACGTGGAAATAAAAACGGTGGAAGAGGGTGCCCGGTCCGGGGATTTTGTCCTTTGTGATCTGCAGAAAGTGGATGGTTCCGGAGTGCCGATTATCGGTGAGAAGTGGGAGCAACGCTACCTCAAGTTGGGAGACGGGATCATCACCGGTGAAAATGAACAAAAATTATTGGGTGTGAAACCGGGTGACAAAGTCAGGATAATGATACCGGACGAAGACAGCGAAAATGATAGTATATTCGAAGTGACGGTTACCAGGGTGGAAGAGCATAAACTTCCCGAAGTGAATATGGATTTCATCAAGTTGGTTGACCCGGACGCGGAGGATGAAGCGTCGTGGCGGGCGGGCATTCGCGATCGGATTAACCGCAATTACGAACACCGCGCCCAGGAGATATTCGAACGCGAATTGTCGGATACGCTGATTGAAAAAATAGACCCCGAATATCCACCCTCGATGGCGGATGTCTATCTGGATCATCTGGTCGAAGATGTCAAACGGAGCAATAACGGCGCTGAAATCGATGAGGAGCAAGTTCGCCGGATGTACCGGCCGGTTGCTGTCAGGAATCTGAAGTGGTATCTTGTTCGCAAGGCGATTATTCGTGATCAGGGGCTGGAAGTTTCTGAAGAAGAAGTATTGCAGGAAATTGAACGTTTGAAAGAACGTTCACCGGAACATGCCGGGGAAATCGAAAAATATTACCGCAAACCCAGCAATCGCTCGCGGATTAAGGACGATCTGCTGGAAAAGAAAATCCTGGATTATATTCACAGTTTCGCGAAGGTTAAGGAAGTGAAGGTAAAGACCAAGGATTTACGCCAAAATTCGGAACAGGAGGCAATATCAAATGAATAAACAACCAATCTCGCAGTTAATTCCCATGGTTGTTGAACAGACGGGCCGCACGGAACGCGCCTATGATATTTATTCCCGTTTATTAAAAGAGCGAATCATTTTTCTGGGTACGCCCATCGATGATAATGTGGCCTCACTGGTTATTGCTCAAATGCTTTTTCTGGATGCCGAAAATTCGGAAAAGGACATTTATCTGTACATTAATTCGCCGGGCGGGTTTGTCACGGCCGGGTTGGCAATATTCGATACAATGAATTATATTCGCTCCGACGTGGCGACCATTTGCATGGGGCAGGCGTCCAGTATGGCGGCTTTATTGCTGGCCGGCGGATGTAAGGGGAAGCGGTCGGCGCTGCCCAATTCCCGGATTATGATCCATCAGCCGTTGGGCGGGGTCGAGGGGCAGGCCAGCGATATTAAAATCCAGGCCGATGAAATCCTGCGGCTGAAACGGGACCTTACAAAAATTCTTGCCAAATGTACCGGACAGACATTAAAACGAATAGAACGCGATACGGATCGAAACTTTTTCATGAGCGCCGATGAATCCAAAAAATATGGAATTATCGATACGGTATTAAACAACCGGCATAAATCATAAGGATTCGAACCCTCTCCCGAAACGAAACAAACGAAAGTTGTTATGTATCAAAAAGAAGATACTTTTCCCCTGACATTACATAAACCATCCGAGATAAAACGCTTCCTGGATCAATACGTAATCGGTCAGGAAACTGCCAAACGTACCATGGCCGTGGCGGTATATAATCATTATAAGCGTATTCTGCACCAATTCAGTTATATTGGGAATACGGACAATAATGATAATGTTGAGTTGGAAAAAAGCAACATTCTTATGATTGGTCCCACCGGGACCGGTAAAACGCTGATCGCCCAGACACTGGCTCGTTTTTTATCGGTTCCTTTCGCCATCGCCGACGCGACAACGTTGACGGAAGCCGGTTATGTTGGTGAGGATGTCGAAAACGTGTTGGTACGATTATTACAGGTGGCGAATTACAATATTACCGCCGCGGAGCGCGGGATTGTGTATATCGATGAAATCGACAAAATCGGCAGAAAATCATCCAGTCCTTCCATAACCCGGGACGTTTCCGGGGAAGGCGTACAACAGGCGTTATTGAAAATTTTGGAGGGAACGGTCAGTCACATTCCGCCCCGCGGGGGACGCAAGCATCCCGAACAGAATCTGATCCCGGTGGATACCAGGAATATTTTATTTATCTGCGGAGGATTGTTTAGCGGTTTGGCGGAAATAATTGCCCGCCGCCGCGGCAAAGGGGAAATCGGTTTCGCCTCGGCCTCCAAAACGGCCGGCGCTCCCATTGCCGAAGATAAAATCCTCCACGAAGTACAGCCGGAGGATTTGGTGGCGTATGGCCTCATTCCCGAATTGGTGGGCCGGTTGCCGGTTGTGACAACCCTGGATCATTTGGATGAAGACGCCTTATATCGAATCCTGACCGAGCCGCGAAACGCGCTTATCAAACAGTACAAACAATTATTTATTATGGAAGGTGTGGAACTCGAGTTCCGGGAGGATGCTTTACAGGAAATTATCCGGAAGACCATGAAACGGAAGGCCGGGGCACGGGCGTTACGCTCCGTTCTGGAGGAATCGATGATGGATATTATGTTCACGTTACCTGATTTGTCCGGTAATTCCGGGAGAAGTTCGGTTTATAAGGTTATCATCACCGCCGATGTAATTCGGGAAAAGAAAAAACCGTTGTACCGTTCGCGCCGCAAATCGGCATAATCATAATTCGGGGACCAGGGAATCCCCTCCTTTCCCGGAAAAGAAGTTGGAATTGGCTTTTAATCCGAAATGAGGTAAGTTTCGGGAAAGAGGGCCTTCATGAAACATTTTAAATATTTAAAAACTATCCCGGCCCTGAGTCTGTTGGTCTCTTTCGGCTTGGCGATTGATTGCTCTCCCGATTCATCATATCATGTGGACAGGCGAATTATATTGCCGGACGGAACCCCAAATCCGGATTACGGGCAATTAATCGCCACCGGATTGTGCGTCTGTCTTGAATTTGGGCAGGAGCTTGCGATCACCGATAGTACCGTCACTCTGACCGTAAGGATCATTGACAATGAACCCGTACGGGGAATTGAAATGGATGTGTATCACAATGCGCCGGGAATTTTGGTTTATGACGGGAGGGGGTCGGTTGCCAAAGGGGAAAAATTGGAAAATGTTGCCGATGAAAACGGAAATTCTCGGAACATGACCCTGTTGGCCAATGAAATCAACGGACATGTGAAGGTAATGGCTTACAGTACCACCAGGGCCAGGACTACCGGTGACGGTTCGGAAGGTGACCTTTTCTACCTGACTTATCATGTCCCCGGCGGATATTCATCCCTTCCGGATAGTATTTATTTTGGTATTGGTCTTTTAAATGTTCCCGGCACCTCCGGGGAGCCGGAAATATTGAATGTGGCTTGTTCATTCCCGGACACCTCCGACCCGGTGGCGGTAGCCGTTCCCGCCTTGGGGATTGAATCGGTCGGCGGTTTCCCCGCGGAATATCGCCTGGCTCAGAATTATCCCAACCCCTTTAACCCGACAACGCAAATCAGTTTTGATCTTCCGGAACCGGGAATCGTCGTGTTAACCGTTTATAATATATTGGGGCAACGGGTTGTGACGCCGGTAAATAAAAAATTGGGACCGGGTCATTACAGGATCAAATGGGATGGGACCAATATGGCCGGGCATCCGGTTGCTTCGGGGATCTATTTTTATGAATTGCGTACGGGAAACTTCATGGCCCGAAAAAAAATGTTGCTCTTACGATAGCGATTTCATCCTTACGCAGGAATCATTTATATTCCTCTATCCGCTTAACCGGGTAGAGGAAATTTTTTATCATGCGATCAATCATCTTATTCAGTTTGCTTATGATTGGGTTGGGGCCGTTATATGGTCAGAACACCTACCGTTCCGTGTATGATGTTAAGGATGACTGGCGGGATTTTACCGATTTCCAAAAGCACGAGATGATTTCTTTTAGCAATTTTTTATTCTCCGAGGGTTTTTACGACCGCGCCTTATTAACCTATTTTCAATATTTATACCGTTACCCGGGCGACAGCCTGGAACCGGTTGTCTATTATTATATCGCCCGTTGTTATGAAATAACCAATAACCCCGATCTGGCGCTTAAATATTACCGCCGGATCCTGGAGGATCAGGATTCAACGTCGGTTGCCTTCCGGGCCGCCTATTACCGGAATATATATCTTCAATTGGTACAGGGGAAAATAGATTCCGTATTGGCCGCCACCGATGATACCCGGGATCCCTATTTGTTGGTTTTTCGGGGGTTTGCTTTCCTGAAACAGTTGGAGTGGCTGCCGGCCCGACAATCGTTTCTCGCTGCCGAGGAACGGTTTAATCATGCCCATTATTCGGAATTATTGGCGCCGATTTTCCAGGCCATTGATAATGCTTCCAATGTCCCGTTGCGCGGCCGGGGGATTACCATCTTAACGGCCTTAATTCCGGGCGGAGGACGCGCTTATTTGAGACAATGGAATTCCGCTGTCGGCACGATGTTAACGACGACTTTGTTGTATTCGGTTGTCGCCGGCTCCGGCCCTGACGGCAAAGGAAAAATAACTTACCAGGACCCGGTAATGGACTATATACCGACTTCCGGTTCCGTCCAATACGGATCGAATCGTTTTACGCGAATGAAACACAGCCAAATTCCTACTACCGTAAATCTAAAATCAACCGGGGTTAAACTGCTGGTTCCGGCCGTGGTAATTGGTGTTGGTGTTTACGTGGGCAGCATATTGAAAACGGTACAGGATGTGGACGCCGCGAATTTGGAATTGGTGAAAATGTATGTGTCCGAATTATTTGATAAAAACCCGGTAACCCCTTTCCTGGATTTCCCCGAACCGGAATTTACGGTGCGACCGTAGTTGGAAGTGATTGTTTCGTTCATATTGTTTTCCGTTAATAGTAGTAATATCAATCAGTTCAAATAATTTCAATTCAACGAATAACAATTAAAATTGCATAGCATTTTGTTCTTATTATTGTGAGGGTATTGGTTTCGGGGACTTGAAATG
>Ga0256830_1001550_pt1 | contig 16134 bp, 19 predicted proteins | sample 128326metaG_FD_190537 | JGI IMG/M metagenome (GOLD analysis project Ga0256830, IMG submission 190537) | Hydrothermal vent microbial communities from Lau Basin, Pacific Ocean - 128-326 | ecosystem: Environmental > Aquatic > Marine > Hydrothermal vents | place: Pacific Ocean: Lau Basin | collected... | reverse complement strand
TAGCCATCCCCATTATAATACGGGGGGAGCAGGATATTTAAATTTTTTTAATATTATTTTTTAACTTATACTTAATAAAATTTTATAAAGCGTCTAAATGTACAAAACTTTTCTAACTTACAGAAAAAATGTAAGAAAAAATTTACACCAGATCACGCCAGCCCGAGCTGTTGCAGTCCCCCCAGGATGAGCCTTCTGTAGCCCTCACGTGTGGTGTGGCTTTCTATAAACAACCTCCCGGCTATTACAATCTTTGGCACGGAGGTCACCTCATACTCCTCCGCCAGCTCAGCAAACCAGGTGGCGTCATACACCATCAGCCGCAGCCTTTTTCCCATCATGCTGAGCTCAGCAGCAGCGGAGACTGCTTTCTCGCAGAATCTGCAGGTGGGCGTGGTAAAAATCTTCACCTCCACCAGGTTTTCCCTGGCCCAGGATGCTCCGGTGCATTTTCTGAGTATCTCCCTGAAGACTCCTGCCTCCCTGCCCCTCGGCACACCGTGAAAGCTGATATTTCCAATACCCAGCGCAGGAGCAGGCTCAAGGCTTCTGTCCTCTCTTCTCTCGAGTTCCGGAAATTCCCTGCTCAGCTCTTCGACAAAAGCCTCAAGCTCCTCTCCGTCCTTTGTCCTGAGGATGATTTTCACACACTTTCCCTCAGGATGCCTTGCCCAGCACCTCCAGGGTTTCCCTGCCAACACTGGTGAGGAAGTACTTCCGCTCCTGGTCCTGGTCCACCAGGCCAGCCTGTTTCAGAATTTTGAGATGGAAGCTCAGCTTCGCCGGGTCCTCTATGCCCAGGTGGTCGCGTATATCGCGGAACCTCACCTTGCCGCGGGAGTACAGGTACTCCAGGCTCTGGCGCCTTATGGGATTTGAGAGCGCCTTTATAATCTCATCTGAAATCTTCCCAGTGAGGCGGGTGCTGCGCCTCTCAAATTTTGCCTCCTCGAGCACCCTCCTGATGGTGTTCTGCACCTCATTTATCTTGAAGGGTTTCTCGATGTAGTCGCTCGCTCCTTTTTTAATTGCCTCTACAGCACTGTCTATGGTGGCGAAGGCGGTGATTATTATCACCTTGACCTCGGGCTTCACCCGCTTCACCTCTGCCAGCAGCTCCATACCGCTCATCTTGGGCATGACCAGGTCTGTCAGCAGCACATCGAAGTCTTCGTTCTTTATCTTCTCCAGTGCATCCTCTCCGTTCTCCACGCTCACCACTTCATACCCCTCCTCCTTCAGCATCTCCTCAAGGCCAGTACGAAGCCCTTCATCATCCTCCGCTATCAATATTCTTGCCATTTTCATCACCCAGTGGAAGTATTACCCTGAAGGTGCTCCCCACTCCAACCTCGCTCTCCACCTCGATTCTGCCTCCGTGGCGCTCCACAATACCGTAGCTCACACTGAGCCCGAGCCCTGTGCCCTTGCCCACACCCTTGGTGGAGAAAAAGGGGTCGAAAATCCTGCTGAGGTTCTCCTCAGGGATTCCTTCGCCAGTGTCGGTTATGCTTACCTCCACCTCATCATCCCTCTGTCGCGTCTCCACTATGAGTGTCCCTCCTCCAGGCATGGCCTCAATGGCGTTGTTTATTATGTTCACCAGCACCTGCTGTATCTGGGCTGGGTCTGCCCTGACCTGGGGGAGGTTCCTGTCCAGATTTTTTATCACCTTTATATTATTTATAGATATCTGAGGCTGCAGTATTTCCAGAGTCTTGTTAATCACGTCGTTTAAATTCACCTTTCTGAATTTGGGCTCCATCTGTCTTGAAAATTCCAGAAGGCTCTTTACTATTCTCGCCGCCTGCGTAGCCTGCTCTTCAATTATTTTGAGCTTTTTTCGAGCCTCATTGTTTTTGATTTTCTGGGAGAGCATCTGAGCGTAGAGGGAGATGTTGCCCAGGGGGTTGTTTATCTCGTGTGCAACCCCGGCGGCCAGTTTCCCCACAGTGGCAAGTTTTTCACTCCTTATTATCTGTTTTTCCTTGTTCCGAAGATCGCGCACCATTCTGTTGAAGCTCCTGGCCAGGTCGCCTATCTCGTCGTTGCGCCTTATCTCGATGGCCACGCTGTAGTCTCCTTTGCCCACCCTGCTCAGGGCGTCTTTCAGTATGCTTATCGGCATTATAATAGTGCCTTTGAGTATAAAGTAGAGGAGCATCATGGTGCTGAGCAGCAGAATCAGGGCGGTGTACATAAGGCTGAGCTTTGTCTCCTGCAGATTTGCCACCGCCTCGTCCATCGGTATGGTCACCACTATTGCGCCGTGGACATCCCCCGGGCGGTATCCCTGGTCTATGTGGCAGCGCAGGCAGGGCTCCTCCATTATAATTGGCCCCGCATATTCGAAGTACTTTCTTCCATTCGCCTCATATATCCTGTACACCTCCTGGGGATTTTCATGAAAGCTGTCTATGGCACGGCTCTGGAACTCGTTCTCAGGCAGATTTTCAGTTCCGATTGGCTTTTTTGATACCATCTTCCACTTGTAATCAAACTTCTTGTTCGACAGCACCGACAGCACGGGTTCAATGCGCTCCTTATTCTGGGCATTCCAGAGTCTTACGAGAATTACCTGGTCAGCGATACCCTTCGCCTGTTCTTTCAGAAGCGTTTCCATGTGCCTCTCATTTATCACGTATATCCACGAAAAAAGCCCGAATATCAGCATTATCATAACAAATCCAACAAGTAGCATCACCTTAGTGCCGACGCTGAGCCTCCTAATCTCCACCACCCCCCTTTTCATCCTGCCCCGGTACGGGAAATCTGGATATCAGCCGTGGAGCGGCGGGATTTGATATATCCAGCACCAGAAGACCGTTGTCGAAATCCGCCAGGTAAAGATAGCTTCCGTCTATGTCGAAGCCGAAGGCGTTGCCCGGGGTATCATACCTGGCCACCAGCTTTGGCCTGTGAGGAGTGGACAGGTTGAATATGTAAAGCCCGTCGGTTCCTGTGGTTACAAAGGCGAGCCAGTCCATCAGCTCAACACGGATGGCGTATCCCATTGTGTGGAGCTTGGCCACTTGATGCGGTTCTTCCGGGTTGCTGACATTTATCACCTCAACGCCAGCATCGCTGTCTGCGAGCACTGCTATACCATCCTTAACAGCCACGGAGTAGGCCACACCTCTGGTCTGGTAGGTGGAGACAAGACGCAGGGTGTCCTTTTCAACTATCTGAAGTCCTCCGGTGAAATCTGCCAGGTAAACGTATTTTTCATCAACAAAGAGGTCGCGCACATGCTCATAGCCCGGAGGATCGAACTCACCCACCAGGGTGATGTTGCTCACATCCGATACATTCAGCACCAGCAACCCGTTAACATAGTTGAAGTTTGCCACATACGCCAGGTCGTCCTCAATCTCTATCTGCTTCAGGTTCCCCCTGTAAGTGAACTGTCCCACAACCTGCGGACTTTCGGGGTTTGATACGTCAACAACCTTCAGTCCCTGAAGACCATCGCACACGAATACACGGCTATCCTTTATGAAGACCCCCTCCGCCTGTCCCCTGGTTGGCAGACTTCCCACCAGGCGGGGGTTTCTGACATCGGAGAAGTCGATAATATTCAGCCCCCAGCTGGATGTCACATACGCATAGGGATATGCCACAGCCACATCCAGGAATCCGGTAGATTGCTCCAGCTGCTCTCTCTGATAGTATGTCTCCTCCGTGCTTCCAATGCATCCTGCGGAGAGGATTATTAGCAGCAGCCAGTACCTGTGCATTTTCTACTCCATCACCACCACAATTTAACAACTATACCATCAATTAAACTTTTCTTTTGTTAGAACTCTCTCCGGAAGTATGGACAAGCTTCATGAACTCAGGAGACGGCTCGCTGGAGTTGAGAGTGCCGTACTGGGTTTTTCGGGCGGAGTTGGCAGCATCTTTCTGGCCCATATTCTGAAGAACATGGGAAAACGTTTTGTGGCAGTAACAGTTGACCACGGGATGCTTCCTGACAGGGAGGGAATTGCTGAGCTCGCCGCCCTACTGAAAGTGAGGCACAGCTTTGTCGAGCTCGACCTGCTGGGTGAGAGGTGCTTTATCGAAAACAGCTCTGAGAGGTGTTACTTCTGCAAGAAGGCTATGATCTCAGCACTGAGGCGTTTTGCGGAGGACAATGGGTATGCCACAGTGCTGGATGCAAGCGATGAAAGCGACCTCACAGACTACCGCTCAGCCATGATTGCTGTGTATGAGGAAGGTGTGGAGATTCCACTGATAGATGCGGGACTTTCCCGTGAGGAAATCGTGGAGCACGTGCGGAGCCTCGGTCTTCCTGCACCTGCCAGGGAGAGCTGCCTGGCAACCAGGATTCCTCAGGATGTGTGGATAAGAAGGGAGGTGGTGGAGAGGGTGCGTGGATTCGAGGGAGACATGCGCCGCCTGGGGTTCTCTGCAGTCAGAGCCCGGGTGCACGACTCCCTCCTCAGGATTCAGCTGCCTGCAGAGGAGCTGAGTCATGCCCTGGAGAAGAGGAAAGATATTCTGAAAGCTGCCAGAAGAAGAGGCTTTGTTTTTGCGGCTATTGACACTCTAACCCTGTGAAGCTTCCCGCCTCTCACCGCCTTCTCCACATCTCTTCATAGTCTATGGTTTCTATGCCGCAGTCGTACTTCTCGGCTATCTTCTTTATCTCCTCTATCGCCCTCTTCCGCTCGTCCGCGGGCCCTACAAGATAGCACCGCATTGTCGAGGGTTTGCGCTCCTCTATACCTTCTTTCAGCGTCGTGAAGGAGATTTCGCAGTGCTTCACATCCACACCTATGTCCTTTATCTTTTCGTACATCTCAAAGATTATGTTCTTCTCAAGAATATGTCCCACCATTATTATCTCAGTCTTCGGCTCCATCATTTCCATCACCTACAGCCTTGCCACCATAACCCGCATGCGGTCTCCGCAGTTCTCCGCGTGGTCGGCCACGCGCGCGAGGAGCTTAACCACGCGCATCAGGTGGAACAGTTCGCCATGGGTAAGTCTGTCCTCGATGTCGAAGATGTGCTTTCTTATCTTCAGGTCCAGGTCGTCGGTGAGCTGCTCCTTCTCATTGAGCAGGTTTATGTACAGGTTGACCTTGCTGTCCTTCTTTCTGAAGGTGGACTCGAGAAGCTCGATCATGCTTCTCACCGCGAGGGGTACGAGGTCTACAACGTCGCACACCTTCTTCGCCAGGTCCAGAAAGTCGTCGCGCAGCTCCTCGGGAATCTCTGTTCTGCGCAGGCTCATCGTGAGGGCGACCTCTTCAAGGCGGTCCGCCACCTGGTCCTGCTCCCGCAGGTAGTTCAGGAAATCCCCTCTATCCACCGGCATAAATATACTCCGCGGAAGATGCTCCCTTATGTGGTTCTTTATCTTATCTGCCTCGTGCTCCAGCTCAGAGATGCGCAGCGCAAGCCTGTCACTGGTTTCAAAGTCCTTATTCAGGTACGCCACCACCATCTCACGAAACAGGTCGGAGCACTGCCTGACAAGCTTCACGTGCTCTTCCAGGGGCTCAAAGGGTGAGGGTGCAAACATTCCCAGAACACTCCTCAACTGTGTCACCTCAGATACATCAGTAGCTTGAAGATAATCGCAGCCACCAGGGCAGCGGAGGGCACCGTTGCCAGCCAGGATAAAATTATGTCTCTGATTATTTTTAAATCTAATGCCTTTATTCCCCGTGCCAGCCCAACACCTATCACGCTGCCCACAAGCGTGTGTGTGGTCGAGATGGGCATTCCTATCTGAGAGTTTGCGAGCACAATACTCGCGGCGCTGAACTCTGCGGTAAAGCCCCGTGTTGGCGTAATCTGCGTCACCCTCTCGCCTATTGTGCCCATTACCCGGTACCCCCAGGTTGCGAGACCAATCACAATTCCAAAGCCGCCGAAGGCGAGCAGCCACTTAGGCACGGGCAGCCTGGAGGCGACTTCAACGCTCTCGCCCTGGGAGAAGGTCAGCGCTGCAGCGAGTGGACCCACCGCATTGGCCACATCGTTGCTGCCGTGGGCAAAGGCTACGAAGCACGCGGTGGCTATCTGAAACTTTCCAAAAATCCTCTCCACACGCTGTCTGTCCTCGACCTTTTTGAGCAGCAGATGCCGCATTGCGGTAAAGAGCAGAAACGCCACAAGGGCGCCGGCGATGGGCGACACCACCCAGCTGGCAACTATTTTTCCCATTTTGTCCCAGTTAACCACCCCCGTCCCATAAGCTGCGATGCCAAAGCCGGCCATTGCGCCGACGATGCTGTGGGTCGTAGATACCGGAAGCTTTGCCCAGGTTGCGATGGTGAGCCACATTCCCGCCGCCAGCAGTGCGGCAAGGGCACCGTAGGCGAGCACCTCCGGAGATGCGATCTCTCCAGGGTCCACAATGCCCTTGCGAATGGTCTCCGTAACCTGCTTTCCAAAAATTACTGCGCCTCCGAACTCGAATACAGCTGCTATTATTACAGCCTGTCTCAGGGTTATGGCTCTTGAGCCCACGCTCGTGCCCATGGCGTTGGCCACGTCGTTGGCGCCTATGTTCCAGGCCATGTACAGCCCGGCGAGCAGAGCAGCTATTAGGAAGGGTGTCAGCACCAAATCCAAGCTCTAAAGCCTCCCGGTGATTTTGAGAATCAGCAGCACGAGGCTGAAGCTGGTTATTATTGAGGTGAAGAATATTCTGTTGTCGCTCCAGCTGCGGGTGCGCCGGTTTAGCAGGAGGATGCTGGCTATAATCGCAGCCAGGCCTATTCCTGCAACCCAGGTTATTGTGACAGGGTTGGCGCTTACGCCCATCTGCTCCACACCCGTAATTTCAGAAACCTGTATTAACTCATCCCCGGAGTATAAATTCTTTCTGCTTCATCCTGGCGGGCCGCCTACCAATTTGAATAAAATCGTTAATGAGCTTGCAGGATAGAGGAGATTGTCATGCTGGGAGAGTGCAGGTACCACGACCCGGAGCAGGAGGAGCTGTGCATCCACACGCGCAGGCCCTGCTTCGGCGCCGAGTTTGATGAGTTCAACCAGAAGTGGGTTGTGCACAGGTGGAAGGAGAGGAGCTGCCCCACCTTCGAGGCGAGGGAGCAGAGCGTCTGGAAGATAGACTACCGCAGGGCCTTTGCGGGCGAGCTTGAAGAGGAGGAGCAGGCAAAGGAGGCTGAGATTGTCATCTTCGGCTCTCTGATTCCCTACAACTGCGAGGAAGATGGGCTATGTGACCTGCCTGAGAGCATAGACCTCGACGCGGAGGTTCTTCAGACCTTTATGGATAAAAAGTACGGGAAGGGCAGGGTTAAGGTTAGCTGGGTTGACATAATGAGCAACGACGTGGAGAAGTATCCCGAGGTGAAGGAGCAGCTTGAGAAGAGCGGCCCCACCACGATGGTGGTGATAAACGGCAGGCTGCGCTTCGTGGGCAGCATTCCCGTGGAGCTAATAAAGCGCGAACTGGAGAAGATGGGAATCCACGAGCTCAGGCGGGAGGAGTAGAAAAGCTCAGATTTTGCGGAGCTTTATTCCGTCGATTCTCCTGAAATGTTTGAGATTTCGGGTACAGAGGTGTACATGATTCTCGAGCACAATCCCTGCGATCATGGCATCTCTGAAGTCCAGCCTTCTCCCCTCCTTTTCCAGTTCTGCTGCTATTCTTCCGGAAATTTCTGCAGATGTTTCGGTAAACTGCAGTACCTCAAGCCTTGATGCAAGCTCATCCACCGCTTTAACGTTTTTATGAACTTTTCTGGTTTTAAATGCGCCATAATACAGTTCAAATAGGTTTACCGCCGTCGTCGCTAAGATATATTCCTCCTCCAGCTGAGCAACCTTCTCAGCCACCCCCGGGTCTCCTCTGAGGAAGTCTATAAGCACGTCGGTGTCTAGGCAGAGGACTTCCACGCCTTCCATCCCCTCCTCAGAGACGCTTTAACCTCCCGAACCTCCTCTTCACTTACATCCCATGCTCCCGCCAGGTCGCTTATCTTCCTCCTTATGAGGTACCTTATGGCGTCTTCAATGGAAACGGGCTTCTTGTACTCCACCTGAAGTCTTCCGGCTATTTCTACCAGCCTTCTATATGTGTCCTCACTCAGCTTTATGGATTTTGTGGTCATAATAGAAAATGTAGTGATGGTGGTATTTATAGTTTAAAGCCCCCTCCTGTACTCCTCGAGCCAGACGAGCAGGTTGTGGAGGGAGCTCCGCGCAAGGTAGTAGGGGTAGTACCTGTCCAGCAGCTCCCTTGTGGCAGAGAGGTGCTCCTTCAGCTCCTCCTCAGAAACCCCTCCGGAGCGCTCCCGCCGGCGCAGCTCCTCCCTGACCTTCCTGAGGTGGGCCCTCACCGCCATGTAGATGTCCCCCTCCAGAGCATAGAGAAGGTGCTCCATCTCCTTGCAGCGTCTCTCCAGAGCGAGGCTCGCCCGCTTCAGCTCCGCAGGCAGGCGCTTCAGTGCTTCTGCCTCCTCCCCACCCAGGCGCTCCACCGCGCCCGCAAGCTGGGCGGGGGTTACCTCCCCCGAGAGCAGGTGCTTCTCTATGCTTGGCGTGCTCAGGCCGAGGAGGCGCATCAGCCGCTCTCTCTTCTCCTCGCCAAGCGAGGACAGGTACTCCAGGCAGGGCGCGAGCTCGCTCCTCAGGTGCCGTGCAGCTATGCCCAGCGCCGATATCAGGTCCTCGAAGTGCTCCAGGGTCTCATTCAGCTGCTCCGGGGGCATGCCCCTGCGCTTCGCCAGCTCCCTGAGGATGGAGAGGAAGTTGGCCAGCTGCAGGCTCCTGAGCTCAAAGATGTAGGGCACCTCCACCACCACCGGCTTACCCCTGCGCAGCGCCACGGGCACGAGGATGCGCTTGTACCTCTCCCTCGCGAGCAGAGGCGCGCCCGGGTATGCCATGAGCATGTCGTTGAAGCTCACCGTGGGCAGCCTGCGGTGCGTGCGGTAGAGCTGCAGGAGCATTTCAAGCAGCGCCTCAAGCTCCCTCGCCACCTCCTCCAGCGCCTCTCTGAGCTTCGGGCGGGTGGTTATGATGAAGACCCCCACGTCCAGGCCGGAGCGCATGCACGCGTCGATTAAAGCCAGAGCCCTGCGGATGTACTCCTCCTCCCTCCCGGGAAGCGTCTTGCCGAAGTAGGCGATCTTCTCGGGCACCAGGCTTTCTACGCCCAGCTGCAACTTCACAAAGCCTGCCTGCTTCATAAGCTTCAGCAGGGAGGGGTCCCTTACCGCATCGACGCGAAGCATGGCGCCGAACCTCAGCCTGCGGTGCAGCTTCGCCCTTATTATTCCCCTGCACAGCTCCGCCACGTAGCGCTCGCTCTGCACAAACTGGTCGTCGTCGAAGGTTACCCGCTGTATTCCATGCTCCACCGCCTCGCGGAGCAGGGCAACAACCTTTGCAACGCCTATCCTCCTCCCCGGCGGAGTGGTTATGCTGCAGTACCGGCACCTGCCCCAGTTGCAGCCCCGCTGCACGTAAACGCTCAGGGCGCGCCACCCCTTGGCCTCGACGATGTCCCAGGGGTAGCCCTCAAAGCACGCCTCCAGCTCCTCACGCGTGGGGTGGGCGTGCAGGTAGCGGGAGAGCTCCCCCCTGCTCATACCGGAGATGCGCTCCCTGTTCCTGCGGTACGCTCTCTCCACCACCCCCGCCTCGCGCCCGGTGCCCGAGTAGAGCACGCGCCGGGGGGTCTTCACATAAACCCCTGTGATGGGAACCTCTATCTCAACCTCCCTCCCGCGGTAGGTTATCCTTCTCTTAAAGTGCTCCCCCAGTATCCGTGCCGCCTGCTCCTCCTCTATTGCGCCCTCGAAGTTGTAGCGGGTGAGAAGCTCCACCGCCTCTGCGTCGAGGCTGGAGAGGCTTTTGGGCAGGGGCTCAGGCTTAGTGCGCGTTGATTCCCGGGCTCTTCTGAGGTGCTTTAGCATCAGCGGAAAGGTGTTCTCAGCCTCGCCCTCCACAACTGCGTCTATGCCGGGGGCGAGGATCAGCTTTGAGGCGTTCTCGGCAACGCCGTGCCCGCCCATCACGCTGACCACGCGGGGGTCTGCCCTCTTTACCCTGATGGCCGTCTTCAGCATACCCCCCAGCTCCTGGCTGCAGAAGACGGAGAGCGCCACCACGTCGTAGCCACGGGGAAGCCTCTCCAGAAGCTCCTGCTCAGAAGTCATGAAGTCCACCTCGTGCCCGTGGTTGCGCAGCGTCTGCACAAACTGGAGCATCGCCGGAGCCTCATCCCTGCCATACCTGTCGTAGTCCATGAAGAAGGCGATGCGCCTGCCCATGCTTACTCCTGCGCTGCGGAGGTTATAAAGATTTGTGCATCCTTCCCAACCGGCGATGCGGTGGCGAGATTTGGGAAAAAGTTTAAGTTAGGGTATCCTAATTAGGCAAACCTAATGAAGCTGAGCAGAAGGGCAGAAGATTACCTGAGGATTATATACGAAATAAGAAAGGAGAAGGGCCGTGTGCGAATAAAGGACATTGCCAGTGCCCTGGGGGTCAGGCCTCCCACAGTCACCGAAATGGTTGACAAGCTTGGCAGAAAGGGCCTGGTGACGTATGAAAAGCGGGGACGTATCTCCCTGACAGAAGAGGGGGAGAAGCTTGCCAGGAATGTTAAAGACAGACACGTGGCGATAGTCAGGCTGCTTGAGATTGCGGGCGTACCTGGAGAAGTCGCCAGGAAGGATGCCCACAAGATAGAGCACATAGTCAGCATAGAGACCATCGAGTGCATAAAGAACTTCGTCAGAAAAATGGGAGGGTAGCTTTTTGCATTGTACAGTAGCGCACAGCTGAAATTAGGCAAACCTAAATATACACCTAATTAGGTATGCCTAAATGGTGGTAGTATGAAAGTCTGGCGTAGCATTTCCACGGGTCTGCTGCTATTGCTGGTTGCCGCGGCGGCAGGATGTACAGCTCCGGAAAAAGAGGCTGCAGACTCAGAGGGGACCCAGGAGAAAGTGGTGTACGTTTATTCTGCAAGACACTACGGACAAATGGAGCCGGTGTTTCAGGAGTTTATGAAGGAGACGGGCATAGAAGTCAGGTTTACCTACGGCAAGGATGCCGAGCTGCGTGAGCGCCTGAAGGCGGAAGGTGAATTTACACCCGCCGATGTTTACATCTCTGTTGATGCGGGCAATCTGTGGCTTGCGGCACAGGAGGGTCTTCTTCAGCCTGTGAAGAGCGATGTGCTGGAGAGCAACATTCCCCAGAACCTCAGGGACCCTGAGAACAGATGGTTTGGCCTCACAATGAGGATAAGAACCATAGTGTACAACACTGAGAGGGTCTCACCCCAGGAGCTCTCCACCTATGAGGACCTTGCCGACCCCAAGTGGAAGGACAGGCTGTGCCTGAGGCCGTCCACAAAGGTTTACACTCAATCCCTCGTGGCCAGCCTGATAGCGGCTCACGGCGAGGAAAAGGCGGAAGAGATTGTGAGGGGCTGGGTTGAAAACAATCCGAAGTTTATAGACAGCGATACCAGGATAATTGAAACGGTAGCGGCCGGTGGCTGCGACGTGGGTGTGGTGATGCATTATTACCTTGCCAGACTCAAAGACAGAAATCCGGACCTGCCTGTTGACATCTTCTGGGCAAATCAGGAGGACAGGGGTGTGCATGTGAACATCGTAGGCGCGGGTGTAACCAGATATGCGAAAAACCGCGAAGAGGCGATAAAGCTGATAGAGTGGCTCAGCAGTGAGAAGGGACAGAAGCTGTTCGCAGACGGAAACTTCGAGTATCCTGTGAATCCACGGGTAGAGCCGCATCCCATAGTCAAAGAGTGGGGTGAGTTCAGGATGGACCCGATAAACGTGGCGGAGTACGGAAGGTTGCAGAAAAGGGCTATAGAGCTTATGGAGAGGGTCGGCTATAGGTGAGATGCGCAGATTTCCGGATGCCGCGGGGATAGCATCCCTCCTTATTTTTTTACTGGTAGCACTGCCCATCTTTGCGGTACTGGTAGAAGTGGCTGTCCCCTCGGTGGAAGTCTGGCGCAGCATTGGCAAAACGCTGCTGCCGGAGATGATAAAAAATACGCTTCTTCTCCTGGCAGGAGTCGGTGTTGCAACCTTTCTCCTCGGCGTATCCCTTGCATGGCTCACCTTTGCCTACAGGTTCCCAGGTAGCAGAGTGCTTGAGGTACTGCTGATACTTCCGCTGGCGGTTCCAACCTATGTGCTCGGCTATGTGTATATGGCCACTTTCGACTATGCAGGTCCTGTTCACACCGCAGTGAGAGAGCTCTTTGGCTTCACTCTGCCGGAGATAAGGTCCGGCTGGGGTGCGATGGCGGTCATGTCGCTGGTGCTGTACCCGTATGTGTACGTCATGGCAAGGGCCGGATTTGCACAGATTTCAGCCACAAGCATAGAGGTTTCGAGGGTTCTGGGGTACAGCAAATTTGAAACTCTTGTGAAAGCAGCGCTTCCCCTCTCAAGACCTGCCGTTGCTGCGGGAATGGCGCTGGTTATGATGGAGGTGCTCACCGATTTCGCCACTGTGAGGTTCTTCAACTTTCCAACCCTTTCGGAGGGAATAATACGGATCTGGTACGGCAGGATGAACCTGAAGGCAGCCATGGAGCTCGCGGGGCTCCTGCTCCTTTTTGCGCTGGTTCTGGTCTGGCTGGAGCACAGACTGAGGGGAAGAGCCAGGTACTACCAGAGGGGAAGAGCGGAGGGTATTGAAAAGGAGCGGCTTTCTGGAATAAGGGGTGCAGCCGCTTCTGTCTTCTGCACAGCAGTAATCACTCTCGCCTTTGTACTTCCAGTGGTGCAGCTCCTCCGGTGGTCTGTTGAGGAAACCTCCGCTCCGTCGGCTTCTTTCAGGATGTATATGGGGCTTCTGCTCAACAGCCTGACCCTCTCCACCGCCGCTGCCGCTGCATGTGCATTATTTGCCCTGGTCCTGGCGGGTGTGCTCCAGAGTGCAGGCAGCAGAAGGCTGCGTAGTGTGGGAAGGCTCTCTACCATGGGGTACTCAGTCCCCGGGGCAGTGATAGGCGTCGGCACACTCGGCGTGCTGTCGTCCTTTGACCGGAGTGTGAACGCCCTGCTGGAGAGTTATATGGGCATTACGGTGGGTCTTATCACCACCGGAACAATCGTGGGCCTTATTTACGCCTACACTGTGAAGTTTGTAACAGTGGCCTACAACTCCGTGGATTCCAGTCTGGAAAGAATAACCCCGAACATCATCGGCGCCGCGAGAACTCTGGGGGCCTCCCGCTTCCGTATTTTGAAGGATGTTCAGCTCCCAATAATAGCACCCGGAGTGGCCGCCGGTGCAATCCTGGTTTTTGTGGACGTGATGAAGGAGTTGCCCATAACCCTGATACTGAGACCCTTTGGCTACGACACCCTGTCGGTGTGGGTATGGCAGATGGCTGCCGAATCCATGTGGGGTGGAGCGGCCCTCCCCGCCCTCACTATAGTGCTCGTGGGCATGATTCCGGTGACCTATCTTATGAGAAAAGGGGGTGTTCTGAGGTGAAGTCTCAGGTTGTGCTTGAGAGGGTGACGAAGAAGTACAGCGCCACCACCGCTGTTGAGGACATGAGCCTTGAGGTCGGAAGAGGTGAGATATTCTGTCTGCTCGGGCCTTCGGGCTGTGGGAAAACCACAACTCTCAGGCTGATCGCCGGGCTGGAGAAGCCTGACAGCGGGAGGATTGAAATAGGCGGGGTGGCCGTCGCGGGCGGTGGTGTCTGGGTGCCGCCGGAGGAGAGGAGGGTGGGTGTGGTTTTCCAGGACTACGCCCTCTTCCCCCACATGAATGTGTTTCAGAATGTGGCCTTCGGCATAAGGAATCGGCGTGGGCTCAGAAGGCGGGTGCAGGAGGTGCTGGAGCTTGTGGGGCTGAGGGGCATGGAGAAGAGGTATCCCCATGAGCTTTCCAGTGGACAGCAGCAGCGCGTTGCGATTGCCAGAGCGCTTGCACCGGAGCCGGAGGTTATCCTTCTGGATGAACCCTTTTCGAATCTGGATGCCGACCTCAGGAAGCGAATAAGGTCGGATATCAAAAAAATACTCAAGGATACCGGGATTACCACAATTTTTGTGACCCATGATCAGGAGGAGGCTTTCTTCATGGCGGAGAGAATCGGAGTCATGAGAGACGGCAGGCTGGAGCAGGTGGGTACTCCAGAGCAGGTGTTCCACAGGCCGTCAACCCCCTTTGTGGCGCAGTTCGTTGGCACAGCGGATTTTATAGACGGAGTCGTGAGAAATGGGAGGGTTGTCACCTCCATAGGGGAGCTTGAGCTCAATGAGGGATTTCCGGAGGGTGAGAGGGTGAGGGTTTTGATAAGGCCAGATTTCGTGGATATTGAGGAGGACGGCGAGGGCGAGGGGACTGTGGTGGAGAGGTTGTTCCTGGGAACCCACCACCTCTACACCATCCTTCTGAAGGGGGGTGAAAGGGTCAGGTGTCTGCGGCATCGCAGCCGCCCCATACCTGCCGGTTCGAAGGTCAGGGTAAAGCTCGGAGCACCAGCCCGGCCCGTGGTCTTCAGAACAAATTAGGGAAACCTAAATAAATACCTAATTAGGCATACCTAATTGAGGTGTAAAAGATGCCGGGACAGTTCGCAACAACCTTCAGGAAAGCCTTCGAGCTGCTGCCTGTTGCAATTATTGAGATGCACCCGGGGAGAACCCGGAGGTATGCGCACATCGGGAGGGCAATCACTGGCAGCTTAGGCGAAAAGAGCTCTGCGTGAGGTGAGCGCCATGATAGAGGCAGCCGGAATAACCCTGAGGGAGGCGATAGAGGCGATACTGGTGATATTCATCATGGTCGCCTATCTGGAGAAGACGGGAGAGGCGCATAAGAAGAGGTACGTATATGCGGGTGCCGCCCTCGCAGTGGTGCTCAGCCTGCTTCTTGCGGCGGTGCTCTCCGCCCTGGGCATAGACCCTGAGAACGAGCTGGTTGAGGGCGTGCTCTTCATTGTAGCGGGCGTGCTCGTGGCAAGCTTAGTGGTGTGGATGTGGAGGCATGCGAAGCACATAAAGCAGGAGGTTGAGGCGAGGGTTGCGGCTGCTGCAGGCGGAGCGGCGCTGGCTCTTATCGCCTTCGTCATGGTGCTCAGGGAGGGCGTGGAGACGGTGATTTTCCTGCAGAGCCTGCTCCTCGCCGGGGCGAGCGCCGCGGAGAACTTCATGGGCGCTGCTCTGGGAATCGCCCTCGCCCTGAGCTTCGGCTTCGTGTTCCTCCGGGGCACCGCGAGAATCAACCTGCCCAGGTTCTTCAAGGTAACCTCGGCGATTCTGGCGGTGCTGGTGGTGAAGCTCATAGCCAGCGGCTTCCATGAGTTTTTTGAGGTGGGCATACTCCCAAGCAACGAGACGCTTCTGAGCATCGTGGGCGTGTTTGCCAGGGACTCAACGGGTGCGCTGATAATCCTGGGGATGCTCCTCGCCTTAGTGGGTATGGTGGTCTATGACATTGTAACAGCCAGAATGCCAGAACCCAGCGGGCTCAGCCCTGCGGAGCTCAGGAGGCGGAGGTACGAGTTCCTCAGGGAGAAGTACTCAAAGACAGCCCTGGGGGTGGTGCTGCTCCTGCTCTCGGGGGTGCTCATGGCTCCCGCGGTTACAGCCTCGGACGTGCAGGTGCCTGAGCCGGTGCCCATAGAAGCCTCCGGGGACGTGCTCAGGATACCCGTGCCGCAGCAGGACGGTGTGTATGTTTACACCTTCGGGGGCATGCGGATACTGCTCGCAGTGAGGGACGGCAAACCCCACCTCGCCCTGGACAGGTGCTACATCTGCCCGCCCAAGGGGTATGGCTACGACGGCGAGTTCCTGGTGTGCCTCAACTGCGGTGCGCCCATAAGCATAGACACCGTGGGCACGCCAGGCGGGTGCAACCCCGTGGTGGTTGAGCACTCCTACGAGGGCTCCACGGCGGTGGTTAGCATACAGAAGCTTGCGGAGGCGTGGGAGCAGTAGGCATGCTGGGGTTTGTGCTCAGGCTGGCCGCGAGGACGGCGGTGAGCCAGAGGTACAGGTTTGCGGCACTGGTGAGCACCATAGCCCTGGCTTCCTCCCTGCTGGTGGTGCTCTCGGGGCTCTACCTGAACGCCTCCTCCTTCCTCGCGGTGGAGCTGAGCGGTGTTCCAAACCTTGTGGT
>Ga0256830_1001549_pt1 | contig 16150 bp, 13 predicted proteins | sample 128326metaG_FD_190537 | JGI IMG/M metagenome (GOLD analysis project Ga0256830, IMG submission 190537) | Hydrothermal vent microbial communities from Lau Basin, Pacific Ocean - 128-326 | ecosystem: Environmental > Aquatic > Marine > Hydrothermal vents | place: Pacific Ocean: Lau Basin | collected... | reverse complement strand
GGACCAGCCGCACCACCTCGGCCAGGATCCTGGGCTCGTCGGCGAGCGGGATGCCGGCGTTCACGTCGAGCATGTGGGCGCCCGCCTCGACCTGGGCCCGCGCGTCCGCTTCGACGCGGCCATAGTTCCCGGCCGCCATCTCCGCCGCCAGCAGCTTGCGGCCGGTCGGGTTGATGCGTTCGCCGATGACGACGAAAGGCCGCTCGAAGCCGATGACGACCTCCTTCGTGGCCGAACTGACGACGGTCTCGGTCATGATCTGTTCCTGCTCCTTGCTCCGCGCCGGTCGCGGCTCTGGGCCCGCCGGCCGGCGAGAACGCCCGAATCGGCGATGATCTCCGACACCAGCTCCTCCTGCCGGTAGGCCATGACGTGGACGCCGGCGACGCCCTCGATCTCGCGCGCTTCCTGGATCAGCTCGATGCACAGCTTCTTGCCCTCGGCCTTCTGGTCGCGCGCGCCTTCGAGGCGGGCGACGACGGCGTCCGGGATGTGCACGCCGGGGACGTGGCGGCGCATCCACCGCGCCGCCCGCGCCGACACCAGCGGCCCGACGCCGACCAGGATGAAGCACTTCTCGTGCAGCCCGAGCTCGCGGACGCGCGCCATGTAGCGGCGAAACATGGACATGTCGAAGCAGTACTGGGTCTGGACGAACTCGGCCCCGGCCGCGATCTTCTTGGCCAGCCGGAGCGGCCGGAAATCAAGGGGCGGGGCGAAGGGGTTGGCGGCGGCGCCGAGGAACACCCGAGGCGGAACGGTGATCTCGCGGCCCGACAGGAACCGCCCCTCGTCGCGCATGGTGCGGATGGTGTCGAGGAGCGACAGCGAATCGAGATCGAAGACCGGCTTGGCGCCGGGTTGGTCGCCGACGCCGACGCCGTCGCCGGTGAGGCACAGGACGTTGCAGACCCCCATCGCCGCCGCCCCCAGGACGTCGCCCTGGATGGCGATGCGGTTCCTGTCGCGGCACGATATCTGCATCACCACGGCATAGCCGGCGGCGCACAGCAGCGCGCAGATGCCGACGCTGGACATGTGGGTGTTGGCGCCCGAGGCGTCGGTGGCGTTGATCGCGTCGCAGACCTCGGAGAGAACGAGGGCGCGGTCGTAGACCTCGCGCGGGTCGGCCGAATCGGGTGGGTTGAGCTCGGCCGTGACCGCGAACCGGCCGGCCCGCAGGACGCGCTCGAGCCGCCCGCCCGACGAGTGGCCGGGCGGCCTCGGCAGCGGCGCCGACGGGCCGTTCAGGGCCTCGGGCGTCATGGCCCCGCCCGGGAACCGGGCCCATCGCCGGCCCGGAGGCGGGCGTCGCGCAACCATGCCGACCGGCCCCAGAGACCGTGATCGACGGGCGGCTGGAGCCGCATCAGCCGCTCGCCGTCGCACATGCGCCGGCCGCCCTCCCAGGCCTCGACCCAGACGCAGCGCAGGTCCGGCTCGACCTCGCACATGCCGCCCTCGCGGACGCCGCCGCAGGGGCCGTTCCGCAGGCTCTTGGGGCAGTTCATGGGACACGACATGCCGGTATCGCCGAGCACGCACTGGCCGCACATGCGGCAATCGAACAGCGCCCCCTTCAGGACCCGCTCGACCCCCGCCAGCGGCCGATCGACGCGATGATAGCCGAGGCGGCGCCACAGGGGGTCGAGGCCGACCATGACGTTCCCGACCACCCGATAGACGCGGTCCAGCCTGCGGGCGTTGCGCACGGCCCAACGGCGGGCGGCGTACACGATCACGCCCCCGCCGACCGGCGCGGCGGACCGGCGGCGGACCGGGAGGGCCGGTCAGGCCGCGGGGCGGCGGACGGCGCCGGCATCGGTCGCGCCTGCGCTCGCCGCCCGCTCGACGAACCGGGCGAGACCGCCATAGCCGGTGAAGCGGCGCTCGAAGCCGAGCCCGAGCCGGCGCGCGGCGGCGGCGGCGGCGGCCGTGAGGGCCGCGTCGTCGGTCTGCGCGAGATAGACGAGGCGGCGATAGTTCCCGAAATAGTCGGACAGGAGCTCGGGATGGCGATCCAGACCGAGGCCGCCGACGATCAGCCTCTCGAAATGGCGCACGAGAAAGTCGGTCAAGAAGAACGTGCCCGGGTCCGAGCCGGCGAGCTCCGCGAACCCGGCCGGGCCGGCGTAGAACTCGTAGCAGTGGGGGCCGGGTATGCGCTCGATGCCCTCTTCGGCGAGAACCTCGTCGAGCGCCCCGCCGGTGCCGCAGTCGCCGTAGGCCACGTAGATCCTCCCAAAGCGGCCGCGCGCCTCGCGGATTCGCTCGCGCACGGCCCCGGCGATCAGGTGCGGGCTGTTGTGGAGGCGGGCCGGGAGGCAGGAGACCGAGAGAGCGTCCCAGCGGCTGCCGCGCACCAGCGCCACGATCTCCCGGGCCAGCGCCCCGCAGGCGATCAGCAGGACCTGCCGCCCGCCGTCGGTCCGCGCCGAGATGCCCGGGGGGTCCGCCATGCCGCTAGACCCCGGCCGCCTTTATCTCCGCGAGCGCCGAACCCTGCCGGCGGGACATGAAGTCCTTGGCCGTCTCCACCGCCACCGCGGCGTCGCGGCAATAGACGTCGGCGCCGATGCTCTCGGCGAAGGCCTCGTTGAGGGGCGCGCCGCCGACCATCACCACGTAGTCGCTCCGGATTCCCCGCTCCTTCAGCGCGTCGATCACGACCTTCATATAGGGCATGGTGGTGGTCAGCAGCGCCGACATGCCGAGGAAGTCGGGGCGGTGCTCCTCGATCGCCTCGAGATAGGCCTCGACCGGGTTGTTGATGCCGATGTCGACGACCTCGAAGCCGGCGCCCTCCATCATCATGCCGACGAGGTTCTTGCCGATGTCGTGGATATCCCCCTTGACCGTGCCGATGACCATCTTGCCGAGCTTTGGGGCGCCGGTCTCGGCGAGCAGGGGGCGCAGGATCGTCATCCCGCCCTTCATGGCGTTGGCCGCCATCAGCACCTCGGGGACGAACAGGACGCCGTCGCGGAAATCGACACCGACCACGCGCATGCCTTCGACAAGCGCCTTGGTGAGGACGTCATAGGGCGTCCAGCCGCGGTTGAGGAGGATGTGCACGGCCTCCTCGACCTCGTCCTTGAGGCCGTCGTAGAGGTCGTCGTGCATCTGCTGCACGAGGTCCTCGTCGGTCAACGAGGTCAGATCGAGATCGTCGTCCTCGGACATCGCCTGCTCCGCTCGGCGACCGGATCGGCCCACCCCGATCGGCGCCCAACCGACACGAGGCTAGTTTGGCCCCGGACGCCCGCTTATGCGCTCACGACGCTTTTTCATCGCCGCGCGACATGGGCGGCGGCCCGGCCCGCGGCGATATGGCCACGGCGCGACATCGAGTATAGTTCACGCGACCTTGTCCGTACCGCATCGGAGGTCGTTGGTCCATGTTCGGTGCGAGGTCCCGGGAGACGCCCCAGCGGATCGGGTTCTTCCTCGTCCCCAGGTTCTCCATGATCGCGCTGACGTCGGCGGTCGAGACCCTGAGGCTCGCCAACCGTTCGAGCGGGCTCGACCTCTATCGCTGGCCGCTCGTCTCCGACGACGGCGGCCCGGTGGTCGCGAGCAACGGCATCCCGCTCGCCGCCGATTGGGCGGTCGGCGAGTGCGAGTCGCTTTCCATGGTCGTCGTCTGCGGCGGCGTCGACATCCAGCGATACGAGAACCGCAAGACCTACTCGTGGCTGCGCCGCCTGACCCGCGGCGGCAGCGACGTCGGCGCCCTGTGCACGGGAAGCCACCTGCTCGCCCGGTCCGGCCTGCTCGACGGCTATCGCTGCACGATCCACTGGGAGCACCTCGCCGGCTTCCGCGAGGAGTTCCCGGACATCGAGGTGACGTGCGAGCTTTTCGAGATCGACCGCGACCGGTTCACCTGCTCGGGCGGGACCGCGGCCGCCGACCTGATGCTCAACCTGGTGGCGCGGCAGCACGGGCACGAGCTCGCGGCCGAGGTGGCCGACCAGCTCATCCACGATCGGATCCGCGGACCCCACGACCATCAGCGCGTGGCCCTGCGGACGCGGCTCGGGGCCAGCCACCCGAAGCTCCTCGCGGTGGCGGCGCGTATGGAGGAGCACCTGGAAGAGCCTCTGAGCTGCGGCGAGCTGGCGGCCTCGGTCGGCCTCTCGACCCGCCATCTCGAGCGCCTGTTCCGCAAGTACGTGGGCCGGACGCCGACCCGGTACTATCTCGAGCTGCGCCTCGACCGCGCCCGCCTGCTCCTGGTCCAGACCAGCCTTTCGGCGCTCGACGTGGCGCTCGCCTGCGGCTTCGTGTCGGCCTCGCACTTCACCAAGTGCTACCGCGACCGCTTCGGCCGCACCCCGCGCGAGGAGCGCCGCCAGCCGAGCTAGTTTTCTCCGCCCCGTCGGGGCGCCCCGTCACGCCCTCAGGCGAGTGTTCTCGGGATCCCAGGGCGAGTCCTCGACGACCGTCGCGGGAAAGCGCTCGCCGAGGATCTCGATCTCGAGCCGGGTCCCCACCGCCGCCGCCTCGGGCGCCACATAGCCGAGCGCCAGGCTTTGGCCGACGGTGTGGCCGTAGGCGCCGGCGGTCGCGCGGCCGACCATCGCCCCGTCGAGATAGAGCGGCTCGTTGCCGAGCGGGTCGGCGTCGGCGACCTCGGCCGCAAGGGTCACGAAGCGCCGGGGAAGGCCCGCCTCCTGTTGTCGCACGAGCGCGTCGCGGCCGACGAAATCGCCCTTGTCGAGGTGGACGAAACGCCCGAGCCCGGCCTCGAGAACCGTGTAGTCGCGGGTGAGATCCTGGCCCCACATGCGGTAGGACTTCTCGATCCTGAGCGAATCCATGGCCCGCATCCCGCACATGCCGAGCCCGAACTCCTCGCCCGCCTCGACCAGGGCGTCGAACAGGTGGTTCTGGTACTCGATGGGGTGATGGAGCTCCCAGCCGAGCTCGCCGACGAAGTTGATGCGCATGGCCCGGACGGGGGCGAGGCCGACAAGGATGTGGCGGCCGGTGAGCCACGGGAAGGACTGGTTGGAGAGGTCGGCATCGGTGAGCTTGGCGAGCACGTCGCGCGAGCGCGGCCCGACCAGGACGAGCACGCCGTAGGCGGTGGTGACGTTGTCGAGCCGGACGGACCCGTCGGCCGGCAGGTTCTTGAACAGCAGGTCGTTGTCGTAGCGCTCGGCGGCGCCCGAGCTGGTCAGATAGAAGGACTGCGGCCCGTCGCGCATGATCGTGAACTCGGACCGTACCCCGCCCCGGACCGTGAGGGCGTGGCTGAGATTGATGCGTCCCACCTTCTGCGGCAGCTTGCGCGCCACCAGCCGGTCGAGATAGGCCTCGGCCCCGGGGCCGGACACCTGGTGCTTGGTGAAGCTCGTGATGTCGATGATCGCGACCTTCTCGCGGACCAGCCGGCACTCGTTGCCGACATGCTCGAAATAGTTCGAGCGGCGGAAGCTCCATACGTCGCGCGGCTCGACGCCGGCGGGCGCGAACCAGTTCGGCCGCTCCCAGCCATAGCGCTGGCCCCACACGGCGCCGCGCGCCGCCAGCCGGTCGTGGCAGGGGCTGGTCCTGGCCGGCCGCGCCGCCGGGCGTTCCTCGTCGGGGTAGTGGATGACGAAGACGTGCTCGTAGCACTCCTCGTTCTTGATCCTCGTGTAGGCCTTGTTGGCGTAGGCCCCGAACCGGCGCGGATCGACGTCGAGCATGTCGATGCCCGGCTCGCCCTCGACGATCCATTCGGCGAGCTGCCAGCCGGCCCCGCCGGCGGCGGTGACGCCGAAGCTGTGGCCTTCCGATATCCAGAAGTTCCTCAGGTTCCAGGCCGGGCCAACGAGGGGGCTGCCGTCCGGCGTGTAGGCGATGGGGCCGTTGACGATGTCCTTGACGCCGGCCTTCTCGAAGGTCGGCACCCGGTTGATCGCGGCCTCGACGTGGGGCAGCAGGCGATCGAGGTCGCCGGCGAAGAGCTCCTGCCCGAAGCCCTCGGGCACGCCGTCGACGAAGCAGGCCGGGGCACCCTTCTCGTAGGGGCCGAGGATGTAGCCCTGGCGCTCCTCGCGCAGATAGTAGGAGGCGTCGCTCTCCCGCAGCACCGCCATCTCGGGGAGGCCGGCCTTGTTGCGCTCGACGAGCTCGGGCACCTCGTCGGTGACGATGTACTGGTGCTCGACGGGGATGACGGGGATGTCGAGGCCGACCATGGCGAGCGTCTGGCGGGCGTAGTTGCCGCTGCAGCTCACGACGTGCTCGCAGGCGATGTCGCCCTTCGTCGTCTTGACCAGCCACTCGCCGCCCGGTTTCCGTTCGATCGCCGTGACCTCGGTCTGGCGGTAGATCTCGGCGCCACCGTTCCGGGCGCCGATCGCCAGCGCCTGGGTCACGTCGACCGGCGCGATGTGACCGTCCTGGGGGTGGAACAGGGCGCCGACCAGTCCCTCGGTGTTGCAGAGCGGCCAGAGCTCCTTGACCTCGCTCGGCGTGATCAGCTCGAAGGGAACGCCGATCGTGTTGGCGGTGCCGCAGTACTTCTTGTACTCGTCCATCCGCTCCTTGTTGGTCGCGAGGCGGAGATTGCCGGTGACGTGGAAGCTCACCGCCTGGCCGGTCTCCTCCTCGAGGGTCTTGTAGAGATCGACGCTGTACTTGTGGAGCTGGCCGACGGTGTAGCTCATGTTGAAGAGCGGCAGGAGGCCGGCGGCGTGCCAGGTCGAGCCCGAGGTGAGCTCGTACTTCTCGACCAGCACCACGTCCGACCAGCCCTTCTTGACCAGGTGATAGAGCACGGCGACGCCGACGATGCCGCCGCCGATCACGACCACGCGCGCATGTGTCTTCATGGCTCGTCCCCCGTCTCGCACGGGCCGCGCGTCGTTTCCGCCGGCCCTCCCCGTCCCGACCTTCTTACTTATCACGACCGGCCCCGAGGGCGGCAACCGGCCCCGCGACCGCTACTGTCCTCGGCACGCCATCGCCGCCCCGGCGATCAGCGCGGCACCACCTCGAACAGGCAGTGGTCCGAGCGCCCCTCGGCGGCGCACGCGACCTCGGCGGCGCGCAGCCCATGGTCGCGACCGAGCCCGCGCCCGGCATAGTCGAGGGCGCCGACGAACCAGCCGAGAAACATGTAGCAGACCTTGCGTCCGGCCTCGCGGCCGTACTCCGCCACGAACACCGAATGGTCGACGCGGATCCGGGCCGTGCCCGCCGCCGCGTCGAGGTCGAGCACCGTGAACCGGGCCCAGCCGCGCTGCGACAGGCGCCGCATGTAGTGGCGGAAGACGTCGGCGCCGGCGATCCCGTGGGTCGCGGCTTCGCGCTCGCACCAGTAGTAGGCCGATTCGCGGCCGGCCTCGTGCAACAGCCGGGCGTTCGCCTCGACTCCGATCGCCGCCTCGATCGCCTTGTGGTTGTTGACCAGGAAATGGCGCGGCACGAGGATCATGGGCAGCCCGTCGACCGACCAGACGCCGGTCTCGGCGTCGACCGCGATCGGGACCTCGGGATCGGCCACGGCTCAGGCGCCCCACACGTCGGCCAGGAACCGCAGCCAGTTGCCGCCCAGCACCTTGCGGATGCGGGCCTCGGCCCAGCCCCGCCGGACCATGGCGGCGGTCAGGTTGGGGAACTCGCCGATGGTGCGCAAGCCCTCTGGGTTGACGATGTCGCCGAACACCGTCAGCCGCCGCCCGTCGCCCTTGTCGCGGGTGATCCAGTCGAAGAACGAGGGCTCGTGATCCTGGGTGAAGTCGGTGCCGATGCCGACGCAGTCGTCGCCGGCGACGTTGACGACATAATCGATGGCCTCGACATAGTCGTCGACCGTCGAATCGACGCCGCGCGCGAGGAAGGGCGGGAACATCGTGACCCCGATGAAGCCGCCGCGCTCGGCGATGGCTCTCAGCTCCTCATCCGACTTGTTTCGCGGATGCGCCTTGAGGCCGGCCGGCAGGCAGTGCGAGTAGCACACCGGCTTGGCCGAATGCCGGATCACGTCCTCGCTCGTCTTCGGGCCGACATGGGAGAGGTCGCAGGCGATGCCGAGCCGGTTCATCTCGTCGACCACGTCGCGGCCGAAATCCGAGAGGCCCCCGTCGCGCGATTCGTAGCAACCGGCGCCGACCAGGTTCTGGGTGTTGTAGGCGAGCTGCATGATGCCGACGCCGAGCTCCTTGAAGATCGCCAGATAGCCGATCCGGTCGTCGATGCCGCTCAGGTTCTGCCAGCCGAGAATGATCCCGGTCCGGCCCTCGCGTTTGGCGCGGAGGATGTCCCCGGTCGTGTAGACCTGGGTGATGAGGTCGGCGTGCTCCTCGAACCGGCGCTTCCAGGCGGCGACATTGTCCATCGTGCCGCGGAAGTCCTCCCACACCGAGCACGTGCAGTTGGCCGCCGTCAGGCCGCCCCTCCGCATGTCCTCGAAGATCGCCCGGCTCCAGTTGGCGACGATCAGTCCGTCGACGACGACGGCGTCCCGGTGCAAGGCGGCGGCGTCCATGGCCTCTTCCCCTCTGTTGTCGCCGGATCGGCGTCTCGCCGTTCATGATAGCGGCTGCCGGGCGGAGGGGGACCACAATGTGACGGTCCCGCGCAAGTCGACCGCCCCGCCGACCGCACTATTGTCTCGAACGGGTTGTCGTGCCGGGCCGGGTCCGAGCGCCGCGAGCGCGACCCGGCGAGAAGGTGGGAAGACATGACCGAGGCAGACACGGGCAGGCGCCGCGGCGGCGGCCGGGCCGGGCGCCGGGCGGCCCGCCGCAGGCAGGCCGGACCGCCGCCGAGCCCCTATGTCGCGCGCCGCATCCCCCTCACCGAGGTGCTGAGCGCCGAGGGCCTGGAAACCGTCGAGGCCAACGCCGAGACGATTCTCGCCGAGATCGGGATCGAGTTCCGCGGCGACGCCGAGGCGCTGGCGCTCTGGCGCGCCGCCGGCGCCGACGTCGCGGGCGAGCGCGTGCGGCTGCCCCGCGGGCTCGCCCGATCGCTCATCGAGACGGCGCCGGGCGAGTTCGTCCAGCACGCCCGCAATCCCGCCCGCAGCGTGCGCCTCGGCGGCGACGCCATCGTGTTCGCGCCGGTCTACGGCCCGCCCTTCGTGAGCGACCTCGACGGCGGCCGGCGCTATGGCACGATCGAGGACTTCCGCAACTTCGTGAAGCTCGCCTACCTCGCGCCGGCGATCCACCATTCGGGCGGCACGCTGTGCGAGCCGGTCGACCTGCCGGTCGGGGAACGCCATCTCGACATGCTCTACTGCCACATCCGCTGGACCGACAAGCCGTTCATGGGCTCTGTGACCCGGCCCGAGCGGGCGCGCGATTCGGTGCGCATGGCCGAGATCCTGTTCGGCGCCGACTTCGTCGCCGACAATGTGGTGCTGCTCAACCTGATCAACGCCAACTCGCCGATGGTCTACGACGGCACCATGCTCGGCGTCCTCAAGGCCTACGCCCGGGCCGGCCAGGCGGTGGTGGTGACGCCGTTCATCATGTCGGGCGCAACGGGTCCGGTCTCGGTCGCGGGCGCCCTGGCCCAGGCCCTGGCGGAGGCGATGGCGGGCATGGCGTTCGCCCAGCTCGTGCGGCCGGGCGCGCCGGTCGTGTTCGGGCTGTTCTCGAGCGCGGTGTCCATGCAATCGGGCGCGCCCACCTTCGGCACGCCGGAACCGACGCTGGTCCTGTTCGCGGCGGCGCAGCTCGCCCGCCGGCTCGGCGTCCCGTTCCGCTCGGGCGGCTCGTTGTGCGCCGCCAAGACGCCGGACGCCCAGGCCGCCTACGAGAGCGCCCAGTCGCTGCTGCCGGCCGTGCTCGGCGGCGTCAACTTCGTGCTGCACGGGGCCGGCTGGCTCGAGGGCGGGCTGGTCTCGAGCTACGAGAAGTTCGTCCTCGACGCCGACCAGCTCGGCATGATGCAGGTGCTGGCCGGCGGCGTCGATCTGAGCGAGAACGGCCAGGCGATGGACGCGATCCGCGAGGTCGGGCCGGGCAACCACTTCCTTGAATGCGCCCACACCCGGGCCAACTTCGAGACCGCCTTCTATCGCTCGACCGTCGCCGACAACAACTCGTTCGAGCAGTGGCAGGCCGAGGGCGGCCTCGACGCCGCCCGGCGCGCCAACCGGGTCTGGAAGGACATGCTGGCGGCCTACGAGGACCCGGGTCTCGACCCCGCCGTCGACGAGGCCCTTCGTGCCTTCATCGCCAGGAAGAAGGCGGCCGGGCCCGATTCGGACGTTTGAGGCGGGTTACTCCGCGACCACCTTGAGGCCGTACTCGGCGGCCGCGTCCTCGAGCCAGGCCCAGAGATACTCCGCAAAGCTCCGGTGGACGTAGAGCTCGTAGGCCGGCTCGTCGGCGATCTGGTGCAGGAGCAGGTGGCAGCGCGCGAAGGCGGTCTGGGCGCAGCGCCCGGGCCCGAACACGCGCGGGTGGAGGTCGAGACCGCAGCCCTTCATGAGAACCTCGCGGGCGTTGGGTCCGGCGAGGCCGAGAATGGCGCGGCTCTCGCTCACGTCGGTGACGGCGGCCCGGCGCCCGGCGAGGGCGGCGGCGAGATCGGCGAGGGTCCGCGCCGCCTCCTCGGGCGCCGTGACGACCAGCCACTCGTCGGGGCCGAGCCAGAGAATGCGAGGGCCGGCGGCGAGGTCGTCGCCCCCCGCGACGGTGTTGGGCTCGCGCGGGGGGGCTTGGCCCGACACGCCGGTCGCCGGCAGCGGCATCGCCGACGTGTTGGGCTCGCGCGGGAGGGCTTGGCCGAGGACGCCGGCGACGGCGTCGCGGAAGGCCTTCTTGCCGGCGTCGCCGCGCAGCGCGATCTGGCCGCGGAAAGGGCGCTCGCCGAGCCGCACCCCGGCGTCGGCGACGCCCTCGTCGGCAACGGCGCGGGCGCCGAGCCCGAGATGGGCCAGGGGGCTTTGGCGCAGATAGGCGTCAACCATGGGCCCGAACCCCCTCGGGATCGTAGAAGACGGGCTCGGCGACGACCGCCCGCACGGTCCGATCGACGAGCGGCAGGTACACGGTCTCGCCCTTGCGGCCGCGGCCGCCCTTGACCAGGGCGAGCGCGATCGAACGGCCGACATTGGCGCTGTGATAGCTGGAGGTGACGTGGCCGATCATGGGCATGGGCGGCTTGGCCTTCGGCTCGGCGACGATCTGGGCGCCTTCGGGGAGCACCTCTTCCGGATCCTCGGTCAAGAGCCCGACGAGCTGCTTGCGGTCCTCGCGCAGGCAGTCGGAGCGGGTCAGGCTTCGCTTGCCGATGAAGTCCTTCTTCTTCTTCGACACGATCCAGTCCATGCCGAGGTCGTAGGGGGTCACCGTGCCGTCGGTCTCCTGGCCGACGATGATGAAGCCCTTCTCGGCCCTGAGGACGTGCATGGCCTCGGTGCCGTAGGGGGTGATGCCGTAGGTCTCGCCCGCCGTCATCAGGGCCTGCCAGAGGCTGAGCCCGCAGCTCGCCGGGACGTTGATCTCGAAGCTGAGCTCGCCGGTGAAGCTGATGCGGAAGACCCGCGCCGGGATGCCGGCCACGGTGCCCTCGCGCATCGACATGAAGGGGAAGGCGTCGGGCCCGAGGTCCATATCCGAGGCGAGCCCGGCGAGCAGGCGGCGCGCGTTCGGGCCGCAGATCGTCACCGTCGCCCAATGCTCGGTGACCGAGTTGAGGTAGACGTCGAGATCCGGCCACTCGGTCTGGAGGAGCTCCTCGAGCCAGGCGAGAACCCGGGCCGCGTTGCCGGTCGTCGTCGTCATCAGGTAGTGGTGCTCGCCGAGCCGCGTGGTCACGCCGTCGTCCATGACCATCCCGTCCTCGCCGAGCATCAGGCCATACCGGCAGCGCCCGATCTCAAGCTTGCTCCAGGCGTTGGTGTAGACCCGGTTGAGGAGCTCGACCGCGTCCCGACCCTGAACGTCGATCTTGCCGAGCGTCGTCGCATCGAGGATGCCGACCCCGCGCCGCACGGCCAGGCACTCGCGATCGACCGCCTCGCGTATTCCCTCGCCGGCCCGCGGGTAGTACCAGGGCCGCTTCCACTGGCCCACGTCCTCGAACCGGGCGCCGGCCGCCTCGTGCCAATGGTGGATCGGGGTCCTGCGCACCGGGTCGGCGAGCGGACCGATGTCGCGTCCGGCGAGGGCGCCGTAGGCGACCGGCACGTAGGGGGGGCGGAAGGTCGTCGTACCGACCTCCGGGACGGTCCGCCCGACGGCCTCGGCGAGGATGCCGAGGCCGGCGACGTTCGAGGTCTTGCCCTGGTCCGGCCCCATGCCGAGCGTGGTATAGCGCTTGAGGTGCTCGACCGCGGCATAGCCCTCGCGCACCGCCACCATGATGTCGGCCGCGGTCACGTCCTCCTGAAGATCGACGAACTGCTTGCCGCCCCGCCCCGCCGGAGCCCGCGACGGCACCAGCCATACATGGCGGGGCGGCGACTCGGCGGGCGACTCGACGACCGGCGCCTTGGGCGCCCGGCCCCTCTTGCGGAAGCCGGCCTCCCTGGCGGCCTCGGCGCCGGCCGCGAACCCGCCGGCCAGGCAGTCGGCGAGGGCGAACCGGCCGGCGGCGGCGCCGGCCGGCCGCGATGCCTGGCCCGTCGCCCCGGGCACGAAACAGCCGAGCTCCTCGTCGTAGTCGAGCCGGCCGCCGGCGTGGCAGTGAAGGTGGACGACCGGGTTCCAGCCGCCCGAGACGCACAGCAGGTCGCAAGCGAGCCGGCGCGGCTCGCCGGTCACGGCGCGGCCCTCGGGGTCGAGGTCCATGACCTCGACGGCGCGGACCCGGCGGCGCCCTTCGACCGCAACGACCGCGGCCCCGGCGATGGTCTCGATGCCGCGCCGGGCGAGCTCGGCGACCCATGGGCCTCGGAGTTCGGGCCGCAGATCGACGACGGCGGCAACGCGTACGCCCGCCTCGTCGAGATCGAGCGCGGCCCGGTGGGCGCCGTCGTTGTTGGTGAACAGCACCGCCTCCTCGCCCGGCTTGACGGCGTAGCGGTTGACGTAGGCGCGCGCCGCCGAGGTCAGCATCACCCCCGGCCGGTCGTTGTCGGCGAACACCAGCGGCCGTTCGATGGCGCCGGTCGCGAGAACGACCTGCCGGGCCCGGACCTTCCACAGGCGCTGGCGGGCGCCGATCCCGCCGTCGGGCTCGTGGTCCCGGCGCCGCTCCAGGAGGGCCACGTAGTTGTGGTCGTAATGGCCGACCGCAGTGGTGCGGACCAGGAGCCTCGCCTCGGCCGCCGCCTCGAGCTCGGCGACCGCCTTGGCGACCCATTCGAGGGCCGGGGCGCCGTCGATCTCGGTCGGCTCGGCGAGCAGGGCTCCGCCCGGCTCGTTCTGCTCGTCGGCCAGGACGACGCGGGCGCCGGTGCGGCTCGCCGCCAGCGCCGCCGCCAGCCCGGCCGGCCCGCCGCCGACGACCAGCACGTCGCAATGGAGGTGCATCTTGTCGTAGATGTCGGGGTCGGCGGCGTCGGGGGCGCGGCCGAGGCCGGCCGAGTGGCGGATGATCGATTCGTAGGTCCGCCACAGGCCCTTCGGCCACATGAAGGTCTTGTAGTAGAAGCCGGCCGGCATGAGGCGCGAGGCGGCCCCGAGCGCGGCCCGCACGTCGAACCGCGGGCCGGGCCAGCAGTTGACGCTGGCCGCGACGAGCCCCTCGTAGAGCTCGACCCGGGTCGCCCGCAGGTTGGGGGTGCTGCGCGCGCCCGTGCCCACCTGGACGATCGCGTTCGGCTCCTCGGACCCGGCCGAGAAGACGCCGCGCGGGCGGTGGTACTTGAAGCTCCGGCCGACGAGATCGACGCCGTTGGCAAGGAGCGCCGAGGCCAGCGTGTCGCCGGCATAGCCCCGATAGTCGCGCCCGTCGAAGGTGAAGCGGAGAGGGCGGTCGCGGTCGATGCGCGCGGCCGGGGCGCGGTCGGCCGGGAGGCGGCGGCCGGGGCCGGTCACGCCGCGTCCTCGGGCGGCGGGTCGCCGGGCTTGTAGGCGGCCACGATCTCGTTGGTCGCGGTGTCGCGGACGACGTTGAACCAGCGCCGGCAGCCGTGGCCGTGCATCCAGCGCTCGCGGTACCGGCCCTTGGTGTTGGCGCGCATGAACAGGAAGTCGGCCCACGCGGGGTCGTCGAGCGCCGCCGGCTCGGCCGGGCGCGCGCGGTGGGCCTCGCCGCCGTAGGTGAACTCGGTCTCGTCGCGCGGGCCGCACCAGGGACAGGGGATCAGGAGCATCGCCGCCTCGCTCAATGGGCCACGGCGGCCGCGCCGTGCTCGTCGATGAGGGCGCCGGTCGTGAAACGTTCGAGCGTGAACGCCTCGTTGAGGGCGTGCGGCCGGTCCTGGGCGATGGTGTGGGCGAACACCCAGCCCGATCCCGGGGTCGACTTGAAGCCGCCGGTACCCCACCCGCCGTTGACGTAGAGGCCCTCGACCGGCGTCTTGGCGACGATCGGGCTGGCGTCGGGGCAGGCGTCGACGGTCCCGGCCCACTGGCGCATCATGCTGAGGCGGCTGAAGGACGGGAACAGCTCGAGGCAGGCCGCCATCATGTGCTCGACGGTCGGCAGGGCGCCGCGCTGAGCGTAGCCGTTGTAGCCGTCGATGCCGGCCCCCATGACCAGCTCGCCGCGGTCGGACTGGCTGACATAGACGTGCACGGCGTTCGACATGACGACCTGGTGGAGGATCGGCTTGACCGGCTCCGAGACCAGCGCCTGGAGGGGATGGCTCTCGATCGGCAGGCGCAGCCCGGCCATCGCCGCGAGGACGCTGGTGTGGGCGGCGGCGGCGAGCCCGACCTTGGCGGCGCGGATCGTCCCGCGCGTCGTCTCGACGCCGACGACCCGGCCGCCCTCGCGCAGGATGCCGGTGACCTCGCAGTTCTGGATGATGTCCACGCCGCGGGCGTCGGCCGCCCGGGCGAACCCCCAGGCGACGGCGTCGTGGCGGGCGACGCCGCCGCGCCGCTGGAGCGAGGCGCCGAGCACGGGATAGCGCGCCGTCGGAGAGGTGTCGAGCAGCGGCACCATGGCCTTCACCTGGGCCGTGTCGAGGATCTCGGAGTCGATGCCGTTGAGCCGGATGGCGTTGACCCGTCGGCTCAGCTCGCGCAGGTCGTGCAGATTGTGGGCGAGGTTGAGGACGCCGCGCTGGCTCAGCATGATGTTGAAGTTGAGCTCGCTGGCGAGGCCCTCATAGAGCTTGAGCGAGTGCTCGTAGAGATGGGCGCTCTCGTCCCAAAGATAGTTCGAGCGGATTATGGTCGTGTTGCGCCCGGTATTGCCGCCCCCGAGCCAGCCCTTCTCGAGCACCGCGACGTTGGCGACGCCGTGCTCCTTGGCGAGATAGTAGGCGGTGGCGAGGCCGTGGCCGCCGCCGCCGACGATGACGACGTCGTACGCCTCTTTCGGGTCGGGGCTGCGCCAGGCCCTGGGCCAACCCTCGTGATAGGCGAGGGCGTTGCGCACCAGACTGAAGATCGAGTACCGCATCGCCTCCCCTTACCGAGCGGCCGCGCCGCGCGGCCGGCGCGGCGAGGCGCATTCTTCCATCCGAATCGGCCGGCCGCAACCCGACCGTGCGCGCCCCATCCCGCTCGGCCGGGGCCGCCGCGACCGGACCGGCGCCCGCGGGAACCGAAAGGTCGGAAGCAAGAAACGAGAAACACAGAATCGCGGAAGTTGTTGCGAGTTTGCCGCAAATCCTCCATTTAACGTCCAGTAAATATCTTCGTATCATCTTGATCGTCGGAAAAGCCCGGTGGTCCGTCATGTCCCTGAGGCCGACAGGAACGGCGCAAGCCACCGTCCCGGTACTTGCTCCAGGATTCGACAGCATGCGACTATCGGCCGGTTTTCGGGGAGATGGCGCGCCCGGGAAGATTCGAACTCCCGACCCCCAGATTCGTAGTCTGGTGCTCTATCCAGCTGAGCTACGGGCGCCTTTGCCGGCGGCGGCGGTCCGCGGCCGGACGAGAGTGCGAACCTACTCAAGGCCGTCCGGCTTGGCAAGGGTCACGGAAAGGCGCCGTTCCCCGCATCCGGCGCCGGCAAAAGCCGCTTGTGGCCCGCCAGGGCATTGTTTAAGATCACGGCGGGGTTGGCTTTCCTATGGGATAAGATTGTTTCCCGTCGATGCGCGCGGTCGTCAAGGCAGCGGGCGCGA
>Ga0256830_1001548_pt1 | contig 16157 bp, 15 predicted proteins | sample 128326metaG_FD_190537 | JGI IMG/M metagenome (GOLD analysis project Ga0256830, IMG submission 190537) | Hydrothermal vent microbial communities from Lau Basin, Pacific Ocean - 128-326 | ecosystem: Environmental > Aquatic > Marine > Hydrothermal vents | place: Pacific Ocean: Lau Basin | collected... | reverse complement strand
ACCAGATCCTGGAGGCAGGGAACATCATTGACGCGGCCCTGACTCCCGGCGATGCGCTTGCCGATGGGCGCTTCCTGACTGCGAACGTGTTTCGCGAAAAGCGCACCACCCTGAGCTACGCCCACGGTGGCCCTTTCGTAACGCTGAACCTCAGTATTTACGCGACCACACGAAACTATATGCAGGATGCCACTCTCGACAACCAGCTCAATGGCGGCACTGTTGCGATTGCCTATACCGTCAGTCCAACCGTCGATATGACATTCAACGCTGACTTCAGCCGGCGTTTCTACCCCACTGATGGGCGCCAGCTGGATTACGCCAGTTACGTGCTGGGAGCCACCTATATAATCAATCCGCAGCTCACCCTGACGGGTTCAGCAGGGGTCATCACTCGTCGCAGCTCGGTTCCCGGACAGGATTACGACAACTTTACCGCCAGCATTGGCATTACCTACGATATTTGATCATGTCGAAGGAACGGACTGAACAGGTTTATGTCCTCATCACCATCGACACCGAATGCGATCATGATCCGCATTGGGTTCGCTCCAATCCACTGACTTTCAAGTCCATCACAGATGGACTGCCCAACCGGCTACAACCGGCATTCGACTCTGTTGGCGCCGTGCCGACCTACCTGCTTACCGTCGAAGTCATGGAGGACGAGGAAAGTGTCGAATCACTGAGAAATCTGCAGGGAAACTTTGAGTTCGGCACCCACCTCCATGCGGCTTTCATCGAGCCGGAGAAAAAGTTTCACGACTATGCGGGTGTTGACAGCCCTGATTTCCAGTGCAATTACGCGCCGCGCATCGAGTTTGAAAAACTCAGCAACCTGAGCGCGCTGTTCGAATCACGCTTTGGCTATCGGCCCACGTCCTTCCGGGCCGGGCGCTACGGCGCCAGTGCCGACACCATTAACAGCCTGGAGAAACTCGGCTACACCTTCGACACCAGCGTCACGCCCCACATAAAGTGGTCGGAACCCAACGGCGAGGTGGACTTTCGCGGTGCCCCCGAGCAGCCTTACTTCCCTTCTCCCGCCTCCATCAGCACGCCTCTGCAGGAAGGAAAGCGTGGTATCCTCGAGGTGCCGGTCACGCTGAAGAATCGCTTCCTGCGCTTCCCGCGCTGGTTCCGCCCCTGGCTTTCATCCCGCGAGCAGATGCGCAAGGTCGCGGAATACCACCTGCGCAAGTATGCACACCGGAAAATCGTCGTGCTGAACATGATGTTCCACTCCATGGAGGTGATCCCCGGCGCTACCCCCTACCCCCAGGACGAAACCGAGGCCCGTCGCTTCATCGACGACATGCTTGACTGTCTCCAGTGGTGCGCTGATCTCGGCATGCAGTTCACCAGTGCACGCGACCTGGCACGCCTCTACCTTGAAGAGTGAGTTGCGAGATGTCATTGGGAAAACTCTTCAAGCACGCACGGAACTATTCGCTCTCCAGCCTGACGATCCTGGCGGCGAGCCTGATTTCCTACCCCATTCTCACCCGCCTGCTGGAGGTTGGCGAGTACGGACTGCTGAGCCTGATTTCCATCGTCATTGGCCTGGTGGTCGCCCTCGCCAAGGCCGGCATGCAGAATTCCATTGTGCGCTTCTATGCACAGGCAAAACAGGGTAAAGGCGAATGGACCCTGAATGACTTCTATACCACCGTCTTCCTCGGCATCGGACTGCTGGCCGGCACCACGACCCTGCTCTGGGCGACAGCCGTGTACCTCATCCCCACCCACTGGTGGGACAACGACATCCTGCGCAGCCTGTTTCTTCTCAGCGCCATTCTTGTCCTGCTGCGCGTAATGGACAGCGCCTTCTCCGGACTGCTGCGGGCCATGGAACGCAGCGGCATCCTCTCCCTGTTTCACGTCGCTCGCCGCTACCTGTCACTGCTGGCGGTGGTCGTAACCCTGTTTTTCATTTCACGCAGCCTGTTCGGCTTCTATACGGCGACCATTCTGGCCGAGGCCAGCATGCTCGTTCTCATGGCCATTTTTGTACTACGCCGTGTCAGGCTGCGTGGCGGGCACTTTTCACTGCCCCTGTTCAAGTCCATGCTGGCGTTTGGTCTTCCACTGGTCGGCCATGAACTCGCCTGGACACTGTTCAACCTCGGCGACCGTCTCCTCATCCAGTATTTTCTCGGCCCCGAACCACTTGGCATCTACTCGGCGGCCTATAACCTGTGCGATTACCTGCGCCTGGCCATCGTCGCTTCCCTGTGGCAGGCCATGCCACCAATGTACACCCGTATCTGGGAGGAAAAAGGCAGGGAGGAAACCATCGCCTTCGTCTCGCGCAGTTACCATTTCTATATCCTCCTCGCCTTTCCGGTGATTGCCGGTATGATAGCCATCGGCCCTGATGTGCTTACCCTGCTGGCCTCTCAGCGCTATGCAGAAGGCGGAATCATCATTCCCTGGGTGGTGACAGGCATGATCCTCAACGGCATGACCATTTTCTTTGGCGCAGGATTTTTTATCGCCAAAAAGACCCGCCGCTTCATGTCCATCACCCTGGTATCCACGGTACTCAACATTTCACTCAATCTTTACCTCATCCCCCGACACGGCATACAGGGCGCGGCCATCGCGACGCTGGCGAGCTTTTTCTTTTTTACCATTACGGCAAGCATTCTTGCCCGCCGGATACTCCCCATTCCTACGCCCATCCTGGTGGTCACCAGGGCGCTCCTTATTTCTGTCGCCATGTACCTGTTGCTTGTCCTGCCGCCATGGCCCGGAGGGATGGTCTGGCTGACGATCAAGATCCCCGTTGGCGCACTGTTCTATGTCGTCGCCATCTATGCCAGCGACAGCGAGGCACGAGGAATGGTGCGCCGTTTCCTGCCGCGCGCGCGCCCGGCAGGACCCTGAGTGAAACATGAAGAAATGTTAAAGGCTGCTGTCAAATCGCTGTTTGCCTCGTCCCCGGTCTGGCGCGGGCCGGGCATGTCACTGCGCCCACGCGGTGTCTATGTCCTCATGTACCATCGCATCGATGACAGCCAACCCGGTTTCCATGGCCTTGGCAAGGTGCGCTTTGAAAAACAGCTCAACTGGCTGCAGCGCAACTGCACCCTCATCGATCCCGACACGCTGGAGGAAAACCTGGCCAGGCCGCCACGCAGGCGGCCCGCCGTGCTCCTGACCTTCGATGACGGCTATCGCTGCATACACGATATTGTCGCCCCCGCCCTGCGCCGTGTGGGGGTACGCGGACTGGTTTTTCTGCCTACCGACATCATCGACTCGGGTGGACTCATCTGGACGGATCGTCTCAACTGGGCCTTCCGCCAGTCGCAGATCGAAAGAATTCGTTTTTCCTGGGAGGAGCAGCAGGTGGCGTGGCCCCTGGAAACCCGCGCACAACGCCTCGCGGCACTGTCACACTGCAAGTCATACCTCAAGCAGCTACCCAATGAACAGCGTCAGGAGGAAGAGCAGCAGATATTGTCCTCACTGGGTCTGATCGGCGAGAGTGAGGGACTGCCACGGCAAATGCTCGACTGGGATGAGGTGAGGGCGACGCAGGACATCATCGCCTATGGCGGTCATACGCATACGCACCCCATCCTCTCCAGTCTCGATTCGACAGGACAGGAGGAAGAAATCGCCACCTGTCAGCAGCGTCTTGCCGAAGAACTCGGCGCGCCATGCCGCTACTTTGCCTACCCCAACGGACGCAACAGTGACTTCAACAGGGACAGCCAGGAACTTCTGAAGCGGCATGGCTTCAATACTGCGTTCTCCACCGAGGAAGGGGTCGCCACCGATGGTGTAGATCGCCTGGCCATACCGCGTATTCCTACCACGGCGAACAGTATTGCCGATTTCGCCTGGCTCATCACGCATCGGGGATAAGGTGATGGAGATACTCTTCTGGTCATCGGTGGTCTTTGTCGCCTACACCTATTTCGTGTATCCATTCCTCATCTGGATGCTGGCGCGATTTTTCCCCGTGCGCGAGGAAGACGCCCCCCTGCCCGATCCGTGTCCTCTGGTGAGCATTGTCATTCCCGTGTACAACGAAGGTGAGCGAGTGCGGCGCAAGCTCGACAACCTGCACGCGCTCGATTACCCCCGGGATCGGCTGGAGATCATCTTCGTCTCCGATGGCTCCACGGACGCCACCGCCGACATCCTGCGTGAATACCCCGACATCACGGTGTTGGCCTATGCCGAGCGCCAGGGCAAGCCCACGGCGCTCAATCGTGCGCTGGAGAAGGCCCGCGGCGAGATCATTGTCTTTACGGACGCACGCCAGACCCTTGAACCCAGGGCAGTCACGGCACTCGTCAGGCGCCTGCTGCGCTCCGGCATCGGTGCGGTCAGCGGTGAGCTTTGCCACCTCGACGCCGAGGGCCATGTCAGCGCCAACGTCGGTCTGTACTGGCGGTACGAAAAGTGGATCCGCAAGGCCGAGAGCCGTTTCCACTCCACCGCCGGGGTCACCGGCGCCCTGTATGCCATCTACCGACGTGACTTCCAGCCCCTGATGCCGGATACCCTGCTCGACGATTTTCAGACCCCGGTCAACATCCTCGCCAAGGGCAAGCGCGTCGTCCTCGAGGAGAACGCACGCGTGTACGATGTACTGCAACAGGACAGCGCCGGAGAAAGGGCACGCAAGATCCGTACCCTGGCAGGCAACTTCCAGTCATACGTGCGAAACGGCTGGCTTTTCCTGCCCTGGCGCAATCCCATTTTCTGGCAATTTATCTCACACAAGGTATTTCGGCTGCTGGTGCCCTACGCCATGCTCACGGCACTGGCTGCTTCCCTGCTGGCCCCGGGCCTGTTCTATCAGCTGGCAGCCCTTGCCCAGTTCCTGTTCTACCTGCTCGGCGGGCTGACATTATTCATCCCTGCCCTGAGCCGCAACCGTATTTGCAGTTTCATACTCGTCTTTCTCGAACTGAATGCCGCAGCCGTCATTGGCCTCGCACGCTTCATGACCGGTCGTATCCAGGTGAGGTGGCAAAAGACATGAAGGGCCTCGCTGTACTGATGTATCATGCCCTCTACGATGGCGACGAGGAACTCGAGGCCATCGATGCCGCCGACCGCCCCTACGCCGTCTCCGTGGCGGAATTTCGCCGCCAGCTCGACTTCCTGGCGGAACACGATATCCCTGTGGTGCCGCCGGCAGACGTCGAACATCTGCATGACAACGACCGCAACCGCGTTATGCTGACATTTGACGATGGACATGCAAGCTTTTATCGTCATGCCTTCCCGATACTTCAGGAAAAGGGCATGCTGGCGTGTTTCTTCGTCACCTCCGACCTCGTGGAGCAACGCAAGGATTTCTGTGACTGGCACCAACTCCGTGAAATGCACTATCACGGCATGGCAATTCAGTCTCATGGAAAGACGCATCGGTTCCTCAACGATCTCTCTCTCGAGCAACAATACGAGGAACTGGAACGCTCATCCTCGATTATCGAGGAAAAAACCGGAAATCGCGTCTATGCCATTTCCTTTCCCGGCGGACGCTATGACCATAACACCATCAAGCTTGGCCAGCGGGCCGGATACAGCCAGTTTCACACCTCCGAGTTTGGACTCAACCGTCCCACGCGCTTCCGCGCCCCGCTCATCCTGCGGCGCATACCCTTGCGACAGGGCACCACCATCACGCAGTTTGCCCAACTGGCGCTGGGTGATACCGGCACCATGCTGAGACACCGGCTGCTTACACAAACCAAGTCCGGCCTGAAGAAATTACTGGGCAACCGTCTCTACCATGAACTCTACAAGCGATACTTCGGTTAACAGGGACGCCGTGCCTGTTTATACGCCGCCGGCCTGGGCGGGGGCGCCGCTGCGCAACACCATCCTGTTTCTCAGCATCCCTGCATTGCTGATCAGCATCCCCCTGGCATTCGATATATCTCTACCGAAACCCGTGCTCTATGGCGTCGCCGCGGCGGTTGGCGTGGTCATGATGGTGCGCAGTTTTCGCGACCCGGAATGGTTGCTGGCGGCCTTCATCCTCTACATGCCGCTATCCAAGATGGTCGTCGTCCCCCTTGCCCCGGGTGTCAATGGCACGAACATGCTCATGTTGCTGTGCATCATCGCCTGGGTCGCCAACGCCACGCGCGAAGAGCGCCCCTTCTTTCGCAAGCTTCCGGGCAGCAAGCTCGTCCTGTGGTTCGGGATATACAGTAGTCTGTCGGGGGTTACACTGATCTTCAGTTCACTCGGCTTCAGTTACCTGCTGGCCATTGCACCCCTGCTCAAGGCATGGATCGACCAGTTCATGGTGTTCTTCATTTTTCTCAACCTCATCCGTGACGGTATCATGGCCAGGCGCATCGTCATTTACATGATGATTGGCATGGTGCTGGTATCCTTTCTCGGCGCCATGGAAATGCTGGACAAGCAGGGTCTGGCCACGATTGAGAAATCGCGCGTACTGGGTCCGCAACTCCAGCCCAATGACCACGGCGCTTTCCTCGTCTACAGCCTCGCGCCCTTCATTGGCATATTCCTCGCCAACATCTGGCGTCTCAGAACCTGGGTACTGCTTCCCTACTTTCTGGTGGTTGCCAAGGTCATCATCGCCACCTTCTCGCGCGGTGCCTGGCTGGGACTGGCGGCCGGCGCCTTTGCTGCGGGACTGACCCGCGGCATACGTTTCTCGTTTGCCATGGGGCTGTTGGGTATTCTTGCCATCCTACTCATGCCGCAACTCATCCCCGACTCCATCATGGCGCGCATCGCGCACACCCAGGGACAACCCGGCCAGATCCAGGTGGAAGAACTGGACCGCAGCTCGGAGAACCGTCTCATCCTGTGGCGCGCCGCCATCGACATGACCCTGGAAGATCCGGTCTTCGGCAAGGGCTTCAAGGCGTTTCCCCGTCTCAAGGCCCGCTATACGGAATACGACGTATGGGAGTCCGACACACACAATATGTATCTATTCATCTCGTCTCAAATGGGGATCCCGGCATTAATCCTGTTCATCCTGATCCTCGCGCGCATGTTTTTCCTCGGCTGGGGCATGCGCAGTGACCCTGATAGCTTTATACGCGGCATGGCCATTGCCGCAGCCGCCATGTCCGGTTCCATCGCCGTGATCAACATGTTCGGTTCACGCATGATCAATATCGAAGTGGACGGCTATTTCTGGATATTTCTCGCTGTGCTGGCCCACATCAGGACCGAGGTAGATGAGCGCCCTGAAGAGCTACAGTGGGCGATGGAGAAGAATCATCAGCCCAATATGGAGCCGGCCAAGCATCCTGTATGGGATCGCCAATGGTAAACGACACAATAATCGTCCTGAAAACAGTTAAAGGAGCCCGAGGATAACTATGGAGCAGGTTTCCACCCTTTTCGAACCCATTGCCCTGTTTTTCTATGTGTTTGGCATCATCGGCCTTCTCATCCTGCGCTATTCGCCCAGCCTGTGGTTCCGCGCCTTTACTGTCCTGGTCCTGCTGGGCTATTTCACCTTTGCCAGCCCGCTTGGCGCCAACCTGATTGTCGGCGCGGTGGAAATACGGGAACCTGAACCGGTCGATTGCGTATCTACCAGACCCAGGGTAGTGGTGATCCTTGCCGGCGGCATAACCGATTCTTCGGCCATTCGCAATCAGCTCGCGCGTCTCAAGGAGGAATCCTACCGCAGGCTCATCGACGGGATCACCTGGGCCCGGGAGATAAAAGCCGACCGAGTCCTCATCACAGGCGGCTCGGGACGCGACAACGGTGGCAGAAGCGAGGCCTCTCTCATGGCCGAGCTGGCGATGCAGATGGGGTACCCGCGGGAAAAACTCCTGCTGGACGAAGTTGCCATGAATACCTTCTCCAGTTCCGGCACCGTCAGCCGCATGCTTGGTGAGATCCAGGTAGATACCGTGTGGATGGTAACCTCCGCCACCCACATGCGGCGCGCCCGTGCAAGCTATGAGAAAAGGGGCCTGAAGATATGCGTCTATCCTGTCAACTCGAAGCGCGTTCCCATTGATATGCCCTATGCCCTGGTGCCGCAACTCAGTGCTCTGTCGAAGAGCACTGACGCCTACCGCGAAGTCATGGGTTATATCTATTACGCCATGACCGAACGCCTGTAAGCATGAAAGACGACAGGATCAGGATCACCTATTTGATCGATTCCATCGGCGCCGGTGGCGCACAGACGCACGTCCTCAACGTGCTGAAAAATATGGATCACCAGCGCTTTGCCGTCAGTTGCGTCTGCGTGCGCATGCCCGGCTCCCGTTTCGATGAACTGGAATCCCTACCCGTGGAAACGCTGGTCCTGAACCTGGAAAATCTCGTCAGCCTGAAACGTACCTGGCAGGCCCTGCGTCAGCTCTCCGCCTTCATCCGCGCCCGTGATACCCAGATCCTGCATGCCTACCTGTTCAACCCCAGCCTGCTGGCCGGTCTCTACCGCTTCCTGCACCCCTTCGGCCCCCTGCTTGTCACCAGCCGGCGGGACGTGGGCTACTGGCACAAACCCTGGCACTGGCGGGCCTATCGCCTCCTCAACCTGCTCACGCGCCGGGTCATCGCGGTAACCAATGACGTACGCAACACCTCCATCCGTATGGAGAAGCTACGCCCCAGCCGGATCACGACCATATATAATGGCGTGGATACCGACTTCTACCAGGCCAACGCGACGCTACGCGCCGAGTCCCGCGCCCGCTGGGGCCTCTTGGATGAACACCTGGTAATCGGCATTCTCGCCATTCTCCGCCCCGAGAAGCGTCACGACATCTTTATCCAGGCGGCGGCGAAACTGGCGGACCGCTTTCCCCACGCGCGCTTCATGGTGGTTGGCGGCAATTCTGACGAAGACTGGGAATCGCGTATTCGCGCACAGGTAGATGAACTCGGTCTCGCAGAACGGGTGATATTCACCGGCAAGCTGGCCAATTCCCGCCCTGCCCTCGCCGCCTTCGATGTCTCCGTGCTGTGCTCGGATACCGAGGGCATGTCCAACACCCTGCTGGAGTCCATCGCCATGGGACTGCCGGCGGTGGCGACCAGGGTGGGCGGCAATCCCGAGGTCATCGAAGACGGTGTCAGCGGCGTGCTGTTCCCCGCCGGGGATTCAGACAAACTGGCGGAGGAACTCAGCCGGCTAATCGACGACAAAGAACTGCGCCACCAGTATGCGCGTGCGGCCCGTGAACGGGCATTGAAGGTCTTCAGCATCCGTGCCATGCTGAATGCCATGCAGGAAACCTATGTGTCGCTGTTACGCTAAATACGTGTTCCGAATACCCGATCACCTGAGAATGAGCGGATTGCCTTATCTGCCTGTCTCTCTCCGGGTGACGTTTACGGACACGCGGTACATACGTCCCTGTACGCTCGACAGCCGTGTCCATGCGGCTGACGGTCCGTAAACGTCGCCCCGAGAGAGTTCGACGTCTGTAAACTGTAGTGGAATTCGGAACACGTATTTAGCCATGTTATTCAATTCCTATGAATTCATCGTCCTGTTCCTGCCAATCACCCTGTTTGGCTTCCTCTACCTGCACCGCAAACACAGCGCCCGGCTTGCCTTCACCTGGCTGGTGCTCTGCTCGCTGTTCTTCTATGGCTGGTGGAACCCCCAATACCTGTTTCTCATTATCGGGTCCATCACGTTCAACTACCTTGCCGGCACGCTGATACTCCGAAGCAGGGCGGCCGGGCGTGCGCAGCTTTCCTTCTGGCTCATGTGCCTTGGCATCGCCTTCAATCTCGGTCTGCTGGGCTGGTTCAAGTACGCCAACTTCTTCCTCGATACGGTCAACGGACTCAGCGATTCCGGTTTTCAACTGGTGGACGTGGTTCTGCCCATCGGCATTTCCTTCTTTACCTTCCAGCAGATCACCTATCTCGTCGATGCCTGGAAGGGCATATCGGAGGAACACAGCGCGCTGCAATACTCGCTCTTCGTGGTGTTCTTTCCCCAGCTTATCGCGGGACCCATCGTGCACCACAGCGAGATGTTGCCACAGTTCTCGGATCACCGGAAGATCCACAACTATGCGGAGAACATTGCCATCGGGCTGACCATCTTCAGCATCGGCCTGTTCAAGAAAGTGGTCATCGCCGACACACTGGCGCTGTCCGCCACCCCGGTCTTCAGCGCGGCGGACAGTGGCGAGACCCTGCACTTCTTCGCCGCCTGGCGCGGAACCTTCGCCTACAGCTTCCAGCTGTATTTCGATTTTTCCGGTTACTCGGACATGGCCATCGGCCTGGCGCGCATGTTTGGCATCAAGCTGCCACTCAATTTCCATTCGCCCTACAAGGCCACTGGCATCATCGACTTCTGGCGACGCTGGCACATGACCCTGTCGCGTTTTCTGCGCGACTATATCTACATTCCCCTCGGTGGCAGTCGCCTTGGTCGCCTGCGCCAGGGCACCAACATCATGGCCACCATGCTCATCGGTGGATTGTGGCATGGCGCGGGCTGGACCTTCGTCGTCTGGGGTGGCATCCACGGCATCTTGATCCTGCTCAATCACCTGTGGCGCCTGATCAGCCCGTTTGGCGAGGGCGGCGCCCTGCGGCGTTTCTTCTCGCGCATACTGACCTTTCTGCTCGTTTCCCTCGCCTGGGTCTTTTTCCGCGCCGAGACCTTCGATGGCGCCCTGCGGATCTTCGATGGCATGCGTAACCTGCCGCACACGCTGGCTGACCGACTGGGGCCACTGGCCGACGGACTCATGATGATTGGCTTCCGCTTCGAGGGACCGTGGATCGATGGTTCGGATCTCATGAGTATCGCCTGGCTGCTGGTATTGCTGACCATCGTCTGGTGGCTGCCCAACACGCAACAATGGCTGCGTCGCCATGAGCCCGCGCTGGATCTGGTGCGCGCCGGGATCTCGGATGGCGAGACAGGCGAAACCGAAAAGACCCTGCGCTGGCCCGCCTGGGCGCCCACCACCGCCTGGGCGCTGGTGGCCGGCGGGCTCTTCCTCGCGGCATTCCTCAACCTCTCGCAGGTCAGCGAGTTCCTCTACTTCCAGTTCTGAGCATGGCCGCCAACGTCTTCCACAGGTATCTCCGTATTGCCGGCGCCCTCACGGTCCTGGTCAGCACCGCGGTTCTGGGCATCAACGTACTGATTGATCCCCTGTGGTTCTTTGGCGGCAACCACCTGTTCCCGGAAAACTACAGCTTCAACGAGCGCCACGCCAAGGCCAACTATTTCATGCGCGCGCCGAAACAGTGGGACTGCCTGATTTTCGGCAGCTCGCGTGCTACCCTGCTCGATGAGCGCACCATCCCCGGCTACCGTTGCTTCAACTTCGCCGTCTCAGACGGCCGCCCCACCGAATTCAAGGTCTATGCCCGCTATGCGCGCAAGTTCGGCGGACCTGTGCGCATGGTCATCGTCGCCGTCGATGCGCGCAACCTCTCCCGCCCGAAGCTCAGTCAGGAGTTGCCCGAGTTCGTACGCGACATGGCGCCACCCCCCGGTCCCCTGCGTACCTATCTTTCCTGGAGCGCGCTGAATTTTTCCCTGCGCACCCTGCTGCGACGTTCCCCCCGCGTCCGCTACTATGACGGCGATCTGATCGGTGACGTGCTCCCGGGCACGCCACCCTATCGTCCACCGCGTTGTTACAGTGACCGCGACTACGGCCAACCCTTCCACCTGCGCCATGCGCCGCACTACGCCGCCATCCGCGAGACCTTCCCCGACGCCAAGTTCATCGGTTACGTCGCCCCCATCGCGGCCTGGGACATGTCCCTGTTGTTGCAGGACGGCTCGCTGCCATCCTATGCCCGCGCCATGTACGCCATGGCGCAACAGTACGAGCGCTTCTACGACTTCAGCATCCCCTCGCCCATCACGGAGCGCAAGGACAATACCTACGACGGGCACCACTACGACCGCGCCACCAACCACCTCATCGCGGCGCGCATGTTCGGTAATGCCGCGGATTTCGGACTCGCCGTGCATGATATGAGCCTCGCCGAGTATCACGCGGCGCTGGAAACGGCCCTGCGGGACTACGCGGCGCGCGCGCACCCGAACCTGAAGTTCTGTGCCGCCTCGGGGCGCTGGCATCCGCTGCGTTGAACGCCGCTCACTCACCGTTCTGGATCAGCCGGGATATACATGAGTATTACTGGGCGCGCCCTGCCGGCATGCTAGAATACGCCGCCAGTCAGGGAGCGTGGAGAACACGCGACCGTCCGGGCCGAAAATTCGAGCCCTGTCCCGCCGAAACGGGGGAACCAGAAAGTATTAACCAATAGCCGCTTCCGGTTACCCGGAGGCCGCCACCATTGTCACGATCCAGGGGGATAGCGCCACAATGCCAAAGGCCAGCCTGCCGCGGAAACACACCCGCGACTTCATGCAACTCATCGGTGTCGCGGACATCGCGCCCTGTACCTGCCCCTTCGATCCCGGCTATGATCCCGTCACCCTGGAGAGTCACCTGGAACAGAGTGCCCACCTGATCTCCATCCTCAAGATTTCCATGGCCTGCTGGCTGATCGCCGACGAGAAGGCCACGCGCCGCAAGGTGGACGCCGCCCGCCGCCTCAATGTGCCCACCTGCACCGGTGGCGGCATGTACGAGGTGGCCTCCTATTTCGACCGCGTCGAGGAATATCTCGATCTCTGCGCCGACATCGGCTTCACCCGCATCGAGGGCGGCGAGGGCTTCACGGAACTCAAGCAGACGCCACGCCAGCTGATCAGCATGGCCGAGGAACGCGGTCTGGAGATCCAGTTCGAGGTTGGTGAAAAACACGGCGGCGCCTTCACGCCGGAGATCCTCGACGAGATCATCGACCAGAGCAAGGAGTGGCTCGATGCCGGTGCCAGACAGATCGTCGTCGAGGCGCGCGAGAGCGCCGCCGACGTGGGCCTGTTCAGTGATTCCGGGGAGTTCAACAGCGAGGGCGCGGATCGCTTCGTCAGGGAGTTTGGTTTCGATGCGGTGCTCTTCGAGGCCCCCAACAAACAGAGCCAGTTCGCCATGCTCAACCACTTCGGCCCGCAGGTTCACCTGTGCAACGTGCGCATCGAGGAACTGCTGCGCGTCGAGATCTACCGCCGCGGGCTGCACTCCGACGCCTTCCAGCACGACAATCTCCGCCCCAAAGGATAGTTCATGAGCAAGCAAGTCGTTATCGATCACCTGCCGGAGAGCGCCGCCCACTACAAGCAGGACCATGCCGTCATCGTCGTCGATGTCATCCGCGCCTCGACCACGGCGACCACGGCCGTCAGCCTGGGACGCGAGGTCTATCCCGCGCAGACCACCGACGAGGCCTTCATCCTCGCCGAAAACCTGGTGGACCCCATCTTTGCCGGCGAACTGGGCGGCAACGTGCCCTACGGTTTCGATCTCACCAACAGCCCGGTACAGATCGCCGCCCTGACGCAGATCCCCTCGGGCTACTTCACCGAGGATCACCGTCCCATCGTGCTGGTGTCTTCCTCCGGCACTCGCCTGCTGGTCAATGCCATCGGCGCGCCGGGGCTCTATGTCGGTTGCTTTCGCAATTTTTCCGCCGTCGCCGCCTACGTCGCGGAGAAACACGACAAGGTGGCCGTCCTGGGCGCCGGCACGCGCGGCGAATTCCGCCGCGAGGACCAGATCGGCTGCTCATGGATCGCCGGCAAACTCATGGAACACGGCTTCGCCGCCGCCGACCGGAAGACCTCGGACATCGTCGAACGCTGGGCGAATGCCGAACTGGCCTCCCTGCGCAACGGCCGCAGCGCGGAATACCTCAAGCGCTCCGGCCAGGTCCATGACCTCGAGTTCGTACTGCATCACATCGATGACCTGGATATCGTACCCGCCTGGCAGGACGGCAAGCTGGTACCGGTGGCAGGACATCCCATAAGCTGAACAAGAAAAACCGATCAGGAATCCTGCATGGCAAACATCAGAATCAAGGATACCTCGACACCCGTCGTCGTCATCAACAACAAGCTGGGCGGGCTGACCATCATGCGCAGCCTTGGCCAGCTTGGCGTGGAACTCCATGGCGTCGATGAAAGCCCCCGTGCCGCGGGCATGCTGTCGCGTTACTGCCGCCACAAGCACATCAAGCGGTTCGACGAGGAGCGGCCGGAAGAATACCTCGACTTCCTGCTCGAGCTTGGCAGATCCCTGGACCGCAAGGCGATCCTCATCCCCACCTCGGACATCACCGGGGTATTCGTCTGCCGCTATGCCGAGCAACTGAAAGAATACTTCCTCTTTCCGGCCAATGACGTCGACCTCATGGAACGCCTCATCAACAAGGCCACCATGTTCGACATCGCGCTGGAAAACGACGTCCCCACGGCAAAGACGCTTTTCCCCAGAAACCGCGGCGAGGTGGAGGAATACATCAAGACCGGCATGTTCCCCATCATGCTCAAGGCGGTGTATGGTCACAAGCTGATGCAACGCACCGGCAAGAAGATGCTCATCGTCCATGACGCAGAGGAGTTGCTCAAGTGGTACGACGAGCTGGAAGACCCGGACGATCCCAATCTCATGATCCAGGAATTCATTCCCGGCGGCGACGACCAGGTATATATCTTCAACGGCTACTTCGACGGCAATTCCGACTGCCTCGCCGCCTTTACCGGACACAAGATCCGCCAGTACCCCATCCACATCGGCAGCGCCTCGCTGGGCGAGTGTCGCTGGCACCCCGACGTCGCCGAGCTGACCACGCGCTTCATGAAGGACATCGGCTACAAGGGCATCCTCGACATCGGCTACCGCCTCGATCCGCGCGACGGCAAGTACAAGGTGCTCGACATCAACCCGCGTGTCGGCCAGGCCTTCCGCATCTTCGTCGCACAGAACAACATGGACGTCGTCCGCAGTCTCTACCTGGACCTGACCGGCCAGGAGCAATTCGAGATCGTGCCGCGCGAGGGGCGCCGCTGGATGATCGAGAACCACGACGTCATCGCGACCTATTACTACTTCAAGGAAGGTTCACTGAGTTTCGGCGAGTGGTTGAAATCCTTCCGCAAGCTGCAGGAAGGTGCATGGTTCTCCTGGCGCGATCCCTGGCCCTTCCTCGTCATGAGCGGCCGCCTGAGCAAGCGCATCATCCAGTTCATCCTGCGGCGACCCGGCCGCATCGAGGAATAGTACTTCAGCGCGCCGGCAGGCGCGCCAGCAGACCCGCCAGGGCCTCCTGTACCGCCTGACGGCGTACCGCCTCGCGGTCCCCGCTGAAAACATGCTGATCGGCGACGGTCTCCCCGCCCCCGGCCCAGGCGAGCCATACCAGCCCCAGCGGCTTGTCCACCGTCGCGCCCCCGGGTCCGGCGATACCGCTTACCGCCACGGTGTAGTCGGCGCGGCTGTTGTCCAGCGCGCCCTCCGCCATGGCGATGACGCAAGCCTCGCTGACCGCGCCGTCGCGTGCAAGAATTTCCGTGCTCACGCCCAGCATGTCCTGCTTGGCCTCGTTGCTGTAGGTGATGAAACCACGATCGAACCACGAGGAACTGCCGGGTATATCAGTGAGGATCTTGGCGATCCAGCCGCCGGTACAGGACTCGGCGGTGGCCAGGCGGCGGTGCAGGAGATGCAGGTGATCGCCCACCCTCATCGCCAGGCGATCGAGTTCCCTGTCATCGGGTATGGTCGGCATGACTCACCTCCCGCAAAGAAGACACGCTGCCCGCGCAGGCGGCGGGCGCCGGCGTCCTGCTGGAGCGCCTCAGTCGAGCACCTGCTTGATGATGGCGCCGATCTCGTAGCCCTCGCCGCGTTTCTGCTTGTCCGCGCGCACCACCTTGACGGTGGCATGCAGCGGCGCGGTGACCTCGGCCTCGGGGACGATGTGCACTTCCAGCATGCTGCCCACCGGGACTTCCTCCTCGGCGATGAACATCATGCCACGGCCACTGAGGTTCTTCGCCAGCCCCTCCTGCTCCACGCCGCCTTCCTCGACACGATAGGTCAGGCTGCAATCCACCGTGACACGGAAAAAATCACGTTTTTCGTCGTAGTCCCGCGGCATGTTCCTCTCCCGCCCCCGTTTCCCTTGATGTAGCGTGTCTGACGGCTAGAAAAACACAACTTGCCCCGCTGGTCAATCTGACGGCACATTCGTTACACTTGCCCTTCGATGAGTGCCAGCCTGCCCAACCTCGACGCCCATACCCCCATGATGCAGCAGTACCT
>Ga0256830_1001547_pt1 | contig 16158 bp, 12 predicted proteins | sample 128326metaG_FD_190537 | JGI IMG/M metagenome (GOLD analysis project Ga0256830, IMG submission 190537) | Hydrothermal vent microbial communities from Lau Basin, Pacific Ocean - 128-326 | ecosystem: Environmental > Aquatic > Marine > Hydrothermal vents | place: Pacific Ocean: Lau Basin | collected... | reverse complement strand
AGAGGAAGATGCATAAACGAACTTCTGAATTCCATATTTTTTAACACCCTCAAGCAACCTCTGGGTTACCATGATGTTGTTCTCAGTATACACCACGAATTCTCTGCCCCAGCTTGCCCTGACACCAGGCTGCGCAGCCAAGTGAAACACATAATCAACCTTATCCAAGATTTTGATGTCCACTTCGAGGATGTTCTCCTTAATAAACTCGATTTGATTAGCAAAATTTGAAATGTTCTCCTCTTTTATTCTCTTCGAATAATAGTCCGTAAAGCAATCAACACCTATTATGTCGTATCCTTCCTCAATTAATCTTTCCACAAGATGTGATCCTATGAAACCTGCACAACCAGTAACCAGCACCTTCATGTAAGCAACTCCTCCGCTTTTTTGGCAGTTTTTGAGTCTGTTGCTGTAACGCAATCCATCCTCTGCATAATAAATTTATTGAGAGTTCGCTTCCACGTTGCCTCGCCTATGGCTCCTTCACCTCTCAGACTCATAACTGCCTTGCACCCCTTTTTTTTCGCTGCCAGCGAAATAAGTCCTCCCTCCCAGTTTCTCCCATCAATTAAGTCGAAATCCTGAAATCGAACATTGATTTTTAGAATCGCCGAGAGTGAATAAAATGGTCTTGAAAACAGTCCATCTGGGCTCTTCACTCTAACGAGTTTAACACCCTCTATGTCTCCCTCGCCACCTATACCACAGATAATCGTAACACTGCACCTTTTGGCAAGAGACTTTGAAAGTTGGAAAACCTGCATGCCAACTCCAGAAAGCTCATAGGGTGGAGCAAAAAGTGACGCAAATCCTATACTTTCAGGAGGATAGCCAGTAATTTCAGAGTATAGAGTGTAAACCTTATCTGCAATCACTTCGAACGAGTATCTGGATCTAACAAAAACATGAATCCTTTTTCTGTCCAGATCCCTGACATTATTTACACCTTCTGCAATCGCTCTCGAATCTTTTACATTTACGATCGTTCCCAGTTCATTGTTGATGACTTCAGGCGCTGCGCCAATAGGTGTAGCTACAACTGGTAAACCACAGGCTAGAGCTTCCAGCATAGAATTAGAGAATCCCTCCATACTGACTGAAGGCAGAACAAACACATCCATTGCGTTGTGTATCAGAGGTATTTCTTCATGACCAACTGCCCCTAAAAAATGTACCCGATTTGTAAACCTGCCTGCCAGCTTTTTTAGTTTTATCTCTTGAGGTCCGCCACCTACAAGGAATAGTTTACCTTCATCAAGATACTGAAGCGATTTGATTAAATACTCGACCCCTTTTTCTTCCGAAAACCTTCCGACATATACTATATTTAAATCATCATCGAGTTCGCAAAACTTTCCCTCAAACCACTCAACAGCTTTTTTCCTGTTGATTGGTTTAAATTTATTAATATCCACGCCGTTTGGGACAACTCTAACCTTCATACCTTATAACTCCAAACTTTTCAGATATTCTCTAACTTTTCTACCAATGTCTTCCCTTTCAAGTGCGAGTTCAACATTGGCTCTGATAAATCCGAATTTGTCCCCGACATCGTACCTCCTATCCTTAAAATGAAATGCATAAAGGTCGTGATCTTTTAAACTCGCCCTGAGAGCATCCGTTAGCTGTATTTCTCCACCATAACCTGGACCAATTTTTTTGAGATAATCGAATATCACAGGAGTCAGTAAATACCTGCCCATCGTGGCTAGATTGGATGGTGCTTCATCAATCCTTGGCTTCTCTATTATGTCTCTAACTCTGTATACATCATCACCAATTCTTTCAGGGTCGATAATGCCATATCTTGGAATTTCTTCTCTGCTAACCTCCTCCACCGCAATCACGTTCCCTTTGTAGGTCTCATACAGTTCAATAAGTGATTTTGTACATGGAGGGTTTGAAACAATAATATCATCACCAAGTAAAACAGCAAAAGGCTCATCTCCTACAAATCTCTCAGCATAAAGTATTGCATCCCCCAGACCAATGGGATTCTTCTGCCTGACATAATAAATGTTAGCCAGCTCAGAAATTCTGCGCAATTCCTCAAGCAGCTCATGTTTTCCATTCTTCAGCAAATGATTCTCAAGCTCAGGATAGGCATCGAAATAATCAACTATGGCTCTCTTACCCCTGCCAGTTATTATTAAAATATCCTCTATCCCGGATTCCACAGCCTCTTCTACAACATAATGCAAAACGGGTTTATCAACAACAGGCAACATTTCTTTTGGCTGAGCCTTTGTGGCGGGCAGTAATCTTGTCCCCATACCTGCTGCAGGAATGACTGCTTTTGTTACGGACATTCTACCACCTACCAGCAAACACCTTCATAAATTTTTGCCTCTTTTTTGGCCTTTTCGATTCTTCTTCCGTCAATAACTATTTTACCGGTATATTCAAGCTTTTCAAATTCTTCCCATTCGGTGAGTATCAGGATGGCTTCAGCATTCAGCACTTCTTCTACATTTGCTGTATATTCAATGTGTGGGAATATCTCTTTGAAATTTTCATTTGCTACCGGATCATAAGCAATCACCTTTGCTCCTTCCTCAATAAGTTTTTCGATTATAGGAATTGCCCTGCTTTCTCTGACGTCATCGGTATCTGGTTTGAATGCGAGGCCCAGAACACCTATGGTCATATTCTTCAAATCTGGAACATACTTTTTCAGAATACGTACTAACCTGAGGGGTTGCTCTTCGTTTAATCTCATTACCGATTTCAAAATTTCCGGATTTTCTCCGAGTTCTTCAGCTTTTGAGATTAGTGCTCTGATATCCTTTGGAAAACAGCTTCCTCCAAATCCTATTCCCGCTCTAAAGAATGATGGATTTATCCGATGATCTAATCCAACACCTCGAAAAACTTCGTAGGTGTCTATACCAAGTTTTTTGCAGATGTTTCCAATTTCATTTGCAAATGATATTTTGGTTGCCAAAAAAGCATTACTTGCATACTTTATCATCTCCGCTGTTTTTAGATCAACAAAAAGCTTGGGGCAATTAAATGAAGAATATAACTTGTTGAGGATATTTTTGGAGTTCTCATCCTTGACTCCAACCACAATTCTATCAGGATTAAAGAAATCATCTACCGCACTACCCTCTCTTAGAAATTCAGGGTTTACTGCAAGCCCAAAATCATAGAAAGCTTCCTTATTTGAATTCTGCTCAAGAATTGGCTTTATAACGTCTTCTGTTGTCCCAGGGACAACAGTACTTTTCACCACCACAACATGAAATCTATCCTTTTCTTCCAATACCTTCCCAACATTTTTAGCTGCAGATTTAACATAATCTAAATTAATAGATCCATCATGATTCGAAGGTGTTCCAACACATATAAAAGTGATTTGAGAGTTTAAAATAGCTTCATCGTAGTTATCGGTTGCATGGTATCGCCCACGATTTCTTTTCATAAGATCTTCAATATGTGGTTCGAAAACTGGTGGGGTGCTGTTGTTTATCGCTTCAACTTTTTTTGTATCAATATCCACAAATATAACTCTATTCCCTAGTTCTGCAAACCCAAGACCTGTAACGATCCCCACATAACCCGACCCGATTACTGATATGTCTACCATTCATGCATTGTTTACCAAGAGGAAAGATAAGACTTTTGCCATAAAGCCGCCCTACCGTAAAGATATCCTATTCCAACAATAAACATAAATACCCACAATAGAATAAGCTTAATAAAATCTCCATAAGACCTCTTTAAAACTGCACGTAACCTAATTCTTGTCCTATTGGATACCAAATACTTTAGAAAATTTGCCTCTTCACTAATTCCCCCTAAAACATTATCCATCACCGCCTTAGAATACCCCTGCCAGAACGCTCTCTTAATCAAAAATCTTAATTTGGTTCTTCTTTCAAATATCTTGTGGTATACTACGGCCTTCGGATTGTACATGACACCTTTTCCAAATTCTCTCCTCATCCTCTCACATAATTCCGTCTCCTCCGCCTGAAGTGATATGCTACCTCTAACACCCAATTCCGGTCTAAATCCTCCGAGATTCATGAAGACCTCCTTACGAAAGCTGAGATTTGACCCAAATGTATTCCTGACCTCAGTAACATCCTCTGGAAAACCTAAATGCGTTGCGCCAATCAACCAGTAAAATTCCTCCGGCAACCACTTCGGCTTCTTTGTAATCCAGAGAGGAACCAACTTCCCACCAGCAGCTATGGCACCTTGTCTATACATTTTGACGAGTTCTTCTATCCACCGCTCATCTGCAACAGCATCATCATCGATAAACGCAATAATATCTCCATTAGTCAGTTTGACACCTCTGTTCCTGCTTTCTGCAAGGCCGAGGTTTTTTTCGTTTAAATAAACTCTAATAACCCCTCTTTCGATCAAGTTTGAGAATCTATTCATAATACTTTTACAATATTCTTCATCACCATCAACAACAACTATTATCTCTATATTTTTATAACTCTGATGGAGCAAGCTCTCAACACACTCTCTGAAGTGTTCAAACATTTCTGGCAAATACGTCGCTACTATAACGCTCACCTTCACAGTTCAAGTCTGAACAGTTTGTGTATATAAAATCTGAGAAGTTTTTTTCAAGAGCTTAATACTCCAACTCCAACAGATTGATAGGTGTGTTACATTCGATAATATTTGTTGACTTCCAGCACTTAAAACAAATTGCATAAAAAACTTTAAATCTCCTCCTTTCTCGATTAACTCGATGTCGGATAGAATCAAAAATAACTGGCACTGGTTCTTCATCCTATCTGCTATAGCAATTGGCCTTTATATAAGACTCGCAAATCCTTGGAATACAGTATTCCCTGGCTGGATCGATGGTGCAAAGTTAAGCGGCAACGACCCATGGTACTACTTTAGACTGATTGATTCAGCCGTACACAACTTCCCCAATAGGATCTGGTTTGACGCTTTCACAAGATATCCCTACGGCACGTATATCCATTTTGGTCCTTTTTTGGTCTACCTTGGTGTATTAGCATCCCTTATAACTGGCTCCACTGATCCGGCTTCTATAAAGTCAGTAATTGCGTTCCTCCCAGCTATTGGCGGAGCCTTACTTGCCCTACCTACGTATTTACTGGCTAAAGAAGTGTTCAATAAAAAAGCTGGAGTAATTGCTGCATTGCTAGTTGTCCTCATACCTGGTCAACTCATGGCAAGAAGCGTTCTCAGCTTCAACGACCATCACATCTGGGAAGTTTTCTGGATGGCCTCCGTTCTTGCGCTTTTCACTGCATCTATCAACAAATGGAGTGGTAAAAATCGTGATGAGAACATCAAAGACAAAAAAGCCTTAATGTATCCAATCATGACGGGCATCGCTTTGGGTTTGTACCTCGACACCTGGGCTCCCGGTTTTATCATCGCATTAATGATTGTGATTTACGCAGTTATAATATATCTTTTCAAAAAATGGCTTAATGCAGAAACAGAGAACCTTACATATATCGCGGTTATAACATTTGCTGTCGCTTCTCTCATCTATCTACCCTTCGCATTTAACGCTCCCGGTTTCAGTACAGCAAGATACTCACCCTTCCAACTCCTAATTCTTGTTGGTTCCTGCTTGGTTATCCTAGTGTTCCACCTGATTGAAAGACTTGAAAGCAGAGGATTTTTTGAAAAAATTGGAATTAGAGAAGAGTATGTATTCCCCGCAACCATTGTTGTTTCAGCAGGAATTATTATGGGTGGAGTTGCCTTATTATCTCCTGACTTTCTCTTTCAACTTAAAAGCATTATTGGCGTTATCCAGCCAAAAGGTGGCGCTCTAACGGTTGCAGAAGTCCAGCCCTTCTTCACTATGGGCGGCAAATTCAGTTTAAGCCCAGCATGGCAGAACTTCAGCATAACCTTCTTCTTTGCGATTCCGGCAATGATCTATTACGCTTACAAACTAATAAAAACCAGAGATGAAAGACTGCTTTTCATTCTGATCTGGGGTTTTGCAATGCTTGTCGCTTTAGCAGGACAAAATCGATTTGCATATTATTTTGGAGTTGTTTCAGCAGTATTTGCCTCGGCAATAATCAGCGAAATTCTTGAGAAAGTAAAGTTCTACGATTACATTTCAGCTGCACTGAACAGCGATAAAAAAGCAATGAAAAAGATAGGGGCAAAATCACTGGTTGCAGGGGTGCTTCTGCTTTTTGTGCTCATCTATCCCACATTTTCACAGGCTAACTTCTACAGCAAGTACTCTGCGGGAGGCATCAACAAGCAGTGGTATGATACGCTTGTGTGGATGGGGGAGAACACTCCCGGAAAAGAGATATACGATCAGTTCTACTACCAGCTCTACAAACCTCCTGAGGACCCCAGAGAACCCTATCCATATTACCCAGAAGGAGTTTACAGCATCATAAGCTGGTGGGATTACGGACACTGGATCACGGCTATAGCTCACCGCATTCCCGTTGCAAATCCGTTCCAGCAGGGCATAGGCAACAAATACAATGATGTGCCTGGAGCAGCACCATTCTTCACAGCATTCAATGAAAGCTATGCTGACAGAATTGCAGACTTCTTTGATGTGAAATATGTTGTCAGCGATGTGGAAATGGCAACTGGAAAGTTCTATGCAATGGCTGTCTGGGCTGAGGGGAGCCTTGAAAAGGCTGGAAGGCAGTACTTTGCCGGCACAGGCATAGTTTATGTCGATCCATCAGGAAATCTCGGTCTATCATTGACCGGAAGACTTCCCTTTGGTGCCAAACGCCTCGCAACCATTAACATACCCAGTGAAAATTACTACAGGACGATGGAGGCAAAATTCCATATTTTTGATGGAAGCGGTCTCAAGCACTACAGGATGGTGTATGAGAGCGGGCCCAGCAGAAACAGCTATCCGGGATTTCAGGAGTTGATGTACAGAAAGGTTTACAACTCCATGTATTCAAACAAACTCGGATACGGAAAGGTTCAGGAGCTCTCAAGTGGATATGTCAAGGTGTTTGAGTATGTAAAAGGTGCTGTTGTTAAAGGAAAGGCAAACGGCGATGAGGTTGTGGCGAAGATCATGATCAAAACAAATCAGGGCAGAATGTTCCAGTACACACAGAAGGTCAAGGTGATTGATGGTGAGTATGAGCTTGTTCTGCCTTATGCCCAGAACACAGATTATCCTGTCAAGCCTGCCTCAGAGTACATAATTGAAAGCGGTGGAATCAGCAAAAAGCTCGTGATAAGCGAGGAACAGGTTCAGAAAGGAGATGTTATCAATTTAGACCTTACCTGAGAATTTTTAAAATTACAGCATTTTATTTAAAAAATTGTAACGTGGTGCATGAATGCCAAGGCATCTGTTCTGACTGAAACATTCGCTCCATCCAAAAAGATTTTTTAGGTTCGCACATGAATATGAGACCGAGGCGAAGGGTTAAAATATCAAAAGTGTTTGATTTAAAATCAAATTAATTTGATGGTGGTGATATGGAGCTGAACGGAACTGCAAAGGTTGTTCTTGAGAAGAGGTATCTGCTGAAAAACGAGAAAGGAGAGCCTGTCGAAACACCTGATGAAATGCTGTGGCGAGTTGCAAATGCAATTGCAGAGGCAGAACTCAATTATGGTGGCGATCCCGATGTATGGGGCAGAAAATTCTACGAAATTATGGACAGGCAGGAGTTCATGCCAAATTCCCCCACCCTCATGAACGCAGGCACACCCTTGGGACAGCTCTCTGCATGCTTTGTAATTCCCGTTGATGACAGCATTGATGGAATCTTCAAGGCTCTGTGGGACATGGCAAGGGTTCAGAAAAGCGGAGGTGGTACTGGATTCAGCTTTTCAAGAATAAGACCAAAGGGAGACATAGTCAAATCAACAATGGGAGTTGCAAGCGGGCCTGTTAGCTTCATGAAAATATTCGATTCAGCAACAGAGCAGATAAAGCAGGGAGGGAAGAGAAGGGGAGCCAACATGGGTGTTCTGAATGTCCACCATCCGGACATTGAGGAGTTCATAACTGCAAAATGGGAAGAGGGTGTCCTCAGGAATTTCAACATAAGTGTGGCGGTTACAGATAAATTCATGTCAGCACTGATTAACGATGAGGACTACGAGCTGATAAATCCGAGAACTGGAGAGATCATGAAGAAGATTCCCGCAAGAAAAATTTTCAACCTGATGGTGGAGGGGGCATGGAGGAACGGTGAGCCGGGAATTGTTTTTATCGACGAAATAAACAGAGCCAATCCAACTCCCCATATCGGAGCCATCGAGGCGACAAATCCGTGTGTTACTGCAGAGACCTGGATAATGACTTCAGAAGGTGCAAGACAGGTTAGGGATCTCTTAGGCAGAAAATTTACTGCTGTAATTAACGGAAAAAGGTTTTCAAGCTCTGAAAGAGGATTTTTCTCCACGGGAATAAAGAGAGTGTACCGAATCAAAACAAGGGAGGGGTATGAGCTCAGATTGACAGAGGACCATCCCGTTCTAAGGGCAAGCAGAATAACAGGATACAATGTGTATTCAGAATGGTGTGATGCCCGTGAACTCAAAAAAGGTGACAGGATAGTTCTGAACAACCACGGAGATCTGAGCTGGGATGGTAAATACACAGAGGCTGAAGGTTATCTGATCGGTCTTTTGCTGGGTGACGGAACCATTAAAGGGGACAGGGTGGTGTTTTCATCATGGAGAGGTTGTAAGGGTGTAAGACATGTAAGGAATTCAGCATATCAATATACATCCAGAATGCCCAGAAGATCTGATTTTTCAGGATGGATAAGGATTAAAGGACGAAATGAATACAGGATGTCATTTTCTCAGCTCAAAAAACTCTCCATAAGGCTTGGACTGAAAGAGGGAGAGAAGAGAATTACTGAGGAAATGGAGAAAGCCTCGTCCAGCTTCTACATTGGATTGCTGAAAGGCTTATTCGATGCTGAAGGTTGCGTTTTAGAGGAAGAAGGCAAAAACGCAAGCGTAAGACTCTCTCAGAGCAGTGATGAGTTTCTGAAAGCAGTGCAGAGGATGCTTTTAAGGCTTGGAATATTTTCGAAAATAAATCTCAGAAAAGAATCATGGAGAAGGCCGGTGCCGGATGGGAGAGGAGACATGAAAGAGTGCAGGCATAACAGCCAGTACGAGCTTGTCATCTCAAATGACAGCCTTGTCAGGTTTTACCACAGAATAGGGTTCAATGATGCTGAAAAAATGGAAAGTCTGAGAAATGTTATCGAGAGCTTCAAAAGAAGGCCAAGCAGAGACAGATTTGTTGCAACAGTCGATGAAATAATCCCGGATGGAGAGGAAGAGGTGTTTGACGCAGAAGTACCGGGAATAAATGCATTCGATGCAAATGGATTTATCGTCCATAACTGCGGTGAACAGCCTCTCCTGCCCTACGAATCATGCAATCTCGGATCGATAAATCTCTCAAGTTTCGTCGACGAGGGGAAAAAGGACTTCAACTGGGAAAGACTGAGAGAGGTTGTTTGGATCGCAACAAGATTTCTCGATAACGTGATTGATGTTAACACCTACCCGATACCGGAAATCGAGGAAATGACCAAGAAAAACAGAAAAATTGGCCTTGGCGTGATGGGATGGGCCGATGCTCTTTTCAAACTCGGTGTCCCTTACGACAGCCCTCAGGCCATCGAGCTTGCTGAAAAGGTCATGAAATTCATTCAGGAGGAGAGTCACAAAGCCTCGCAGAGTCTTGCTGAAGAGAGAGGAGTTTTCCCCAACTGGGAGGGCAGTGTCTGGGAAAAGAGTGGTATCAAGATGCGAAACGCAACAACAACCACCATCGCTCCTACCGGGACAATAAGCATAATTGCCGGATGCAGCAGCGGAATTGAGCCCGTGTTTGCCTTAGCTTACAGAAGGGCAAACATTCTCGATGGAGAGGAGTTCTTTGAGGTCAACCCAGTATTTGAAAGAATGCTGAGAGCTCTTGACCTCTACACAGACGAAATTCTCAACAGGGTTGTGGAGGAGGGAAGCATTCAGGAGATTGATGATATTCCAGAGGAGATAAGGAGGATTTTCAAATGTGCTCTTGACATCGCTCCTGAATGGCATGTGAGAATGCAGGCGGCATTTCAGAAATTTACAGACAATGCAGTCAGCAAAACCATAAACCTGCCAAACCATGCCACAAAAACTGATGTTGAGAGAGCATTTCTCCTTGCCTTCGAACTGGGATGCAAGGGGATAACTGTCTACAGAGATGGCAGCAGGGAGGAACAGGTTCTCTCAGTTAAAAAGACCGAGAAAAAGAAGGAAGAAGAAAAAGCAAGACCTCCTGCAAGGCTTAACAGGCCCAGACCGAGACCGAGAATAACAAAAGGTACCACAGTTGAGACGAAGACAGGATGCGGAAGTCTTTATGTCACAATAAATGAGGACGAGTATGGAATTGCAGAGGTTTTTGTTCAGCTTGGAAAGAGTGGGGGATGCGCCGCTTCCCAGACAGAGGCAATAGGAAGACTTTTGAGCGTAGCATTGAGGAGCTGGGTCGATCCTGAGGCTCTGATAAGGCAGCTCAAGGGGATAAGATGCCCATCCATAGGATTCGACAATGGAGAGATAGTAACAAGCTGTGCTGATGGTGTTGCGAAGATTCTTGAAAAGCACCTCAAGGGAGAATTCAGGAAGATAAAGCTCGATGTAAAGGGTGTAAAACCACTGACCGAATTTACAGAGGAAGTTGGAGAAGAGAAACATGAAGAGCAGAGAACAAGGATGATAGGCGGAATGTGTCCGGAATGCGGAAATATTCTCGAGTATGGAGAAGGCTGTATGACATGCAGAATGTGCGGATTTACAAAATGCGGATGACGCCCATCCAATTTTTTCATTACCGCAGATCAATCTTCGAGAGATTTCAGTGGTTGTGAGGGTGTGATGAAAAACCTGAACTGAGTTAAATCAGAGCCCGGATATGTTTGTCGGGGATAAAAATGGGGCTGATAGACAGAATGTCTGGAAGATTAAAAGAGGCAAAACCGGTTTCTGCAAGCTCTGAGAACTTTGATAACCTTCTGTCATCCTGCAGATACGTTATCGTTGATTTCTGGAGCAGACATTGTCCACCATGCATTTCTGTTTTTTGAAAATGGTAAGCTCAGAGAGAGAAGAGTTGGGGCAATGCCTGATGAAGTGTTCAGAAAATGGATTCACGGCCTCATTTCTGGGAAAAAATAATAATCTCTCCATCTAAACTTAATCAGCCTCTGAACTTCTGATTTTTATTTCTGGAAGGTTATCGCTTACCGTAAACTCATCACCCAGCTCTCTGTTTACCTGATGGACCATGTACTGGATGCAGTACATGCTCTTGTCTGTTTCTATTCCAGCAATGTGAGATGGACATCCAAATTCTTCGAAAAAATGCTCAAGTCTTTCAAGAAAGCGCTCAGCCGACAGCCCATGAAATTCAATTGTAACTTCTGCTGGATTTTGCGGGTCATTACCTGTGCCCTTAATCCTGATCCAGTCCGGATAGGATTTGTGCTTAACCTCAATGATCCATTCCATCCTTAATTTCTGTATCTCATACTTATATAAACTCTCTCCTGAAGTGAAGTGAAATTCGAAAAAATGGAAGCCTGTCAGTTGAAGCACATGCTCTTTCACCAAACCTTAATCAATCCAGCCCCAAAAGGGGAATCATGCACTCAATTGCACTGAATGATGTGCTCTGCCATATAAACGGAGAATTTAAAAGAGCATCCATTGGAATTGATGAAAATAAAATCTCGGTGATTTCAAGAGAGAGGCTGAAAGGTGAAATCACGTTTGATGGAGAGGATCTCATTGCAATTCCAGCATTCTTCAACGCTCACACACATACTGCCATGACTCTGCTGAGGGGAATTGCTGAGGACCTCGAGTTGAATAAATGGCTTGAAAATGTATGGAGAATTGAGAAAAATCTTGGTAAGCATGAAATCTACTGGGGAACGATGCTTGGAATCACCGAAATGATCAGAAGCGGTACTGCCGGTTTCAGCGATCTTTACATCCACATGGAAGAGGTTGCGAGGGCTGCTGGCGAAAGCGGATTGAAAGCGGTGCTCTGTTATGGTATGGCAGACAGAGGCGATGAGGAGAAGGCAAAAAGAGAGCTTGAAATTGGTGAAAAGTTCATAAAAGACTGGAACAATACCTATGATGGTAGAATTAAAGCCATATTTGGACCTCACGCCCCGTACACCTGCACTCCAGAATTCCTTACAGCAGTGAAGGAGAGGGCAGATGAGCTTGGCACAATGATTCACATTCACGTTTCTGAGACAGAGTGGGAAGTGAATGAAATCAGAAACAGATACGGAAAAACTCCAGTTGAGCTTCTAAATGACATTGGATTTCTTGATGAAAGGGTGATAATGGCCCATGCTGTCTGGCTAAGTGACAGAGAAATTCAAATTCTGAAAAAGAGAAACGTGAGCGTCGTTAACAATCCAACCAGCAACATGAAACTCTCATCAGGAATTGCAAGGGTCAGAGACATGATTGAACACGGGATAAATGTTGCTCTCGGAACTGATGGTGCGGCAAGCAACAACAGCTACAACATGTTCTTTGAGATGAAAATCGCATCTCTCTGCCAGAAAATAAAGTACATGAGAGCAGATGCCATCAGAGCTGAGGATGTCTTCAGAATGGCAACTGAAAATGCCTACTCAGCCTACAGAGTGAAAGGTGGAAGGATAGAGGAGGGTTTTCCGGCGGACATTGCACTTCTATCAAAATCCGCATCATTCTATCCAGTTTACCACCCTCTCCACAGCATTGTCTATGCTGCAAGTGGTGAGGAAGTGCAGCATCTGATTGTTGATGGTGAGCTGATAATGGAGGACAGAGAGATTCTCACATTCAACGAGGAAAGAGTTTACAGAAAGGTTGAAAAGCTGAAAGATAAACTGTATGGATGAACTTTCTGAAAATCTACCTTCTGATTGCTGATTCTATCAGGTCTCCTACAAAGGCTCCAACCACAAAAACAATTCCAAAGTAAAGACCCATGAAAACACCTGCAAAAATGCTCACGATTCCTCCAAGAAATGGAATGAATGGAACAAATATCCATGCCGGAACCGTGAAGATGAAAAACAGAACAGTGAAAACCAGAGTGATGAGCACACCTACAACAATGGCTTTCTTGAGAAGATTCAGCTTGTCCTCCTTCCCTGGATTGATTATTCCGTATATCAGTCCGACAACAAATACAAGGAATGTGAGATTCATGAAAGAAATTTGTGAAGGGCTTATTTAAACCTACTCCTCCACTTCCATTTTTGTTGCCAGATATATGAAAGGAGTATCAAACACTGCAACAATGAGCTTCATGATGTATGAGGTTATGAATATTTCCGCAATACCATCCCATCCTATCTCTGCAAATATCTCAGGATTGAAGACAACAAAGAAGAGCAGAGTGAAGGTTGCATTGTCAATCAGCTGAGAGACCATTGTTGATGCATTGTTTCTGAGCCACAAAAATCGTCCCTGAGTTCTCTGCTTCCAGAAGTGAAATGCCCAGATGTCATGAAGCTGAGAGATCAGATATGCGGTCAGGCTTGCAACTGTTACATCTGGCATGAAACCGAATATCTGCTGCAACGCCGGGTCCAGAGTGTCTTCCGGTGCGGGAGTGAATGCCAGGGTGATCTGCATTATAACTGTCACCGATATTAGTACGAAAAATCCAATGAAAACCCCTTTCCTCGCCTCCCTCTTTCCGTACTTCTCTGTCAGAATGTCAGTAGCAAGGAAGGTGGAGCCATAAATTATGTTTCCCATTGCAGTAAGCAGACCAAAGAACTCGATCATCTTTGCAACCTGAATGTTAGCAAGAATTATTGCCATCCCGATCCAGACGTAAAGGCCTGTTCTTCCGAAGAATCTGTAGGCGAGGGTGATGCCGGTGAAACTTGCAATCATCAGAATCAGCCACAGCACTTCATTGTTCAGCATGTCCCAAATGCGAAGGGCTTTTAATAAAAAATTTTTTCCGTAAAACATGGACTTCATAGCATTTGCAGTTACAACAGTGATGGTGTCAATGAGCGGTATACTGATGCCAGGACCGATGTTTGCGGTAACAATTGCCGAGGGGAAGAAGAACAGACTGGCAGGATTTGAGATCTCAGCCGGACATGCGGCAATTGAGATCCCCATAATAATTCTGCTCTTTCTTTCAGGAGCTCTGCTTGATGTTGGAAACACAAGGTACATTCTTTTTCTGGCAGGTGGGCTGGTAATGCTCTATCTTGCATATTCTGAGCTGAAAAAAGAACATACAGAGATTAAAATAAAAGGTCTCCTTTCTGGTGTGCTTTTATCGGCACTCAATCCCTATTTCATCATGTGGTGGCTTACAGTTGGTTTCTCACTTGTCATTCTTGCATCCCAGTTTGGAGTTATTGGCATTCTGGCATTCACAATCATCCACATTTCCTGTGATTTTGGATGGTACGGATTTCTCTCGCTCTCCTCAGGAAAGATCTCCGAATCCGAAAAAGCGAAAAGAAGCCTGAGCTACATATCATCTGGAATTCTGATAGTCTTTGGCATCTACTTCATTTACCTTGCAGCAGAGCCATTACTTTTATATTTCTGAGGCGGAAATGGGAGTTATGTCATTCAGTGAAAAGAACATAACAAGTGTAATTGTAAAGGAAGCTGCAAAGGACTGGGAAAAGATAACTGAAACAGATGTGGTTGTTGTTGGTGCCGGTCCTGCAGGATTAACCGCTGCCATCTACCTGAGAGATTTTGGTTTTGATGTTGTTGTTTTTGAGAGGAGACTGAGCTTTGGAGGCGGAATTGGTGGAGGAGGGATGCTTTTCCACAAGATTGTAATTGAAGAGGAGGCAAAGGAAATAGCTGAAGAGTTCGGAATGAGACTTGAGGAGGTTGAAAGTGGCCTTTATGCAGTAGATACTGCCGACTTCCTTGCAAAGCTTTCCTATTCGGCTGTTGAAAGCGGTGCAAAGATTCTTTTTGGAGTTACTGTTGATGATGTTGTTTTCAGACCAGACCCCCTCAGAATTACAGGTGTGCTTATTCAATGGAGTGCAGTTCAGATCTCGGGTTTGCATGTTGATCCCCTCATGATTGAATGCAAGGCTGTTGTTGATGCAACAGGTCATGATACTGAGGTGATAAGCGTTGCCTCAAGAAAGATCCCTGAACTTGACATATTTGTTCATGGGGAAAAATCAGCTTACAGCGAAATGAGTGAGAAGCTGGTTGTTGAGAAAACAGGAAAGGTTGCTGAAGGGCTGTATGCTGCTGGAATGGCGGTCTCAGCCGTCCATGGATTGCCAAGGATGGGTCCCATATTTGGTGGTATGCTTTTGAGCGGGAGAAAGGTTGCAGAGCAGATAATGTACGATTTCAAGAAATGATATGTCAGATATGCAGGACAAGAGTCGCAAATCAGAGGTGCAGGAGGTGCAATAAGGCAATCTGCCAGAAATGCCACTTTCATCACGGACTTTGCATTGAGTGCAGAAAGCTGCTGAGAGAGTGAAATCTTGAGGGGTTAGACAATATACCCCGCACCACCTCTCGCAATAATCTCAGCTTCAGACTCAAACACGTAACCAGAAAGATACCTGTCTCTGTTCAGCCATACAGCTCTTACCATGTGCTCGCTGTAGGTAAAGAGCTCCACAACAGTGCTCTCTGAAAAAATAACCCTTGGCCTGAAATTCCTGATCTTTTGCAGCCATTCAAACTCATCCCATGATTTTCTTCTTCCACCAACAATCTCGTGATGTCTCCACCTGCACCCATGCCACAGTGCACCGAATTCCTGCAGCTCCCTTGTGAGGATTGATGCTGACAGGTATGACAGAAGCGACCCGTCTCCATCCAGAACACTCCTGAAGTCCAAAGCTTTATCTGGCTTTGGGGTTCTGAGAAAATCATTCAGAGGCTCACACTCATCGGGCTCGGGAAACTCCTCATCCTCAGGCATCGCATACACAATCCCGCTTCCATTTCCACCCTTCCTGAAAATGTAAGCATGAAGCACAAAACCCTCCCTTATCCATACAGATGGAAAGATGTCAACTATTTTCATGGGACTCACAGGGCTTACATGCCATCCATCCTTCAGGGGAAGGTTCTCCTGAATTTTCTCAGCCATCTCAGAGAGTTTTCTTAGAT
>Ga0256830_1001546_pt1 | contig 16162 bp, 11 predicted proteins | sample 128326metaG_FD_190537 | JGI IMG/M metagenome (GOLD analysis project Ga0256830, IMG submission 190537) | Hydrothermal vent microbial communities from Lau Basin, Pacific Ocean - 128-326 | ecosystem: Environmental > Aquatic > Marine > Hydrothermal vents | place: Pacific Ocean: Lau Basin | collected... | reverse complement strand
AACTCACAACTCTTGGACTTTAATCCTGAACCAGGTGCCGCTATATTCCCGGGTGCAGATAGCTCTTTTCCTTGAAGCAAGAGGTGAATCAGATTATAATGAAGCTATGGAACTAAGAACAGATTTACTTCCCCGCCAGGTGCAGAGGCTCCTTCTTCTTCCTCAAATGCAGCAGGCCATGCAAATTCTCCAACTGCCTATTATGGAATTGAGGAATATCCTGGAGCAAGAACTTCAACAAAATCCTTTTTTAGAAGTAGTAGAAGAGGAAGAAAACAGGGAGGAAGAAGAAATCAACGATCCTCTCTTGGAAGAAATACTTAATTTAGATGACAACTGGAGAGACTATTTCCAGGCTACACAGAATATCCGGGAAAGAGGAAGGGAAGATTATACCCACGAGATTTCTGCTCGTCCACCTTCTTTGCAGGATACTCTATTGCGGCAGCTCAGAATGTCTGATCTTTCTCCCAAGGAACAGGAAATAGGGGAGATTCTTATTGCTAACATAGATGAGAACGGTTATCTCAAGTTTCCCCTGGAGGATATTGCCGAGGTATTGAAAATTTCTTCTTCCGAAGTTGAAAAAGTCCTGAAAGTCATTCAGTCGTTTGACCCGCCCGGGGTGGGAGCCAGAAGCCTGGAAGAGTGTCTTTTATTGCAGCTGGACAGGAAAGGAGATTCTAATCCGATACTTCGCCTGGTGGTTAAGGAGTACCTGGGAGATATTGCCGGGAAAAAGTTTTCTTTTCTGGCCAGGAAGCTGGGGATTTCAGAAGAGGAGATAAGAAAGATTGCCGGAAAGATTGCCGCCTTAGAGCCCAGACCGGGCAGGGAATATTCTTCCCTTCGTCCCCTGTATATAACCCCTGATGTAAGTGTTAAGAAAACATCCCGGGGTTACTCTGTATTGGTAAACCAGGATGAGGTCCCCCCTATAAGAATAAGTCCTTTATATAGAAAAATATTACAGGAAAGGAAAAAGAAGAAAAAGGAGTACCAATTCTTGAGAGAGAAGCTGAGAGATGCTATGTGGCTGCTGAAGAATTTGAATGGCAGGTATGACCTGATAAAAAGAGTTGCAGAGTTTATCGTGGAAAAGCAAAAAACGTTTTTTGATAAGGGGCCAAAACATCTCAAACCTCTTACCTTGAAAGAAGTGGCTGATGTCCTGGAGGTACACCCTTCTACCGTGAGCCGGGTTACTTCCCGTAAGTACATGGAAACACCGCGAGGTGTTTTTCCCATGAAGTACTTCTTCAGCGGTATGGCGCCGGGTAACGAGGATATGTCCAGCACCTCTCTCAAGGAAGAGGTCAAAAAGATTATCGAGAACGAAGACCCTGAAAAACCGTTAAGCGATGAAAAAATAGCTCAGATTCTTAAGAGCAAGGGGTTTCCTATTGCCCGGCGAACAGTAAGTAAATACCGGGAAGAGCTATCCATCCTCCCTGCCCGTATGAGGAGAAAGTAGGTAGTATTGCATGGCTGGTGAATTAGAAAAAAAATTGGAGGCACTCTCACGCATTTCTTATGCTATTACTTCTGACCAGTATATTGAAGATATTTTGAAGCTTATCGTAACGGTCACTGCCGAAGTTATGGGATTCAAAATATGTTCCCTTATGCTGTTGAACCCGGAGAAAAAGGAGTTGACCATAAGGGCTACCCAATCGATAAGCAATAAATACCTTCATAAGCCTCCTGTTAAATTAGGGGAGGGAATTGCCGGGAGGGTAGCTCTGGAAAACAGGCCCATTGTCTCTCCTGATGTGCGGGAGGACCCGCGTTATTTTTACCAGGAGATTGCCAGGGAGGAAGGGCTCTGTTCACTCTTATCTTTGCCCTTAAGGGTAAAGGGGAGAGTAATAGGGGTGTTAAATTTTTATACTTCAGAGCCCCATGAGTTTACCCCGGCAGAGATTCATATTTTGGAATCTATTGCCAACCAGGCAGCCATCGTGATAGATAACTGGAAACTTATGATTGAAACACAAATCATAAAAGAAGAGCTGGAAACAAGAAAAGTAGTAGAAAGGGCAAAAGGGATTCTTATGAAAGAGGAGGATATTGACGAAGCAGATGCCTACAACCTGATGAGAAGGTATTCTATGAAGACAAGAAAGCCCATGAAAGAAATTGCCGAATCCATTATCCTTACCTATGAGCTGAAAGAGAAGAAATTGGCTAAGGGCAGAAAAAAGGATTCAGGAAGCAGTGGGAAAGTAGCGAGTAGCGAGTAGATAGTGGCGAGGGGGGCAGGAAAGACTATAGACGTTAGACTGGGGAAGCAGTAAACAGTGAGCAGTAAATAGTGAGCAGGGGCTGGTATCTTGGTAGTCCTGGTTTCTTGGAGAGGAATATGGATTCCCGCTTTCGCGGGAATGACAAGAGAGAAGCAAAAAGGAGAAAAACCAGCCCACATGTCATGCCTGCGAAAGCAGGCATCCAGGATTTTAGACCTTAGACCATAGACTTTAGACTATAGACAGGAAGACAGTGAATGGTGAATTGGTATCCTGGTTTCCGGGTAATCGTAGTTTCCTGCCTGCTTTCCCCCCATATCCGTCGGGAGAACGGGTAGGGCATTTTCTGGACAGTCAACCTTAAAAGTCGTTCATGGCTTTAAGAATCAATAGTATCTCCTATCCATATATGTCCCTGGAATTTCATTTTATTTGTATCCACTCTGTATTCCAATACTCTTCCCTTGAGAGAGGAAGGCGAGTTCTTGATAATGCCGTTACGGGAAGAACCAGAAAAAGAAACAGCGGGGAGATTTTTTCTCCCTTTCACCCGTAAACTATTTTTTACCTTTCCTTCCCAGAGATTTGTCCAATCTTCTGCAAGTTCAGGAAAGCTCCTGCTTTGCCCCATCTCGTATTTTGCGTATTCATCTTTTAACATCAGGGAGGCATGCACTTCCCTGATGTTAAATTTTTCTTCTTTCTTGCCTTCCCATGACCATACTATTCCCCTGTCTTTCACCCGTAATCTCCATTTCTGAAGCAGGGGAAGGAAGAAGTGCCTGCCTTCAGCTACAAGTTCTCCTTCTTTCTCCTGGTATACGTTCCATGTTCCCTTAAATGATTCCCGCCACCCTTCTGGAGTGAGTATGCTTACGTAAAGACCCCAGGAAGAGGTGATTTCTCTTCCCCGGTAAAAGATTCTTCCCCTTCCTCTATCCAGGAAAAAGGAAATGTTTCCTGCTTTCAGTCCCTGCTCCTGAAGTTTTCTGAAAATTTCCTTTTTCTCTGCTTCTCTTCGTTGGTAAAAATCTTCCTCTTTTTCCCCCAGGGCTATTTTCCCCTTAAAGAGCAGGTTTCTTCCCTTTTCTATATTGACCCTGTATCCCCTGAAATGTTGCAGGATAATCATCTCCTTCCTTTTCTCAATAAGGGAAAAGACATCTTCATTTTCCTCAATACTGAAACAGAGGAGCGGAGAGTTTTTCCCCTTTACGGCCAGAAAAGAGGTAGGGGAGGGGGTATGAGGAAACCAGCGGAGATTTTCCGGGAAATTCCCTTCTTCTTGCAGGGTAAACCATTTATCAAAGCAGGGAAGAAGGTTGAGAACCACGCGGGGATTTATTAATGCTAATTTTTCTTCGCTTATCATCTCTATTTGCCAGCGCAGACTATCTTTCTCGTCATGGAGGCGAAAAAGGGCATATAGGGGCAGGTCTTCCCAGGTAAACCGTATTTCTTTTTCCCGTTCGGAAAAAGAGCGGGCTATTTTACCCGTATCCGGCAGGTAGAGTTTTCCCTGGTACTCAAATATCAGTGCCAGTCCCCCGGGCGCGGTAAGCTCATGCTTTCCGGAGAAGATTTTAATCTGTCCTTCTTCTATACGGTAAATATCTCCCTCTGCCTTTTTTGCCTGTTTCAAAGGCAAAAGAGCAGGTGAGACAAGTTTCATCCTGCCGGAAAAAATCAGGTGCTTGCCGGGTATCCATTCCTTTGCTTTCCATCCCCAGTAAAAAGCTTTTCCTCCTGTTTCTTCCCCGGAAAGAAAAATTTGTTTCTTATCAAATTTTAGGAATGGTTCCCAGAGAACCGCAGGGTAGGATGAACCTGAGCGGGCAGAAATGAGGAAGGGGGAAGAATCTATTTCCTCCCGGAAAGGCTTCCATTCTTTTCCTTTGTAGCAAGGCAATTCTTCCTTTTTATTTCCCCTCCAGAGAAACCTGTAATCTTCGGAAAGCAGCAGCCCGGTTTGCACCTCTTCCAACCTTACTTTATCTCGGGGCTCCATGATTACCTCCCATTCCCATTCTCTTTCGCTGATTACCTTAATCTTCCAGGTCTGGGAGAGAGGAAGTTCCAGGAAATCTCCCCGGGCAATTATTTCACCAGAGCTGTGTTTTTCCATCTTCCACTTCTGGAGGGGGGAGATAACAGCATTGTTATTCTTGGTAATAGTAGTATAGCCACCGTAGTAGGGAGAAAGTAAGTTGTTATCCCAGAGGATAAATATTTTCCCCTCTTGAAATGCAATTCTTAATTTTCCCTCTTCTATGGTAAATGCTTTCCCCTTTTTCCCGGAAAGTTTTAGGTAGGAGTTAGCTACCTCGGTAATGGGGCCTGCATAAGCTATTTTCCCCTCCTCCAACCATATCCCCTGGCTGGACAGTCTTTCTGCCAGGGGGAGAGAATGGGTGACGATAACCAGGGTTTTTCCTTCTTCCCGCATCTTTTCTAATCTTTGAATGCATTTCTCCTGGAAATGGATGTCTCCTACAGTAATGATATCGTCCACCAGGAAAATATCCGGGTCTGTGTAGATACCAATGGAGAAGGCTAACCTGACATACATTCCTTCTGAGTAGGCTTTTAGGGGGGCATAGAGATACTTTCCCAGGGAGGCAAACTTGGCAATCTTGTTAGCTTTTTCTTCCATCTCCTGGCGGGAAAAGCCAAAGAGACTTCCCTGTATGAAGATGTTTTCCCACCCGGAGACTTCCACGTTAAACCCGGCCCCCAATTCGGATAGTATCCGCACCTTACCTCTTACTTCTACCCTGCCTTTGTCAGGCTTGAGGAGACCGGCAATTATCTTGAGCAGGGTGCTCTTTCCTGCTCCGTTGTCACCTAACAGGGCTATGCTCTCTCCTTTTTGTATTTCCACATTGATGTTTTGCAGTGCTTTGATTTTCTCCCAGTGTCTTTTTTTCCCCGGGAAGTAAAAAGGAGTAAGGTAATCCAGTTCTACATTACTTAGCTTTATAACAATTTCTTTCATATTCTTTTCTTTGCTTCCGGAATTTTCCTGAGAAAACTTATATACCCTATAAACCAGAAAACCAAAGTATATAAAAAAGCCAGGTAGGCATCAAATGGCCGGGGCAGTATACCCCGGTAAAGGATGGCGTGGAATATTCGCATAAAGGGGGTGAGGGGGTTTAGGTAGAGGTAGAATAAAAATCGCTCTGGGACTAAAGAAAGCGTGTAGAAAACAGGGGTTATCCAGAACCAGAAAAGGAGCCCCACGGAAGTAAGGTGACCTATATCCCGCAGGAAAACATTTGACCAGGCCAGGGTAAGCATAATACCGGAAGATAGGAAGAAGAAAAGCAGCAGGAAGAAGAAAAGGAGGGGCAGGAGGAATAAAATGCTTTTATTAAAGAAGATAAAGATAGGCAACATTACTCCCATGCTGAGCAAGAGGTTTAAAAAATTTGCCCCGCTGAGGGAAAGAGGAATAATCAGGGGAGAAAAGGTGAATCTTTTAAGAAGGGAAGAATAATTCAAAATGGAGTAAGCTCCTTCGCTTAAAGAGGCGGAAAAGTACATCCAGGGCAAAATGCCGGAGAGAACCAGGAGGGGATAATGAGGAAGAGATACCCTGGCCACCCGGGTAAAAACCACAGTAATGGCCCCGGCGAGTAGAAGCGGGGTAATAAATGCCCAGGAGAGCCCCAGTACTGAGCCGACGTATTTATCCCTTAGAAATTTGCGGGAAAGCTCCCATAAATACTTCCTCTCTTCCCAGAGCAGTATTTTATTAAGCATATTAAATTAAAACCCTAAACGTTAAGTAAATCACAAATCCCACTCTCCCCTAATTATCTCCTGCCTCCTGGAAGAGCTGTAAGTCCCTCCCGATGTCCGTCGGTCCCGGCGTATGTCGGGGGCCTGCTCTTCCACCTTTTTTAAAATCCTAAAACCCACGGCAATCTCGCAGAAACCATAAGGCTTGCTCCCAGGAAACCGAGAAACCAGGATTACCAGGAAACCAGGACACTGAGTTATCATCCCTGCTTACTGTCCCCTGTTCTGCATCTTTTATCCTGCATCCTCCTCTCCCAGTCTAACGTCTAAAGTCTATGGTACAAGAGTTGTGAGTTGTTAGTTGTGAGTTGCCAGTACCACCTATTCCCCTGCCTGTATCTCATAACCTCCCTCACTACCCGCTACTGCTAAAGTCCCTCCTATTTGCTGTCCTTCCTTTATGCAATCCTCCATGGAATAGTACTTCCATGTGCCGTATCTCCCGGCCAGGATAATACCCCTTTCCCGCAGCCAGTGCTTGAAATCATCCAACTCCTTCCGGTTGCCCAAAAACAGCGGATAAGCGGAAGGGATATAAATCGGTCTTATTACTTCTATTTCTCCTTTATTTCGTAGTATCCCTGCTTTTATGAGGTCTTCCACCACTCTTTTCTCAAGCTCTTCTTCTCTCTCCCTGTCCTGCGAATGCAGGGCTACTTCCACGTAAATGGATGAGCATTTAGGGGGAGCCATGAGTGGTGCAATATGGGAGTAGAATCCCACCCGGAAAAAGGTGAATTCTTCTTCTGGAAAATATGTCCAGTGCACTCCCTGCCAGTTATCACTTTTTATACCTATATTGTAACAGAGAATAGAGTTAGCATAGAAAAAGGGTAGAAGATGCAAAAATCTGGCCGGGAAAGGATGAAGAGCTTTAAATAGCTCCGGCAGGGGAAAAGTGCAAACAAGCAAATCATAATTTTTAGTAGAGATGCCTTTGCGCGGAATGCTGCCAGGAGGGGAGGGGTACACTTCTTCTGTCTCTACCTCGATTTCTTTTTTCTCCCAGTATATCTTTACTACCCTTCCTTTTTGTATACTTTTCTCTATCCCTTCCTTCCACCTGCTCATAAAAGTACCTATCCCTCCCGCGGGAGGATAGTAAAAGAGAGAGTTATAACCCGCATCAGAGTTTTCTTTAACCCCGGGCTGAAATGTTCCCGTCTTAGGCGATATGTCAGAGGGGATTCCTGCCTGTGTGGGGTCGTTTAACAACCGGCTGAGAATTTGGGAGACATTATCCAGAGGGAAGAAATCTTTCACCTCCTCAAACGGTATCTTCTCGGGAGAGATTTTGTAGAATTTGCTCAGGTAAGGAAGAAAGAAGATATTGTATAGCGTAGTCCCGTACCTGGATAGAAGTAGCTTACCCAGGTATGTATCGTTTTTCTCTTCCCTCTGGCAGCAGGAGAATAATTCGGCAGTAATCCTGGAAAAGAGTGGGGAGGGAAGGTGGGAAATATGTCTCTGGAAAGGAAAGGGAATAAGCCTGTCCTGCCAGTAAATCCAGGAAGAACGTTTATGCGGAATGAGAATATCCTTGTTTTTCTTCAGGATTTCCTCCTTTATACGGGAAGAGCGAAAATGCAAGAAATGAGCATCGCGGTCAAAAGTAAACTCACCGATTTTAAAGGAAGAACAAAGCCCTCCTGCTTCCTCTTCCTTCTCCCATATATGCACCTGGCCATTTTTTAAGTAACGGGCTACACTCAAACCGGTGATTCCACCCCCCACAATGTGCACCTGTTTCATTTTTTAGAAACCTTTTTACCCACCAGAACCAGCACAATAATCAAAAAGATAATAACAAAAGAAGCATAACGATTGCTCAAACGTGTCAATCCGATACCGCAAACAGCGAGCAGGGCGCTCAAGGAATACATAAGCAGCAAAACTTTTCTCTTTTTCCATCCCTTTTTCAAAAGCAGTAAGGCAAAATGGTCCTCGCTCTTTTCATGGAAAGATTTCCCCCTTTTTCCCCTTTCATAAACAAGAAAGAATGTATCGTAAATAGGCAATCCCAGGAGGAGCAGGGGAGTAAGGAGCGCTAACTCGTGGGAGGGAGGGGCAAAACTTAAAGGAATGACTAAAACCGCAAGCAGGAAGCCTATCAACCCGCTCCCTGAATTGCCCAGGAATATCCTGGCGGGTGGGAAATTGAAAATCAGAAAGGAGAGGAGAATAAATAAGAGGAAAATAGAAGAATGGTATACGTAAGGGTTATGATTAAAGTAGGCTACTGTTGCCATTCCTGCCAGGGAAAACAGGGAAATGCCGGCGGCTAAACCATCCATAATATCCAGAAGATTGATAGCATTCGTAATACCCAGAATCCAGAGAAAAGTTATTCCATAGTTAAAGAAAAAAGGCATGTAGCCTATGGTGGTATAAATACCGGAAAATATTACCACCAGGGCAGAAATAGATTGCAGTAAAAATTTCTTTAAGGGAGTGAGTTCCCTGAAATCATCCCATACTCCAACAAAAAAAATAATTGCTGCCCCCCAGAAGATGGCAGGGGGTAGCTTGCTAAGATAAGCGGAGATAGAAAAGAGAATAAATATCACCCAGCCTCCGGTAAGGGGAATATTTTCTCTTCCTCCCACATGCAGGGGAACAGAGCTTACCAGGCGGATTTTTCTCCCTATAAGTGCGAAAAGGGGAAACAGGATAATACCAAGGAAAAAAGAGGAGAGAGAAAGTATTGCCATCAGCTACATTTTACCATTTCCATCCGAAATTTCCCGAATGACTTGACAGGTATTAATTTTTTGTTTATACTAATAATTAGGTAATTATTATGAAAGCAAAATCTTCAGTAACCCAGAGTAAAATTGCCCGTGAAGTAGGAGTTTCGCAGACTACGGTTTCTTTTGTCCTGAGCGGAAAGGAAAAGGAATTAAGTGTCTCTGAAGAAACCAAGGAGCTGATTCTATCCAAGGCAAAAGAATTAGGCTACTTCAAAAAGAAAAAGCTGAACCGGAAAAAAACAGGGAATATTGGTTATATTATTCCTCCCCGAATTAACCTCTCTGACCCCTATTACCACAGGTTTTTTGTCGGGATTGAAGAAACCTCGAAGAAGTTGGGGAAAAACGTAATCGTAGAGACCTGGGAAAAAAGTCTTCCTCCCCTGCTCTGGAACAACAAGATTGACGGGGTGATTCTCGAGGCGGGGGTGAGGGAGGAAGAAGCGATGCAGGTTTTGAATTATGTCCCTGTGGTTCTTCTGAACTATGCTCTGGATAATACTATCTGTGACATGGTAATGCCGGATAACAGGGGAGGCATAAGGCAAGCGGTTTCTTACCTTTACGAGCTGGGACACCGCAGGATAGGTTTTTTCGCATTAATCTCTCCTGAAGGATTAGCAGCGCCTTCTTCCATACATGTTCGTGAGAGATTGGAAGGATATTATCAAGCCTTGGGGTTTTACCGCCTTCCGATAAACGAGGAACATGTTTATCTTCCTCCTGCAAAAGTAGGAGGGGTTAAAGAAATAGAGAATTATGCCCACCAGATTCTGAAGAAATGGAAAAGTTCGGCTAATCCTCCCACTGCAGTGATTACCACGGGTGACACTTACGGAATTTCTCTTATCAAGGTGGCTATTTCTCTGGGAATCCAGGTTCCTCAGGAACTTAGCATAGTCGGCTTTGATAATACCATTGCCTGCCATTATATTTCTCCTACATTGTCCTCCATAGAACAGAGCATGGAGGAGATGGGAAGGTTGAGCGTGGAGCTCCTGGAAAAAAGGATTGAGGACGGAGATTCTACCATTTTTAAGAGAATAACCTGTGGGACAAAATTAATTGTGCGGGAGAGTGTGGGAAAGGTTAATCCCGGTGAATGCCGGGGAAAAAGGGGAGGTGCGAGATGATGGGTAAGATCCATAAGTTGTGGGAAGTAAAAGGGGCTTTCACCCTGATAGAGCTTCTGGTAGTTATAGCCATCATAGCGATATTGGCAGCTATACTGCTCCCCGCTTTGCAGAAAGCACGGGAGCAGGCAAGAGGTACAGTGTGTAAAAATAACCTGAAACAAATTATTTTGAGCTGGCAGTTCTACCTCCAGGACTATAACGGCTGGATTCCCCCTTACCGCAACAATCAGAGGTTTGGAGGAGATGGACAGGAGTGGTGGCCCTACATCATGCGGGAAGAGCTGAATATGCCCGATATGCCACCCGGTGCTTGGGGAGTTATTCCAGTGAAGTATCGGAACGGCATTCTGAAATGCCCCAGTAATACTGGGAGATTAGTTTATCAATTAGAAGTTCATTATGGAATGCCCCGATATAACATTGGGGGGGAGGATTGGGGTGGCTTGATTGCATATAGCAGGGAGGCTCAGATTAGAGCTCCTTCTTCCCGTTTGATATTTGCTGATAGTAAAGGGGATTCGCCATACGGAGGCTGGTATTTTGTAGTTAATGGTAATCTCGGCCATGTAGGTTTTCGTCACAGTGGCCATGCCAATGCTGCTTTTGCCGATGGGCATGTAGAGGCAAGAAATAGTCAGCAGCTTTACCAGCCATATCCAGATTGGCTCTATACTAACCTGTGGGGATGGCCACAGTAGACTAAAAGTGGGCGAGGTGCATAGCCCCGGTACATATCCATATTTTAAAAAAGGAGCGAAGAAATGAGTAAAAGAATGATATTTTTTTTCTTGGCCCTGGTTTTTATGGGAGAATTTGCCCTTTATGCTGAGACTCCAGAAGTCAGGGCAAGCTTTACTGCGGATAAAATAGTTCTGGACGGTCAATTAAAAGAAAAAATATGGCAGAATACTCCTGAATATCACCTTGTCTTGCTTAATACCGGGAATATCCCCTTCCAGAAAACAATTTTTAAAGTTGTTTACAATAAGAACAATCTTTTTTTTGGCATAATTGCCTATGAAGATAATATGGGGAAACTCAAGGCAGAAGTAACAAACAGAGACGGAACTGTCTGGTTTGATGATGATATAGAAATTTTTCTTGATCCCTGGGGGAAGCACCAGGATTATTACCAGTTTGCTTTTAATACTCTGGGCACCCAATTTGACCTTTTAGGGAAAGAAGGTGGCAAAATAAAAACTTCTTTCTGGAATGCTTTCTGGCAGGTAAAAGTCTATAAAGGTAGAAACTTCTGGTCAGCGGAAGTAGCTATTCCCTTTGGTTCCCTTAACCTTACGGGAGCAAAGAAAAACTGGTATTTCAATCTAACCCGGGCAAGATTTTCCGGTGGGAAAACAGAGCTTTCCACCTTCGTTCCCCTGGTAGGAGGTTTTCATCAACCGGCTAAGTTTGCTGCGCTTACCGGATTAAGATTTGACAAAAATATTTATACATCTATTCGTATTGGAGAGGCAGAGGCCTCGGTTTATCCGGCAAACAGTTCCTGGAATATTTACCTTTCCCTTCCGATTTACAGCAAGAAAAGAAGAGAAAAAATAAATTTGGAGGTTTTAGATAACGAAAAGGGGAAAATCGTTGTGGAAAAAGAAAAAGATCTTACCTACGGCTTGAATGAGGTGGGATTTTCTTTCCCTGTTTCTCAATTAGGTAAAAGAAATTTAGTCTTTCTGCTTAAAAATAAAGAGGGGAGATTATTAAAGAGCAGTTTTCAGGAGATTAAGACTGAGTACCACCTGGTGGATGTAGATATAATAAAACCTTTTTACCGCAACAGTATCTATCCCACCCAGAAAGAAAAAACAATAGAGGCACTTTTTAAAATAAATAAAGAAGTTATAAAGAAAATTGACTCAGCAAATATCTTGCTGGTGTCTATGACAGGCAAGAAAATAGTAGAAAAGGTTTATTTTCCGAAAGAAAGAATCCTTTTCAGGTACGACGCGAAAAACCTTCCTACGGGGAGGTATGAACTCAGCATTTCCCTTTTCGGGAAAAAAGGAGGGAAAATCGGGGGTAAAACAACCCTCATTTCTGTTCTGCCCCCTCCGCAAAATGGTACTGAGGTAAGAATAGATAAGAATCTTAATGTTTTGATAAATGGGAAACCTTTCCTGGCTATTGGCTGGTATGGCGGCTGGTGGAGAAGCAACTTAAAGAAGAGGGATGATATTTTCACCCCGGAAGTAAACCTGGGACGAGAAGGTTCTTATCACCTTGCCGGAATGGATATTCGCAGACTCATACCAGGGACAAAAGAGTATAAAGAGAGTGATAGGCTTTCTGAAGAAGCAAAGAAGGCTATCAGAGAAAAGGTTATTTCTTTAAAGAATGACCCTTTGCTAATTGGATATTACCTGGCGGATGAACCAGAGGTTGGCAATTTTAATCCTTCCTGGCTCAAAGCCGAGTATGAGTATGTAAAGTCCCTTGATCCTTATCGTTTCTGTTATCTCACCAACGATACTCCTGACGGTATAGTAAAGTATATAGAGGCCGCTGACCTTCTCAACCCAGACCCTTACCTTTCTCCTGTGAAAGGACAAAAAATAACTAATATGAGCAAGATAAAAATGTTTCTGAGAACAATTGATGAGGTAGGGAAAGGGAGAAAGGCCAAGTGGGTGACCTTGCAGGCATTTAACTATGGAGACTACGGGCAGATTAAAGGGCGGCCGCCTACCTATATTGAAGAAAGAACCATGTGGTTTTTATCCCTTGCCTGTGGCGCAAAAGGATTTACTCCTTACATGTTTATCGAATATGGAGAATATCCGGACTTAAGAATTGGCATCCCCTATATCCACAAAGAGGTAAAATCCCTGGAGAAGGTAATCCTCTCACCCGGGAAGGGGAAGGAACTTAAATTAAAACCGGAGAAACCGGAGATTACTACCTGGCTGAAGGAATATGAGGGGAATATCTACATTATTGCCGTAAATACCTCCCCAGATACAATAAAAGTCAGGATGAGCCAGCCGTTTCTGAAGAGATATAAGAAACTGTATGTTATTTCAGAAGATAGAGTTATTCCCTTAAAAGATGGTGCTTTTACTGATAGTTTTGGCTATGTAGCAACCCATGTTTATACCACTAATCCCCAATTCCCAAGATTAAAGAACATAAGAGCAGTCCAGGAAGAAATAAAAACTTTTCGGTCCAGGCTTCAGAAGCCGGGCAACTTGGCCTATGAAGGGAATGGAACTATGCTCAGGTCCTCAGGGAATTATCCTCCTAAAGGAGATATCGCCAACCTGCATTGGGTAGTAAATGGCATCACCGATGGAATGGGCTGGTATGATACTTCCCGTAAATTCCCGGCCTGGCTGGAACTCCTGTTTCCCAGAGAAGTAACCGTGGGGAGGACAGTAATCTATACTCCTGCCCTTCTGGATTATGAGGTGCAGGGGTGGAATCCCGAGGAAGGGAAATGGGTTGTCCTGGCAAAGGTTAAGAACCAGAGGTTGGACCCTATAGGACCGGAACCCACGAGAATTGCGCTTTCTTTCCACCCGATAAAAACCGTAAAACTCCGGTTGATAGTTTACCGAAGCCGGGGGATAACCGAGGTAAATGAATGGGAAGTTTATGCAAAATAGGAGGGTGGATAAGATGAAAGGGAAAGTTGTTACTTGCCTTTTAGGGGTAGTTTTCTTATTTGGAATTACTGTTTTCCAGAGTCAGGCAGAAATGGTTTCCTTCCCGGATAAAAATACTCTCTGGGAAGAAAACTGGAGCACTGTTGAAGGTTGGCGCACGGGGCAGGTGGAATTTGACTCGGAAGGGGGATTGACTACGCTTAGCAAAATTAAGGGCACTAATGGAAGTACAGGCCAGTATGTAAAGTGGAGCAGGGATTATCCTTATCTCCAGATGTACATACAGGATATTGAGCCAATCCCTGGCTATAAAGGACTTGTGGTTATAAACGGCAGCAGAGGAGGCAGGAGAATGGTAAACATGGGAGGAAGTTATCTGCCCGGTATCTGGACTTTTGATGTTCTCAATAGCCAGAGGTTCCCGGGGGACAAGGATGGAGGATTATTTTTCCTCAGGATGGATTTTCACGGGGGCAAATTTGTCTTTGACTGGATTAAAATGGTGAAGATCCCTCAGAATGCTATTGTAGTGGAGACGGTAGATACAAGGGAGAAGCTGAGGAAAGGAGATAAATTCAAGATAAAGGTGTTTTTGGATGAACCAGCAATAGATGTTACCGTAGATATACTCTCAGCCTACCTTTTACATCCGGTGAGCCTGAATGGAGAGCCTTACATCCAGCTTAGGAAAAGCGACAAAGAAGGGAGGAAATGGGAAGCAGAGGTAACTATTGAAGCGATTAAGCCGGGAAGAATAAGTAATGTTAATGTCGGGGACCAGGGGAGGCTTATTTTCCGGGCGAATATCTTAGGGGGAAAGATAAAAAACACCTACACTTCCAACCCATGGACTATTGAGATTCTAAAAGAGTAGATTAGTAAGTCAGGTTTATTGAAATGATGAGATTTTTTTACTGAAAAAGACCTTCTGGTCCGAGGGTTACACCTATCCTTACCGGGCAGGGGTAGTTCTTACTATCCAGTGGAAGGCAGCTAGAGAGGGAATAGATGATGTCAGGTATTTGACTGCCTTGGATAAACTAACCAAGAGAGAGTGAAAGAATAAAGGATAATCCCGAACTGGTTAAGGAACGAGAGGCGAGCATAAAAATCATAGAGAGCATCCCGAATAGGTTTGGCAGTACTAACCCGGTGCTTTTATTTAAGAAGTTAAATCCCGGGAAGATGCAGGATTTTCGTAGGGAGGTAGCGAGCTGTATAATAAAGCTGCATAGTTTGCTCAGGCGAAATGTTGCCGAATTGGAGCAGATAGCGAAAGGATAGTAAAAAACAGGGAGGAACAATTATGCGTTCAGACACAGATTGGTTCAAAACTGCAGGCTGGGGAGTTTTTACCCATTATCTTGCCGAAACCGTTGCTAACGGAGAGAATACCACCCCGGAAGAGTGGAACCGAATTGTTAACCAATTTGACGTAGAGAGACTTGCAAGGCAATTAGAAGAAGTGGGGGCAGTTTACTATTTTATTACTATCGGCCAAATTTCCGGGTATTACTGTTCACCTAACCAAACCTACGATTCCTTAGTAGGTATCAAGCCCAGCAAGTGCTCCCGGCGGGACTTAATCCGGGATTTATATACTGCGCTCAATCCGCTGGGGATAAAACTCATGGTCTATTTACCCAGCCATGCTCCCTCCAGGGATTTAACAGCAATAGAAAGGCTCAAGTGCACCCCCACCTGGGATGCCCCGATATGGAACCTTAAGAAGGGATATAAAATAGTGGAGGGAATAGACGAACGGTTATCAGAATTCCAGAGAAACTGGGAAGCTATTGTCCGTGAATGGTCTACCCGCTGGGGGAAGAATGTGCATGGCTGGTGGTTTGACGGTTGCTACTATGCGGAGAAGATGTATCAACATTCCAACCCACCGAATTTCCAGAGTTTTGCCGCCGCGGCAAAGGCAGGCAATCCTGATAGTCTTGTTACCTTCAATCCCGGCGTGAAGGTCCCGGTTATATCCCTTACCGAATACGAAGATTATACGGCAGGGGAGATATCCCTGGCTTTCCCCGTCTGTCCGGGGAGATGGGTTAATGGGGCACAATTTCATATACTGGGTTATCTTGGCTCCTGGTGGGGGAAGGGTAAGCCCAGGTTTAGTATTGAGTTTGTTTATGGTTATACCAAGGATCTTATAAGCAAGGAAGGAGTAATAACCTGGGACGTACCCATAGCAGGAGATGGACAGATACCCCAACCCTTTATAGAACAGTTAAAATCCTTGAAAGAACTGGGAAGTAAAATTTGAAAAAGTTATTTCTAATGCCATCTGCAACTTTTAAGGTTAAGTATCCCGGATACCCTGCCCGTTCTCCCGACGGATGTGGGGGGAAAGAAGGCAGGAAACTACGATTACCCGGGAACCAGGATACCGAGTTACCATTGACCGCTTACTGTTTACTGTTCACTATTTACTTTTTACTGCCCTTTCTCCGTCATTCCTGCGAAAGCAGGAATCCATAATCCTATCTATCCGCTACTCGCTACTAAGTTCATCATTAATGTCTCTTTACTTACCCAAAAGAAAAGTAGCACATGGCGCTAAAATATACATGAAGCATAAAGAGAGTAGAAAGTTAAAC
>Ga0256830_1001545_pt1 | contig 16174 bp, 13 predicted proteins | sample 128326metaG_FD_190537 | JGI IMG/M metagenome (GOLD analysis project Ga0256830, IMG submission 190537) | Hydrothermal vent microbial communities from Lau Basin, Pacific Ocean - 128-326 | ecosystem: Environmental > Aquatic > Marine > Hydrothermal vents | place: Pacific Ocean: Lau Basin | collected... | reverse complement strand
GGAGGGCCGACCGTCAACCTTCCGGCTTCATCTCTGCGATGAAGCGATCGGCTTCGGCGATCGACCTTTCCATCTCTTCGATGAGCGCATTGACATCCGCCTGAAGCGCGCTCGAGGTTTCCTGCAAAGAGCCGAGCGCACGCGCATTGAGGTTGTGCTTGAGGAAGAGCACCCGCTCTTCGAGCTTTTTCAAGACAGGATCCATATGCGAAGCAGCGCGTTCCATCGATGCGATGACTTCTAGAGAGCGACGGCGAGTATCGGAGAGTTGCTCTTCGCTGATGCGACGCATCTCTTTGCTGGTGTATTTCTCGAGTTCGCCTTCCCACTCCTCGAAGAGCTTCTTGGATATCTTCTTGATGCCCGAGATACGACGACGCACTTCCTTGGCCTTCTTCTCGCTGGACTCGTATACCGCGCGCAGCTTCTTGTACCTCGACTCCAGCTCACCGCCTTCGTATGCGACCACCGACTGGAATTCCTCCAAGGCGTCACGAAATTGCTCCTTGGCTTCCTGCTGGGCGTGATTGGCTTTCGTCACACGCTTGGCCAGCAAATCGCGCTTTTCCCAGCCGACCTTTTCCAGTGCGCTGAGATAGATGCTCCCTCCGGACTGGTAGCAGCCAAGCGAAAAGCAGAAGAACAGGAACACGGCAACAGCGTGGACTAGGATGGGATGTCTCAAAGTTCCTCCCGAATGCGGCGGCTCCATGGGCGAGGCCACGATTCAGAAGTCTATGTGACGACGAGACGTGCGAGCAAGCTCGCCGGACCTCGCCATGCTCCCGACTTGCGAAATGTCAAAAGCACTGAGGTTCGAGATCGATTCCAACTCGAGCATCGGGCGAAGTATTCGACGCACCGAAGGAACTGTCGCTAGCACCGTTCTGAGATCGCGCCAAGTAGTAGTATCCAAAGCCGGAATTGGGACCCACTCTGGAATCGACATAGGGCGTATCGGGAATATCCTCCCCGAGACAGGTCGCGCGATCGAAGCCGGCGTCTGCCCGAAGCTCATCCAAATCGCCGCTAATGAGATCGTACACCGTCTCTTCGCCGTAGGTTGGATCCTGACTCGTCCAAGAGATCGTCGTACTGCCGTTCTTGGCCACCATGAGACCGGTTACTTCCGCCAAAGCAAAATCACGGACCGCTGCACTGAATATATCTCCGTCATCGATACGCCGATCCGGCCAGAACGGAAAGAACAGGTTCGCTGAAGACAGAACTTGAGCATGTCCGCCGAGATTCGCCCCGTCGCCGGTCGGCTCGAGAAAAGGCTGGTCGCTGATCGGGAAATCCGCTTCAAAGTTGCCGCCGCCGTCGCGGGATATCTTCCCCCATACCTCGATGCTACCGTCACCCGTATCGTTGCGACGGTCCATCCACACGATACGAAGGATGCCGTCCGGATCGACGCTTGCTGCGGGCAGGTCCTGGTTTTTCCCGTTGCCGACCGAATCGTCGTTCAGACGGAGTCGCGGTAACCAAGCCCCTCCCGCGCCGGGCGGGCGACGAGAGTAGAACAGGTCTGAATCTCCGGTACCGGAATCCCAAGAATAGACGCAATGAACCATTCCGTGGGTTGGCCCTCCGGAGCGATCGACTGCCAGTACCGGCGGATCACCCCAAGTATCGGCCACCGTCTCCGCAGCTTCCCATGTACTCCCGCCATCAAACGATGTGGATGTTTGGATCTTCTCTGGGAAAACGGAACTCGACCATCCGACCCATAGCTGGCTATCCGGACCGACGACCATCGGTCCTGGATTGTTCGATCCTGTTTCGCCGGGGGTAGCCTTTGCGGGAGAACTCCAGGTTTCCCCCTGATCGTCGGAGTAGACGACATAGATCTGTCCGATTCTGCCATATCGAACGTAGAGTCGGCCATCGTAGGCACCCCCGCTCTCATCGCAAAGAATCTGTGGTTTGTTTTCGTTACCGGTATGTACGCGAGCCGGAGTGCGCACCTCCCAAGTTTCTCCCCCATCCATGGAGCGCAAGACTCTGAATGCGTAGTTCGGGTTGATATCGTAGTAGGTCGCGAACGCTGTGCCATCCGAACAGAAAGTGACCGTACCGTGTCCTTGACGATTGGATTCCCAGCCCGGAAGAATCCCTGAAGTCTTCCAAGTCTGACCACCGTCGCGTGAAACATAGTAGCGAATTCTCGAGTCGCTGATGTTTCGATCGAAGCTCTCGCCACTGAGAACGATGATATGCCGTCGATCTAGCGGATTGACCGCGACAGAAGGGTCGATCTGGCGGCCACCCGGGGCCGTTTGATCAACGCGAACGTTTACCCCCGGTGAAACCTCCGCGTATGCCGGATAGAACCACGTTGGTGCGACTAGCATGAATGACGCGACGACGAAGATTTGGCTCATCGATTTGGGGGAATATCCGACCTTGACTTGATGCATCTTCTCCTCCAACGACCTCTTACCCCCATCTTGAGCTCTACGTCGAGATATTGGAGCACGCCAATATTTTGTTTTTGTGTCTGTGGGCAATGGGCCGGCACGTGATGCTCGATCCGATCTCAGGAACACTGAGGATTTCCAACGCATGTGGACCTCTTGTTGAGAATGCTTCGACGCTGCGTCCGGCGAGGCCGGAAATGAACGTCGGAGTCGAAGCGAGAAACCTTTCGAACCATTCGACGTTTCGCGAAGTATCCGAGCGCAGCGACTGCCGTGTGTTTTCGTATCGCGAATACGAGGCGCTAGGGGCTACGGGCACGCTCTCAGGCGCTGCTCGCTGCGGCATGGGTTGCTCCCGACCGAGCGCTCCGCGCCGGAGGAGGCCGCCCCAAAGCTACCCTCGAACGTCCCGTTGAGCGCGGTCACCAGGAAGAAGCGGCTGCCGCCCGCCGGGATGATGGTCTCGGACGCACTGCCGCCGGTCGTGCAAGTGACCGGGGTGTGGGTCGTGAAGTCGGGGATCGCGCCTTCGTAGACGGCGAAGTCGTCGGTCTCGGTGCTACAGGAAGGGTCCCAAGTGAGGTCGAGCACGTCACCGGCACCGCGAGCGACCTTCAGGCCGGTCACATTCCCGGGCGAGCCGGGAAGCGACAGACCGGATAGGCGCGTGCCCGGTGTCAGACCACCGTCGTACCACAGACTCCAAACCCCGCCGTCGTACCGCGCCACTTGGTCCGGTGCGAAGGTCTGACCACCGACCGTCGTGGGCGTGTCGAAGGCGAAGTAGAACGTTCCGTCGTCACCGCGGTCGAATGCCGCCACGTTGGCCTCGGGCGCTAGTCCGGCACCGGCGGCATCGAATAACGGCGCGAGCGTACCGCCGTCGACCACGGCGATATCGGCCGGCAGGAACGTGACGGCACCGACCGTTTCCGGGACATCGAAAGAGAGCGCCAGCCGGCCGTCGGCGAGGCGGGCCACGGCGTCGATCTGAGCCGAGAGCGGCACCCCGAGCGGGGCGCCGTCGAGTTCGAGCGAATAGGCACTGCCGCTGCGCCGGATGACGTCGCGCGGCAGGTAGGTCGTCCCTCCCGCCTCGAACGGTGTATCCACGCTGAAGAGAAACGCACCGTCCTCGAGGAGGGCGATCCCGGTGATCGACGCCGAGTCGGGGAGTCCCGCTGCCGGACCGTCAAAGCGCAGTGTGTGCACGCCATTGAGGTCGAGCACCGTTTGTGATGCGAGAAACGTCAATCCGGAAAGATCGGTCGGCTCGTCGGGCGTGAGCGTCAGCTCGACGGCTCCCGTCGGTACCGCGAAGAATGCGAAGAGCACCAGAGCTGCGCACGTGCCCCCGCGGCGATGGGGGGAAGTTCTGAGAAAAAACGTCGTTGAATGCGGCATCTCGGCCTCTTTTTGCGGTCCCGGTGAAAAGGTCTTCTCGCCCGAGCGCCTGTTACACGATCGGCGCAGTGTGCGGAGCCCGGCCTCCTCGAACCAAAGAGACTGAAAGTACGAAGCGACCGAGCGGGCACGACGTTGCCGTCGAAGCGTTCATGAGCCATCGAGCTTCGATCTCCCGTGTAATGAGATACCGCAGACGCTGACCTGTTGGACGTGCGCACCGCCAATGGAGGCAACCATGAACCAGCCGATTCGAACCACCCCTTTCTTTGTCGTACTGCTCGCCGCGACGACCGTGGCAACCGCAACCGGAGGTGCCATACCGATCTGGCAGGTGCCTGTCACGATCGACCAGCCCGGGGCCTACTACCTGAGCCGTGACATCTCAGCGACCGACACCGGTGCCGCTCTGATCACGATCGCAGCCGACGACGTCACGCTCGATCTCGCCGGCCATCGGGTTGAGCGAACCGATACCAGAGGTGACGTCATCGGCACTGCGTCGAACCCTGCCAACGTCACGATCCGGAACGGCACCGTCATCGGCGGCGCGAACGGCGTCAACCTCGAGAACATCGCCGGCTCCAGCTTCAGCGTCCGAGTGGAAAACCTGACGGTGAGAGATGCGGCGGCGGACGGCATCCGCGTAGCGACGGGGTATGAGGTCCTCGTTCCGTCCCATGTACTGATCCGCGACAACCTCGTCGCCGACAGCGGGGCAAACGGCATCCGTGTCTTCATTCTCGACGCGGGTCGTATCTCCGGAAACGTCGTGCGTGCCTCCGGCCAGACCGGCATCGTCGTCGAACTGTCGGAAGCCATGTTCGTCCGCGAAAACAATGTTGTGGGCAGTGGCGCCCACGGCGTACACATCCTCGATTCCAATTCAGTCGCGGTGACCTACAACCACCTAGCACGCAACGCGGGCTTCGCGCTGCGATTCGAGGGAACGACGGACAACAACTGCTACCGCGGCAACCGCCTGCTCGACAACAGCGGCGGAGACATCGGTCGCAACAACGAGACGCAGTACGAATCGCTGCCGTGCACCGACAACCCGAATTGATACTTTTCGTGCTGCGTTCGGTGCAACGGCGTCCCGCATCTTGACGCGCGGGAAACACTCGACGGGCTCGGCCGATCGGATTTGACGGCTTGCGGGAATCGGCCGGCCGGCCTTCGACCACGCTTGACCGTATCCCGTGTATCGGAGAAGGAACTGCGGCGATCGACCGTTTCGCACCTGCCCCGCGGAGGATCCGGCTTGCCCGGCGCTGCGCGGCTCCGATTCTACGCAGCGTCTCCCACTGCCAAGGTCCGCTCCACCCTATCGGCATCGTCGCGGTTACAGCGCTTCGAACGCTATTCAGCTTCCCGCACGACCTGAAACGTCAGACGTTCTTGGGCGAATGCTTCGTTCTCCGGAGGCTCGAAGGTCCAACTTCCCGGAGCGAGACTAGGTAGCCGCGCGATATACCAACAGGGTCGGTCAGGGCCTAGAGGTTTCAGCCCCACCTTGTGGGTCGTGCCATCCTGCGCCGTGAGCATGCCGTCGATTGGGGCCTCTTGGTCACATCCATAGCCGAGAAGTGTGATGGGATACGCCGAGCTAGGAATCGGCCCCATCGCGGGCAACGGTAGAAGTTGTCCTTCAAGAAGTCCATAGCGATGGGCGACGATCCAGGAAGGCGTCTTCCCCGTATGCCATGCGGTTTGCGTCTGCGCTCCGTTCTTCCCGCCGTGGCTTTCAGCGATGACTCGGGTCGTTGGCTTGACGCGATCGAGTTCGATCTTGTAGAGATAGGTTTTCGCACCCGTTCGGCGTAGAAGCTCGAGTTCGGCGGAGTCGATCTTTTCGGTAAGGCTGTGGGTCGTGTCCACATGTCCGGTTTCCGGGTTCCGCCGGACGATGCTGCCGTTCTCGATGGTGGCGTTGAGTGTGATACCTAGAACATCACGGGGAAGGCTCTCGTCGATTGAAATACGAGCAAGCAGCATGGCCTGCTTTTCACCGACCATCCAGAGCTTGGTTTTGAGATCCATTCCGCGGCCCCATCGTGGTCGGAGCCGCCTAGCTTCGCGCTGCTCCTGCTCTAGTCGAGGGCTCGTTGCACCGATCGCAATCAGCGACTCCGCTCTGAATCTCGGCTGCATGATGTCCGTCTTGAGCGAGATGATTGCTCCTTTCGGAACGGTCACCAGCAGTCTGCAGCCGTATTCTACGAGCCTGCGCTTCGTCTCGACCGCAGTGCTGAGGGTGTCTTGACCACGCCAGTAATGACCACCTGAATTCCATGCCATCGAGCCGATGCCATAGGCTAGTGGCACAAGAGAACTTACCGGACGTCGCGTATCTATGATCACACGCGCGGGAGCGAGCTTTTGATTGAGCCTAACGAGTTCTTCTGCGGCTTCCGCATCCGTCGGCAGATCGGCTGCAATGATCATGATGGTCTTCCGGTGACCATCGGTTTCCTCGGTATCCGCAATGGCATTCGCCATGGCCTCGATCGAAGTCCACCATCCAAGATCGTGAACCGGCCGGATAGCGGGCGGATGACTCTCATGAAGGAGGTCGTCAAGCGCGTCGAGCGCCTCGTCCGGCGAGTTCAGCCAACCCGTCGTGATGTTGGGTGCTTCACCACCCATGTATGAAGCGATCATGACGTGATCGCCGAGGTCCGGGCGGAAAACATCTCGGATCATTGCGCGAGCTTCACGAAATGCCCGGGCACGTGTGGAACCTTCGTGCTCTAGGTTGTCGCAATCATCGAGATGCACTTCGTCGAAATACAAGACCACGTATTGCGGCTCCGGGGTCCATGGCAGCCCCCTTGCGTCGAAGCCGATCCTGTCGATGATCACCTTCGGATTCGTTGCCGGCGTGTGCCATTGTCCATCAAAGTAGATTTCCACGTCGGAATTCAGGTCTAGCGTTGCGCAGCGCTCGAGATTCCCGTCCGTAGGCCATGCGGTCATCTCGAATTGGGATCGCTCGATGATGGCTTCAGAGATCACCGCCGTTTTCTGAGGTTCCTCAGCGCGACTGGATCTTTCGAGTTCGCTCCCCGCCGCGAACGTTGCGCCGAGCATAGCGAAAACGAGCACGACGCACGATGATTTTTCCATAGCGCCCCCTATCTTGGAAACGACATGCCGCCCTCCACCGAGTGAGCATTCAAACGTAGCCGGCTCGCTTGGGGGATTCACGAATCATTGCAGTGCCACTATGTCCACCGCCGGGGTAATCGCTACCGGCGAATCGATAGTTGCCGGTGAATCGATAGTGCCGCTCTCTCCCCTCCAAGACCCCCGAAACTCGTCCCTGATCATACATCACGCTTGGTGGACTCATTCTCCATGTTCCGGCAGCGGCCGATTCTTTTGCGGCATTTCAGCAGCGGATATCTCGGATCTCGGGCCCGCCAACCTTCAAGAAGATGGTCCGGAGTATGAGACGACGCGCCACGATCTGATAAATGGCGAGCTTCCGATTCCATCTCTTCCTCATCCTCTGTCCGGATCCGCCGTCCCGTTGGTGATTCGGAACGCACATCCGCGCCGGGAATCGGCATTCCGGTCGGCTCAGGAGTCGATGCCTCTGTCGCGAGCCGCTGCGATACCCTCTACAGCGTTCCGCGGGATCTTCTCTACCCACGGCAGCGATCGGGGCTCCTTGCGTGACACCTCTTGCTGAGGTCCGGCCATCGAGGAAACCCGTGCCGAGGTCCTGTTGCCGAGGCTGCGGCTTCAGGGGGAATTCGGGCTCGGAATGCGCCGGCGAACCGGAAGAGGCACGTTGCACAAGCCGACGCGGCCGACCTCGTCGAGAAACCATGGCTCACGGCGGTGGCGGCGTGCATCGACGAATCGATCGAAAGTTTCGGTATCGGTTCGCAGTGCTTCGAGCTCGCTTCGCTGCTTCGCGGGGATTTCCGCTGCGAAACGGATCGTACGGATGGGAACGCGCTCCTCCGGCGTTTCGAAAAAGCCCAGCGCACCGCTTCCTCGAGGCAATGTCGTCAGATGCTCGATGCCTTGCACGACACGGCCGAGCAGAGTGACGTTGCGATCGAGATGGCGCGGTGCGTGACCGGTGACGACATAGAGCTGCGCGGCATTGCCGCTGTCGGGCGCCGCATCGCGTCCCGCTCCGAGCATCCCGTAGCAGTGAGCCAGCCATACGCGCCCTTCCGGCCCATCGCGCCCTACCGGGAAGCCGGCGACGAAGCCGACCTCGTCCGCATAGGGATCGCGACTGTCGAGACGATGGAATGGAAGCCCGGCTGCCTTGCGAAAGTACTCACCCGGCAACTTGGTCTTCGCGCTTCTCAGTGATTTCGCCCCCTCCTCTCCTTCCGCCGGATCACCCCACTGCACGACGTAGTTGTCCTGAGAACGAATGATGAACAAGCCGTCGAAAAAACGCTCCTTCACCAAGATGCGTAGATTGGCCACGTGCTTCGGCGCGAACGAAGGCGCGAGTTCCATGATCACACGTCCGGTGTCGAGTTCCATGTACAGCGTGTTCTGCGGATCCAGCGCGCGCCAATCGCTCGGTTTCGAAGCTGTGAGCACATCGGCCATGGTCTGCGGTGTGCCCGCCCGGCTCTCGTCCCGCTCGTCGTGATCGGCCGAAAAAGCCCCACCATTCGCCTCCGCTTCCGCCGGCGCCTGAACTCGGCAAGCCTGTCCGAGGCTCGAGGCCATCGCGACGAGAATCAAGAAAAACGACAGGCGCCGAGGCCGCATCGTCGAGACCGCTCTTGCTCTATGCATCGATCACCTCCGCCGCCGGCTAGGCCGGTGCGTGCTTACCGTCGGACTCTTGCCGCCAATGGAACCGTGCCGGAGCGAGGCTCGAAACGCAGGTCTCCGCCTTGCGCGACCGCATCAAGATTTCCTAAATCCCGTCTTGTCGCGACCCGCCATTCCGACGATGACCGCATGAGTCGTCGGATCCTTGGAATCGTAGAGCATCGCCCCGCCGGCCATCGCTGAGCCGCCCACGTCAAAGCGACATCTGAGACAGAATGCTCCGAATTTTCCGAAGGAATCCACTTTTCGCTCCTGTTGGTAGGTGCAGGAGCCCGTGCACCTTGGCTAACCCTCCGATCTTGCCCCAAGCGGCCGCGATTTCCCATTTCCCCACTCTCCTTTCTTCTCCAAGCGAGTTGAATCAGAATGGAAGCACTCTCCGAAACGACAGTGGGTCATGAGCGCCCATGTGACCGGCGGCACGCTAGCCGGTCTAAGGGAAGGTGTATATGGATGGAAAGAAGAGGGATTCCCGCCCCGATGAGGAACTCGTACGCGCGGCCAGGGACGCGCCACGGGGGGATATGCGTGCCTTCGAACAGCTCGTAGAGCGACACCGGCGTGCCGTATACACGAACTGTCGCTACCTCAGTCGCTCGGAAACCGATGCCGACGACCTGGCCCAGGAAGTCTTCATCAAGGCTTTCTTCGGACTTCGTCGTTTCGAAGGTCGCGCGCAATTTAGGACATGGATTCAACGGATCAAGATCAACCACTGCCTGAACCACCTCAAGAAGAAGGAAGGCAAGACCTTCGTACCGGTCGACGATCCGGAAACACAAGCTGAACAAGAGCTGCAGGTCGATCCGGAGGCGCATCGCGAACTCGATCGGGAAACTCAGCGACAAGCGATCGACCGGGTGCTCGACTCCATGTCCGACACATTGCGCCTGCCGCTCTTGATGCGCGACATGGACGGCTTGAGCTACCAGGAGATCTCAGAAAGTCTCGGAATCGGACTTTCTGCAGTGAAGATGCGCATCAAGCGAGCCCGAAGCGAATTCAGGCGGCACTACGCCGCCATGACGAACGAGCCGGTCGGCGGAAAAAAAGGGGACAAAGAATGAGCGACGAGCAACAGTCGAAAACGGACGATCCCGACGATCGGCCGATCGAGATCATCCGAGATCTAAGGCGCGAGCCCAAGGCAGGGTTTCTCCTGCGTTTGAGGCGGAAGATCGACCGGAGAGTCGTGGCGGGTGATATCGCCGACGCGTTTCTGATGACTCCGATTCTGCTGCTGATCCACTTTCTGGAATTGCTCTATGGCGTCTTCGATCAGAAAAAGGAAAAGGGAGAGTCCGCATGAACCAGGCTTCACAAATCAAGGAACAGCTCATCGAGTCGATTTCCGCATTGCTCTCCGCGGTGATAGAGATGGCTCCGAGGGTCATCGCCGGAGTCGTTTTGTTCATCCTGGCGCTGATCGTCGCCAAGATGGTCGAACGTATCCTTCGAGGCATGCTGAAGAAGATGCATCTCGAATCGTTGGCCGAGAAAATCGGCCTTGCCTCCACGCTTGCTCGTTTCGGCCTGAAAAAACCGTTGCACGAGCTGCTGCCGCGTTTCGTCTACTACCTCTTGGTGGTTCTATTTGCGCAGATTGCCGCGGAGGTTCTGGGAATCAAGCCGATTTCAGAGGCCGTCTCGTCGCTCTTTGCCTATCTACCGAATCTGATTGCAGCTGTTCTCTTGCTCTTGATCGGCAGCGTCGCCGGTCAATTCGTAGGTAGAGCCGTTGCACGTGCCGCGGAGGAATCCGGACTCGACTTCGCCTCATCGCTCGGCAGCGCCGTCTCGGTCTTGATCCTGCTGCTTTCCGGCATCATGGCCATCGGACAGCTCAAGATCGACACCGACATCATCCGCATCGTGACGATTTGTACTCTGTCGGGCCTAGGTTTGGCGTTCGGCTTGTCCTTCGGCCTAGGAACCCGCACCGTGACGCGCAGCATCATCGCGGGTTTTTATGCGCGCAAGTTCCTCTCGGTCGGTGAAGAGGTCGAAATTCATGGTCAGAAGGGGCGACTCAAAGCGATCACGCCCGTACAGACGCTTCTCGATCGCGACGGCGATACGGTGGCCATCCCGAACGAGAAGCTTCTCGACGAAGTCGTTTGCCGAAAGAGCGGACTCTAGCTGCCAAGCAATCGATCGAGTGCGGGCTAGAAGTTTGCGACGAGCGATGCCGACAGAATCGTATCGGTCGTGTCGAAGCGGTAGATGACCGGGTCGAAACCCACGGCTTCCAGGACCTGCTCGACGGGCTGTTTATCGTAGAAGACGGAGTAAGAGACCTTCAATGCCAGCCGTGCGTTGAGACTGGCCGTGACGCTGCTGATCCAGATACCGCGCAAGTCTTGGGTCACATCGAGGTTCTGCAATAATTCGAGCGTGGAAGAAAACTCCGCCGTCTCACTCAGAGCGCGTTTGTAGCCCAAAAAGCCCCGCGCCCCGGCATAAGAAGCACTCGTCGGGATGGTGCCTGCGACGAAGGACTCGCTGGTGTAGTTTGCTCCGAACTCGCTGGTCAGTTCGTGCTTGTCGGTTTTGAAGATCCGGTAACCAACTCCCGCACCGGGATTGTAGCGGTTCTCGATCCCGGCGAAGCGATTGCGCTCCCATCCGCCTGCGACATACCAATAGAACCCCTCGCGAATATTGCGAATGAACTTTCCTCCGAGAGTGTACATCTCGGCGGTCGCTTCCGTGATTTCGTTGATATCGAGACTGCCGTTCAGGTTGGCGACGCTTCGCGTGGTGGTATCGCTCTTGAGCGCCGAGGCGGTCACGGTCAGGTTGGACGCGGCCCAGTTGTAGATGAACTCGTTGGCGAAGGACACGGTGGTGGTCTGCGAGTTGCCGCCGGTGGTGACGAAGGAGAACTCCGCCTTATTGGTCCATGGCCGATCGTTCGCTTCGTCCTCGGCCTGGACGAGTCCGGGTGTTGCCGTGATCAAGGCACAAAGTACGATTCCTGGGCTGATTTTCGCTCTCATTGTCATTGCTCCTTCCCTCTCAGGCGATGCGGTGCGCCGCGCAGAGCGCGGAAAGCATCCGTGCCGAGACGCAGAGAAAAACGGAGCCGCCGAGGCGGCCCCGAAACGCGGATACGATACATCATCATCGTTCAGTGCGAGATCATCGGATCGAGATTTTTTGCAGCATCGATCCACTTGGCGACGACCGATGCAGACGGAACGACACGCGTCAGCTTCTTCTCCTCGTTGACGGAGTGCATCGCCGCCGCAAGGTTCTCGCTGTTGCGATTGCGAAGTTCTTTGATCGTATCCACTCCCGCCGCCTCGAGCAATTCGGCGAACTCACCGCCAACGCCCGAAACCCTCATCAAGTCGGCCATGTTGGCCCACTTGAGCAGAGTGCTCTCGCCGACACCGGTCTTTTCCGCCGCCGTCTTGCGCCCCTTGGTGTCGCAGCAGAGTGTGAGCAGATCATCCGTCGTCTTGATGCCGGCACCTTCGAGCTTGGCGGCGCTTGCCGGCCCGATCCCTTCGATTTCTTGAATCTTGTATGCCATGGGTTCTTCCCTTTCCTGTTCCCTGAGCCTGTTTCAGGGATGTTCTCGACGCGCGAGTTGCCGCGCGCACTCTTGCCGTTTCGTATGCTTGGGACAACCCTCCCGCCCTGAAAGTCACGCGCGATCCGAAGATCCGACCGCGATGGAGGAACTGGCCCCTCTGTTTCCGCGCCCCGAAAGCCCCTGACAACGCCGTGCGCTCTTGCATCGAAAGTCCTGGAATCGGAAGTTCCTACGAACCAGCGACTTTCCACGGCTAACACGTCGAGGGCTCTCCGTTACCCATCGTCGAAGATTCCAGCGGACGAAGCGGATGACCCGTTTCCTCACTCCGCTCGTCCGCACGCCAAGCCGGGTTGCGAAGCCGATCCCGCAAGCACCGGCCGGTTCCATGCTGCTCGTCAGTCGATACGCTTGATTTCCACACGACGGTTCTTGGCTTTTGCGCCTTTGCTTTCATCCTTTTCGATGGGCCGGCTCTCTCCGTAGCCGCGAGCGGTCACACGTTCGCCGGAGATTCCTTTGGAGATCAAGTACTCGCGTACCGACTCCGCACGTCGCGCGGAAAGGCGTTGATTGTAGGACTCCGAGCCGTCCGAATCGGTGTGACCACCGACTTCGATCTTGACCTCAGGCCAGTCCGCTAGCGAAAGCGCTACGCGATCGAGGATCGAGCGGGATTCATCGCTGAGTTCCGCGCTGTCCGTTGCAAAGTGCACACCTTCGAGCACGAGTTTTCTCGATTCGTCTTGAAAGAGCGCAGCGACTTTTTCGCAGCCATCATCTTTGACTTCCGCACCGGTGGGCGTGTTCGGGCACTGGTCCAAGCCGTCGAACACACCATCTCCGTCACTGTCCTTCGGGCAACCGGCGTCATCCACCCGAACACCTTTGGTCGTACCTGTGCATCGGTCGATACCATCGAACACGCCGTCGCCATCACCGTCTGTCGGGCAGCCGTTCGCGTCGATCGTAGCGCCGGCAGGAGTGTCCGAACATTCATCCTCGCCGTCGAATATGCCGTCGCCGTCGGAATCCACCGGGCAGCCCTGCCGATCGACCAACCACATCTTCGCAGTTCCGGCACATTCGTCGATACCGTCGAATACACCGTCATGGTCGGAATCGACCGGGCATCCCCGTTCGTCGACGACAGCTCCGTGCGGTGTATCGGGACATGAGTCGCGTCGATCCCGAACTTCGTCCCCATCAGCGTCTGCAGTCCTGCCGAGCCCCCAGGCATAGGAGACGACCAGCAGACCGCGCGTGATGTCGTCTCCATCGAGACCGTCGTTCGACAGCGTGCGATCGGCTCGAATCTCCCAGCGAATGGCATCGTTGTCTCCAACATCTCGACGCTGTCCGACCCCGAGCGACGCGAAGAGACGATCGAATCCGCCTCCACCGCTGAGGTCGACGTTCATCCATCCCGGTCCACCGGCAACGAACCAACGGTTGCGACGGTCTTCCGGCGAGAGAAATGCTTCGAGACCTGTTCTCAGCGCCCATGTCGACGCCGAGCCGCTGCGGCGCAGAGGGCTGATCTCGGCACGGTAAACGTCCGCAAACCAAGCCCAGCTCGGTTTGAAGTGATAGCCGCCTCGCAAACCATAGGCGAGTTCTGCATCACCTAGACTGCGATGCTGCCCGACGAGGTTCTCATCGGGCAGGAGAAAGCCGATCAGGACACCAAACTCTCCATCACCCTCTTCCGCTAGCGCCGAACCTACGGCACCCGACAGGAGCAGCACGAAGGAAAGAACGAAACAAAGGCCGGCGGTGCGAAGAACACTTTTCGACATGCGAATCTCCTATCTCGAGGCACGCCGTGAAATGTCCGTAGCCGTGCCCTGGTGTTTTCGTCTCTCGCTCGCTAGAGACACTTTGCGTATCGCGGAAAACCTTCGCGACTGAAACCAAGCAACGAGGCGGGAACGACCGGCTGAGTGTTTTGGGTTGTCGTTCCCGCCCCGGACCACCCCGAGCTCTTCGCAGGACCCGGGCCGATTCCCGGCGCTGTTGCCCTCGGTGATCAATGCTTTCAAATCGACTAGCTCACCTGCTCGCCCTGAAAGATGTGCACGTCTCGCTGCGGGAAGGGAATGGTGAAGCCGGCGGTCTGCAGGTCTTCTTTGATCTTCTGCGTCAAGGCGAAACGAAGATCCCAATAATCACCCGGCTTGGCCCATGCTCCGACGAGCAGATTCACCGAGGAATCCGCCAGTTCCCAGACTTCGACCAGAGGGGGGGGATCTTTCAAGACACGAGCATCGGCGGCCAGCACGCCCAAGATCAGTTTTCGAGCTTGGTCGATATCGTCTTCATAAGCGATGCCGAAGGTCATATCGACGCGACGGGTGTCATTGCCTGTGAGATTCCGAACCGTCTTGCCCCATGCTTCAGAGTTGGGAATCACCACTTGGACGTTGTCGAGCGAATCGAGCGTGGTCGTAAAGAGCTGAATTTCGCGCACTGTGCCTTCGACGCCGGCGACTTCGACATAGTCCCCGATACGAAAGGGCCGAAAGATCATCAACATGAAGCCGGCGGCGAAGTTGGAAAGCGTCCCTTGAAGCGCTAGACCTACGGCGAGGCCGGCCGCACCGAGCACGGCAATGAAGGACGTGGTCGGCACACCGAAGAGATTCAGCACGGCGATTCCGACGAAAGTCAGTAGCAGGTAGTAAGATAGGCTTCCGACGAACAGCACCAGCGTTTGCTCGAGTGTCATTCGCCCCAGTGCGCGTTGGACCGCACGCCGCACCAAGCGGGCGACGAGCCAACCGAGAATCAGGACGCCGAGCGCGCCCACGACTTTCACTCCCCAGGTCGAAACCGCCTCGGCCACGGCGTCGATCATGGCTTGTCCGTTGAACGTCTCCATTGCTTTCTTCCTTCGGCCCGCATCGGGCCCGGCAATGAAGACGACAAAAGCGAGGCGAGAAAGTCACACCGGAAAATCACCGGATATGGTGGATCGGATGGCGAGAGGATTGCGAGACGAGATGATCGAAGCCGTCAATCCGGCGTCATCTTCTTTTCGAGTTCCGCCCAGCGCTCATAGAGCTTGGATACGCGCTCGAGCGCCGAGGCCAGTTCGGCGCTTCGTTTCATCAGAACTTCAGGATTCGCCGCAATGCCGGGATCTTCGGCACGTTCCCTAGCGGATTCGACCGCGGCCTCCGCTTCGAGAAGCTGCTCTTCCATCCCATCCCATTCGCGCTGGTCGAGATAGGAAAGTCGCCGCTTGGCTTTCGGTGCAGCGTTCGCATTGGGCTTCGATTCCCGCCTTCGGGCCGCTGTCTTCTCGCGTCGAGCGGAGGCTCTCTGCGCGGCGAGCATCTCGCAGCGCCGTCGATCCCACTGCTCGTAGCCGGCAAAGAAATCCGCCCCTCCGCTGCCGTCGAGCGCGAGAATGCCGGTGGACAGACGATCGAGCATGTGGCGGTCGTGAGTCACCAACACGAGCGCACCGGGAAAGTCCAACAGCGATTCTTCCAGCACCTCCAGCGTTGGAATGTCGAGATCGTTGGTGGGTTCGTCGAGCACCAGCAGATCGGCCGGCTGCAGCATCAGTCGTGCAATGATGATGCGCGCACGCTCGCCCCCCGAAAGGCGCTTGATCGGTGTTTCGAAGTGCTCCACTCGAAAGAGAAAGCGCTTTGCCCACGCGCTGACGTGCAGCGGATCGTCGCGGTAGACGACGGTGTCTCCCTCCGGAGCCAGTGCGCGCCGAAGCGTGATATTCGGGTCGAGCTGCCGGCGGTTCTGGTCGAAGTAGACGACCCGCAAGTCGTCGGCTTGTTGAACGCTTCCGCTGTCTGCTTCGATTTCTCCGACGATCATGCGTAAGAGCGTCGTCTTGCCGGAACCATTGGGGCCAAGCACACCGAGACGGGTTCCGCGTGTCAGCGTGAGATCGAGTTCCCGGATGATCGCGCGCTCGTCGTAGTTCTTCGTCAGACCTTTGCAGGCCCAAAGGCGCTTGGTC
>Ga0256830_1001544_pt1 | contig 16175 bp, 17 predicted proteins | sample 128326metaG_FD_190537 | JGI IMG/M metagenome (GOLD analysis project Ga0256830, IMG submission 190537) | Hydrothermal vent microbial communities from Lau Basin, Pacific Ocean - 128-326 | ecosystem: Environmental > Aquatic > Marine > Hydrothermal vents | place: Pacific Ocean: Lau Basin | collected... | reverse complement strand
AGGGTTCAGAGTTGTGGAGATACCTGTTAGATGGGAACATGGTGAAGGGTCGAAGGTAAGCATCATAGGTGACGGCATTTACATGTTCAGAAACATACTGAGAATGGCCGTGAAAAAATAATTTTGGGAAATTTAACATGAAATCTGAGAAAATTAAAGGATGTGGAAAACACATGAAAGGTACTGACGCTACAAACTACGAGATCGATCCAAAACATAAAATCAGGGGGTCCCATTCCACGATCATAGGGGGAAGAGAGGGGAAAGACCTGCTGAGCAAACTTGCCGGATCCCCGTATGTAAAGAAGATAATTCCGGGAGTTATTGAAAACAAAGGCACATCCAAAGGCTCTGTCAGATTGAAAATTACAAGATGTGACAGAAATGGAAATGTAAGGGCTCTGCTGATTCATGGGGGCACAGTTCAGCAGGTATACATAATAACCAATGCAAAAAACAGAGAGGAGGGCGAGATTCTGGTTGAAAAACTTAGATCACTTCTTTAGATCCCTGTCATGTGCCCAGATTTCCCCATCAACATATACCTCTTTCTTCCATACAGGAAGCTTTGCCTTGAACAGCTCAACGGCCTTTTTCAAAGGCTCCCAGAGATTCTCCCTGTGTTCCGCCATCACCAGAACGTACACAATGTCCTCCTTTGGCACAACCGTGCCGACTTTGTGGTAAATTCTGACACCCTTCACCCCTGTCATCTGTTCAACCTCCGATTCGATCTCTCTTCTAACTCTATCGTAAATGTCCTCGAACTTCTCGTATTCCAGCCTTATAACTTCTCTACCTTCCTGCATCTTTCTCACAAAACCTATAAAAACACCTATCGCCCCACAGACCTCTGAGCCTTCCCGTTCTTTCAACTTTCTGATAAGGCTTTTGAGGCTTTCACAGTCTTCAGCCATCTCCACCTCTTCAGCCTCTGATATTCTGGGGATTCTGATGCCCAGGTTGCTCAGTTCCCGGTCATCAAATCCCTTAAGCAGGGCATACTCATACCCGATATCTGCAAGCATCTCCAAAACCTCTCTGAGATTTCTGGGCTCCATTCCGAATCTGATGCACTCCTCTCCAAAAACAAGCTTCTCTTCGCCGTCTCCTCCCTTCTCAATCAGAATTGTGCTCCCCTTCATTTTAAGCTCATTGAGGATTCTGTCTGCATTTTCCTTAATGGCACATACCTTCATTTCATCATCTCCTTCAGTCTAAGATCTGCACCACATGCAAACTCACCCACAAGCTCAAAGCTAACATTCATCTCACCATCCCCCACATTAACCATGGCACAGCTTGATGCAGAAAGCCTTGGGCTTGTGGGACTTCCGGGGCAGATTAAAATAACGTCACCCATTTTTTCAACAACGAATCTGTGGATATGGCCGAAAATAAGGACATCAACACCCATCTCCTTGGCCATGTAACCAAGATCATGAAATTCGTTCAGAAAATTTCCCCTGTGTGTTATTCCAAACCTGATTCCCTCTGCTCTGAATGTTTCTGTTTCGTTTAATCTTTCCTTTACCCTGTAATCGTCAGCATTTCCAAAAACAGCTCTGAGATTATATTTTCTTTCAAATTCTTCGAGAACGTCAACAGACGTGAAGTCTCCGGCATGAACAACCATGTCAGCAGATTCCATCAGCATCACAAGCTTTTTCGGAAGATCCTTAAATTTTCTCACATGAGTGTCAGATACGACCGCAATCTTCATACAGCATACAGATCGCACCGACGGCTTTAAAACTTATTTCCTCAATCTCATCTCACGGTTTAGGCCTGTCTTTCAGAACCTCTGAATTCAAGTTCATTTGCAAACCATACAACTCTCTGAGGAAACGGAATTTCAATTCCATTTCTCTCAAGCTCCACCTTTATTTTTTCAAGCAATCTCATTTTCACATCATACCATACCTGTACCGGTGACCATATTCTGACTGAAATTATTACAGCGCTGTCTCCAAACTCATCAACAAAAACGGCCGGAGCCGGATTTTTAAGAGCAAATGGCTCCTCATCAATAACCCTTTTGATTATCCTGACTGCCTCTTCCAGATCATCTGAATATCTGACCCCTATTCTGTACTCAAATCTCCTTACAACGTTTCCTGTGTAGTTTGTTATGTTTCCTGTGAAGAGCGTCTGATTCGGGATTCTAACAAAAAGACCATCATACGTTCTGATTATGGTGGACATTACATTTATGTCCTCAACAAAGCCCGATATGCCTCCAATCTGAACCTGATCCCCGATCCTTATTGGCTTTTCCCAGAGAATGAATATGCCAGAAATCAGATTTGAAATAACACTCTGGCTTGCAAATCCTATCACAATGCCCGTAATACCTCCTGCAACCAGCAATCCAGAAGGGCTGAGTCCAAGAATGGGAAGAATTGTAAGGAAACCGATGAAGACCACCAGGTAATAGATCAGTTTCAGGATAAGTTCTCTGTAGTTCTTTTCAATTCTATCTCCGATTGCCCTTCTGAGATATACAGTTATGCTTTTTGCAAGTCCAACGGCAAGCATCATTATGACCGCCGAAAGAATGATTTCTCCAGCTGTGGTCTCTCCGTAAATCACCGTATTCAGAAAATCAATCATAGCCCCCACTCCATGAAAAATTTCTTTGCCGCTATCTGCACCTTTCTCGGGGTGAAAATTTCAACCGCCTTTTTCATGTCCCTGTGTGCGGGTTCCATCAGAAATCTTGTTTCTGCCGTCTTTCTGGAATTTATTTCCATTTTCACTTTGGAATACACCATGCTGTCACTGTAGAATATTTTCATGAGATAAACGTTCAGAACGCATTTCGATAACTCAACCCATTCATCAAATCTGTTGATTAAAAAAAGCTCCATTACTCCTTCTTTCAGAATGTCTGTTTCTGGAATTGAATTATGGACATCGCTTTCCCACAGCCTGCAAACAACCCCATATCTCGGGTCTCCGTAAAGTGTGTACTTCTGCCCTGCGAGAGAGAAAACATCAATCAATCCTATATCGCCCTTTCCTGAGACAAATACACCGATTTCCACAGGAAATTTAACATATACTGTCCTTTCAGTCTCAGGTGCAATTACAACATTTTTTTTGAAACTGATGAGAAGAGAATTGGTCACATGTGACGGAAGATTAACCGGTTCAATTGGATTAACCACAAGATTGCCCTCACTGGATGAAATTATTTTCTCAACTCTCTCATCTTTTAATTTACGGATGTAGGAAAAACCAGATTCGTGCTTCCTGAGTTCAATGCTTATCTCATCTGCGGTTATCTTCATGTCATTGAGGGGAGAGATTCCAAAAATACTCAGAACCCCACCCCCAGGAAAAGCCTGAATACAAAAATCGTGACAACAACCATGATGAGTGAATGCTTTAAGCCCGCTTTCACACTGCCTGAGCCCATAACACCTGCAACAATGCCGCTAAACAAGCCATTGAGAAGTGTAGCATGGTAAAACAGATTTGTCAGCATGTTTGGATCAGGGAAAGAAAAATAAATTCCTGCCAGCCCACCAGGGGTTGTTACATTGCCAAAAACCGAAATGAAGTTCTGATTGAGAACAACAATTGTAAACAGAAAAACGCTGAAAGTTATGTACACAATAACTGTGTAAACAAACATCTCATTTGCAACTCTCTTTCTGAAATCGAGATATATCTCCGCATCACTTGCTGCGGTGAATATTGCAGCCTTGACGTTATCCGTTGCCTCAAGTGCCTTCACAAGAATTGAAACAACTTTTGATACCACAGGGCTGCCAATTCTCTCATCAAACCTTTCAAAAGCCTCGGTTATAAGTTTTCCCCACTCAATGTCCTTGCGTATATTTCTTACCTCCTTTGTCAGAGATCCCAGATCGGATGTTGAGAGGACCTTGAGTGCATTGACAAGAGTCAGTCCGCTCTCGTTAAGACTCCCAAGCTGCTTGAGAAATTCAGGAAGATCATTTTCAAACTTTCTCAGTCTGTAAGATCTGTATTCAAAAAGAACCACGTAGGGGAAAGACAGTATGAAAAAAACAGATCCCAGTATGGTTTCAATTCTGAAATCAAATACGTAAAAGAGGTACATGCCCATACCAATTGAAAGAGGGGTGGTGAGGATTAGAATGTATTCAGGATGCCTTATGACGAATCTGAGGCTGAGCACTCGCTTGAGATGTCTGGCACCTCTGATTATCACTGCCAAAATTCCTTTTCTCTGTTTAAACTGGGGATTTCTTCCATTGTCAATTACCCTTGCCTTGAAAAACATCGGTATTGTTTTTCTTGTGAGCCATCCTGCTTTCTCCTCTTCAAGCATGGATTTTATCAACCAGATGAACATCAGGCCTCCCAGGGGTATGTAAATATAGACTATCATGTTGGACAGTGCTTCCACGTCTTCACCGAGCATCCCCATTACCACAAAAACGATCAGCGTGAAAAGGGGTGCAACGACAAATATGGCAACGTAAACCTCGGCCATTATTTCAAGTGAGTTTATGAATATCTCGTGGAACCTTTCTCTCTCTTCCAGATAGTGAGTGGATTTGAATTCAAGAAATTCGCTGAGCTTTCCACCTCCTTCAACAACGCTTATAAGATCCTCCAGAAACTCTGAAAGCTTTGAGGAGGGTGTCGTATTGGCAACATATCTCATTGCTGAGATCAGATCCTTGTGAAACACCTCGACTTCCCTGAATATTATTCCAAATTCCTTTCCAACCTCCCCTGTTATCGTTCTCTCTTCTGCAATTGTTTTTATAATCTCAAGAAGAGGCGTACCCCCTTTGGACATGCCCAGCATTATGTTGACAACATGTGGCAGTGCAGAATCGATTTTAGACTTCCTCTGGGATTTAACGAGAACAGGATAGATCAAGATGGCCTTTCTTGCGAGATAGAAAAACAGCACTGTCAGAATCGAAAGTGAGGCAATTTCAACCACAAAAACATCAGGTCTCTGGAAAAAAATTCCGGCTGGGGTGTCCATGTAAACGTACACATCAATTGGAAGCCATGTGAAAAATGGTCCGGTTTTGCTTGCGTACCACACAGCAATTATCCTTGAAATTCCAAAGGCCACAACAAAAAAGACAGGGAAAAGAAGGATTGGATAAAAAAGTGAAACTGCAAGATATCTGGGAACAGAGGCCGGAATTCTTGCTGATATCAGATTTCTCTCAAGTTCACCATATTTTTCCATGCTTTTCTGATACCTTTTTCTGTAAAATTTTACAAGAAATTCAGGCACAGGTACTGAAAATTTCTCTCTCAAAAACCCGATATCGTCCCGATCATCATTCAAGAGAGATCTCATACTTCATTCCCTCTTTCATTATGTCCTCAAATGTTTCCTGAGGATTTCTGTAGTAGGAATGAATTATGTGTGTCAGGTGCACGTAGTCTCTTATGTCCTGTCTGTCAAGAAATCTGAGAAAATCTGCCCTTCTTCTCAGCTCATCAAGGGTTTCCTCGTAGGTTTCTCCCCTTATCACGGCAATTTTTTCCAGTTTTTTGGGCTGATTGATCAGATAATACGAGTCTTCATAGGATTCCCATCTGTACACCTCATTTATCAGAAGGTTCTTGTCGTTTGGATCAACCCCGAGAAATTCGTAAACACCTGTCACCCTTCTCTTCCTCACCCCGGCCTTGGTCCACTGAGTCTGGATTGGAACAATGTCTAAGAACTGTATCAGACTTCTTGGAACATTTAGCGGATCGCTTTCAAGCCTGTAAATGGTCTGATGTATGTCCCCAGCATGAAGCGTTGAGTATGCTGCATGTCCCGTGCTCATAGCCTGAAACAGAGTTTGGGCCTCAATTCCCCTCACTTCCCCGACAACAATGTATTCGGGCCTCTGTCTCAGAGCTGCTTTGAGCAGATCATACATCGAGATTGATTTCTCATCTCCCGTTGTGACCTCTCTTGTAACACCAGCAATCCAGTTTTCATGCCTGAGCGAAATTTCCCTTGTGTCTTCAATTGAGACAACCTTTGCATCAGGGGGTAGGAACATCAGAACTGCATTCAGTGTTGTAGTTTTTCCGGCAGCTGTCTCACCTACAACCATGAGGTTCAGCTTGTTTTCCACTGCAAGCCAGAAATATGCCATCTGTTCCGCTGTATACGTTCCGAGCCTCATGAGGTCAATCGGTGTCAGCGGCTCTTCCGTGAATTTTCGTATAGTGAAGGAGGACCCTCGCGGAGTTATTTCGGTTCCGTATGTTGCCTGAAGTCTGCTGCCATCTGGGAGGGAAGCATCGATGATTGGATTTCCAAAACTTATATGCTTTCCTGACTGCTGAACAAGTGCCTGGACGTATCTGTCAAGTTCCAGATCTGAAAACGAAACAGTTGTCGGTATGTTTCCATATTTCTTGTGATAGACAAAAACGGGAATATTGTATCCATCGCAGCTTATGTCCTCAACATATGGATCGTTAAGCATGGGATCAATCGGTCCCAGGCCGATATAATCTCTGTAAAGATAGTAAAGCAGCTTCAGCTTCAAAATCGGGTCCAGTTCTATCAGAAATTCCTTCAGTATTTCGTTGAAAGCATCAACAAGGATTCTCTCTTTCTGGAATACATCAACAGTAATGTCCTTCAGTATGAGCGTATTTCCCAGTTCCACATAAATCTTTTCCATAAGCTGAAACTCATCTATGGTCAGGGTTGGTTCCATGGCCATGTACTTGATTCCCTTTGTTTCAAAATCCTTTATTATTTTCACAGCAACCATCGGTCTGAAAATCCAGTATGAATCCAGAATCTCGCCTCTCTCCACCTCTTCCAGATCTTCGATTATCATTTCTTCAGAAATGTTCTCATCGAGATATTTCTGGAAGAGCTGGTAATATCTTGTTGTGGTCAGCACCATATCAAATCCTAATAAAATACCAAAATATAAAAAATTTAGGGCTCTTCCATGTCAATAACCCAGTTTTTTCTTACACCTCCATAGAATAATCCAACATTCCCGTGTAGAGAGACACTGTATAATTTTCTTTTAAGTGAGGAATAAATCCTTCAAGGTGAAAAAATTCATAAGCTGTAGTCACTTCAATGTTTTTCTCACCATAATATGCCACGTTATCAGCGAACTAACCTGAGTTACTTGATCTGGATTGAATGCAGAGAAGAAAAAACTAAATTAATCCCATCGCATTTTCCACCACCATGAAGCTTGTTACATGTGGATTGCCTTATGCTAACGGTAAAGCCCACATCGGGCATCTCAGGACGTACATACCTGCTGATGTCTACGTCAGATACCTCAGGCTCAAAGGGGAGGATGTGGTATTTGTATGTGGAAGCGATAGCCATGGTACACCGATTGTTGTGAATGCAGAGCAGCAGGGATTGGAGCCAAAGGACCTTGTTGACATTTATCACGAGCATTTTCAAAAGATCTTTAAGGAGCTTGACATTGAATTTGACTACTATGGCAGAACTGACAGCGAATATCATCATGAAAGAACAAGAGAAATAGTTCAAAGGCTTCTTGACAGCGGATACATCTATCCGAAAGAGATAGAACTTGCCTACTGTCCGAAATGTGAGAGGTTTCTGCCTGACAGATATGTTGAGGGTACATGTCCATACTGTGGAGCTATCGCAAGGGGGGATGAGTGCGATCAGGGGTGCGGAAAGCATCTGGAACCTGGTGAAATTCTTGAACCGAGATGCAAGATATGTGGAACTCCTGCTGAATTCAGAAAGCAGAAACACTATTATTTCAGACTCTCATCCTTCAAAAACTTTCTTGATGGTTACATCTCACGCCTTAAAGGAACTGAAAATGCACTCAACTATGCCAGAGAGTGGGTTAGAGGAGAGCTCAGAGACTGGTGCATAACAAGAAATCTTGAGTGGGGTGTTAAATTCCCCGGAGATGAAGAGCTTGTTGTTTATGTCTGGGTTGATGCACCCATAGGCTACATAAGCTTCACTGAAAAAGCATGTGAAAGGCTGGGCAGAAACTGGGAGGATATATGGATTGAGGGAAGGGCAGAGATAGTTCACTTTATTGGCCTGGACATTGTTTACCATCACTGCATTTTCTGGCCTGCAATGCTTAAAGGAGCTGACTACGCTTTGCCTGACGCTGTTGTTGCAAGCGGTATGGTGAAGGTTGAGGGCAGGAAATTTTCAAAGAGCAGGGGATATGTTGTGTGGGTTGAGGAGGATTATCTAAGATCCGGATTGAATCCCGACTATCTGAGGTATTATCTGGTCAATTACACATCACATCAGAGGGATCTAAACTTCTCCTGGCATGTTTTCAGGGATAAGGTGAACAATGAGCTAATCGCAACCCTTGGAAACTTCATCTACAGAGTCATGCACTTTGCCTGGAAGAACTTTGGAAGAGTGAGGATGGATGTTGATGAGGATGTTCTTGAAAGAATCAGGAAAGCGAAGGAGACGATAGAGGATGCCATTGCGAGATGGGAATTTAAAGAAGCAAGTGATGCATTTATGGAGCTTGCTGGATTTGGAAATACTTTTTTCCAGTCCTTAAAGCCATGGGAGGTGATAAAGAGTAACAGAGATGAGGCTGAAAGAATAATTGCCTCGGCCCTCGCTGTGGTGAGAGCTTTATCCGTTCTCGCCTATCCGGTACTTCCGAGATCAATGAGGGCCGTTGCTGATACCGTAGGGATTGATCTGGAAAATGCAACTCTGGAAGCAGTTCTTCAGATTCCTGATTATGTTGAGGTTGGGAAGCCTGATGTTCCTTTTGAAAGAATAGATGATGAGAAAATGGAGGAGCTTGAAGGCATCATGATGGAAAGAATAAAGGATGGTGCAGGGGAGGGGATAAAAATGAGCGAAAGAATTGGGATTGAGGAGTTCCAGAAGCTTGACATCAGAATAGGGAAGGTTCTGAAAGCTGAGAAGGTCAAGGGAAGCAAAAAGCTGATGAAACTTGAAATTGATATTGGTAATGAGATCAGACAGGTTGTTGCTGGAATTGCTGAGGAATATGAGGCCGAGCACCTTGTGGGACAGCATGTTGTTGTTCTTGCCAACATCAGGCCAGCTAAGCTGATGGGAATAGAGAGTGATGGGATGATACTTGCCGCCGATGTTGGTGGAAAACCGGTTCTTCTTAAACCTGAAAGAGATGTTGAACCCGGAGTACGGGTAAGATGAGGATCAGGGCAGAGATTCAGGAATTCAGAGAGTGGCTTGAGGAGAGAGGATACAGGGAGAGAATGGGAAAGGAGGGGATTGATGCATTTCTGAGATCGGGCTTTCCCTCTCTTTTTTTCAGCAACAGTAATTTACTCTATGCTTTCATCTACTCAAAAGTGGGCCTCAGTTCTGAAAGGGTGAATGAAAGAATAAGGTTCGAGCTCGCAAAAAGGATAAATGCCATATTCGTTGAAAGGGATTATTTTGAAATAGAATTCATTCAGTGACAAGCTTCATCAGGGGGTATTTTTTCTCACTGTCCCACTCGAGAACTCCCACAGCCCTTGAACCTTCAATCTCTACCTCCACCCTTGCGTAAATCATATCGCCTTCTAAGGAGCAGTAGTTGAATTTTGAAAGCTTTTCCAGTAGCTTTGTCCTGTCAATCCTCACCTCAGCATCGATAACATGAGGCTGCAGCAGGATGCAGCTTTTCATGGCTTTCTCAACAATATCTGCATTTTCCAGGTTTACAGGCATGCCTGTAAACTGGTGAAACAGCGCACCAAGCTTGATTCCGACCTCAAATGCTGCGATTTCCTTCATGAACAAAAAGGTTATCTTCTCCTTTTCTCTCTTTCGGTTCATGAGACATGTCAGGGTTGCTGTTACAGTTGCAGGAAGTGACAGTATTGGTGGAGCAGGAATACAGGCTGATTTGAAGACTTTTGCATCATCTGGAGTTTATGGGACTGCAGCAGTGACCGCGATAACAGCCCAGAACACTTTTGGTGTTACCAATTCAGTGATACTTCCAGGAAGAATGGTTTATGATCAGCTCAAGGCCATTGCAGATGACTCGGGCATTGATGCCGGAAAAACAGGAATGCTCGGAAATGAAGATGTCGTTGAGAGTGTTGTGAAATTTATCAAAGAATATGAATTTTCGCTCGTTGTCGATCCTGTAATGATAGCAAAGAGCGGAGCCAGATTGCTTAGTGATGGAGGAATCGAAGCTCTGAAAAACAAACTAATTCCGCAGGCGTTCTGCGTAACACCAAACACAGAGGAAGTGGAAATTTTGACAGGAATGAAAATAAGGGATGCTGATGACATGGTTGTGGCTGGAGAGAAGATCGTTGATGAATTCGGATGTGCATCTGCTCTCGTCAAGGGAGGCCATTTGAAAGGAAAAGAGGTTGTCGATGTTCTCTGTTATAACGGGAAAGTCTACGAATTCAAATCAGAGAGAAAAGAGGGATGTTTTCATGGAACAGGGTGCATGCTTTCAGCAGGTATAGCTGCAAATCTTGCCTTGGGGAAAAATATCTTGGAAGCTGTTGAAGCCGCCAGAAATGCTGTTTATGAGGGAATCATCTACTCTGTTCCTGCAGGAAGGAAATGTGATTCTGTAAATTCCATTGCTGTAATGGAACGAAGAGCCCTTGCTTACAGGATGATTCAGGAAATGAATAATGCAATCAGGAAGCTTGAAAATCTGGAGGGAATTGAAAGTCTGATTCCTGAGGTTGGCATGAATCTCGTTTATGCAATGCCATTCCACTATTCAAAAACACCCGATGATGTTCTTGCCGTTGAAGGCAGAATATTCAGAGGCAAGGCTGGAATAGTTCATTCTGGCAGATTTGAGTTTGGTGCATCCCGTCACCTCGCACGGGCTGTGCTGAGGTATATGATGCATTACCCTGACTTCAGATCTGCCATAAATCTGAGATACAGCGATGAACTTGTTGAGAAATTCAGTGAAACTGGTTTTGCTGTTTCATTTTATGACAGAAGAGAGGAGCCTGAGGAAATAAAGAGGAAGGAGGGTGCAACAATTCCATGGGGGATAGGGAATGCAATTGAAAAATCTGAGGTAAGGCCAGATGTCATATATCACTCGGGTGATTACGGAAAGGAACCAGTGGCTGTCGTCTTTGGGAGAAACCCGTCAGAAGTGGTGGAGAAAGTCAGTAGGCTGTTCTATGGATGATGATTGCTGAAGATTCAGCAAGAAGCGACCGAAAAACTGACATGAAGATATTTTTCAGGGCTGACTGTGTCTTGTTCTCAAAACCGCAAAGGTTAATAATTGAGCTGAAAACTGCCTCCTGGGGGTTTGAAAAATGGGAAAGGTCAATATTATTGATCTGAGCCTCAGAGACGGCCATCAGTCTCTCGCAGCAACGAGAATGAGAACGAGAGACATGATCCCTGTTCTTGAGCTGATTGACGAGGCTGGATTTTACAGCATAGAGATGTGGGGAGGAGCAACCTTCGATGTAATGCACCGCTTCCTCAATGAAAATCCCTGGGAAAGGATAAGAACTGTAAGAAAATATGTCAGGGAAACTCACTGCCAGATGCTGCTGAGAGGCCAGAATCTTGTGGGATACAGAAACTATTCAGATGATGTTGTGGAGAAATTTGTTCACAAGGCTGTTGAGAATGGAATCTCGTTCTTCAGGATATTTGATGCGTTGAATGATGTTAGAAATCTTGAGGTTTCAGTAAAATCTGCCAGAAAGTATGGTGCAGAGCATGTTCAGGGTTCAATTTGCTATGTAATCTCACCTGTCCACACCCTTGAAAAGTACATAGAAACAGCTGAAGAACTTTCAGCTCTTGAAGTTGACTCAATTGTAATAAAGGATATGGCAGGCATGCTTTCCCCACACAAGGTTTACCAGCTTGTTAAGGCATTGAAGAAGGAGGTGGGGATTCCTGTTAATGTGCATTCCCACTACACAAGCGGTATGGCGACAATGACGATGCTCAAGGCTGTTGAAGCTGGGGCTGAGATGATAGACACTGCCATGTCTCCATGGGCGTGCGGAACCTCACATCCACCAACAGAATCTCTTGTCTACGCTCTTGAAGAACTCGGATACAGTACTGGAGTCAGCATGGATGTTCTGATGGAGATAAGGAAACGTCTTCTTGAGGTGAGAGAAAAGTATGCAGGGTACATAAAGATGCTCTCAACCATTCCAGATACGAGAGTTCTGAAGTTCCAGATTCCAGGTGGGATGTTCTCCAACATGCTTTCGCAGCTTGAAGAGCAAAACGCTCTTGACAGGCTTGAGGAGGTACTTGAAGAGGTGCCGAGAGTTCAGGCAGATCTTGGATATCCGCCTCTCGTCACCCCAACATCTCAGATTGTGGGTGTGCAGGCTGTGCTGAATGTCCTGTTTGGAAGATACAAGATGGTCACAAAGGAGACGAAAGATCTGGTCAGGGGTATGTACGGCAGAACACCTGCTCCAATAAGTGATGAGATCGTCAGGCTCATTCTGAAGGACGAAAAGCCAATAACTGTGAGACCTGCAGATCTCATTGAGCCTGAATTTGAGAAGGCAAGACAGGAGCTCATTGAAGCTGGAATAAACAATCCGAGCGATGAGGATGTGCTGATTTATGCACTCTTCCCATCAACAGGTCTCAAATTCCTGAAAGGTGAGGCAAAGGAGGAACCGTTTCCGTCTGTTGCCGGGGATGTCAGAGGAGAATTTGAAGTTGAGATTGAGGGCAGAAAGTACATGGTAAAGGTGGAGTGAACTGCATCAGAAACATGAAAATCAGAAGCATCAGGGCTTCGAAAAATAATTTAAATTATCTCTCCCATTCCTGAACCATGAGGTTTGCTGTGTCAGCTGTTCAGTGCAGAGTAGGTGGAAGAGATAGCTTTAAAAGTGCAGAAAAGATAATTTCCACATCCAAGTCCAGTTTGTACCTTCTTCCGGAATATTTCTCATATCCTGTTGGTGATAGAAGTCTTGAAACTTCAGAAAAAACACTTGAGTGGCTGGAAAAAATGAGCAGAGAACACTCCACAGTCATTGCTGGAAACATCATCAGAAAGGGTGATGATGGTTATTACAACACACTCTATATTTTTCACTCCGGAGACCTGATCGGTTACCAGGACAAAATTCATCCAACGATGAGCGAGAGGGAGCTTGGAATAAAGTGCGGGAAAAAGCTCGAAATATTTGAAATTTCAGGGGTTAAGATTTCGGTCCTGATATGTGCGGACATACTCTACCCCGAACTCTGCAGAATTCCGGGGTTAAGGAAAGTTGACATCGTTCTCAATCCGGTAGTATCTTTTAAGAAATCCGAACTGCCAGCTCAGGAGTACAGATACTGCCTCTACTTCACAAGATCATTTGACAACAGCTATGCCATTGTAAAGGCAGGAGGATTTGGAAAGACCTTCCTGGGGGAGATGTGTGTTGGGAGAAGCCTGATATCCATGCCTGACGGCATCGTGGCAAAATACAGTAATGAGGAGAGGGAGGAGATTGTAAGCGCTGAGATAGACCTGAAAAAGCTTGAAGAATTCAGGAAAGTTAATTACTCCTTGAGAGACAGAAATCCAGAAGCTCTGAGAGACCTGCTGGGTGGAGGAATTGAATGCTGAGAGTGGCATTCAAGCACGCCTATTTTGGCTGGAATTTTCACGGAAATCAGTACCAGCCTCACATCAGAACGGTTGATGGTGAGATTTTCAGAGCCCTGAAAAGGATGGGAATGGATGCGAGAGAAAGGAAATACAGAATTGCGGGAAGAACAGATGCTGGAGTGAGTGCACTGGGGAATGTATTTTCCTTAAATCTCGATTCCTTCGATCCATGGTTTATCAGGGCCCTCAACGCAAATCTACCCGATGACATAGCTGTCTGGGGGTATGCTCTGGTTGATGAAAAATTCAATCCCAGAAATGCTGAATCAAGGGTCTACAGGTATGTCATGTTAGACGAGGGATACGATCTTGATGCGATGAAAGATGCTGCAAAAATTCTTGCTGGCAGACATGATTTTTCAGGGTTTGCAAAGGCATGCAGACCATGTATCAGGGAAATTTATGTTTCCGAGATAACAAAACACGGTGATTTTGTTGTATATACTGTCGAGGGGAATGCATTTGCATGGAACATGGTGAGGAAGATTGTCACGGCTCTGAAAATGGCTGGACGGGATGCAAACGCTGAGATTGTTGAAAGAATTCTTGAGGGAAATTCAATCCCTTTGAAACCAGCAAGTCCCTATGGCCTGATTCTCTTGGATGTAAGGTACTCCTTCGAGTTCGAGAGGGAAGAGAAAGCATTTTCGATGTTACAGAGAAAAATTGAGGAAAACATGAGGAAATATGCTCAGTTCTACGGAGTTTTCAGGTTTCTCAGGTAATCTCTGACAGTTTCGTGAACCTCAACAACCTCCCCGATGATGATAATGGCAGGAGCCTCAACTTTCTCTCTCTCAGCAATTTCAGCAATATCTGAAAGTTTTCCCTTTATAACCCTCTGCTTTTCCGTTGTTCCTTTCTCTATCACTGCCACAGGCGTATCGGGGCTTTTACCGTGTTTGATCAGTCTTTCGGCATTCTCCTTCAGGCTGGATACCCCCATCAGCATCACTATGGTGGCGTTAAGCCTTGCAAGAGCATCCCAGTTCAGTCTTTCCCTTTCCTGCTTTCCCGTTATAAAAATCAGGGCTGGATCAAATCTTCTGTGAGTGACAGGAATGCCAGCGTAGGCCGGAACGGCTATAGCTGATGTTATTCCGGGAACAACTTCAAACTCTATTTTATTCTCTGCCAGAATCTCTATCTCCTCGCCACCTCTTCCGAAAACAAAAGGGTCGCCACCTTTTAGCCTTACAACCTTTTCATGCTTTCTGCCGTATTCAACAAGCAGTCTGTTGATCTCTTCCTGCTTTTTTCTGTGTTTTCCTGATCTCTTGCCAACATCTACAAGCATAGCCCTGCTCTCCTTTTTTAAAAGCTCTTTTATATCATCACCTATGAGCTCATCATAGAGTATGACATCGGCCTCCCTTATGAGCTTCAATGCCTTCAAAGTGAGAAGTTCCGGATCTCCGGGGCCGGCGCCTACAATGTAAACGGTCAAATCACAACACCCTTCAGAATTTCACCAAGTTCTTCATACGAATAATGGAAATCAAGCTTTTCATCGGTTCTGAACCTCACAGTACCGTTTTCATGGAGGATCTCGCACAGAAGTCTTATTTTTCTGCCAGTAACCCTGGCAAAAACCCCTGCAGGTATGGCACACCCGATTCCAAGCTTATTTATAACGAACCTCTCCAGCACTGCTTCTCTGTATGTTTTCTCATGATTCATGAAGCTGAACCTCTCCGAGTCTTCCTCTCTCGATGCGACCGCAATTATACCCTGATTTGCTGAAGGCACGAATACCTCAGGATCCATTCTCTCGTACCTGACTTTAACATCCCAGCCCAGTCTGATAAGTCCAGCTTCTGCCAGAAATATTCCGTCATATACTCCTTCATCAAGCTTTCTGAGTCTTGTGTCCACGTTTCCCCTCAGATTTTCTATTCTGAGATCTCTTCTGAGCTTTTTAACCATCGCTTTTCTTCTCAGGGATGATGTGCCTATGATAGAATTGCTTTCAAGGTCTTCAAATTTCATTCCATTTTTTGAGATGAACGCATCACACGGAGACTCTCTTTCAAGCACTGCTGCAATGGCTGTCCCCTCAACTCTGTCAGTCGGAACATCCTTAAGGCTGTGAACAGCAAGGTCTATCTCCCTTCTCCTCAACGAAAGATCTATCTCTCTAACAAAGGCACCGATACCCTTGAATTCATGCAGAGGTCTGTCTCTCTTTATGTCACCTGATGTTCTGATAATTTTCACATCTACCTCGAATCCCTCCTTTTCAAGAATCCTCTTCACCTTTTCAGTCTGTACCAGAGCTAATCTGCTTCCCCTTGTTCCGATCACAACTCTTTCAGGCATGATGCCATCACTTCTGCAGTTCCTTCAACATCCTCATCGCTGTGGGCAGTGCTCATGAAGCACGTTTCATACTGGGAGGGAGGGAGAAAAACACCTTTTTCAAGCATCTTCCAGTAGAACTTCATGAATTTCTCGCTGTCAAGTTTCAGGGCGGAGGTGTAATCTTTTGGCTTCCCTCCAAAGTAGATGCAGAACATCGACTCAATGAAGCCAACACTGATATTCACGCCCCTATCTTCA
>Ga0256830_1001543_pt1 | contig 16177 bp, 12 predicted proteins | sample 128326metaG_FD_190537 | JGI IMG/M metagenome (GOLD analysis project Ga0256830, IMG submission 190537) | Hydrothermal vent microbial communities from Lau Basin, Pacific Ocean - 128-326 | ecosystem: Environmental > Aquatic > Marine > Hydrothermal vents | place: Pacific Ocean: Lau Basin | collected... | reverse complement strand
AAATGTCGGCAACGGTATGTTTTTTGTCGCCGGGATTGATACGCTCCGGAGAATAGCCGACAAAAAAATCCTTATTCAATTCCAGCCCAGACTGCTGCTCCAAAATCGGAACACAAACCTCTTCCGTTACACCGGGATAAACAGTGGACTCATAAACAATGATGTCTCCCTTTTTGATGACCCCGCCGATGGCCTCGGAGGATTTTTCAAGCGCACTCAGATCGGGACGTTTATAGGCATCAATCGGTGTTGGTACGGTCACGACAAAAAAATTGCAGTCTTTGACATCATAAAGATCTGTTGTGTATGAGAGTTGGGGGACCGCTTGAAGCGCCGCTTCGGAGACTTCCAAAGTGACGTCGATGCCTTTTTTCAGTGTTTCAACGCGCTCTTTGTCAATATCAAAGCCGACTGTTTCGAAATGTTTGCCAAAGGCGACTGCCAAAGGCAAACCAACATAACCCAAGCCAATGATTCCGATTTTGTAAGCGCTTTTTTCCAGCGTCATCCTCTTGTCCTTTCCACAATATCCTGTCTGCGGGTTTTTTTGATGCGTTATTGCCTTGCTTCGTCTTTATCGTTTTTTAGAAAGCTCTGATTAAGTCTGTGTTGAATAGGAGAACCGGGAATTATCAACTCTTCAAGAGAAATCTGATTGAATCTTGTAAAAAGAATGATACCAGGGAGATGGGTCTTCATCAAGTAAAAGGAGACTTCTTTCCTATCGGCATCCCTATTCGGGAACAGTGAGAGTACTTTTTTCTAAACTTGACCCCTTGCGTCAGGATCATTTACCCTCAAATATTAAAGACTTTTCGGGGAAGAGTCGGGGGCAGTTTGATGAAGTGTTTTCATTTGTGGAAACAAGGGGGCTAGGCAGGTGACGGGTTTTTCAGGCGGAAAATTTTTTACGCTGGTCTTGCTGCTTTCCGCCATCGGGGGCGGTGTTTTCTGGCAATTTTCCAGTGAAGCGCCGAATGGGAGGGAAGCCGAAGTCCGATACAAGACTTACCGGGTGACCCGGGGCGATTTTCGTATTGAGGTCAAGGCCAACGGCCTCGTTAAACCCATTCACCGCATCGAAATCAAATCAAAGGCGTCCGGGGAAATTGTCAGGTTGCCGGTGGAGGAAGGGCGTTTTGTTAAGCAGGGAGACTTGATCGCAAGGCTTGATCAAAAAGACGAGCAGTCCGCCGTGGCGCTTGCGGAAGCGGATCTTGTGATTGCGAAGGCGGAGCAACAACAAGCCGAACTCATGTTTAATCGCAGAAACGTGCTCTTTGAAAAAAACATCATTTCCGAAGAAGAACGGGAGCAAACCTCCCTGCAATTGGCCGTGGCAAAAGGTAAGGTTATTCGGGCCAGGACGGCTTTGGATCGGGCAAAAGATCGTCTGAGTGATTCGGTGGTGCGCGCGCCGATTGACGGCGTTATTTTGCAGAAGTATGTTGAAAAGGGCCAGATTATTTCGTCCGGAGTCAGCAATGTGAGCGGGGGCACGCCCATCGTGGACCTTGCGGCAATGCGGACGGTTTATATTGAGGCGGGCATTGATGAAATCGACATCGGCAAAGTCGCCGTCGGGCAATCGGCGATTGTGGTGGCGGAGGCATATCCCGAACTGCGGTTTTCAGGCAAGGTGATCCGAATTGCTCCCGAAGCGAAGGTCGAGCAAAATGTGACGCTGTTTGACGTGATTATCGAAGTGGCCAATACGGACCATAAATTAAAATCCGGCATGAATACGCATATTCAAATCACAACGCTCGAAAAAAAGAATGTCCTGCTTGCGCCCGTAATTGCCCTGCAAGCTCTAGAAACAGATGCCTCGGATCGAAATACCCGCACCGTACTGTTTAAAGAAGGAGAGCAATTTATTCCGCGGACGGTTACCGTGGGTTTGTCTGATTTTAAGCAGGCGGAAGTGCTGTCCGGATTGAAGGAAGCGGATACCTTGGGTGTCGTGATGACCTCCCGTCTCAAAAAAGACAATGAACGCCTTGAAAAAAGAATCAAACGCAGCCGAAGTTTTGGCGGCGCGAAGAAAAAATAGCATGACGGCCCACACTCCGCTACCCTCAAAACCATGAGCTTCAGTGAAAATATCCGTCTGGCCCTTCAAAGCCTGAAAGCGAATCCGCTGCGATCCGTTCTCATCCTCATTGGCATGGCAGTGGGCATCGCCGCCGTATTGCATGTGGTGGTGCTGGGGGAGTTGACACAAAAGCGAATCAATGAACGTTTGCAGAAAATGGGTTCGGACGTGCTGCGGATTCGACCGGGATTTTCCCGCATGCACGGGGTGCGGACGGGAGAAAAAAAGGTCAATCTCAAATGGGACGAAGCAAATGAACTTGTTGCGCAATCTCAGGTGATTACAGAAGCCGTTCCGGTTTATTCCGGCGGCGGTGATGTTGCTTTTCGGGACAAGAACTGGTCCACGCAAATTACGGGCACTACCCCGGCGTATCAGCACGTGAATAACGACCATCCGGCCGAAGGCCGTTTTTTCAGTGCGCAGGAGTTGACGGAGCGCGCGCGCGTGGCGATTTTAGGCACGACGGTCTATGAAAAACTTTTTGACAATGTCTCTCCTTTGGGCAAAACGATTTTTATTAAATCCCAACCCTTCCTCGTGATCGGCTTGCTTGAGGCCAAAGGGGAAAGCTGGTCGAACCCGGATGATCAGGTCTTTGTGCCCATCACCACGGCACAGGAACGCCTCTTCGGCGTGGATCATCTCTCGACGATTTTGGCGCAAATGCGCTCTGCGGCGGATTATGACGAAGCCCTCTTTGATATCGAAAGCATCCTGCGGCGCAGCCATCGTTTAAGCCGGGACGCTGAAAACGATTTTCAGGTGCGGCGGCAGGATTTTTTCCTGGCCACAATACAAGAAACCAATGAGGAACTCGCACGCTTTATTATCGTCATTGCACTGGTTTCACTGGTGGTGGGCGGCATCGGCATTGCGAATGTCATGTTGATCTCAGTGGCGGAACGCATCCGGGAAATCGGGATTCGGCGCGCCATCGGCGCAAGAAAATTTCACATCCTGTTCCAGTTTTTGACCGAATCGATGATGCTGGGTTTTTTCGGGGGGATTTTGGGGGTGGGCGGCGGCATGCTCTTCAATCATTTCTACATTGATGCAGGATTGCTCCTGCCCTGGCCCTGGATTGCCTATAGCTTCGGCATTTGTGCGGGCATCGGTATTTTAGCCGGGATTTACCCGGCTTTTCGTGCGGCGAACATGAATGTGATCGATGCCCTCCGGCACGAATAGGACAGAGCAGAGATGGACGCCCTGATTCAAATGCAAGCCCTCACAAAGATTTATCAAACAGGGACGGTTTCGGTGCGGGCCCTGGCCGGAATTGATTTGGAAATTCAAAAAAATGAATATGTTGCGATCATGGGCCCCTCCGGCTCCGGCAAATCGACCTTGATGAATATCATCGGTTGTCTGGATATGCCGAGTGCGGGACGCTATTTTTTGGGGCAGGATGATATCCGTGATTTAAGCGACAACCGGCTTTCGGAAATACGAAGCCGGAAGATCGGGTTTGTTTTTCAGTCTTTTAATTTGCTGCCCCGTGTTTCCGCGCTTCAAAACATTGCACTGCCCTTGATTTATCTGGGCTTCCCTCCCAAAACACGTGAACGTTTGGCGGCAGAGGCCCTGGACCGTGTGGGCTTGGGGGATCGTAAGCAACACAAACCGAACGAGTTATCGGGCGGACAAAGACAGCGCATTGCCATCGCCCGGGCACTCGTCACGCAGCCCGACCTCATTCTCGCCGACGAACCGACCGGAAACCTTGATAGTAAAACGGGTGAAGAAATCATGGCCCTGATTCAAGTCCTTCATGACCAGGGCCATACGGTTATCATCGTGACGCATGAGCCCTATATCGCAGCGCATGCTGCCCGGATCATCCGGCTCCGGGACGGTCTGATCGAAAGTGACCTGCCGGCGAAGCCCCAAAACCTTCCGCGCGCTCGCTGATGCAATGCTGTAAGTGTCTGGAGTTACTGATCGCCGGGAGAAGGGGCTTGACCCTTTGGAAGGCTTTGTTTACACTCTCCCGATCTTGATTAATTACTGAAAACACCTGTTTCAACCCCTCAACGGAGGATGCTGCTTATGCGCCGATTGTTTGTCTTCGCATTTCTCTTCTTTACCCTTAACATGCCCCGGATGGCAACGGCGTCTGAGATGACTCAGTTTATCCATATGCCCTCAACGCTCAACGGCCCCAGCGGTTTGCTTCTGACTCAGTCTATCGATACCTTGCCGTCCCAAAAATGGGGAGTCGGACTTGGTTTTTCAAGGGAAAAAAGCGATCAACCCCGGTTTACCGAAACGCAGGCCATCTTCACAGGGATTATGGGCCTGCGCGAAAACCTGGAGGCTTCGATGCAAATTCCCTATTTTACCGACGTGGAATTAGGCGATAAAAGTGAAAGTGGTATGGGTGATGTAAACCTTTCTTTAAAGTGGCGATTTATGGATGCCAGCCCTGACCTGAACTTTCCAGGTTTTGCGCTTTCTTTCTCTGTATTTTTACCCACAGGGGATCAGGAAAACCGCGTGGGCACCGTCGACGCCTGGGGGATCAAGGCCTTGCTCGTCTCTTCTGCGGAAGCTGAAATTGCGCTGCCCCGCCGTACGGTGTTGATGGGGTTTTACGCCAATGGCGGCATTTATATTCAGGATAACGGCGACCCCACTCAGGAAAAGCACGGCATTATCGATCTCGGTATTTTGGTGCCTTTAAACGAAACAAGACAAGTCCAACTGCTTTTGGAAGGCAACGGCCGTTTGCGGCGGGAAAAACCGGGCATTGGCGAATCCGAATACAGGGCCGGCACCTTGGGGCTGCGTTATGTTCGTCAGAATATGACGCTGACTGGCGCATGGCAGCGTCGTTTCAATGACCTTGATCAGGACGACACCAACCTGCTTCTCTTTCACGGGACCTACGGTTTTTAGACCGGCTTATCCGTTTTCCGCTCAAGGGAGGCCTGTTCCGCACAGGACAGGCACGGCGGCCTGTCCTTACGACATTAATATTTCATTTTTGTGAGAAAGTGCTCGTCGGTTCGCCAGTTTTTTTTCACCTTGACCCACAAGGTTAAAAATATTTTTGTTGCGAGCAGTTTTTCCAGTTCCAGGCGGGCCTTCCGGCCGATTTCTTTTAACACGCCGCCTTTTTTTCCGATGAGAATGCCTTTTTGCGAGTCTCGCTCTACATAAATCGTGGCCTGTATCTTTGCCAGATTTTTTTTTGCATCCTCCTTAAAATCTTCAATTTCCACCGCAATGGCATAGGGTACTTCGTCGCGTGTTTTTAGAATCACTTTTTCCCGGATGATTTCAGCGGCCAGAAAACGCATGGGTTGATCGGTTGCAATGTCGTCGGGGAAAAAGGGGGTGCCTTCGGGAGCGAATTTTTTTGCGACGGCTAAAAGTCGATCAAGGTTTTCGCCTGTCAGGGCGGAGACGGGAATCACATCCGTAAAGATTCCTGTCTTGTGATAGGCCTGAAGAACGGGAATAATCAGGTCTTGAGAAACGGTGTCGATTTTATTGACGACTAGAATGACGGGGGTTTTGATTTGTTTTAAATGATCGGTGATTAAGGCGTCTTCCACACCAAAACTAAGATCGGGCGGAACCAGAAAAAGCACCAGGTCGATCTCTTCAAGCGTGGCCAAGGCGGTTTGCACCATGCGTTTGTTGAGCCCGCGACGTCCCTGATGGATGCCGGGTGTATCTAGAAAAACAATCTGCATATCCAGATTGTTGTAGATCCCCAGGATCCGATTCCGTGTTGTTTGCGGTTTGTCCGTCACAATCGAGATTTTTTCACCCAAAATCCGGTTCATTAGGGTGGATTTTCCGACATTTGGACGGCCGATGATGGTAATAAAACCCGTGCGAAAGCCGGTGTTTTCAGTTGAAATGGATCACTCTCCTCTTTAACTATTTGAGAAAGCCCTGATTTAAGTCTGTGTTGAATGTTTCGAGGGATAAAATTTTCAGATTCAAGACCCATGAATCCAAACAGGCTGTTTCAGGGACCTTCCATTTCAAAAAATTCGTAGACCAGTTCCCCTGATTTTACAAGGCCCAGGCGTTCGCGTGCGAGTCGTTCAATGGCCGCTTCGTCATGACGAAGCGCCTCGACACGGTGTGCCAATTGTCGATTTTCGGCTTGCAGGGAGGCCACTTCTGTTTGTATCTTTTGATGCATCGCACGGATTTTTGTGGCATTGAAGTGCCCCATCTCTCCAAAGAAAAAAGACAGGAGCAGGTAGACATTGATGCAGATCCCAATCAAAACCAGGATATTCCAGCCATTGGGTCGGTTCTCATTCTTGTGATGAAATCGGCGATTTTTCATTTAAAACAATACGCTAAAAACGAGGGAACGGTTTTTCGTTCATTTCTTAAACAACTATACCATGCCGCATAAGGGATTTCGGCCGCATAAGGGATTTCGGATCCGGTCCGGGCATACCGGAGGCCTGCAATAAAGACAGGATGCGATGGGCGATTGTTTCGTGCGCGTGACCATGACTCAGCTCTTCGTCTGTGGTCTCGGACGGACTCTATGGAGACATTGAAATTCAGGGTTTTCCCTGCCATGGGATGGTTTCCGTCGATGAGTAGATCCTGGGCTTTGACAGCTTGCACTGTGATTAACTGAGTTTCTCCATCTTCTCCCTTGGCTTGAAATCGCATGCCGGGTTGCACGTCTTCTCCTGTTAAGGTGTAATGTGGATGGATACAAGGTGTTGGTCCTGAATCAGCATATTGTCCTCCTGGAATAGATTTAAAAAAAGGCGATCAATACCTTTTGTGTGATTTGCGGGATGAAGGCGGATTGTAATTGAATCGGTTCCGGGTTTGATCTGAGCGGGAAAAATGGCTGGGGCGCCAGGGTTCGAACCTGGGAATGCGAGATCCAAAATCTCGTGACTTGCCACTTGTCGACGCCCCAGTCAAATTCCGGGAAGCCTTGATTCGGCTTCTTTATTAATCAAAAGACTGTGAAAACGGTGATGTCTGCAAGAGCGGCACAACCCATATTTTCAATGAAACAGACGGATGCGTTTTCCTGATCCGGCCGGCCGCAGCTTCCGCCTTTTCCCGATTTTTAAAAAATCCGAAGAGGCTCGGGCCACTGCCCGACATCAGCACCGGTTTTCCACCTGCAGCGCGCAAACCGTCTTTGAGGGTTTTTAGTTGTACGAAGCGTTTCAGGGTAACGGCCTCAAGGTCGTTGCAGGGTTGCCCCAGGATCTTAGTGATCGGGGGCCGCGGTTGCTCTGTGCTGATATTAATCGCCGCCCTTCTTTTTGTCAACCCGGTTTGAGCCGAAAAGGCTTCAAAAACAGCGGCGGTGGATACGGAAATTCCGGGGTTGAGCAGGACAATCCACTCTTTGAAAGGGGGGGAGATCGCTTCAACCCGTTCTCCCCGGCCGGAGATCCAGGCTGTGGGGCCGTAAAAAAAGAACGGCACGTCACTGCCGAGTTTTTCGCTGAGTCCTGCGAGTTTTTCTTTGCGCCAACGCAGGCCCCAGAGACGATTGAGTCCGATGAGGGTTGCGGCCGCGTCGCTGCTGCCGCCGGCCAATCCCGCAGCGACGGGAATTTCTTTTTTCAGGGCGATGGCCGCGCCCTTGTGCGCACGGCCTTCGGAAATCATGGTCGCGCGCAACAAATGTGCGGCGCGCAAAACAAGATTGGAATCATCCGCGCTTAGGGGGCTGTTTAGAATCTGAAGGCTGAGATCCTTTTCTGTTTCCTCAAAACGGAGCGTGTCGTATAAGCCGATCATTTGCATGAGGGAGCACAGGTTGTGATAGCCGTCTTTGCGTCGATTCAGAATCTTAAGATAGAGATTTATTTTTGCGGGGGCCTGGAGCCGGAGTCGCGTTTTCATCGTGCCGAATAGGGTAGCAATGGCACGCGTAAAAATCCAGAGGACCTCTATTCAAATGCCTCAGGTTCTTCTTTGTCCGGGGGAATGAAGGGCATTTTGTTGTTTTTAATGCCGTATTTTGCGACACGGTAACGAAAGGAGCGGAAGTTGAGGTGAAGGCGTTTTGCCGCCTCTTTTTTGACCCAGCGGGTGTCATCCAAGGCTTTAATCAGCAACTCTTTTTCTATCTTTCCAATCAGGGCTTCCAGATCGAGGCCTTCCCGGGGAATGCGTGCCGGAACCGGAATGCCTTGCGTCGTTTTCATGAGGCTGCCGCCAAAATCCTCCGGTGAGAGCATGGGGTTTGCCGTGAGGGCCACGGCACGTTCAAGCACGTTTTCCAATTCACGCACATTGCCTTTCCATTCATGCTGGCTGAGCAAACGAATGGCTTCCGGAGAAAAGCCTTCAACGGATTTTCCGAGGGATTCATTGTATTTATGCAGAAAATAATCGGCCAAAAGCGGCACGTCTTCCGGACGTTCTCTTAAGGGAGGTAAGTGAATGGGAATGACATCCAGCCGGTAATAGAGGTCTTCCCGAAACTTGCCTTCGGCGATAAGTTCTTCCAAATTTCTATTTGTGGCTGCAATGATGCGGATATCGACCTTGATTTCTTTTGTGCCGCCGACGCGTCTTAATTCACGCTCCTGAAGCACGCGCAGGAGCTTGACTTGAATGGCCAGGGAGGTTTCCCCGATTTCATCCAGAAGGATGCTGCCTTTGTCCGCGGTTTCAAAAAGCCCGGGTTTGTTTCCGATGGCACCGGTGAAAGCACCTTTCATGTGGCCGAAGAGTTCGCTTTCGAGCAGGGTTTCAGGCAGGGCGCTACAGTTCACGGTGACAAAAGAGTGGTCTTTTCGACTGCTGTTGTAATGGATGGCGCGTGCGATGAGTTCCTTGCCGGTGCCGGATTCCCCGGTGATGAGAATATTGCTTTTATTGTCGGCCACCTTTTCGACCAGCTCAAGCACTTTTCGCATGGCGGCGCTTTTCCCGATGATTTGCGTGAAATCGGCTTGAGATTTGAGTTCGCGGCGCAGTTGCCGGTTTTCCTGTCGGAGGGTTTTTCGCTCCAGGACGTTTTTGACAACGAGTTTCACTTCGTCGATTTGAAAGGGTTTGGTCAGATAATCGTATGCCCCTTCCTTCATAGCTTCAATGGCGGTTTCCGTGGAGGCAAAGGCCGTCATCATGACGGTTGCCGTTTCGGGAGATGCGACCTTGAGCGTTTTGAGCAGGGTCAGGCCATCCATTCCGGGCATTTTAATGTCGGTGATGACCAGATCCGCGCCCTCCTGTTCAATTACTTTCATCGCCTGTTCGCCGTCTTCGGCCGTAAGGCAGTCATAGCCCGCTTTTTTAAGTACGATGGAGAGAAAGTCGCGCATGCTTTTTTCGTTATCGACGATGAGGATTTGGCTCATTGTGCATTCATCCTATGATTTGTCTGCGGCGGTAAAATGAGGGGCGGCGCTGTCATCAAAAGCCTCATCGGGCTGCGCATCGGTTTTTGTATTTTCGGACAGGGAAGCCGCATTGTAAGACATTGTCGGGGTGGAAGAAAAAGGCAGCCGAATACTGAAGATCGTTTCCCCGGGCCGGCTCCGGACCGAAATTTTACCGGCATGTTCTTCAATGACACGCTGAACGATGGCAAGTCCAAGCCCGGAGCCTGCGCTTTTGGTTGTGAAAAAGGGTTCAAAGATATTCGAAAGCTCTTTTTTTTCAATGCCTTTTCCCGTGTCTTTGAAGCGGATTTCCAGAAAATCGCCCCCTGCGGTTTCCTCTTGTTGCACGCGTTCAAGCGAAAGGGTTAAGGTGCCGCCCGCTTGCATGGCTTGATGGGCGTTATTGCCCAGATTCCAAAAAACCTGTTTCATTTGATCCGGGTCGATAAAGGCCGGCAGGGGTTCAGGACTTGTTTCAAGTACAATGTTGATTTGGTGACTGTAGGCCGGGTGATTTTGAAGCAGTTGCACGGTTTCCGATAAGAGTGTTTGCAGATTGACCCATTCGCGTTGCGGCGGAAGCGGCTTCGCATAACGCAGAAATTGTGTGACAAAGGTATTCAGGCGTTCGGATTCTTTGATGGCGATTTCCATGAGTCTGATATTTTCCCCGCTCAGTTCCAATTCATTTTGCAGGACTTGAATCGAGCCGCTCAGTGAGGCCAAAGGATTACGGATTTCATGTGCCATGCCCGCGGCCATTTCGCCGATGGTCGCAAGCCGTTCTTTTCGATGGATGGCTTCTTCCAAATTACGGATTTCGGTGAGGTCCTGAAAAGTGCCGATGATCCCTGTTTGCATGCCTTGCTCATTTCGGAGTGCGGAAATCGTGACCCCTAAAAGACAGGGGTTCCCGGAGCGGTTGCTGATTTGTCCTTCAAAACGCTGGGGGGTCCCGGTAGCCGCGAGATCATGAAAACGGTTTTGGATGTCTTGCCAGGAAAAACGTTCCCACCAGGTTTTTCCGATGACGTCTTCCGCACGAAAACCCGTGATTTCGGTCGCAGAGCGGTTGAAGGAGGTGATTTGGCCCTCCAGGTTGGTGGTAATCAGGCCGCTGGGCATGCTGTGTACAATGTCTTCATGAAAGACCCGGAGGTCCAAAAACCCGATTTCTTTTTCGCGAAGCCGGGTGGCCAGACGCCCGCTCAAGGTGCCGACGGTGAAAAAGGCAATCGTATAAAGAAAAACGCCGTAAAAAATTTCTCCGTCGCTCAAATAAAGGACATTTTCAAAGGGAAAGATCTGTGCGCGCTGAAAGAGCGCCATGATGCCAAAGAGAATGGTCGAAATCCCGGCCGTGAAAAACCCGCCCCGATGATGAAAAAAGGTGGATGTTGAAACGATGGTGATGATAAACAAAAAGGGAAAGGGGCTTCCGAGGCCCCCTGTCACGGAAATAAGGACGATCTCCAAAAGGATATCCACCGCCAGTTGAAAAAAAACAAAGGGGGCTGAAGGGGGTTTCATTTTCAAATAAAGGGCGTAACAGAGACTTAAGCCGTAGGTTACCCCGATGAGAATATAAAAGGTGCGAATGGTCAGCGGCTTGCTGAGCGTTTCGAGTTGAAATAAAAGCGGCAGTCCTAAAAAAAGCGTGACCATGATGAGGCGGATTCCCATCATGGTGTGTATGCGTTTGAGCAGGAGGGCTTCTGTTGTATGGGGGTAAGGTTTCATCCTTAAGAAGCCTTTCCTCAGGATTGTTTTTTGGCCTGTTGCTTGCGACTGAAAACCGAGGGCGGCCCGTTCTCCTCCTTATTTTCTGAGAAGTTATCCCACAATAGAAGCCATTTCAAAGACCGGAAGATACATTGCGATGACGATGGTGCCGATGGTAATGCCCAAAAAAACCATCATCAGGGGTTCGAGCATGGAGGTCAGTGTGGCCACGGCGGAATCGACTTCGTCGTCGTAAAAGTCTGCGATTTTGCTCAGCATGTTGTCGATGGCTCCCGTTGTTTCCCCGACGGCGATCATCTGCACGACCATCGGCGGGAAGACGGGTTCTTTTGAAAGCGGGTCTGCGATGGTTTTCCCCTCGCTGATGCTTTGGCGTGCACTCAGGATGGCCTTTTCCACGACTTTATTGCCCGAGGTTTTTGCAACGATGTCCAAACCTTCCAGGATGGGTACACCGCTGGAGATCAAGGTTCCCAAGGTGCGCGTAAATTTTGCGATGCTGGCTTTTTGAATCAGATCACCGACCACGGGTGTTTTTAAGGCCAGTTTGTCGATGTTGAAGTGTCCTTTGGGTGTTTTGTAATATTTTTTAAAGGCAAAGGCGAAGATCCATGTCCCGATCACCATGTAAAGAATATTGCGTTGCATAAAATGACTTGCATTGATTACCATTTGTGTCAGACCCGGCAAGGTGCCGCCGAAGTCGGTAAACATTTTTGCAAAAATGGGGATGACCCAAACCATGAGAATGACAATAACCGCAACCGCAACGGTTAAAATCGTGAACGGGTACACCATGGCGGATTTAATTTGTTTTTTAAGTTTCATTGCTTTTTCGATGTGTGCGGACAAACGGTTTAAGATCGTATCCAAAATACCGCCCGTTTCTCCGGCGGCAACCATGTTGACATAGAGTTCGTCAAAAACTTTCGGGTGTTTGCGCAGGGAATCCGCATAGGTTGATCCGCCTTCGACATCCGCACGGACCTCCTTGATGGCTTTGCCAAGTGTGGGGTTATCGGCCTGACTGCCCAAAATTTCCAGACATTGCACCAGCGGCAGTCCCGCGTCGATCATCGTTGCGAATTGCCGCGTAAAAATGACGATGTCTTTGTCGGTGACCTTTTTTTCGCCGAAAGAGATGTTAAATTCTTTTGCTTTCTTTTTAACCGAAGTGACCAGGATCTGCTCTTTTTGCAGCATGCCCATCACTTCATCACGGGTTTCGGCGACGAGTTCTCCTTTTCGGATTGTCCCCTGCCGTGTTTTTCCCGTCCATGCAAATGTGGCCATGAGTGAAACCTCCTATCTTATTGATATCGGATGTTGCTATGTCGTTTTCCGGGCGTCGGGCGCGGTGTCGCCGGCCTCATGCCCCCCGGCATGCTGCCTCTGCCGCGCTGCATGAGGGAGGTGAGTTCCTCCGTATTATCGGACCGCCCTGCGGCTTCTTCCAGCGAGATTTTTCCCTCCAGGACCAAGGTGCTCAGCGATTGATTCATGGTCTGCATGCCGTTTTGCCCCTGTCCGGTTTGCATCGAGGAATAGATTTGATGAACCTTATCTTCCCGGATGAGGTTGCGGATGGCGGATGTGGGCACCATGACCTCCAAAGCCATTGCCCGGCCCTGGCCGTTTTTTTTGGGGATCAGTTGCTGGCAGAGCACGCCTTCGAGCACGAGTGAAAGCTGGGCTCGGACTTGGGGCTGTTGATAGGCAGGAAAAACATCAATGATGCGGTTGATGGTCTGCGATGCGGAATTGGTATGCAGCGTGCCGAAGGTGAGGTGCCCTGTTTCCGAGAGTGTAAGCGCCGCTTCAATCGTTTCAAGATCCCGTAATTCGCCGATGAGCACGACGTCCGGATCTTGGCGCAAAATATACTTGAGGGCCGTTTTAAAGCTTTTGGTGTCCGAAGTCACTTCGCGCTGATTGACGATGCATTTTTTATGCGGATGCAGAAACTCAATCGGATCTTCGACCGTGATAATGTGTTCATGACGGTTTTGATTGATTTGATCAATCATGGAGGCCAGGGTCGTCGATTTTCCGCTTCCCGTGGGCCCGGTGACGAGGATCAGTCCGCGCGGTTTTTTTACCAGATCGCCGACGACGGTCGGCAATCCCAATTCGTCAAAGGTCAGCACCTTAAAGGGGATGGTTCGGATCGCGCCGGAAACCGCGCCGCGCTGAATAAACACATTGCCGCGAAAACGGCTTAAGCCCTTTAAACCAAAGGAAAAATCCAATTCATTCTGTTCTTCAAAACGGTGTTTTTGCGCATCGGTCAGCACACTATAGAGTAATTGTTTTGTTTCGGTGGGGGTCAATACTTCGGAATCGAGTGCGGTGAGTCGTCCGTTCAAACGAATCATGGGCGGTGAGCCGGTTGTAATATGAAGGTCGGAGGCGCCTTTTTCGATCATGGATTGAAGCAGTTGATGCAGGTTTGCCATTGGATGTCCTTCTTCACTTAATCACAGGTTGTGTTAGTCTCTGTCCGCCATGGTGTTATTGAGCACTTCTTCAATGGTCGTGACGCCTTCGAGTACTTTTTCAAGGCCTGACATGCGCAGGGTTTTCATTTTCTCCGCAATGGCCTGTGTCTTGATTTCTTCTGTTGTTGCGCCTTGTAAAATGAGTTCACGGATCTTGCTTTTGATCGGCATGACCTCATAGAGGGCGACACGTCCTTTATAGCCTGTTTGGCTGCATTTGTCGCATCCTTTTCCTTTATGGACGACTAATTCCTCAAGATTTTTTTGACGAAAGCCCGCTTCGCTCAAGGCTTCCACGGCGACAGGGTCCACTTCTTTACAGTTTTCGCAAATACGCCGCGCCAGGCGTTGCGCAAGAATGAGAATGACGGAAGAAGCAACGAGAAAGGGTTCGACCCCCATGTTTAAAAGACGGTTAATGGTGCCGGGTGCGTCGTTGGTATGCAGGGTGGAGAGCACAAGATGTCCTGTGAGCGCGGCCTTGACACCGATTTCTGCGGTTTCATAATCCCGAATTTCCCCGACCATGACGACATCGGGATCCTGTCGCAGGAAGGAGCGCAGGGCCGCAGCGAAATTGAGCCCGATTTCGTCCTTCATTTGCACCTGGTTGATCCCGAGCAGGTTGTATTCAACCGGATCTTCTGCCGTCATGATATTGATTTCCTGCGTATTAATCGTGCTGAGGGCCGAATAAAGCGTCGTGGTTTTTCCGCTCCCCGTCGGCCCCGTGACGAGCACCATGCCGTAGGGTGATTTGACGGCATGGTTAAAGTTTTCGAGGGCCAAGGGTTCAAAGCCCAGTTTTTCTAAATCAAAAGTCAGATTGCCTTTATCCAGAATACGCATCACGACTTTTTCGCCGAAGAGACAGGGCAGCGTGGAGACACGGAAATCGACTTCTTTCTTTTTGCCCAGTTTCAGTTTGATGCGACCGTCCTGCGGCAGACGACGCTCTGCGATATCAAGTTTCGACATGATTTTAAGACGGGAGACCACGGCATTTTTAATCTTGGTGGGCAGATTCATAATCGTGCGCATAACGCCGTCGATTCTAAGGCGGATGCGAAAGACGGTTTCAAAGGGTTCGACATGAATATCACTGGCCCCGACTTTGATGGCATTGACCAGAATGCCGTTGACCAGTTTGACAATCGGGGCGGCCACGTCCTGGATGCCGCCCTCGTCCTGCTCTTCTTCGACCACGTCCACATTTTCAAGCGCGTCGCCGACCACCGTGTCGAAATCTTCGACCGAAACCAAGGGGCCGTCTTGCTTGTCTTCAAGAAAGTCGTCCTCCATATTGTCGGTCAGAGTGTAGTCTTTTGCTTCAATGGAGAAATTTTCTTCCTGTTGCGGTGCGTTATCACTTCCGCCCCCGTAAAATTCTTGAATGGTTTTGATGACGGTGGATTCCGTGGCGATGACGGGTTCGATATTGTAACCCGTCATGAATTTGATATCGTCGATGGCAAACACATCGCTCGGATCGATCATGGCGATGCACAAGGTTGCCCCGCGCCGTTTAATCGGAACGATACGGTATTTTTTGACCAATTCCAGGGGCACTAATTTGATAACGTCCGGATCGATGTGGGTTGTGCTCAGATCAACTGCCGGCAGGCCGTATTGTTTGCTCAGAAAATCAAGCAGTTTGACTTCGTCAATAAAACCGAGACGAACCAGAACGCTGCCGAGGCGCCCGCCTTGTTTGCTTTGCGCGAGCAAGGCTTTCTGCGCCTCTTCTTCGGAAATGAGATTGGCCTTGACGAGCATTGTGCCCAGCCTGTCGCTAATCAATGCGGTACTCCATAACAAGCGCGGATCAATCGAAAATCGGACTCCGCTGAAATTTTTTTCCACGCCGTCTCTGAACTGCGACTGCCACGGGGCGGAAGGAGGGCGAAAGTACGCCGGAAGACGTGATGAAAAAAGCTTATCCCATGTTCTGGGGGCTGTCAATAAATTCAGAAGAAGGATGAATGAGGGGGATTTCCCGGGTTTACGGTTTTTTGTTTTCTGAAAAAGCATGCCGTAAAACATGACGCATGCGGTCGATGGGCGGGTTTAGACCCGTCCAGATTTTAAAGGAGAGGGCGCCCTGGTGGAGCAACATGCCCAGGCCGGGGATGGTTGTGGCACCGAGCTTTTTTGCCGCGATCAGGAGCGGGGTTTCATAAGGCCGGTAGATCAAATCTGCGACGACCCATTCGGGTTTGATCTGCGATGCGGGATAGGGCAGCGCATCTTCGGGAGACATGCCGAGGGGAGTGCTGTTAATCAGCAGCACGGATTTTTCGGTTTGCAGCGTGGTTGTTTTTTCGGAGCGGGAAGCCGCAGCGGTAATCGTGCGCTGCGGGAAGATGGATTTCAAACGTTTTGCAAGATTTTCCGCCGCGAGGGGCCGTCGGGCGAGGATGTGCATCTTGCTGACGCCCGCGTCCAATAAGGCGACGGCGACGCCTTTTGCCGCCCCTCCTGCGCCGAGG
>Ga0256830_1001542_pt1 | contig 16185 bp, 16 predicted proteins | sample 128326metaG_FD_190537 | JGI IMG/M metagenome (GOLD analysis project Ga0256830, IMG submission 190537) | Hydrothermal vent microbial communities from Lau Basin, Pacific Ocean - 128-326 | ecosystem: Environmental > Aquatic > Marine > Hydrothermal vents | place: Pacific Ocean: Lau Basin | collected... | reverse complement strand
CCTCGTAAATTTCCAACATCCGGGCCAAAGTGGGCTTCTCAGGATCATAGATAACGTCATCCCCCAACAGGACGGCGAAAGGCTCGTCACCCACGGCCTCCCTGGCACAGAGAATGGCGTGCCCCAACCCCATGGGCTCCTTCTGGCGCACATAGACGGTATCCGCCATCATGGCTATACGCCTCACCTCCCTGAGAAGGGACTCTTTGCCCTGGGACTTCAATACCGACTCCAGCTCGAAGGAGATATCAAAGTGATCTTCTATGGCCCTCTTGGCCCTCCCTGTCACCATGATGATGGTTCTCACACTGGATGCCAGACACTCCTCCACCACGTATTGAATGATGGGTTTATCCACCAAGGGTAGCATCTCCTTAGGCATGGCCTTGGTAGCCGGAAGAAACCTGGTGCCCCAACCTGCTACAGGAAAAACCGCCTTTCTCACCTTCATCGTCAACCTCCAAAGCCTTTTTCTTCTATCTCCAGGGGATACCGCCTGGAACCTACCTCCAGGTAATAACGGCCATTCTCCTCCACCAAATACCGCACCAGCTGCCAGTAGGCAGAGAGGGTGAAGAGGGCTTCAAACTTTCCCCCCTTTATCTTACAGAAGACCCTGTTATCAGGGGCGATCCTCAGATTGGAGAGGTCCAAGACCTCCCGGGTTCCATCGTTGAGGATGGCCTCCAGTCCCAGTTCTCCGTCCTTCTCCACTTCCCTCAGGGCTTCCACAAAGAAGGGCGTTCCCTCCATCTGTACACCGAACTCCTGCCCCGGGCTCCTCAGCCACACTCCTCTTTCATCCCTGTCCATGAGTGTGAGAAGATACTTCTTCACCAGGGGGTGATTCACCTCTACCCCTCTCCATAGCAGACGACCCTTACCATCAACTCTGAAGTCCTTTCCCTCCTCCCTACCCATTCCCATCCTCACCTATAGAAGTCCCCTTTCCCTACCAAAGGGATTCTTCTCACGCCAATACAATAACACCCTCCCGCCCAGTAGAAAAGGGCACAAGGAGTTCCCCTCATTCTGACGTCAAAGAATGCCCAGCCTCTTCACTTTTGCACCATGGGAACTTCTTGATTACAAAGGTGGCACCTACATCAAGGCGAAGTGCCTGGAGGAACTCCTGAAAAGGGCACGGAGATCCACCTTGACAAATCCCTTCCCCAAACAGATAAAAAGCCCTGGGAGCCGGCGTAGCTCAGTCGGTAGAGCAGCTGATTCGTAATCAGCAGGTCAGCGGTTCAAGTCCGCTCGCCGGCTCCAGTTAATGTGTCTACATACCTTTCTTAAAAACCGGGGAGGGGAGTCCATGCCAGAGGAGATCACCATTGTGGAGATTACCTGCAAAGAGTGCGGCCAAAAGGGCAAGATCCAGGAGAAAGAGGGATACGAAATAGAATTCTCAGGAATAGGGGGAGACTGCGGTGACGATTCCAGGGTCTACTTCTACGGTTTCCAGATCGTGGAAGGAGACTTTGAGATCACCCACAAAAACCCCCACCTCTACGACCATACCATCACATGCAGAAAATGCGGAAACGTGAAAATGACAAAGAACCGGGTGGAGTGAACAAACCCAAGGCCAGGATGTATCATCCACCCCTTGATTTCCCCCTGTGTCCTGCCATCGCCATGGCGGTGGAGATGGAAACCGCCCGCGGCCTCCAGCCCCGGTCCAAAGAAAGGACAAGAAAAGGCCCACCCCATTGCAAATAGACCAGGGGCGATGCTTTAATCCCCCGGGATCCACCTGAAAAAACAGGTTGAGGTCAGGGTTGAGGCTGTGGTTTACGTTTCTCTTGTAGGCTAATCAACCATAAGCCCAACCAAAGACTCACAATCACAATGAGGAGGGGATCTGTGGCCATCCGGGAGATGTTCGACTCCATCGCCCCCCGATACGACCTGCTGAACCGCCTTCTCAGCGCCGGTAGGGACATCCACTGGAGGAGATTTGCCGTCAAGAAGCTCCTCACATCCCTTGAAGGCCCCTACCTGGATGTGGCCACAGGCACTGCCGATGTGGCCCTGGAAATCACAAAACAGGCCCCCACCTGCCGGGTGGTGGGTCTGGACTTTGCCTTCAGGATGCTGGAGCTGGCCAAGCCCAAAATCGCCGGGCAACCCATCGAGCTGGTGAGAGGCGACGCTCTGGCCATGCCCTTCCCCGACAACACCTTCCTAGGCTCCATAGTGGCCTACGGAGTGAGGAACTTCCCAGACCGCCTCCAGGGTCTGAAAGAGATGGCCCGGGTGGTGAAACCAGGGGGAAGGGTGGTGATTCTCGAATTCTCTACGCCGCCAGGTCTGGTGGGAGAGGTCTACCACCTCTACTTCCACCATATCCTACCCCGCATAGGGGGCCTTCTCTCTGGAAACCCCAGGGCCTACAGCTATCTCCATGAATCGGTGGAGGCCTTTCCCCCACCCCAGGTCTTCTGCGACATGATGGCAGAAGCCGGACTTGCCAGAGTGAGGGCCCTTCCGCTAACCTTTGGCATCACCATGTGTTACGTAGGGGAGAAGCCATGGCATACAGAGACCTGAGGGACTATCTGGAGCGCCTGGATAAGAGAGGAGAGCTGGTCAGCATTGGAGCAGAAGTAGACCCCAACCTGGAAATCACTGAAATCGCCGACCGGATGGTGAAGGAGGGGGGACCCGCCCTCCTCTTCGAGAAGGTGAAGGGCTCTCCCTTTCCCCTGGTCATCAATCTCTTCGGCACTCCCCAGCGCATGAAGCTGGCCCTGGAAGTGGAGGACCTGGAGGAAATCGGCCAGGAGATGGTGGATCTCATAGAGCCCGAGCTCCCCACATCCTTCATGGAGAAGCTCAAGGCCCTGCCCAAATTGAAGAAGATGGCCGACTTCATCCCCAAAAGGGTGAAGACAGGTCCCTGCAAAGAGGTGATCCTCCCGGGAGAGGACGTGAACCTCCTGGAACTCCCTGTCATGAAGTGCTGGCCCCTGGACGGGGGTCCCTTTATCACCCTGCCCCTGGTCTTCACCAAGGATCCCGAAACAGGGGCCAGGAACTGCGGTATGTACCGCATGCAGGTCTTCGACGAGAAGACCACGGGCATGCACTGGCACATCCATAAAGACGGTGCCCGCCACTACCTGAAAGCCGAGCGCAGAGGAGAACCCCTGCAGGTAGCCGTGGCCCTGGGGTGCGATCCTGCCACCATCTACGCTGCCACGGCCCCCCTGCCCCCCGACATGGATGAAATGCTCTTCGCCGGCTTTCTCCGCAAGGCCCCTGTGGAATTGGTCAAATGTGAAACGGTGGACCTGGAGGTGCCCGCCCGGGCCGAATTCGTTCTGGAAGGCTATGTAAACCCAGGGGAAAGACGCACCGAAGGCCCCTTCGGAGATCACACGGGCTACTACTCCATGGCCGATGAGTATCCTGTGTTCCACGTCACTTGCATCACCCGGAGGAGAGAACCCATCTACCCTTCCACCATCGTGGGCAGACCTCCCATGGAAGACTGCTACATCGGCAAGGCCACGGAACGTATCTTCCTGCCCTTGATTCGAAAGCAACTGCCCGAGATCGTAGACATGAACCTGCCCGTGGAGGGGGTCTTTCACAACCTGGCCATCATCTCCATAGACAAGCAGTACCCGGGCCACGCCAGAAAGGTGATCAATGCCCTATGGGGTATGGGCCAGATGATGTTCACCAAGATCATCGTCGTGGTGGACTCCTGGGTGAACGTCCATGACTGGTCCGAAGTGGTATGGCGCCTGGGCAACAATGTGGACCCCTCCCGGGACATCGTTATCACCCAGGGACCCGTGGACGTCCTGAACCACGCCTCACCTCTGCCCAACATCGGAGGGAAAATGGGTATAGACGCCACCAAAAAGTGGAAGGAAGAGGGTTTCGAAAGGGAGTGGCCCCCGGATATAGAGATGAGCCGGGAGATAAAAGAGTTGGTGGAGAGACGATGGAAGGAGTACGGCTTCTAGCCGTCCCCTAGATTTAGAGAAAACTGGGAGGGAGGTGTATGGCTGGCAATGGTGGATACAAGAGGGAGCAATGGAGGTCCCAGCTGGGCTTTCTCCTGGCAGCGGTAGGATCGGCCATAGGACTGGGCAACATCTGGCGCTTCAGCTACATGGCCTATGCCAACGGCGGTGGCGCTTTCCTCATCCCCTACGCCGTGGCTCTCTTCACCGCTGGCATCCCTTTGCTGCTCCTGGAGTTTGCCCTGGGCCACGAAAGGATCGGTTCGGCCCCCATGGCCTACGCCAAGGCCTCCAAGAACTGGGAATGGCTGGGATGGTGGGCCGTGGTCTTCGTCATGTTCGGCATAGAGCTTTACTACACGGTGATCATCGCCTGGTGTCTGGACTTCTTTGTTCTCTCCTTCAACCTGGGTTGGGGACCAGACCCCAACACCTTCTTCTTCAAGAAGTTCCTGGGCCTCTCGGCCTCCCCATCCCACATAGGAGGCATACAAACGGCCATTTTTGCCGCCCTGATCGTCATCTGGGTCATCAACTGGTTCATCGTGTACAGAGGCGTGGGAAAGGGAATAGAGCTGGCCAACAAGATCTTCATGCCTCTGCTCTTCATCCTCACCGCCGTCCTGGTATTCTGGGCCGTCACTCTCAAGGGGGCAGGGGCAGGCATCAAGGCCTACCTCACCCCTGACTTCGCCAAACTCACCAATCCCAAGGTATGGATAGACGCTTACAGCCAGATCTTCTTCACCCTCTCCCTGGGATTCGGCATCATGATCGCCTACGCCAGCTACCTCCCCAGGAAGGCCGAGATCACCAAAAACGCCTACCTCACGGCCTTCATCAACTGTGGCTACTCCATCTTTGCCGGTTTCGCCGTCTTCTCCGTCCTGGGCTTCATGGCCGCCGCCCAGGGCAAGCCCATCGACAAAGTGGTCACCAAGTCCATCGGCCTGGCATTCGTGGCTTATCCCAAAGCCGTGAGCCTCATGCCCGCGGGCAACTTCTTCGGCGCCATCTTCTTCCTCTGCCTGGTGGTGGCGGGGCTTTCCTCATCCGTCTCCATCCTGGAGGCCTTCGTCTCTGCCATGGTAGACAAGTTTGGATACTCCAGGAGAAAGGTGGTGACCATCACCTCCCTGTTAGGCTTTTTCGGCTCCATCATCTTCACCACCCAGGCAGGCCTATACTGGCTGGACATCGTGGACCACTTCCTCACCCATTACGGTCTGGTGGTGGTGGGCATCTTGGAAGCCATACTGGTGGGTTGGCTCTTCGGCACCCACATTCTAAGAGACCACATAAACAAGGTCTCCTCCATGAGCATAGGACTCTGGTGGGACTTTTTGGTCAAGTACTTTGTGCCCCTGGTCCTGGGTATCATCCTGATTGGGGATATCTACCACGAGGTGACAAAGCCCTACGGCGGCTACTCCTGGGCCGCAGTCCTGGGTATAGGGGTGGACTGGGTCATCCTCACAGTTCTTCTGGCCGTGATCTTCGCCACCAGACCCTGGAAGGTGGACTACAACCAGGTGAGGCAGGCAGAGTCTTTCGAGGTAGACGAATGGGAGCGGGATGAAATCACCTAAAAAACAGGCCTAATCAAAACACAAAGGAGAGGGGAAAGACATGATCAAGTTCGGTACCTCGGGATGGAGGGCAGTCATAGCCGACGAGTTCACCTTCGCCAATGTCCGGTTGGTGGCCCTGGCCATCGCCCGGTATTTGAAAGAAGAGGCCCTGGGTGACCGGGAAGTAGTGGCAGGCTACGACACCAGGTTCATGTCGGACCTCTTCGCCCGGGCGGCCGGGGCTGTTCTCACAAGGGAAGGGATTCCCGTCCTCTACAGCACCAGGGATGTGCCCACCCCCGTCATCTCCTTCACCATAATAAACCGCCAGGCTGCCGGGGCCGTAAACATCACCGCCAGCCACAATCCTCCCCAGTACAACGGCCTCAAGTTCTCCCCTGCATCAGGGGCCCCCGCTCCACCCCAGGTGACCCGGGCCATAGAGAGGAAAATCCAGGAACTCCAGGCTCTGGGAACAGAGTTGGAACCAATGGACCCTGTGGGGGACCTTTGGGAAGAGGCCGATCTGGCCCCCGCCTACATCCAGGACCTGGAGTCCAAGGTGGACTTCTCCTCCTTGGCGGCCTCTCCCCAGAAGGTGGCCTACAACGCCCTGTGGGGTACGGGCCGGGGGTACGTGGACAGGATACTCCAGGAGGCCGGCTGGCGGGTGGACGTCATCCACGGCGAGGTGAATCCCCTATTTGGGGGCCGTCGCCCCGAACCCTCGGCAGAGGAGATGCCCGACTTCATGGACATGGTGAGGGAGGGAGACTACACCCTGGGGCTGGCCACCGACGGCGACGCCGACAGGTTCGGCATAGTGGACAAAGGGGGCAGGTTCGTCACCGCCAACCACGTCCTGGCCCTGGTCTTCAAATATCTGGTGGAGGAAAAGGGCCTGGAAGGAGGCGTGGTCCGCTCCGTGGCCACCACCCACCTCCTGGACCGCCTGGCCCGGCATTACGGCAAGCCTGTCTATGAAACCCCCGTGGGCTTCAAATATGTGGGGGAATACATCCTGGAGGACAAAGTGGTCATGGGAGGGGAGGAGAGTGCCGGCCTCTCCATCAAGGGCCACGTGCCCGAGAAGGACGGAGTCATCGCCTGCCTCCTGGTGGCAGAAATGGTGGCCAAGAAGGGGGCCACGGTGGGGGAACTCCTGGAAGACCTCTTCTCCCTGGTGGGTCCCCTCTACTCCCGGAGGATCAACATCCCCTTAACCCCCCAGTTCAAGGAAGAACTACCCAAAAAGCTGGCCGCCCATCCCTCGGAGGTGGCAGGGCTCAAGGTCATGGAGGTCATCACCCTGGACGGCACCAAGCTGGTCCTGGAAGACGGATCCTGGCTCCTCTTCAGGCCCTCGGGCACGGAGCCCCTGGTCCGCCTCTACCTGGAGGCCCAGTCCCAGGAAAGGCTGGACATTTTGGAAGAAGCGGGTAAAAGACTCCTGGGAATCTAGCGCAAAGGAGAAGGAGCATGGCAGAGTCAGAGAAGGTATTGAAGCTGGGCATCCCCAAAGGGAGCCTGGAGAAGGCCACCATAGACCTATTCCGCCAAGCGGGGTGGCGCATCACCGTGAGGGACAGGAGCTACTTTCCCTCCATAGACGACGACGAGATCAACTGTGTCCTGGTGAGGGCCCAGGAGATGTCCCGGTTCGTGGAGATGGGGGTCATCGACGCGGGTATCACGGGCAAGGACTGGATCATGGAGAACGACTCCCACGTGGTGGTCCTCCAGGACCTGGTCTACTCCAAGCTCACCAAGAGACCCGCCCGTTGGGTCCTGGTAGTGGCCAAGGATTCCCCCATCAACTCCCCCGAGGACTGCCGGGGAAAGAAGATCTACACGGAGCTGGTGAATTTCACCAGGCGTTACTTCCAGGAGAGGAACATCCCCGTGGACGTGGAGTTCTCCTGGGGAGCCACGGAGGCCAAGATCGCCGAGGGCCTGGCCGACGCCATCGTGGAGGTGACGGAGACGGGCTCCACCATCAGGGCCAACGGCCTGCGCATCGTGGAAGAGCTCATGGTCACCTATCCCCAGCTCATTGCCAACAAAGGGGCCTGGCAGGACCCCTGGAAGCGGGAAAAACTGGGCCGCATCTCCCTCATGCTCAAGTCGGCCCTCAATGCCCACGGCATGGTGGGCCTCAAGATGAACGTGCCCGGGGACAGGCTGGACGAGATCATCAAGCTCCTGCCCAGCATCACCGCCCCCACGGTGGCCCCCCTCTACCAGTCCGACTGGTTCTCCGTGGAGACCATCGCCACGGAGAAGGAAGTGAGGGTCCTGGTACCCAAGATCCAGGCCCTGGGGGCCACGGGGATCATCGAATACCCGTTGAACAAGGTGATTTAAAACCAACACCGGCAACAAGGGGGGAGGGAGGCCCCTCCCATCCCCCCATCCTCAACTAATTACCTCCGCCTATGTATCCCCACCCAAAGTCCGATAGGCCCCCCAAACCCGAAGGAAGATCCGTCTCGGGAGGACCCCAGATACCCCGGAGGATATATCGGGTGGCCTGTTTGGCCAGAGTGGTCAAGGCCTCCTGGGAGCTCATTCTCCGGCAATCACAATCCACGGTGATGGTCCTGGGCCCCTTGTAACCCGAGGCAAACTCCCACACCCTGAATTTCAGGACCAGCCTGGCATGGGGGGGAGGAGTGTAGCTCACCTCATCCAGGAGAAAGAGGGCATCCCCCTGATCCCGTAGATCCTGGGGAATGTCTGCCACTCCCTTGATGGGGTCCTTGAAATAGAGGGGCTTGGCCACTATAGGGGTGAACCTCTGAACCTCAAACTCCATAACCTCTTTCATGTCGGCCACCACTTTCTTCACTGTAGCATCGGGCTGGAAAGAAGTGGCCAGAACAATGGAGTATGTATGCTTCATGGTCAGGGGGGCAATGGTGTTCACCCTGACCCTGGCACAGCCGGCCAGGAGAAAAAGGGCACTCAAAAGTACCAAAGACCAGCCTCTCAAAGCCCTCATCCCACGGATTCCTCCTTCCCAAGCCCATTGTTATTTCAATATATTTTGATAAGACTCTCAAAAGGAAACTTCCATACTGAAAAAGCCCCATCCAGCCGAATCAGAAACTGTCGAAGCTGTGGAACTTCATGGTGTAGCTTCCCCGGCCCTTGGTGAGGGACCGAAGGGTGGTGGTGTAGCCGAACATCTCCTTCATGGGCACCAGGGCCCGGATGACCTGGACATGCCCCCTGTCCCTCACGCCCTCGATCCTGGCCCCCCGGGCCCCCAGATCCCCCATGACGTCCCCCACACTCTCCCCGGGAACCAGGACCTCCAGCTCCATGATGGGCTCCAGAAGGACACTTCCGGCCTTCTCCAGGCCCTTCCTCATGGCCATGGAGGTGACAATGGCATAGGCCTGGGGGGTGGATTTGCCCGGCTCAAAGCGGTAGTCCAGGATCTCCACCCGCACATCGGTGACGGGATACCCCGCCTTCACCCCGCTGGTGGCCGCATCCCTGATGGCCTGGGCTATCACCTCCCTGATCTCCCGGTCCTTGGCCACCTGGGGCTTCTCGGGCACCAGGTCCACTATCTCCAGCCCCTTGCCCCTCTCCAGGGGCACCAGGCGCAGCTTCACCCCTCCGCAGATGTGAAGGGCCTTCTCCTCCTCCCCCATGACCCTGTCCATCCACTCCTGGACCTCCACGGCCCGGGTGATGGTCTCCCTGAACTCCACCTGGGGGCGCCCCGTCCTGAACTGGAGGTTGTGGTGGCGCCGGAGACGTTCGGTGAGGACCTCCAGATGGAGCTCCCCCATGCCCGAGATGATCATCTCCTCCGTCTCCTGGTTCTTGTGATGGCGGAAGGTGGGGTCCTCATCCTCCAGCATGGTCAGGGCCTCTTCCAGACGCTCCATCTCCGAGGGACTGGCGGGCTCCACGGCCATGGATATGACGGGCTGGGGAAACTGGATCTCCTCCAGGACAATGGGGTGCTTCTCATCGCACAGGGTGTCCCCCGTCCGGGCCCAGCGGAGTCCCACCACGGCACCGATCTCTCCGGGGCCCATGGCCTCCACCTTCTCATGGCGATTGGCGTGGAGCCGGAATATCTGGCCCATACGCTCCTTGCGATCTCTGGTGGCGTTGAGGATACGTTTACCCTCCTGGATCACCCCGGAATAGACCCGGAAATAGACCACCTTCCTCCCTCCCTGGACCAGGACCTTGAAGACCAGGGCCGCCATGGGTTCCCCGGGATCAGGACGGCGCACCTCCTTCTCCCCCGTCCGGGGATTCACCCCCTCCACGGGAGGCACATCCAGGGGGGAGGGGAGAAAGTCCACCACACCGTCCAGAAGGGGTTGAACCCCCTTGTTCCTCAGGGCCGAGCCGCAGAAAACGGGCACCACATCGCCCCGGAGGGTGGCCTTTCTGATGGCCCCCCGCAAAAGGTCCAGGGGGATCTCCTCCCCCTCCAGATAGAGCTCGGCCACGGCATCGTCCACATCGGCCAGGGTCTCCAGGAGGGCCTCCCGGGCCTCCTGGGCCTGCCCCTCAAACTCGGGAGGCACCTTATCCACGGAATACTCCACCCCCTGGGGGTCCCTGTCCCACACCAGGGCCTTCATCTCCAGGAGATCCACCACTCCCACGAAGGCATCCTCGGCCCCCATGGGAATCTGGAGGGGTAGGGGGATCACCCCCAGTTTCTCCCTCATCTCCTCCACCACCCGTTCCATGGAGGCCCCCACCCGATCCATCTTGTTCACAAAGGCCACCCGGGGCACGGCGAACTCGTCGGCTAGGTGCCACACCGTCTCCGACTGGGGCTCCACACCCCCCACCCCGCAGAAGACCACCACCAGTCCGTCCAGAACCCTCAGGGACCGCTTCACCTCCACGGTGAAGTCCACGTGGCCCGGGGTGTCTATGATGTTGATGTGGTGGTCCCTCCACTGGCAGTAGGTGGCGGCGGCGGTGATGGTGATGCCCCGCTCCTTCTCCTGGTCCATCCAGTCCATGGTGGCCTGGCCGTCGTGGACCTCCCCCATGCGGTGGATGCGACCGGTGTAAAAGAGGATCCGCTCCGTAAGGGTGGTCTTACCCGCATCTATGTGGGCGGCAATGCCTATGTTGCGGATCCTGTCGATTTTCATGGCCCTCTTATCCCCTCTTCTCCCAGGCCTCCCGGGCCAGCCGGACCATCTCCCGGGTGGTCTCCCGGGGATCCGGAGAATGGAATATAGCCGAACCCGCCACTATGACATTGGCCCCCGCCCCCACCACCTCACCAACATTGGCCGGGCCGATGCCCCCGTCCACCTCTATGTCCAGCTCCGGGGCCTTCTTACGCAAAGCCCGGATCTTGTCCATGACGGCGGGTATGAACTTCTGGCCGCCAAACCCGGGGTTCACCGACATGAGGAGGACCATGTCCAGGTCCCCCAGGATATAGTCCAGGACGTTCAGGGGAGTGGAAGGGTTTAGGACGGCCCCCGCCTTCTTCCCCTCCTCCTTGATCATCTGGATCACCCGGTGGGGATGGGGGGTGGCCTCCATCTGGAAGGTGATGATGTCCGCCCCCGCCCGGGCAAAGTCCTTCACATAGCGCTCGGGCTCCACGATCATGAGGTGCACGTCCAGGGGCAGGCGGGCGTGGGCCTTCAGGCCCTCCACCACGGGAATGCCCACGGAGATGTTGGGCACGAAACGCCCATCCATGACATCCACGTGGATGAGGTGGGCCCCACCCTCCTCCACCAGGGCCACCTCCTCCCCCAGGCGCCAGAAATCGGCACTCAAAATGGAGGGAGCAATCTTTATCTCAAGCCTTTCCATGGGATTCCTCCTCGATCCACAGATGGGGCCTATTACAACAAAAAACCCCCTCCCCGGGCAAGGGTGGGAAATTCCAAAAACTTGCCTTCCAGATCCCCTCGTCCTATAATTGACTATAGTAACATGACCATGGTCAAGAAGGAGGGCAGAGGTGGAGTCTATTCCCGTATCCAAATTCAAGGCCCAATGCCTAGGCATTCTGGAGGAAGTGCGCAGGCAGAGAAAACGTATTGTGATCACCAAAAGGGGCAAACCCATCGCCGAGATTAGGCCCGTGGAACCCGAAAGCCAGGAAAGCCTCCCATTGAAAGATACCGTGGTCTTCATGGGCGACATCCTCTCTCCCGTGGCCCTTGAAGATTGGGAAGTCCTGGCAGAAGAAAGGGAAGAAAAGTGATGCAGGTCCTGCTGGACACCCATGTCTGGGTTTGGTGGAGCGTGGAAGATTTTTCCCTCCTGTCCAATAAAGCCGCAAAGGCCCTGGAGGAAGCAGAAAAGCGGTGGATTTCTGCCATCTCCTTGTGGGAGCTGGCCAAGCTGGAGGAAAAGGGTCGAATAGTCTTCTCCATCCCTTTGTTACAATGGATGAAGCGCTCCCTCCAGGAGAAAGGAATCCTGGTAGCCCCCCTCACACCGGAAATATGTGTAGATAGCTGCTCTTTAAAGGGGTTTCATAAAGATCCCGCCGATCAGCTTATCGTGGCCACCTCCCGGGCCCTTTCCCTAACCCTGATCACAGCAGACGAGAGGATACAGAGGTACCCCCATGTGAAGACCCTCTGGTAAAAGGCCTTCCGAAGAGCCTAATCCCTCCTCCTCACCTTGGCTATGAAGAAGCCGTCGGTGTTGGCGCAGTGGGGGTAGAGGGTGAGGAAGCCCTCCCTCTTATAGTAGGGCCGGATGGCCTCGGGGAGGAGATGGCCGAAGTCCACGGGCTCCAGCCGGTGGTCCCCCTTCAGGATCTCCTCCACCAGGGCCTCCCCCTCCTCGGGCTCGGGGGAGCAGACGCTGTAAACCATGATGCCCCCCGGGGCCAAACGGTCCACTAAGGAGGTGAAGAGGCGCCGCTGCTTCTCGGCAAAGAGGGCTATGTCCCCCTCTTTCCTGCGCCACTTGAGCTCGGGGTGGCGCCTGAGGGTGCCCAGATCGGAGCAGGGCGCGTCCAGGAGGATCCGCTGAAAGGGCTCCCGGTCCCTCACCACATCCACCACGTCCCCAAGGATAGGCTCTACTATGGTCACCCCGCTCCTCTTAAGGGTCTCCTCCATACGGGTGAGGCGGGCGGGATGGACGTCGCAGGCCAGGATCTCCCCCTGGTTACCCATGGCCCAGGCCATCTGGACCGTCTTGATCCCTGGGGCGGCGCAGGCATCCAGGATCCGCTCCCCGGGCCGGGGCTCCAGGATCTTAACCACCAGGGAAGAGGCCGGGTCCTGGGGATGGACGAGGCCATTGGAGAACTGGGGCAGCTGGGCCACATCCACGGGGGTGATAATAATAATAATGTCCTCCAGAAAGGGGTGGGGCTTGCACTCCACTCCCTGGGCCTTGAGCTCTTTCCTCAGGTAGTTAGGCTCCAGCAGGTGGGAGTTGACCCACAGGGTGAAGGGGGCCTTGCCGTTGTTGGCCCTGAGAAACTGGAGGAGCTCCAGCATGTCCAGACGCTTTCGCCAGCGCCTCACCAGCCATAGAGGATGGGCATAGGCCGTAGCCGCAGCCTCCAGGGAAGATTCCATGCCCACCACCCCGGGATAAGGGCCACTGGCCACCTTCCTCAGGACAGCATTCACCATGCCGTGGTGCCTGGCAGGACACCACCTCTTGGCCAGCTTCACTCCCTCGTCCACAGCGGAGTAGGGAGGGACCCGGTCCATGTAGAGGAGCTGGTAGGCCGAAAGGCGCAGAACGTTCTTGGTCTCCAGGGGCAGACCCTGGTAGCCCTTCACGTACCTGGCCAGGACCCAGTCCAGACGCCCCATCCACCTTAGGGTCCCCAGGGTGAGCTCCCAGAGGAATCCCCGGTCCCTGCCATCAATGCCCTGGCGGGAGGCCTCCCGGGAGAGGAGCTCGTTGGCGTGGTCACCCCTGAGGAGGACCTTGCCCAGTATGACAAAGGCCAGAGTTCGGGGTGTCATGTAGGTCTAGAGCTCCACCAGTTCTATGCCAAGGGAGGGGACCTCCACCAGGGCCACGGTGGCCCTACCCGTCAGCCAGCCACAAGCCTCACCGGGGTTGAGGACCCACGTGGGTCCCACCTTCTCCACCCTATGGCGGTGGGTGTGGCCATAGATGATGAGCCGGTACTTGGCGCTCTTTGCCAGCTCCTCCACGTAGTGATGGAAGTGCTTCACCAGGATTCTCTGGCCCTCCAGTTCCAGTTCAAGGGGAGCCGGCTGGATCCTGCCCTGGGCCTTCTCCAGAAGGTAGGGAATCTCTCCCTCGTTGTTGCCAAAGACCCCCTGCCAGGGCGCCCTCAGGGCCTTTAGGGGATCCAGGGCAAAGGGAGAGACCACGTCTCCTGCATGGAGCACCAGGTCCACACCCCTGGCATTGAAGAGCTCCACGGCCTTCCTTATGTTGTCAAGACGGTCGTGGGTATCGGACAAAACCCCCAGCAGCATCCCTGCCTCCACCTTCAGGTTCTAGGTTCAAAGTTGAACCCAAAAGATTCCTTATACTCTCTCTCCCCCCCTAGCAAGGTTGAAGAGGGTCACCCTTTGGGCTAATCTCCAGGGCATGGCCCAGGAGATCATCAGGCAATTGAAACTCCACCTGGAGCTTCTCCAGGAGATGGGTGTGGAGTATGTCCCCAGGTGCCAGAAGGAGATTCGCCGCCGGAGAGCCACCACCGAAAAACAGGCCAAGGTCGAGGCTGAGGTTGAGGAAACCGGACAGGAGGCCCGGGAATCCCGGGACAATCCCCGGCTGGAGGCCGTGAGGGAAGAGCTGGGAGAGTGCAAGAGATGCCCATTGTGGAAAGGGAGAAAGCATCTGGTCTTCGGCGAGGGGAACCCCTTCGCCACCCTCATGTTCGTGGGTGAAGCCCCGGGCCGGGAAGAAGACCTCCAGGGCAGGCCCTTCGTGGGCCAGGCAGGAAAGCTCCTCACCCAGTTCCTCCAGGCCATCGGTCTAACCCGGGAAGACGTGTACATCGCCAACATCCTCAAGTGCAGACCCCCGGGAAACCGGACCCCTCAGCCCCAGGAGGTGGAGCAGTGTTTCCCCTTCCTCCTGAAGCAGATCCAGGCCATCAAGCCCAGGATCATCTGCTGCCTGGGAGGTGTGGCGGCCCAGACCCTCATGGGGCAGAAGGTGGCCATCACCAGGCTCCGGGGCCAGTTCATCCCCTGGAGATGGGGGATTGAGCTCTTCCTCACCTTCCATCCCGCCTACCTCCTAAGAAACCCCGGGCAGAAGAGGAACGCCATGCAGGACTTTTTGAAGCTGAAAGAGAGGCTGGAAGCCCTGGCCAAGGAGGAAGAAGGATCATGAGGGCCAATCCCCTCATGGTGGCCCTAGACACGGAGGACAGGGAGATCCTGAGGACCCTGGTGGATCAGCTGGCCCCCGCAGTTGGCGCCTTCAAGGTGGGTTTCTTCCCCTTCCTCCTCTTCGGATGGGACCTGGTGGACTACATCCATTCCCGGGGCTCCCGGGTCTTTCTGGACCTCAAGTTCCACGACATCCCCAACACCGTGGCCAACGCCGTGGAGGCAGCGGCCAGAAGAAAGGTTTTCATGGTGAACCTCCACACCCTGGGAGGGCGGGAGATGATGGAAAGGGCGGCAGCCCGGGTTAGAGACCTCTCCCCCAGGCCCCTGCTCCTGGGAGTCACCCTCCTCACCAGCATGGGCCCCAGGGAGATGGAAGAGGTGGGGCTCACGGGCACCGTGGAGGAGAGGGTCTTGAGCCTGGCCCGTCTGGCCCATGATTCGGGCCTGGACGGAGTGGTGGCCTCGCCCCGGGAAGCCCGGGCCATAAAGGACGCCCTGGGCAGGGACTTCATCATCGTCACTCCTGGAGTGAGACCACCGGGAGTCCCCATCCAGGACCAGAAGCGGGTGACCACCCCCAGGGAGGCTATGGCCGCCGGGGCCCATTACATCGTGGTGGGTCGTCCCATATGCCAGGCCCCGGACCCCGTGGCCGTGGCCAGGGAGATCCTGGAAGAACTGAGATGAGAAAGCCCTTCAAAGTTCAGAGTCCAAGGTTCAAGGTATTTATCTTATTAGGCCTTTGCCTGGCCCTTTGTTTATCATCCCTATCATGGGCCCAAACCAAAGGTCCCTGGGAAGACGTGAAACTGGCCCTGGAGATGGGGATGCAAGACCTGGCCCTGAACAGGCTGGAGAGCTATAAACCCGCAACCCAAAGGGAGAAAGAGCGCACCTGGCTGGCCATGGGTTACATCTATTTCAAAGAGAAGAGATACCAGCAGGCCCAGGCCCTTTTAAAGAAGATCCCCCCTTCCTCCATCTACTATCCCGCCGCCCAGGCTCTCTCCTGGAACCAGGAGATGGAGATAGAGGAGGTGAAGGGGGTGGAACCTCCCGTGTCAGCCCCCTTCAAGGTTTTCCAGAAACTCCTGACCCAGGACCCCGTTGCGGCCCTGGATTATCTGGTCCTCAACTCTTCCCTCCTGTTGCCTGGAGAAGAGAAGAAGGGGGTGCTGGGTATCTACCGTCTCTTCTTCTGGCGGGGCGACGACGACAGGGTCCTGGCCCTTTTCCTCCGGTTCCCCTTCCTGGCTGAGAAGAGGGAGACCCTGTGGGAGGCGGCTCTGGCCCATTACCGCAGGGGAGAGT